>Ga0070665_100000412_pt1 | contig 62584 bp, 81 predicted proteins | sample KBSS13metaG_FD_65862 | JGI IMG/M metagenome (GOLD analysis project Ga0070665, IMG submission 65862) | Switchgrass rhizosphere microbial communities from Kellogg Biological Station, Michigan, USA - KBS S1-3 metaG | ecosystem: Host-associated > Plants > Roots > Rhizosphere > Soil ... | reverse complement strand
CCGGCCGAGGCGTCATGAGCAAGCCGCTGATCACCGGCTATAACTGGGCGCCCGACGAAGGCCGCGGCCTGGTGCGCGACATGCGCGTGCGCTGGGCGCTGGAAGAGGTCGGCCAGGCTTATGACGTCCGTCACCTCAACTGGGGCGAGCAGAAGGCGCCGGAGCATCGCGCCCGTAACCCCTTCGGCCAGGTGCCGGCCTACGAGGAGGCCGGGCTTGTCCTGTTCGAGTCAGGCGCCATCGTCCATCATATCGCCGAGACCCGGCCCGGCCTCTTCCCGGAGGATCCGGCGGGCAAGGCGCGGGCGATCGAGTGGATGTATGCCGCGCTGAACACGGTCGAGCCGCCCGTGTGGGAGACGATCATCGCGAAGTATATCGACGGCAAGGAGAATTGGGCCGCGGCGCGGCTGCCGAGCGTGCTGGGGCGGCTACGCGAGCGGCTGGGCGAATTGTCCGCCCGGCTCGGCGACGCCGAATGGCTGGACGGGGCGTTCAGCGCCGGGGACCTGCTGATGGTCCAGGTGCTGCGTCATGCGGAAGGGTCGGGGATCCTCGCCGACTATCCGAACCTCCCGGCCTATGTCGCGCGCGGCATGGCGCGCCCCGCTTTCGGCCGCGCGCTCGCTGACCTGCGGGCGGGGCTGACCGGGAAACCGCCGGCCGACTGGCCATATTGAGGGATTTGGTGGGCAACCAGACAGGAACGAAGGAGAGAGAAGATGACCTATGTTGACGGGTTCGTGGTCGCCGTACCGACCGAGAATAAGGACGCCTATCTGAAACATGCCAGCGATGCCGCGCCCCTGTTCAAGGAGTTCGGGGTCCGGCGCATGGTCGAGACTTGGGGTGACGACGTGCCCCATGGCAAGCTGACCGATTTCTACGGCGCCGTGCAGGCCAAGGAAGGCGAGACGATCGTCTTTTCCTGGTTCGAATATCCCGACAAGGCGACCCGCGACGCGGCTGGCCAGAAGATGATGACCGATCCGCGCATGCAGACCATGATGGGCGAGGCCGTCCCCTTCGACGGCAAGCGCATGATCTATGGCGGCTTTCAGTCTATTGTCGACGAGCGCACCGACGGCGCCACCGGCTATGTCGACGGCTATCTGCTGCCGGTCCCCGAGGGGAAGAAAGCCGCCTATCAGGCGATGGCCGAGAAGGCGGCCGGCAAGTTCAAGGAATATGGCGCGGTTCGCGTGGTCGAGGCCTGGGGCGACGACGTGCCCGAGGGGAAGGTCACCGATTATCAGCGCGCGGTGAAGGCCGAGGCCGGCGAGGGCATCATCTATTCCTACGTGGAATGGCCCGACAAGGAGACCCGCGACGCGGGCTGGGCGAAGATGATGGCCGATCCCGACATGCAGCCCGACGGCGAAATGCCCTTCGACGGCAAGCGCATGTTCTGGGGCGGCTTCCGCCCGCTTATCGACACCGCCGCCTAAGAGGTTCGGAAGGGAGACGCACGATGGTCAATCCGCACGGCAGCTTCATCTGGTACGAATTGATGACGACCGATCCCGAGGGCGCGGCGCGCTTCTACGGGAATGTCGTCGGGTGGACCATCGGCGACCCCATGCCCGCGGGCGACGTCGAATATCGCATGCTCGGCAAGGGTCAGGATTTCTCCGGCGGCATGCTGACGCTGACTAGGGAGATGTGCGACGGCGGCGCCCGGCCGCTCTGGCTCGGCTATATCGGCGTCGACGATGTCGATGTCGCGATCGAGAAAGCGGTGGCCGCGGGCGCAACCGTCCAGATGGCCGCTTTCGACACGCCCGGCGTCGGCCGGATGGCGATGATCGCGGATCCGCAGGGCGTGCCCATCTACCTGATGCGCGGCGCGAGCAATGAGAGCAGCACCGCCTATCAGCGCCACGGCCTCGGCCACGTCTCCTGGAACGAGCTGATGACCACCGACCGCGAGGCGGCGTTGCGCTTCTATGGCGAACAGTTCGGCTACGAGAAAGCGGGCGCGATGGATATGGGCCCGGAGATGGGTGAGTACAGCTTCATCGCCCATGCCGGCGAGACCGTCGGCGCGGTCATGAACAAGGCGCCCGAATCCCCCGCCATCTGGCAATTCTACATTCGCGTCGCGGACGTCGATGCGGCGGCCGAAACGGTCAAGGCCGGCGGCGGCCAGGTGCTGTTCGGGCCGATGGCGGTGCCGACGGGCGAGCGCGTGCTGATCGGCATTGACCCGCAGGGCGCGTCCTTCGGGCTGGTGTCCGGCGGCGGCAATTGAGGAGAGAGACGATGCCAAACGAGAAGATCATCAACTGCCTGTGGTTCGACCATGGCGAGGCCCGCAAGGCTGCCGAATTCTACGCCGCGACCTTCCCCGACAGCCATGTCGGCGCGATAAACACGGCGCCGAGCGATTTTCCCGGCGGCGCGGAAGGCGCCGAGCTCACGGTCGAGTTCACCGTCCTCGGCCGGGCCTTTGTCGGCCTGAACGGCGGTCCGAACTTCACCCCGGACGAGGCCATCAGCTTCATGGTGGTCACCGAGGATCAGGAGGAGACGGACCGCTATTGGAACGCGATCGTCGGCAATGGCGGCAAGGAAAGCGCCTGCGGCTGGTGCAGCGACCGCTGGGGCTTCTCCTGGCAGATCACGCCGCGCGTGCTGCTCGAGGCGACGACCAGCAAGGACAAGGCGGCGGCCCAACGCGCCTTCGCGGCGATGATGACGATGAAGAAGATCGACGTCGCCAGGATCGAGGCCGCGCTCGCGGGCGAGACCGCGGATGCTTGAGGGGTTGCTGGCCGCCGTCGCGCTCCAGGCACCGGCGGCCGCATCCTTCACGCCGGCGGACTTCGCCCATGTCGCCCGCCTCGCCGGGCGCTGGGAGGGCCGCCCGCCGACGGGCGAGCCTTACCTGGAGGATTATGTCCTCGCCGACCCGCGGACGTTGCGCATCACCCGGCCGCCTGCCGAGGGCGCGCCGGCCGTGGCCGGCGCCGTGGTCCGCCTCACGGACGGCGCGATCACCTCGGAATGGGAGCAGTATCGCTGGCGCGCCGTCGAGGTGACGCCCAGCCTGATCCGCTTCGAGCCACTCAATGCGCCGAGCGCCTTCTCCTGGGGGTTCATCGACGCCGGCACGGTCGAGGTCACCCAGAATTTCCGCGACGTCCAGGGCGCACCGCAGAGCTTCTCCTTCCGGATGACCAGGGTTCGTTGAGCGTCAGCCCTGAGGCGTTGCCTCGGGGCGCGGCGCGGCGGCCCCGATTGAGAATTGCATCTGCGGCTGCGCCTGCCCCTGCCCCGGCATCTGAGCCTGGGGCGGCTTCTGCATCTGCGGTGGCATCTGCATCTGCCCCTGAGGTTGAGGTTGAGGCTGAGGTTGAGGCTGCGCCTGCGGCATGGGCTTCGGCGGCGGCCGCATCCGCCACAAGCCCCAGCCGATCCCGGCGAGCATCACGCCCAGCACCAGCAGGAAGATGTTCGGCCAGGCGCGCTCCTCGACGATCAGCGCCGCCTCGCGCGGATTGGCGGGATTGTACAAGACCTCGGTCTCGGTCCCGACCTCCAGGAAGGCGAGCTCGCGCGCCGCGACATTCTGGCTGCCGAAGCTGCGCCGCTCGTCGAGCCAGATCGTGTCGCCGTGGAAGGTCCGACCGTTCACGACATAGTCGAAGCGGACGGCGGGCATGAAATCGCCCTCATTGCCGACCTCGGTCCGGTGCAAGGTCCGCACCTCGCTCGCCACGATCCGCGCCTGCGCGCGCGGCCAGCCATGTGCCTCGGCGGCCCGCATATGGTTCTTGACGAGGAAGAAGGCGCTGCCGCCGATCAGGGCGATGCCGGCGACCAGCAGCAGGATACGCAAATACTTCATACGCTTACGAATCAAACCCCCCTGGAGTCGGCGCCGCTTGTGGCCGAGTTTCGCAATCCTCGCTAGTGCCGGGATATGAGCTTCGAATCCGTCCGCAGCTGGCTGGCCGAAACCGCCCCCGACCTCCGCCTGATCGAGGCGCATGCGAGCACCGCGACCGTCGCCGACGCGGCCGAGACGCTGGGCGTCGCGCCCGGCCAGATCGCCAAGACCCTGGCCGTGCGCGCGGGCGGCGAGACTTTCCTCCTGGTCGCGCGCGGCGATGCCCGGCTCGACAACCGGAAATCAAAGGTCGCGTTCGGCGGTCGCCCGCGCATGCTCGATGCGGAGGAGACCTTCGCTTTGACCGGCCATGTCGTCGGCGGCGTCTGCCCTTTCGGCCTGGCGACGCCCTTGCCCGTCTATGTCGATCTCTCGCTGAAGGACTTCCCGGTCGTCTACCCGGCCGGCGGCTCACGCAACGCCTCGGTCGAGGTCTCGCCCGAGCGGCTCTTCGAGCTCGTCGGCAAGGCTTGGGTCGACGTCTGCACCTTGCCGGAAGACGCCTAGGCGTTCGTCAGCGCCTCCGGCCTGTGCGCCGCGAGGTCGCCAGACTTCGCGCTCTTTACGACATATTCCGGATTGTCCGCCGACGCCGCGACTTTGTGGCCCTTGATCTGCGTCGGGCTGACGGCCTTGCGGACCACCTTGCCGGTGGTCCGCCCCTGGCTCGTCTCCCAGCTGACCCTGTCGCCCTTGCGGAGCGTCTTGGTCACAGCGCCACCTCGGCCACCTTGTCCTTGTAGCTTTCCTTGGGGTCGCGGCGGAGCAGCCATTCGATGGCGGCGCCGAGCGGCGTGGCGTTGAGCCAGATCTTGGCGTGGTCCGCGTCGAAGCGGAGCAGACACAATTTCGGGTCATCCTTCCCGTCCTCGAACCAGGCGGCGACCCACGGATTCCAGAGCCGGTCTATCACTGCCGGGTCATTGTCGATGACGAGATGCCCGCGGATATTGGCGAACAGATCGTGCTTCTTGCCCGTGAAGATCGCGCGGGCCGGCGCACCGCCGCCGATCGCCTTGGCGAGCTCGGTCTCCTTCGAGGTGAAGATCCACAAGGGGCCGCCATCCTCCTCCTCGACCAGAGAGGTCATCGGCTGCATGCCGCCGCCGGGTTCGCCGTCCAGGCCGAGCATGATCGTGCGCTCGCTCTTCAGCTCTTTCCAGAAGCGGTCGCGGATTTCGGTCTCGTTTGACATAGTCAATCTCCGTTGAAGGCTTGCGGAGAAAACCAATCCGGGCCGTGCGCGGTTCCGGCCGCTAGAGACGGTAGCGCTTCAGAAACTCCGCAATGTCGCGAAGCACGGGCGCGTGGCCGCGGAACGGGCGGGCGATCGCCTTGATCGGGCCGGTATGGGTGACGCCGGGATAGAGGACCAGCTCGGACTCGCCGCCAGCCATTTGCAGCCGTTTGGCGAGTTCCACCGAATGGCCGGGGCGGACGGTGGTGTCGGCATCGCCAGTGGCCAGCAGCAAAGGAGGCGCACCGGCGCTGAGATGGTTGATCGGCTGAGTCGCCGGCAGGTCGGCGGCATGGCCGAAGGTGTTCCGGGTGACCGGGGAATCAAAGGGCAGGAAGTCATAGGGCCCGGCCAGCCCGATCCCGGCCCGGATCATGCCAGCCGCGCCCCAGCGTGGGTCGAGCGCCAGCGTCACTGCGATATAGGCGCCGGCGCTGTGCCCCGCGACCGCGATCCGCGCCGGGTCGCCGCCATGGTCCGCGATATGGGCATGCACCCAGGCGAGCGCCGCGCCGCCATCCTCCATGAAGGCCGGATAGGGCCGCTCATGGGTGTGCGTGTAGTCGGCCAGCACTGTCACATAGCCGAGCTCCGCGAAGGCGCGGCCGACAAAGGCGTAGTTGTGCTTGTCGCCCGAATCCCAATTGCCGCCATAGAAGAAGACCAGCACCGGCCGGCCGTTGCCCGCCGCCTTGGGCGCATGGATGTCGAGCGTTTGCCGCGCGGTCGCGCCATAGGCCAGGTCGCGCGCCAGCCGCCGCGTGGTGCGGCGCGCCAGCAGGGCGTCGAGGCTGTTCAGGGCGCGCAATAAAAACGACATGAGCCTGCATCCAAACACATCGTGTCGGGTTCAGTGCCCCATGGGCGAACTCTTCGGAACCGACAATTTCGATATCCTGCCGCACGCGGTGGCTTTGCTCGCCGCTTATCTGCTCGCCATTCCGATCGGCTGGAACCGGGAGACGGAGGAGCGCAGCGCGGGCCTGCGCACCTTCCCGCTCGTCGCCATTGCCAGCTGCGGCTTCATTCAGGCGGCCGAGACAATGGCCGCCGGTCATCCGGAGGCGCTCTCCCGCGTGATCGAAGGCGTGATCGCCGGCATGGGCTTTATCGGCGGCGGCGCCATCCTGCGACTGAAGGACAGCGTCCAGGGCACGGCCACGGCGGCCAGCCTCTGGGTCACGGGCGCGATTGGCGTGGCTTGCGGACTCGGCGTCTACGATATCGCTCTCGTCCTCGCCGTCGTCGCCTTCGCCACCCTGCGCCTGATGCAGCCGATCAAGAAGGCCGCGGGCGTCGACGAGCCCGAAAGCGATGTCAAAACGGAAACCGGAGCCGGTTGAGCGGCGCCCGCACGCGCGGGGCCGTGGAAGGCCACGTCCGCTATAGAGATCGGCATGCAATTCCACCGGCTGACCGACGCGGACCTCGGTCAATTCGCCTTCGCCCGACCGCGCTCGATCAGTTCCGCCTGTTCATCGCGCGGACCGTGTGCCGGCCGGATTACGACCGACCTCCCCGCCGGAGCAGGCCGAACCGCAGGGCGACGACGACACCGCGATCGGCAATCCCGCCCTGCGCAACCACACCGCCTGGGCGTCGACCTGCATTATTCGCCGGACCTGGAGGCCTCCATCGAGCGCCCCTTCGGCCCCAACGTCGTCCTCCGCCTCTCCGCGCAGAATTTGCTGAACCGGACGAAGCGCGAAGTGAGGGTGGCGTTCTAAGCAAGCTGGACGCGGGCGTCGCCGCCGCTTAGCCTTCGGGCATGAGCCTCGCCGCCCCCCTCCTCGCCTTCGCTTTGCAGGCCGCCCCCGCGGCGCCCTGCACCGCCGAGGAGGTGCGTACGGCCCGGGTCCCGCCCAATATCGCCTGGACGGACGCGCCGGTGCAGACCCGGATACCCGCCGAGCAGCGCCGCTATTTCACCGCTGCCCTGGGTGCCGAGGCCGCGGCGATCGACGCGCCGGGCTTCGGCTTCGTGCCTTTGCCCATGTCGCCCTACGATTATGCCTTCTTCGCGATAAGCGGCGAGACGATGAAGCTCTATCTGTGCCGGGGCGCCGCCTGCCAGACCGGCTATGACGGCCCGCGCCGGCCCATCGCCTGGCTCAGCACCTTCACCCAGAATATGCCGGACCTCGCCTTCGACCGGAGCGAGGTCCGGATCTTCGACCGCGGCCGCTACCGCCGGGTCTGCCGGGTGACCTTCGAGATCCCCTGATGATCAGCCCTGGGCGAAGACCAAAGCGAGCAAGGCCCCGGCGCCGAGCGCGCCGGCCGTGAGCCAGACGATGAAGGCAGGCGGGGGCTCTTCGGGCTTTTCGGTCATTCTTTCTTTCTCCTCTCCGCTTTGGCCGGCGCGGCCAGTTCCAGCATCCGCTCCGCCGCGACGCGCTCCGCCATCACCACATGGCGCGCGCCGAGCCCCTCCAGATAAGCGACCTCCTCGTCCGAATGGGCGCGAGCGATGACGGGCAGCCCGGGGACGAGCGCGCGCGCCTTCTCGGCGATCGCGCCCGCCTCATAGCCGCCGGGGATGGCGATCAGCAGCTTGCCCGCCTGCCTGACGCCGGCATCGGCAAGCACCGCATCCTCGGCGCCGCTGCCGCGCACCACGATCATGCCGTCCGCCTCGGCCTCGCTGGCGACGTCGGGCTGATCCTCCACGACCACGCACGGCCGCTTCCGCTCGGCGAGGCCGGCGGCGATCAGCTTCCCGACCCGGCCATAGCCGACCAGCAGGATATGGCCGGGCAGGCTGACCGGCTCGCCCGCCGCCGCCTCCGCCGCCTCGCGCCGCGCCGCGCCCCGCCCGGCGACGAGACTGAACAGGAAGGGATTGATCAGGATCGAGAGGATCGCGCCGGCCAGGATCAGGTCGCGGCCCTCGGCGGGGAGGATGTTCAGCCCGGTGCCGAGCGAGGCAAGGATGAAGCTGAACTCGCCGATCTGGGCGAGGCTGGCCGACACGGCGAGGGCGGTGTCTGTCGGATGGCCGAACATGCGGACGATGAGGTAAGCGGCCACAGACTTGCCGAAGACAATGATCGCGACCGTGGCCAGGAGGGGCCCAGGCTGCTCGATGATCACCTTCGGGTCGAACAACATGCCGACCGAGACGAAGAAGAGCACGGCGAAGGCGTCGCGCAGGGGGAGAGTCTCCTCGGTCGCGCGGCGGCTGAGCTGGGTCTCGCCGAGGATCATGCCCGCGAAGAAGGCGCCGAGCGCGAAGCTGACCTGGAAGGCGAGGGCCGCGCCGAAGGCGACGCCGAGCGCCACCGCGAGGACAGCGAGGCGGAACAGCTCGCGCGAGCCGCTATGCGCGACCCAGTGGAGCAGCCAGGGAATGGCCCGCCGCCCGACGATCAGCATCAGGGCGATGAAACCGACGACCTTCAGCAAAATGGCGCCGACTGCGCCGGCCAGCTCCCAGCCGGTGCCGCCCGCGCGGGCCACGGCCGGGATCAGGACGAGGGCGAGCACCATCGCCAAATCCTCGACGATCAGCCAGCCGACCGCGATCCGGCCCTTCTCCGTCTCCACCAGATTGCGCGACTGCAGCGCGCGGAGCAGCACGACGGTGCTGGCCACGGAGAGCGAGAGGCCGAAGACCAGGCCCGCGCCGGCGCCCCAGCCCATGGCCAGGGCGAGGCCAAGGCCCATGAGCGTGGCGACGCCGATCTGGACGATCGCGCCGGGCACGGCGATCTTCCGCACCGAGAGCAAATCCTTCAGCGAGAAATGCAGGCCGACGCCGAACATCAGCAGGATCACGCCGATCTCGGCCAGCTCGGCGGCGAGGCCGCCATCGGCGACGAAGCCGGGGGTAAAGGGGCCGACGATGACGCCGGCGAGGAGGTAACCGAGAATGGGCGGCAGCTTCAGCCGGTGGGCGAGCGCGCCCATCGCGAAGGCGATGACAAGACCGGCAACGATGGTGCCGATCAGAGGGGTGTGATGGGGCATTCAGTCTCCTTGTTCAGGCGCGCAAGGCGCCGGGAAGAGCGGCAACGGGCGCGAGCGAGAGGGGGGCCAAAAGCCCGCGCCCGCGCTCGCTAATGCCGTACCCCTGCGTTCCAGAGCAGGGCCACGGCGGCGAGGAGGATCAGCATGACGAGTCCGGCCACGACGAGCTCGCGCTTGCCGATGCTCAGGTCGCGCGCATGGTCGGCGCGAAAGCGGTCGAGCTGGGGCTTGATCGCTTCATTGCTGGTGAGGAACCCGATCTCGAGCGCCTTCCCCTTGCGGAGAAAGAGCAGGATCTCATGGATTTCGGGGTCGGTGAGCCCGGGGTAGCGCGCGAGCAATTGCTCGACGCGCTCCATCCGCTCTCGGTCCATAGTGAGGCCGCGCCCGGGCGCGGAATGATCAATCGCATTCATCTGATGACTTCCAGCTTCGCGGAGAGTTCCCGGCGCGCAGGTCGCGCGCGGGATGGTCCGCGTCAGAGCCGCGCCGAAGCGCGGCGGGTCAGGGGTGGAGAGCGATCAGGCGCGCGGCGGCGCGCGCGCTTGGAAGCCGCCGCCCGGGCCGAAGGGCGCGGGGGGCTGGGGCAAGAAAGCGGCAAAGGCCGGCGAACCCGAGCCGGGTTCGGGGATGACGGGGGCGGCGGCAAGCAAAGCCGGGGCGGAAAGATCGGGCGGGCCGCCTTCCTCCTCGTCGGCCGCGGCCTGGCTGCGCTTGAGCTTGGCATTGACCCCGGCGCGGGGCGCCGCGAGCGCGACCTCCCAGGTCGAGGCGCTGAAGGCGGAGCCGCTCTTCTGCGTGAGCGGCGAGCCGATCGGCGCGAGCGCATGACCGAGCACCGTGGCCAAAGAGAGCCACAGGCACAGAGAGAACAGCCATGTCCGGCGCGCCAACGCCAACCTTACCTCCTTAAAGCCTACACGAGGTGGTCGTGCTTTCGAGGCACCGTCCTAGCAGAGGATGGCCGCCCCGTCTAATTGGCGGGGGGCGTGGTCCTCGGGGGAGCGGTCGATTCATCCTCCAGCCGGATCCGCAGCGCCCCGTCCTGACGGTGGAGCAGGGCGGTATAGGAGAAGACCATCGGCGTCGCACCTTCCTCCGGCGTCCACACGAATTGCCCGGCGATCACCACCGCCTCCGCGCCCGCGGGCTCATAGGAAAGGTCGCGCCATTCGAAATGGTGCGGCCGCTGCCAGTCCTGGCTGGCATAGTTCGCAACGATTTCGGCGCGCGTCTCGAACCGCTTGCGCCCGTTGCCGAGAAAATAGGCGCCGCGTCGGTCATAGCGCGCGGCGATCCCGCTCCGGTCCCCGGCGCGAAGCGCGTCGGCATAAGAGGCCATGAACGCCCGCGCCTCGGCGACGATGGGCGGCTCGGCCGGCTGCGCGGCGAGTGGCGCGGCGAAGGCGAGCAAAGCGAGAAAAGCGGCGATCAGGCGCATGAAGAATCCCTCCGGCGCCCGGATATCATGGATTCAATCGCGCCATGAAGGCCGGATCGCGGGAGACCCGCTTGGCCATCCGGCCAGCGGTCCGGCTTTCGCCGGATCAGGATCAGGGAATTCCTGGCTCATCCCAAAATGAAGAAGCCCTCCAGCGGCCCGAGGGGGTCGGGGCTGCTGGAGGGCTCCTGTTGCGCCCCGGTGCGTCTCTTTCAATCGGCGACCGGTCCGGCGTGAAAACTGATCTAGGTCATGGACGGTTCCATGTCAAGAACATATATAGAACAAATGGCCCAGCTCGATGTTCAGCAGAAGCTCGCGATTCTCGCCGACGCCGCCAAATATGACGCCTCCTGCGCCTCTTCCGGCTCGAAGAAGCGGGACAGCGTCGGCGGCAAGGGGATCGGCTCGACCGCGCCCGGCATGGGCATCTGCCACGCTTATGCGCCGGACGGCCGCTGCATTTCGCTGCTGAAGATCCTGCTGACGAACAGCTGCATCTTCGACTGCCATTATTGCATCAATCGCAAGAGCTCGAACGTCCGCCGCGCCCGTTTCACCGCCGAGGAGGTGGTCCAGCTCACCCTCGCTTTCTACCGCCGCAATTATATCGAGGGCCTGTTCCTTTCTTCCGGCATTATCCGCTCCTCCAACTACACGATGGAGCAGATCGTCGAAGTCGCCCGGTCCTTGCGCGAGGACCATGATTTTCGCGGCTATATCCACCTGAAGACCATCCCGGACGCGGACCCGGCGCTGATCCACCAGGCCGGTCTCCATGCCGATCGGGTGTCGATCAATGTCGAGCTGCCGACCAATGCCGGCCTCGCCCGGCTCGCGCCCGAAAAGGATGCAAAGCGGATCGAAGGCGCGATGCAGGCGCTCAGGACTGACATCGCCGACGGCGCGGACGCGAAGGCGCGCTACAAGTCCGCGCCCGGCTTCGCGCCGGCGGGCCAGTCGACGCAGATGATCGTCGGCGCGGACGCCGCCACCGACGCCGCCATCGTCACCCGCGCCGCCAGTCTCTACGACCGCTTCCGCCTGCGCCGCGTCTATTATTCGGCTTTCTCGCCTATCCCGGATTCCAGCGCGGTCCTGCCGCTCGTGCGCCCGCCCCTGATGCGCGAGCACCGGCTTTACCAGGCGGACTGGATGATGCGCTTCTACGGCTTCTCCGCGCGCGAAGTAGCGGGCGCGGCGGAGGCGGGCGGCAATCTCCCGCTCGACATCGACCCCAAGCTCGCCTGGGCGCTGAAGCATCGCGGGCTGTTCCCGCTCGACGTGAACCGCGCGCCGCGCGAGGCTTTGCTGCGCGTCCCCGGCCTCGGCACCAAGGCGGTGGACAAGATCATTGCCGCCCGCGCCCATCGCCGCCTCCGGCTCGACGATGTCGCCCGGCTCACCCACTCGATCGCGAAGCTGCGGCCTTTTCTGGTCGCGGCCGACTGGCGCCCGGTCCGTCTCGCCGACGCGGTGCTGCCGCGCCCGGCGGCGAAGACCGAGCAGCTCGAGCTTTTCGGGGGAGGCTGACACACAGATGGCAAGTGTCAGGTTCGTCAACTTCGTCGGCAAGGAAACCGCATTGGGCTCTCGTCGGTTGAGAGGCGAAACGATCCCTTCGAAGGAGCCTTTTCATGGCTGACGCCCGTATTTTCGCCGATCTCAAGGCGGATCATGACCGCCACCGCGACCTGCTTGCTCGCCTCGCCGAGACGAAAGGCGACAGTGAGGAGCGCCGCGCTCTGTTCGAGGCCTTTCGCGTCGAGGTCACAGCCCATGCCGCGGCGGAGGAGGAATCGCTTTACGCCACGATGCTCGGCCGCCCCGAGCTGCGCGACGAGGCCCGTCACTCCGTGTCCGAGCATAAGGAGATCGACGATTTCCTGACCGAATTGTTCGAGATGGAGATGAGCTCGCCGGCCTGGCTGCCGAAGTTCAAGGAGATGCGCCACCGCTACGAGCACCATATCGACGAGGAGGAGGAAGAGATGTTCCCCGCCGCGGCGAAGGACCTGTCGGGGGCGGAGCAGGAGCGGCTCGGGAAAGTGTTCGAGGCGCGCAAACCGAAGGAGCTGGCGCTGGCCGAGGAGAATGACCCTGGCGACGCGCGCGACTGACCGGCGGGCGATTCGCACCGTCCGCCTCGCCGCGCCGGACGATTTCGACGGCTGGCGGGAGGCGGCGCGGGCCTTGGCCCTGGTCGGCGCCGCGCCGTCAGAAATCCTTTGGGAAGTGGCGGGCGAGGAGAGCGACCTGTTCGGTGCCCCCGCGCCGGCGCCGCCCGCGTCCGCCGGCCTGTTCAGCGTGCCCCGCGCCTTCGTGAATCTCGCAAGGCAGGTGATCTGCCATCGCGACCCAGAGCGCTTCGCCTTGCTCTATGCGATGCTGGTGAAGCTGCGCGAGCGGCCCGACGCGCTGGACGACAAGGCCGATCCGGTCGTCCACCGGCTGGAGGCCATGGGCCGTCAGGTCCGCCGCGACATTCACAAGATGCATGCCTTCCTCCGCTTCCGCGAAATGGAGACCGGGGCCGGCCCACGCTTCGTCGCCTGGTTTGAGCCGGACCATCATATCGTCCGCGCCGCCGCGCCCTTTTTCGTCCAGCGCTTCGCGACCATGCACTGGTCGATTCTCACCCCGGCGCTGAGCATCCACTGGGATGGCGAGACCCTGAGCGAAGGCCCCGGCGCCTCCCGCGGCGATGCTCCCGGGGGCGACCCGGTCGAGGACGTCTGGAAGACCTATTATGCCTCCATCTTCAATCCGGCCCGGGTGAAGGTCGGCGCGATGCTGCGGGAAATGCCGAAGAAATATTGGAGGAACATGCCCGAGACCGCTTTGGTGCCTGAGCTGCTCAAGGGCGCGCAGGCGCGGGAGAGCGAGATGGCCGCGGCCTCGGCCGTGAAGGTCGGCGACAATGTGGAGACGAGCTGGGCGGCGGTGCGCGCCGAGGCGATGCACTGCACTCGCTGCGACCTCCACAAACACGCGACCCAGACCGTGTTCGGCGAGGGGCCGCTCGACGCCCGCCTGGTCTTCGTCGGCGAGCAGCCGGGCGATCAGGAAGACCTTGCCGGTACGCCCTTCGTCGGGCCGGCCGGGCAGCTCTTCGACAAGGCGCTTGCCGAGGCCGGCGTGCCGCGCGCGCGCACCTACGTCACCAATGCCGTGAAGCATTTCAAGTTCGAGCGCCGCGGCAAGCGCCGCATCCACGAAAAGCCCAATGCCGGGGAGATCACCGCCTGCCGCTGGTGGCTGCAGCAGGAACTGGCCCTGCTCCGCCCGCCGCTCGTCGTCGCCCTCGGCGCCACCGCCGCCCGCGCCTTGTTCGGCAAGGCGGTCACCATCTCGGCCACGCGTGGCAAGGCGCACCGGCTGGAGGATGGCGGCGAAGCCTGGGTCACCGTCCACCCCAGCTTCCTCCTCCGCGTGCAGGAGAACAAGGAGGCGGAATATGCGCGCTTCGTCGAGGATCTCCGGCGGCTCGGTGAAAGGCTGGAGGAATTGGCGTGACCAAGCCGTGGTCCGACGAAGGCCGGACCGCTGGACGGAAAGGCCAAGCGGGGCCTCGCAACGCTCCGGCCTTCGCCGGAGCATAATATTGGACCGTCTACCCGCCCCGCGTCGCGTCCGCCCAGCGCCTGACATCCGCCACCATCTCATCCAGCGGCCGCGAACCTGGCCCAAGCACGACCTGGTGGAAATGCCTCAGATCGAAGCGCGGCCCCATCACCCGCTCGGCATAACGCCGCGCCTCCCTGATCCGGTCATAGCCGAGCATGTAGGAAAGCGACTGGCCGGGGCTGGCGATATAGCGGTCCACCTCGACCGCGATCTCCGCGTCGCTGAGCGCGGTATGGGCGCGCATGAAGTCGATCGCCTGCTGCCGGCTCCAGCCGCGCAGATGCAGGCCCGGCTCCACCACCAGCCGGCTTGCCGCCCAGAGATGCTTGGCCATCATGCCCGTGCGGTCGGCCTCGCTCGAATAGAGGCCCATTTCGTCGGCCAGATATTCGGCATAAATGCCCCAGCCCTCGGCGAAGCCCGAATTGAAGCGGCCCGCCGGCAGACCCAGAGCCGCGCGGATATGATGGCCGGGCAGGGTTTCGTGAAAGGCGATCACCTCGGTCATCAGCCGCCGTTCCTGCGGCCGGGAGAGATTGATCACATAGGCCGCGGCGCGCCCGCGCTCGGCGAAGCGGTAATAGCCGGCGGGCGCGGCATCCTCGACCGCGACCGGCATCGCCTCCACCGCGATCGGCCGGCGCGCTTCGCCGAGGAACATGCGCGGCATCGCCGCCTCGCCCCGCGCCACGGCGGCGCGGGTGAGGGCGAGCAGCCGCTCCGCGTCGAAGCCCGGCTCGCGATGATCGCGGAGGCGGGCGAGCAAGGCGGGCATGCCGTCAGGCGGGATGCGATGCAGCCGGGCGAGTTCGGCCTCCGTCTCGCGCAGCAGCCGGTGGCCGAGCGCCTCGATCTCCTCCGCCGGCAGGTCCAGGCTGGTGAAGCTGCGCACCGCCTGGCGGAAGCAGCGCTCCGAGTCCGGCAGGCCGCTGAGCCCGGCCGAGGCGCTGGCGGCGGGGAGATAGCGGTCCCGCAGGAAATCCCGGAAACGCGCCACCGCCGGCGCGATCTCTGCCGCGAACAAGGCCTCCCACCGGCGGCGCAGCTCCCTGTCGGCGTCGGGCCGGAGCGGCGGTGCCCCGCGCCGCAAGCTCGTGGCGAGCGCGTCCAATTGGGGCAGGATCCGCTCGACGATGGCGCGCGGCGCCGCACCCGGACCGCCGTCCGCGGTGCGCGCCAGGGCCTCCTCGGCCTCGCGGAGCGCGCCCGGCGCCGTCTGCCAGTCGGCAATCGCGCTGCGTATCTGCATGTTCGGCGCCGTGGCCAGGCCTTCCCAATTCCGCTGCCAGGTCACCTGCCAGCCGAACACCTGGTTCAGATAGAGAAGGTCGGTGCGGCAGCCCTGTATGCCCGCCGCGCCGAAGCCCGCATCCGCGCCCACCCTCTGCTGCGCCTGCGTCGCGGCCGGCGCCGCAAGCAGGAGCAAAGCGAGGGCGAGGCGCCTCACAGGCGAACCAGCATCTTGCCCGTATTGCCGCCGCTGAACAGGCCGAGGAACGCGTCCGGCATCGCCGCGATCCCGTCGTGAATCGTCTCGCGCGAGGTGACCGCGCCGGTGGCGATCCAGCCGCCCATCTCGCGGTAGAACTCCGCCATCTCGGCCATATAATCGGTGTAGATGAAGCCCTTCAGCATGATCCGCGAGCGGATGATGCTGGTGATGAAGCGGAAATTGTGGGTCGAGCCGCTATTATAATCCTCGATCATTCCGCAGATCGCGAAGCGCGCCTCCTGCCGGGCGAGGGCGAAGGCGGCGTCGAGGTGGGCGCCGCCGACATTGTCGAAATAGACGTCGATCCCTTTGGGCGCGGCCTCCTGCAGCCCTTTCAGGATCGGGCCCGCCGTATAGTCGACGGCCGCGTCCGCGCCGAGCTCCCGCACCCAGGCGCATTTCTCCGGCCCGCGCGCCGAGCCGATCACGGTCATGCCGCGCGCCTTGGCGATCTGCACGACCGCCGAGCCGACCGCGCCCGCCGCGGCGGAGACGAAGACGATATCGCCCGCCTTGGCCTGCGCCGCGCGGAGCAGGCCGAAATAGGCGGTGCCGCCGGTCAGGCCGAGATTGCCGAGCCAGTGATGATCCGCGACGCCGAGCGCCGGCATCTTGTTGAACGCTTCGGCGGGCGCCGCCGCCTGTTCGCGCCAGCCGAGCATGTGGAAGACGAGATCGCCCTCCTTGAGATTCGGCGACCGGCTCTCGATTACGGTGCCGACGGCGCCGCCCTGCATCGGCTCGTCCAGCGCGAAGGGCGGGACGTAGCTTTTCACGTCATTCATCCGCCCGCGCATATAGGGGTCGACCGAGAGCCACTTATTCTCGACCCGCGCCCAGCCGTCCTGCAATTCGGCCGCGGGCAGCTCCTTCAGCGCGAAATTCTCATGGGTTGGAAGCCCGTTGGGGCGGGACATCAAATGCCAGGCGCGGTTGCCGCTCATCAGGCCTTCTCCTTGCGTCTATCCCCGGTTCTTCGGCGGAATGACGCAAGGAGTCAAAGGCGGGTATGAAGGCTATTTCTTCTCCTCGGGATAGGTCCCGCTGAAGGCGCGCTCGAGGATGTGCGGGCCATCGCTGCCGCTGTCCTCGCGCTCGAACAGGGCGCGGCTGCGCTCCTCCGTCCGCCAGCGCGATTTCGCCTCGGCGGCGGTCGGGCCGAGATGGACCTTGTCGTCCACCTTCGAGACCCAGCCGGCCGGAATGCCGTGATGGGCTCCGCCCGCGGCGGCGTCGCTCTTGGTCAGCACGATATGGTCGCCGCGCAAATTGTCGACCGTGCCGACATGGCCGCCGTCCGCGCCGAGCACCTCCATATGGGGGCGGATTTTCTCGACATCGTCATGCCAGGCGGCGTCGCGGACCGCGAAGTCGCTGCCCGTGGCTGCGCCATAGCCGCCTCTGGTAAGGGTCCCCGGCGCGGCGCCGGCGCCGAAGTCCGCGCCGGCCGCATTTTCGCCCTCGGGACTTGTCTCATGCACAATCTGGTTGCCCCAGCCCGAGCCGAAGCTGTCGTCGCCCTGCCATTCGGGGCCGCGTTCCTTGATGCTCATGCGCCAAACTCCTTCGCCGGCCGAAAGGGCCGATACGGGGAGAAAAACGCTGTCGCGAAGGGCGGGTTGCATCGGACGGGCGCCGTCGCTATCTGGGCGCTCCGAAGGTGCGGGGCTGTAGCTCAGATGGGAGAGCGCTGCAATCGCACTGCAGAGGTCAGGGGTTCGATTCCCCTCAGCTCCACCACACCTTAGGGCCTGATTTTCCTACATAATCCTTTCAGCGCCGGGTGCGCTCCGAGGCCAGCGAAACCACTTTGGTATCGCGCTGGTATCGCAGATGGGCATCGGTGTGCTCGCCGACGGCCGCCCAGAAGGCCTCGGTCGATTCGATATACTCGCGCAGATATTCTGGCCGAAGGTGCGTGTAATTGGCACCGGTGCCCTCCTCGCTATGCCCCGCCGCCGCATTGATCTGGGCGTCGGGCACGCCCCAGGTCTTGTGCCAGGTGTGGATCGAATGGCGGAGCACGTTCGGCGAGCCGATCGGCCGCAGCTTCGGCCGAGCCTCGGTCTCTCCCAGCTTCCGCCGCGGCGGCAACCAGGCCAGCGCGCCGGCGGCGTCGCGCACTTTCTCGGCCAGGCCGAGATCCGGACGGGTGGCATGGGCCGCGAGCAGCACGCCGGCGAAGGCGTTGCCGATGTCGTCCGTCGGCCGCTCGAACCATTCGGGCCCGCCGGCTGCCCTGGTGCGCGCCGATGTCGGCACGCGGTAGCGGATCACCTTCCCCTTCACTCCGTCCAGCCAGGGCGCCAGCGTCGGGCAGATCGGCACGATCGGCCGGCGCTTGCGGGTCTGTTCCTCTCCTGGGCGCAGGAAGTGGATGCGACCCTTGCGGATCTGATCCTCCGCCACCAGCTCAAGCACCGCCTCACTGCGCGCGTGCGTGGAGAGCATGATCATCGTGAAGAGATGGACGTGCCGGCGGCCCTCTTCGGCGATCGCGGCATCGAGAATGGCCGCGATCTGCTCCGGGCTCCACTCAAGCTCTTTCGCCTTCTTGCGACCCTTCACGTCCCGGATCCGCGGCGCGGCCGTCAGGCGCTGGTGCTTCAGCCCCCACTGAATGGGCCCGCGCAGCGCAGCCAGGTCCCGCGAGATGGTCGGCGGGGAGGCACCTTCGGCGGCGCGCCAGGCGATGAACATGTCGACGATCCCGGGGGTGATCGCACCGACGGTCAGCGGCGCCGGCAGCAGACCATTCTCCGCGAGGTGCGACCAGAAGCGCTCGAGGACGTCGACACTGTCCAGGTAGCGCTCCGGCGCTTCGAGGTGGGCGACGTGCTGCTCGATCCAGGCGAGCGTGATTTCGGGGAGCAGGACCTCGCCCGGCGGCAGCGCCCCGACCGGCGCTAGGCGCTGCTCGACGATACGGGCCTGGCCCCAGTGGTCGGCGAGGGCCTCACGCGCAGCTTCCGGCGGAGGCTCGACGTCGCCGCCGATACCTGTCGCCTTCCGGCGAGTGACGCGGCCGTCAAGCCAACAGACGTTCCAGTCGTCGCGGTCGCGCCGGTACCAGAGCCAGAACTGCCCGAGCTGGAAGCGCTCGGGGGATTCGCCAGCGGCGGATGATCCGGGTCGGGATTTGAGGGACTTGGGCATGGTCCGGCCAGTTCTTCTGCTTCGAGGGTTGCAAGGAGCGCATAGATTTCGGGATGCATCAAGATGCGTGCCTGATCGAGTTCGAGGCGCAGCACCGTGCCGTTGCGGACCGAGCGGCGCAGGCGCCTCAGGAGCTCGCCGAGCGGAGAGAGCTTGGGCGACGGCATCAGGCGGCCTCAGCCAAAGCGCTCGGCTCTGCCGGCGCGCGGGGCGGATAGGGACGGCTGAGCTGGGTCCAGTACCAGCAATGATAGACGACCCAGTCGTGGAGCTGCTGCACGGCGTCCCGCCGGGCGCGGCGGGCCTGGTCGGACGGCTTTGCGTTCGCCCTCTCCGTCTGGGCGGCCAAAGCGAGGCCGGCGGCGTGCTCGAGCGCTGCCCAGGGGATATCGATGCGGAGCGAGAAAAGCGGATTGTCGGCGCCGTCCTCCCTGGCGATCGGCGCCTGCAACGCCATGTGGATGGCTTTCCAGCAGCTCAGGTCGTTGAGCGCGGCGGCGCGCTCGATGCGGCCGGCCTCGATGTCGGACGGGTACCATTTCTCGCGCGACGCAAGCTCGGTCGCTGCCGCGTCGGCGAGAAATGGCGTGCCGTCGAGGTTCACTCGGCAGCCTCCCGTATTGCCTCTGAGGTGTCTTCGGCCGGTGCCGAGCCACCCGCCCGGGCATCGTACTCCACGAGCGAAGCCCAGCTGAGTATCTGATCGTCTTCTCCGGCTTCGGCGAGCAACTCCTTGAAATCATCATAGGGGAGATCGTCGATCTCCTCGGCGCCCTCCCGATGCTCGTGCCAGGTGCCGTCGCCATGCCGGAACATGACCCGGTCCGTCGCGGGATCGGTCGGATCGTGGAAGGTGATGACCGCCGGCGGCGTCTCCAGCAGTCCTGCCACGACTGCCTCTCGGGATCCCTGCGCCGACTCGACAGGCTCGACGTAGACCGTCGCGCTCCAGCGCAGCCATGAGGGGGTCCAGTCCCTGATCAGCTGTTGGGCGGCGAGCGACTTCACCGAGAACCAGGTCATCGAATCGGGGTCGCCGACGAAGAATTTGACGGCATTCTCCTTCAGCACGCCGACCTTGTCCTTGCCGCGGTCCTTCTGGAACTGCTCGCCGATCGACCCGAACCAGCCAAGGATCCTATCCTTGTTGAAGAGACCGAAGAACGCCGCCGACGGGGTCCATGAGCGCCGCGCGAGGCGAGGGTCGCCCATGGCCGCGCCGAGATATTCCGGGATCGAGCGCCGGCCCTCGGCGAACAGCTCCCCCTTGACCTTGGTGTAGTAGATGTAGGCCGCGAGCCGGTCCTTCTGCTCCGTCGTTGCCCGATAGGTGTAAGCGGCGAAGCCACGCAGCGGGTCGTCGTCGGCGACGCCGGGGATGTCGGAAAGGTCCGGCTCGAACCGCTCTTCGTCGATGCCGTAGGTCACGTAGCTGGCGCCGCCGAACTCGCTCACCAGACCGAGGCGCTCATCCGCACCGGTATAGGCATAACGCGGCGGGCTTCGGCCATTCCAGTAGAGCGAGTAGATCAGCGCGTCATGCGCCCGGGCCCGGTCCTCGGTCGCGGCCTCGAGGCTGTCGAAGATGTGGCGGCCGAACATGTTGGCGCGCATGCGCTTCAGGGTGCGGTCTGCCTTGTCAGTGAGCTCGGGCTTCGGCGCCGCCGGGCCGGTGCCCTTCGAAGACGGCTTCTTTGCCCACCACCATTCGACCGCGGCCTTGCCGTCACGATCGACCTTGAGAATGCCGAGCTTTGGCCCCTCGGGCAGCGGCGCCGCGCCGTAATGACTGATGCGGAGATTGTAGTCAGGGTAGCCGCTGCGGCCGACGGGCGGCTCATCCACGAAGGTGATCTCGCCGCGATCGCCATGCTTCTCGATGAGCTGAGCCGCGGTCGCCTCGAGCTTCTCGTTCACAAGGCGGAGCAGCAGGGCCTCATCCAGGACGCGGCCCTCCCCGTCCTTGTCGGCGAAAAGATTGGCCTCAAAGCCACCGCCGGCCTCTGCATAGGCCGCCGGTGTGACGAAGCTGAGGAAGCGGCGATGGTCGCTGTCGCCGACCCTCATTGCGGCCCGGATATCCGATGGCCGGCGCTGATATTCCTGCTTCTTGGACAGCGCGGTGAAGGTCTGCAGCTGCAGCGCCTGGTCGGCGGTGGCGGCGTAGGCGAAGGCCTCCTCGTCCTTCAGCTTACCGGCGGCATAGGCCTTGAAGACGGTCGGGTGCAGATAGGCGAGGCGCAGGATCCGGGTCATGCGCGCCTTGTCGAGCCCGTAATGCTCGGCCAGCTCGGCGCCGGTGATCTTCGGGTTACGCTCCTTGATCGACCGGAAGGCGGCGTAGATCTCCGGCGGCCGCATGCCTTGGCGAATGTAATTCTCGGCGAGGCTGACCTCGGTCAGCTCCGCGTCGGTGCCGTCGAGCTGGTTGGCCGGGATGGCGGCAAAGTCGAAGGCGGCGCCGTCGGCCTGCAGCTTCTGGATGGCCTGCCAGCGCCGATCGCCGGCGAGCACGCCATATTTGCCCTTCGGCTTCTTCAGCGCGTGCACGGCGATCGGCGAGATCAGCCCCCGGGCGAGGATGGAGGCGGCGAGCTGGGCGATGGCGGGATCGTCCCGCTTCGTCTCGCGCACATTGAGCGGAGACCGGACGAGGTCGGCAAGGGCGCAGGTGATGATGGTGGACTTCATGGGTGGGCCTTTCTGGAGGGGAGCTGGCGACGCCGATGACGCCGCCAGCCAGCGGTCAGTCGACCTGAAGGATGTGCTCGTCATGGCCGTCACGCTCGATCGCGATGACGAGGCCGCCGCGGACTTCGATCCTTCCGATGTTTCCGATCTTCATGGTCTGGCCGTCAGGCGCAGCTTTGCCCCGAACCGTCATGGCCGGGCCGCTACGGCTGGCGGTCCAATTGCTGATGTGCATCTGGGTACTCCTTCGCTGGTGCGCCGGCGGCCAATCCCGCGCCGGCTCGGGATCTCAGCGCCGGTGGCGAGCGAGGCAGAGCTCAAGGTGCAGGCCGAGCCAGGCGATCGCGACGAAGACGCCGGTCACCTCCGGGCCGTTCCGGTCGCGCTCGTGCCCGATGGCCGGCCCGCTCCAGCGGCCCCAGTCGAGGCGGGGGATCAGCTGCCGGATCATGCGCCGCGCTTCAGCGCCGCGGCGAAGGCGTCGAGCATCGCGTGCTGCATGGCGGTCTCGGGGGTCTCGCCGTAGCGCGCCTGGCGCCGGACCATGGCCGCATACCATTCGGTCTGCTTCCAGCCCTTCAGCACCTGCAGGAAGCGCTCGCGGTCGAAGTCCTGGGGCGGCGACGCCATGATCGGGTAAAGGCCGGCGAGGATCCTGCCGGCATATTGGAGCACTTCGCCCGCCCAGGCGAAGGCGACGGCCTCGAGCGCCTGGCGCGTGATCGCTGCGCCGTGGCGGCCGAGCGAATTGCGGACGCCCGAGATGCTGGCGATCTGCCCCGCCTTCCAGCCAATATGGTTTCCGTGCTTGGCGATGCTGAGGCCGGCGCCGTGGATCAACTCCGAGATCTGCACGGCCCGCGGGTCGCCGGCGGCCAGCTGCGCGCGGAACGTATCGAGCGGGGTCACGCGCCGCCGCGCCGAGTTCACCGCCACGAAACAGCCGGCCTCCTCAGCGACGCTGCCAAAGGTGGAGATGATGCAGGGCAGATGCGGGATGTCGCCGCGGAGCCTCGCGGCCTCGAGGCGGTGCTGTCCGTCGATCACGAACAGGCCGGCGGGCTCGACGCGGCGGGAGACGGTCAGCGGCGCGCAAAGCCGCCAGTCCCAGTCCAGCGCGATGCGGCGGATCAGCGTCTGGCTGTCGCTCGCCTCGGCGGTTCTCTGGTAGGAGCGGTCGACCATGAGGTTATCGACGCCCTGCCATTCGATGGAGGGGGGGGCGCCCTTGGGCGCGTTGAACGAGGTCTTCTCGGCCATGGTGTGCCTTTCGCGGCCGTCAGCGGCCGAAGAGCTGGGAGAGGAGCCAGGCGCCGCCCGGAAGGATCACCGAGGCCGCGAGGATGACGATGAGCGCCGCGGCGAGGGCGGCGGTGGCCGAGTGACGCTCGCGGTGGGCGAGGCGGTCGATCCAATCGGCGATCGTGCGGCCGGGCATCAGAACAGGCCCAGCGCGCAATAGCCGGCCAGGAAGGCGAGCAGGGCGATCTGCAGCGGGCCAAGGCGTCGCGACACGCCTTGCTCAGCCATGGGCAGCAGTCTGCCGTGCATCTGGTTGCGGCGGAGCTCCGGCAGCGGAGGCCGTTGCCAGCTCGGGAGCTTTCGGCTCATGCCGCCCTCGCGCGGAGCAGCTCGCCGAGAAGGCGGGCGTCGATCTCGCGCTCGCGCAGCGCGTCCAGGCGGGCCCGGCGCCGGCGTGCGGCCGGGCCGGGGCGCGCGATCGAGCGCAGGGAGGCGGCGAGCTTCAGCTGCTCGGCGCGCTCCTCGTCGGTCAGCGGCGTGCCGTCGCGAACCTGGTCGAGCGGGACGCAGCGGTTGCCGCTCGCTCCGGGCAGCGAGGGAATGGAGATAATGACCGAGCCGTCACGGTTGCGGGCAATGATCCGCGCGAGTCGCGTGGTGCCGCCGACGGCATGGAGGCCGTAGGAGCCGGCCGCGGGAAAGGGGGTTGGGTCTGCGAGCATTGAGGCCTCCCGACTGGTTGTCGGGGGCGGTATATGCGTCAGAGTATTCTGACAGTCAACGGGTTTGTCAGAATATGCTGACAGAGACGCCGGGGGCTCTTCATGTTATAGGTCGGCGATGATCTTCCTATCCTATTTGGCGGCAGCCGCGTTGGGTCCCGCGGTCGGCGAGATCTACACATCGGCGGCGGCATCCCCGTGGCCGGGCTGGCAGTTGGCAGCTGAGACGGGCGGGGTGAGGGATGATACCTCAAGCGCCGTCTTCCATCGCGGGAACACGTACGCGATTGCCAGGGTGATCTTGGTGAGCAGGGAGGGCGTCCAGCCAGCGATTTTCCGCATCGAGCAGGTCCGATTTGAAGAGCTTCGCTCCGGTGAAGAGGCCTATTCGGGCATCGATTGCGCACTGTTGGGTCATGACCCCTCGGTGGTCTTCTACGCGCCTGCCACCAGAACAGCTCGAGGGGCGTTCGTCTGGCCCGATCGTATCGTGATGCAGCGCTGGTTGGTCGATCCGCCCGAGATTTGCCAAGACGCAGGCGACTAGAAGGCGACCAATTCCGTCAGCGTGTAGAGGCGGTGGATCCGCGCCACGCGGCGCCGCTCGATCCTGAACGTGAGGTTTGGCTCAAATTGCTGCAGCTCGACAAATTCGGGTGTTTGCCTGACGAGGCGTTTAAGGAGAGCGGAGACGATGCGCTCACCATCTTCATCCTCGCGCCGTAATTGGACCACGACATAGTCGCCGTTCATCGGCGGCTTCCGTGTGTCCACATATGCGACGTCGCCAGGCTCGAATTTCGGAACCATCGAGAAACCTTGCGGATAGATCGCATAGACATCCTTGCGGCCGTCTAGGGCGGGAGGCCGGCGAACGAAGTCCACCGTCTCGTCCAAGTCGATGTCGATCGTCTCGATATGGCGATCTTCCCCCTCCACCCGGACGACGTATTCGCCGCAGCTCGGGGTACCGAGCACCGGGACATCCTTCGGGCGATCTTCCCGAAACGCACGGAACGGATTTTCGTGTACCCGGCTGCCCGAGGGCGCCCGATCTTCGTCGGGCCTGGTCAGCGCCTCAAACTCCGCCAGCGACGAGCCCGCGGCATCTAACAGCTTCTGAATCGTGTTGTGCGCCGCTCGCCCGTTCTTCCGTATGTCGTTGAACACGTTTCGGTTCAGGCCCGCTTTCACAGCCCAGCCATTTGGCGTGAGCTCATCCGGCTTCAACGCCATAAGGGCCTCGAACAGCGAGGCATTGGTGGGAAGTTTGGCCATCAGGCCATTATCCCGCAGAGTATCCTGACGGTCGATGATAGAGATTTCTGACATTGCGGGTTGCGATGTCAGAAAAGTCTGACTATCAGCGACAGCCATGGACGTCAGCATACCAACCCTCGCTCAGGTGCTCGCAAAGGTCGACGCGTTCCTTGCGCGGCATGAGATGTCCGAGAGCCGCCTAGGGCGCGATTCGACCGGCGAATCATCGTTGATCACGTCCATGCGAGCGGGACGGCACCCCTCGCTCCGGACGCTCAATCGGCTCGACGACTTCATGGCCAAGTACAATGCGGGCGACGACGCTGCTCATGCCGTCGGTGATATCGCCGAGAGCACCGCCGAGTCGTCCGGTAAGCCCGCCGACCTTACCGCCGCACCGATCGGCTCGCTGTTCGACGGCCTCGACGCGCCGAGGGCCGCGTGATGGGCGGGAAGCGCGACCTCAGCCATGACAAGGCGCAGCTGGCGCTGAAGGCGGCGACCCGCGACCTGGTGGCCGGCGCCGGAGGCACGGATGGATCGGCCGCCACGCTCTCGGAAGGCGGCCCGCGCGTCCGCCAGCAAAAGGTCAGTGACTGCCAGCACCGCAACACGCCGGACTTCCTGCGCGTCGACGAGGCCGCGCGCCTCGAGGACGTCGCGGTCCGGACGGAGAGCTGGCCACAGGTCACGCGGGCGCTGGCGGCGCGGCAGGGCTTCGACCTCGTCCGACGGGCCACGGCCTCGGCGCCGGCGGGCGCGGATTTCTGCGGGGCGCTCGGCGCTGCCGTGAAGGAGTTCAACGACCTGCAGCTGAAGATCCTCGCGGCCCTGCCCGACGGCGTGACCGCCGCGGAGGTCCGCGATCTCAACATCCGCGGCGAGCTGGCCGACGCGCAGCGGCAGCTGGCCGTCATCGACGCGCTGCTCGCCCAGGTTGAGGGGGGCGGGGAATGAAGCTCATCCCATTAGTGCGGCTTCCCCTCCCGGGCCCCGCCGCTGGCCATCGCGCCGAGCTGGGCGAGCTGGTCGGCACCCAGAAATGCTATCACCTCCAGCCCCTGTTCCGGATCCGTGAGCTTCAGGTAGGCGGTGGTGAAGTCGCCCCCAACGGCGTCACCACCCTCGATCTCCTTGGGCCAGATCTCGATCGTTCGCATCAAGCCTTTCTCCTCTTCGTGGGTGTAACCCTGCGTCTCAGCGGCCGTCTCGGCAAGATGGTGGCGGCATGAAGTTCGCCTCAGATCGCCCGGTTCAGCCCCAGCGTCTCGTGCCGACCGCGGCCGACATCATCGTCGCCCAGAGGTCGCCCGGTTGCCCGGAGCGGCGGGCCGAGCTGGCCGGCGCCGCCTTCGCCGCAATGCGCGGTCGAAACAGCGCCCCCGGCTAACGGCGGGCGTGGCGCGGGCGGGGCCGCCACGGGGCGGCGAGTGACCAGAACGACAAGGGCCCGAAGTGAACGGGCGAGCGGTGGCAAGAATGATCGGCAATGGAGACCTGACCGGCGCACGCGGCCACGAGCCGTACAGCGTCGCGGACATCGACGCCTGGCTGCAGCGCGCGCAGCCGCTTGCCCAGCTCTGCTATCTGGTCGGCGTCTATGCCGGCGGCGCGGACGACCCGCTGAACGCGCACCTGCAGGCGCAAGAAGCGCGCGGGCTCCTCCATCTCGTCCAGCGGCGCCACCGGCGCCACGATGGCGGGCCGGGCCATGCGCTCGACTATCTCGCGGTCCGTTCCTCGCGGCCCTGGACTCCGGGGACGGGCAGGGCACCGCCGCCGCTGCCGCGCCTGGCGGCCCAGGCCGCCGCCACGGCGAGGTGGGAAAGGGAATTCGCATGAGGGTGCCCGCTCTCCTCCGCCGCCTGCTGGGCCGTGGCCGCCCGCCGGTCAGGCCCGCCTCGCTCGTCGAGCTGTTCGGCGACCCCGCGCAGCTGCCGCTGGCGCTGTCCACGCGGCCGACCCATCGCCATTACGATCCCGAGCTGATGGGCCTGCCCGTCCTCGTGACCCTCAACGGCCGCGAGATCGACCGCTGCGTGTCGTACGATATCCCGGCGGGGCTGGTGGAGTTCTACCCCGCCGGCAGCGCCACGCCGGCCTTCCTCTCCGGCACCGTGGCCGCCCGGGTCGCGCGGCCCGAAGAGGTGCGGCGATGACCGCCACCTGGGACGAGGCCCGGCGCGTTCAGCACGGCCGCTGGATCGGCCTGTTCAAGCTGGCCGAGGAATGCGGCGAGCTGGCGATCGCCGCCGCCGACCTGAACGAGCTCGGCCCAGGCGTGACCGAGGCGACCGGCCCCTATCTGCGCGCGTTGGAGAATAAGCTGGCCGATGTCGGCGCCGCGGCGCAGCATGTGGCCGAGGTCAACGGGCTCGACCTGCAGCGCGTGGGTGCGCGGAGGGGTCGGCGATCGCTGCAGCTTGGTGGCGGCCTCGACGTCCATCATGGCCGGATCGGTCTCATGAACCTCGTCCGCGCCTGCGGGACGATGAACCAGCTGCTCGGCAAGATCTGCGCCTTCCCCGAGGGCACGGAGCATCCGGACGGCCATGGCAATCTGGTCGGCCGCCTCGAGGTCGCGATCGCCGACCTCACTGCCGCCTGCACGGTCGTGGCCGCACGCAACGACCTGAACCTCGATCACATTGAGCTGCGCGGCGACGACAAAGCGGCCCTGTTCCGGATCTGGTTCCCGGCGCCGGGTCAGGTGGAGGAGCCGGCATGAGCGCCGACGCCGAGCTCCGCATCGTCGAGGCCATGCGCCTGGGCGCAGCAAGTCTCTCCGCGATCCGCGAGGCGACCGGGCTGAAGGCGGCCGAGGTCAGCGCCGCGGTGCAGGCCATGCGCTACCAGGGCAAGGTCGCTTTCGGCCGCCTCGAGCTTTCGCCGTCGATGATGGTCGAGGCGGTGAAGAAGACGCTGCCCCGGTCGGAGCAGGAACAGGATTCGGCGGCAGCGGCGGCGCGCGAGGCGTCGCCAGGTCATGCCGCCGAAGCGGGCCGGGACGTGCCGGCCTCGGGCGAGGAGCCCGACGCGCAGAGCGGGGGCGGGGACAAGGCCCCGCCCCCGCCAGCACGCCCGACCTCGCGCCTGGCCGAAGAGGTCAATGCGGAGGCGAGGGAGCAGGGCGACCGCCGGCGATCGGCACGGATGATCACCGGCACCACCCGCGGCCTTCCGCGCCCCTTGACCGCCACCGCTATCCAGACACTCGAGCCGCCCGAGCCATCCGAAGTGGTGCGTGCGGTCAACCGCGTGCATCCCAGGCTGTGGCGCCGCTGCGTCGCGGTGGCGCGCCCGCTCAACATCTCGCCCTTCGCAGCGCTCTATCGGGCGCTCGGCGCCGGTCTTGACCTGATCGAGGCGGATCTCGGGGAGCAGGGGTCATGAGCCGGAGCTGGACCGCGAGAGAGATCGCCGCGCGGCTTCGGCCTGGGGAGGCGCGGTTCGTGCTCGCCAGCTCGGCTCGCCGCGGCAAGAGCTATGCGACCCTCAAGCGGCATGCCCGCGGCGCCAGCGGCGCTGGGCTGCGCCGCCTGTTCGGGTTCGTCACCGAGGGCGCGCGCCGGGAGCCCCGCTACGTGCTCAACGAGCTCGGCGCGCGCGTGAAGCATTTCCTCGGAGGGCGGGTCTGATGGGCGCGCTTCCCGCTTTTCCGCAGGCGCTGGCGCAGCACGCGCTGCTCAACCTCCTCGTCGACCAGATCGCGGACGCCGCCGTCGAGCTGACCCGGCGGCAGACTGCCGTGCTGCTCTTCCTCGGCCTCAACGACGATCCGCAACAGTTTCGCGACATCGCCGCCGCGATCGGCCTGCAGAAGGCCGTCCTCACCCGAGCGCTGGCGACCCTGCGCTTTCACCAGTTCGTCACCTGCCGCCGCTCGGAGGCCTGCCGGAGGGACGTGCTCGTCTCCATCGAAGCACCGGGCCGCGACTTCCTAAGGAGCTTGAGATGAATGATGCCCACCGCGTCGCGCGCAACATTTCCGGGGCTGAGCGTGCCCGTATCGCCAATCGTCAGGGTCGAGAGGTCGTCGCCGGGTGCATCATGCCGTCCGATGCCGGAATCGCTCTGGGCGAGCAGGCGCACCGCCGCAATTGCGAGGCGGGGAGCCGGGCTCTGCTCGAGGCGATGATCGCCTGCGCGCGCGCCACGCTGCCCGGCTCTTCGCTGGCCGCCATGCCGCTTCAGGCGGCGCGCCGTGGCTGAGCGTGAACCTGTCTGGCTGCAGCCCGCGATCGGGGGCCCGGGCGCGGCCCCGCGGCGCCGCCGACGGCAGCGCAAGCTGCGGAGCCTGGCGCTCGGCCTGTTCGCGGTGGCGCTTTCGGCCGGGGTGCCTGCCGCCTTCATGCTGCCGGCGGTGATGTATGGGTGAGCTAGGGAAGCTTCGCCAGCGCGGCCCGCGCCGCTTCGATCTGGCGGATAATCCACCCGGATTGCCAAGCTATACTTTCAATCGCCGTCGCGAGGGCGTGGGGGTTTGCCCCCTCAAAGTTAGTCTGGGCCCACTCCTGCATGCCGTCAAAGTTGCCCGGTCTGGAGTCGCGGAGGAAGGTAGCCGCGCTCCAGAAATCGAAGTCGTCGATCTCCATCCTCGAGAAGAGAAAGACGGCGCGCTGTCGAGCATCCACCATCCTCATGATGATCGGCAGCGCCGTTGCGTGCGGTGTGTTCTCCTTCACCGTGGCGGCTGCAGTGGCCGCTTCCCTCAGTTCTACAAGCGCGCGGTCGAGACGATTCAAGCCGGCCTTGGCATCCTTCCGGTCGCGCCGGCGCTCGATCCATACGGCCGCAGCGATCGTGAAGATCACGCCGACGAACCCGGCGCAGGCCTGCAGCCAGTCGCCGGCAGCGATGCCGAGCATCGTAGGCGGTCCAGGCATCTAGAGCTGCTTCAGCATGATGAGATCGGGAACGCCGGGCGCGCGCGGGTCGTCGATCTGCCGAAGGTGCACCGTCGAGCCGGCATTGTGCTCGTCGATCGCGCGCTGGCAAATCCGGTCCAGATTGTTGTGGGCAAAACGCTCGAAATTGCGGGCGCCGATCTGTTCAACGGGGATCCGCAGGTAGGCTGCGATCACGGTCTCCGACAGCACGATGCGCCGGAAATGGCCCTCGCGCATCGGCCTGTCGTCGAGCGGGACGTCGACCAGGATCCTGCCGTCGTGCGGGTTGATTGCCGGCCTTCGCATGGCGCGCATGTGGTGATCGTTCCGGCGCCGATCAAGCGCTCCGCCCTCTCCTCCCTCCAGAACAGGAGCCTCCCCCATGCCTGAGCCGAGGATGGTGCCGGATCCGCCAGCGGATTCCCTGATCGGTATGGAAATGCGCCGGCAGGCCCACGCGGACCCCACCTTCTGCCGCTGGGTCTATATGAGCGGCTACGGCCACGTTCTGTCCGAGGAGGACCGGGCCTGGGCCGAGAGCGTCGTCGATCCGGAAGACGTGGCACCGCCGTCGCTGGTGCCCGCGCCGGCAGAGGTGCCCGCCTGATGGCCGAGACCTCCCACATCGAATGGACCGATGCGACCTGGAACCCGGTAACGGGCTGCTCGGTCGTCTCGCCGGGCTGCAAGAATTGCTATGCGATGAAGCTGGCCGGGACGCGGCTGCGCGATCATCCGAGCCGGGTCGGGCTGACGCAGTGGACAAAGAGCGGACCGGTCTGGACCGGAGAGGTACGGCTCAACGAGCAATGGCTGAGCCAGCCACTCAGCTGGCGGCGGCCGCGCCGGATCTTCGTCTGCGCCCATGGCGACCTCTTTCATGAGGACGTCCCCGACGAATGGATCGACCGGGTGTTCGCAGTCATGGCGCTGGCGCCGCGGCATACGTTCCAGGTGCTGACCAAACGGGCGGCGCGGATGCGGGCCTATCTCAGCACCCATCGCTGGCATCTGTGGGGGGCGATCGGCCGAGCATTGGACGCGGCACGTTGGGCGTCTCTGCCCCCTGTCATGGGCGGCGATCACACGCCCCTCCCCAACGTCTGGCTAGGCGTCTCGGTCGAGGATCAGCAGCGGGCGGACGATCGTATCCCCTATCTGCTGGCGACGCCGGCGGCGGTGCGGTTCCTGAGCTGCGAACCGCTGCTCGGACCAGTCGACCTTACCTGGCTCGATCTCGCGGCTGTGGAGGCCCGGGAGCGGGAGCCGAGCGGTCTAACTCGCCTCGACGCGCTGACAGGTATCCATTCCGACGACGAGAATGGCGACATTCCCGGTATATGGGGCGAGCCTGATCCGCGTGTCGACTGGGTCATCTGCGGCGGCGAGAGCGGCGCGGCCGCGCGGCCGATGCACCCAGACTGGGCGCGCTCGCTGCGCGACCAGTGCGCCGCGGCCGGGGTGCCGTTCTTCTTCAAGCAATGGGGCGCGTGGGCGCCGGACCCCTCGGCCAACTGCATCGAAGCTTCGACCGCATACTGGCCGGACGGCACGATAGGCGCCGGCTCGGCCGAGATGAACGGCGGGCTCGGAACATCCTTTTGGCAGGTCGGCAAGAAAGCCGCTGGCCGCCTGCTCGACGGCGTCGCGCATGACGGGATGCCGCTGGCGTCCAACCTCAACCCCTTCCAGACCACAGGAGCAACCGCATGACGGAGCTGAAGGCGCGCCTGCGCGCGATGGCGGTCGAGTGTCTCGGCGTCGAGCCGGACAAGATCGCCGACGATACCTTGCTGTTCACCGACCATGGCGACCGCGCGAACCCGGGCGGGATCGGCGACAGCCTGGATCGCACCGATTTCGCGATGATGGTCGAGGACGCGTTTGATCTCGACATCCCGGACGCTGACGACAAGGGCGCTTGCGCCACGATCAACAGCATGGCGGCCTATCTCGAGAAGAGGGGCGTCGTCGCCGGATCGGCGGGTGCGGCATGAGCATCACGCTCGACGTGAAGGACCTGCGCCTGGCCGCGGGCGAAGCGGCCTCGGTGGCGGTCGGCGGCACGGCGCCGCCCATTCTCGGCAATGTGCTGATCCAGGAGGGGCCCGGCGGCGCAATCCGCTTTTCCGCCACCGACCTCGACACGGTGCTCGACCGGCATGTGCAGGCGGCGCAGGGCACGCTGGCGCGCGAGCCGCTCAAGATCACCGTCTCGGCGCGGTTCCTGTCGGCGATCGCCGCCAAGCTGCCCGACGGGGCGCAGGTCGCGCTCGAGCTCGAGAATGCGGCGAGGCTGAAGGTGAGCAGCGGGCGGGCCCGGTTCACACTGCCCACCCTGCCGGTCGACGACTTCCCGCTGTTCACCGAGGAAGACTGGGCGGCCGAGTTCGAGCTGCCGGCGAAGGTGCTTGCCAGGTTGATCGACACAATCAGCTTCGCGGCGTCGACCGAGGAAACCCGCTATTACCTGAACGGGCTGTTCCTGCACGCGGTCGACGGGATGCTCCGCGCGGCCGCGACCGACGGGCACCGGCTCGCGCGGACGCAGATCGCGCTGCCAGAGGGGGCGGAATCCCTGCCCGGCCCCGGCGTCATAGTGCCGCGGCGTGCGCTCTCGGTGATCCGCAAGCTGATCGACCATATGCCGGCGGGCGATGGGGACGCCTCCCAGCTGGTTCAGATCGCCGTGTCGGCGCGCAAAGCCCAGTTCGACTTCGCCGGCACCGTCTTCACCACCAAGCTGATCGACGGGACCTTTCCCGATTATGTGCGGGTCATCCCGACCGGCAACAATTTGCTCCTGAAGGTCGACAAGGCTGTGCTCCGCGAGGCGGCCGAGCGGGTGGCGACGATCGCCAGCGAGCGCACCCGGGCCCTGAAGGTCGAGACCGCAAAGGACCGGGTGACGCTCACCGTGACCTCGCCGGAGTCGGGCCTCGCGGTCGAGGAGTTGCCGGCGGACTACGCCGGGGACGAACTGACGATCGGCTTCAACGTCCGCTATCTGATCGAGGTGCTGGACCGCGTCGAGGGTGACATCGTGCATTTCGCGATGGCCGACGCCGCGGCGCCGACGCTGATCACGGCGCCGCCGGCGGAGCCCGGCGCGGCACCGGACACGCTCTTCGTGCTGATGCCGCTGAGGGTCTGAGCGATGATCGGGCCGAAGCGCATCCGCCTCTCGCGTGCCAAAGGCTGGCGGTTGCCGGAAGGCGCCGTCAATTGTGCTCGGCCTGGTCGCTGGGGCAATATCTTCGTCGTCGGCCGCGATGGCACTCGCGCCCAGTGTGTCGCGAAGCTGGTCGTCCTGCAGCAGGGCTTCATCGCGCTGCATGGGCCCGTCTCGGTGGAGGCGCAGCTGGCTATGTGGCGTCGGCTTCGGCCTCGGTCGATCGCCCAGCTGCAAGGGCGGGACCTCGCCTGCTGGTGTCCGCTCGACGACCAGCCCTGCCATTGCGACCTCTATCTGCATCTGGCCAACGGAGGGCCACTGCCGGCCTGGGCAGCGCAACCGATCGAGCTGCCTAGTGTGCGGCTGGGCATGGCAGCCCGAGACCTGATCAAGCTGCAGCGAACCAATGCCGCCTCGAGCAGCGGTAAGGCAGGGCGGCCGCTGTCGAGCGGGCCACACGCACATGCTGGCGGTGCTCACGCCCCTAGCCCGGCTTCAGTGGCCGTCCCTGCCGCCTCCGGGAGCACAACGGGATGAGCCCGCGCTGGCTCGTCCCCGCGCCGCCGGCGCCGCCCCTCGAGGGCCTCAGGCTGGATCACTATGGCGTGATCCTGGCCGATCCCGCCTGGGCGTTCAGGATCTATGCCGGGCGGGACGAGACGCCGCACCGCACGGCCGAGGACCATTATCAGACGATGGGCCTGGATGCGCTGGCGCAGCTTCCGGTCCGGGCGATCGCAGCCAAGAATTGCGCCCTCTTCATGTGGGCGGTCGGCTCCCACCTCGACCAGGCCGTCGCCCTCGGCGAGGCCTGGGGCTTCAGCTACATCACCGACGCCTTCTACTGGGCGAAGCAGAGGCTCTACCACGCCACGCAGCTGGACATGTTCACCGGCGACGTCGCGGCGCCGAAGATGGGCTTCGGCTATTGGACCCGGAAGCAGGTCGAGCCCTGCCTGCTCTTCACCCGCGGCGATCCGAAGCGGCTTAGCAAAGGCGTCCGCCAGTTTCACGCAGAGCCGCCGCGCGAGCATAGCCGCAAGCCCGACGAGATCCGCCGCCGCATCGAGCAGCTGGTCGCCGGCCCCTATGCCGAGCTGTTCGCGCGGGAGCGGGCGCCGGGCTGGGACGCCTGGGGCAACGAGATCGGCAAGTTCGAGGAGGCAGCATGAGCGCGCTTCCCCAGTTCGACCTCTTTTGTGAGTCTGCACCCGTCGCCGCGCCGCCGGCGCCCGCGGCGGCCGAGGCCCGTCCCCGGGCCCTGTATATGCTGCCCGACGAGCCGGCGCCGCCGGAGAGGCCAGCGCGAGCCCTGAGCGGGCTGCGCGCCTTCGCCCTCCGGCACATCCCGATCTGGACGAAGCGGGCGGCCATGGTCCGCGAGGGTCGGCCGACGCCGCAGCGCGGCGCCGAGCGGGTGGCCGGCTGCCTTGAGCTGGTGATCGCGAAGCTCGCGCTCGAGGCCTGCGCCGGCGATGCGCTGGCTGCGCTGAAGCTGCGGCGGGAATCGCTCGAGCCTTATCCGCACCCGCGTCATCCGGAGATCACTGTCTACGGCGGGCCGCTGATGGACGAGGCCCGCGAGGCCCTCGAGGCCGCGATCGCGGCGATGGAGACGGCCGCGTGATCGATAGCGCGTGGCAGGCACGGCTCGATGCGGTCCGGGAGCGGGTCGATATCGCTGCGGCCGTGCGCACCGCCGGCGTGAAGCTGCGCGGCGGCTGCAACCTGCGCGGACAATGCCCCTTTCACGGATCGAAGAGCGACAGCTTCGCCGTCTATCCGACCGGAGATCGGCGGCAGAATGGCGGCTATGCCAAATGCTGGGGCTGCGACTGGTCCGGCTGCGTCATCAGGTTCACGGCCGACACTTATGGCCTCGGCTTCAAGGAGGCGCTGGAGCGGCTCGAGGGCGAACTCGGCGTCGAGGGCCTCGCCGCGGCGCCGAGGCGCACCGAGAAGCAGGCCCGGGCAACGCCGCAGCGCGAGCTGATCGACAGCGCGGCAATGGGGCGTTTCATCTGGCGGACCGCGACGCGGCGGCCCGATGCGGTCCGCGCCTATCTGACCGGGCCCGCGCGGCGCGTGCCGGCAGCGGTGCTGACCGACGACCGGCTGCTCGACATCCGATTCCACGGCCTTGCGCCGATCGTGCCCTGGGAGGTCGGCCTGGGCGGCCCGCCGACGTCGATTCCGAAGGCGCCGGCGCTCTGCGCCCTGATCAGGCGCCCGGTGCTGCAGGACGGCCTGCTGCGCTTCGTCCCGATCGGCGTGCACGTGACCTGGCTGTCGCCGTCGCTGGACGGCAAGATGGACCGGCGGCGCGGCGATGGCAGCGTCTATCCGGCACGCAAGATGCTCGGCGAAAGCCTGGGCGGCGGCGTCATCCTCGGACCGCGGCGAGAGATTGAAGGCAGCGTTGACGTGACGATCGACGGCGCCGTGGCGCTCTACGCCGGCGAGGGGATCGAGACGGCCTTTTCCGGCATGGCGCTGGCCGGTGCCGGATCGAGCGCGATCGGGCTGGCGACGCTCAGCCTCACCAACCTGCAGGGCACTCCCCTGCTCCGGCGCGGCGGGGTCTGGACCCTGTTCGACATCCGGCAGGATCCGGAGCGGGCAGCCGCGGTCGCCTTCCCGCACCTTGGGGCGGTCACTGGCCTGATCGATGCCGACATGGCCCCGCTGCGCGGCACCCGGGACCGGGACGGCAATTGGAGCGGACTGCCCGTGGTTGAGCGCCAGGGCGGCCCGATCGTGCGGCGCGAGATCACCGGCGCCGAGCGCGCACAGATCTGCGCGGAGCTGTTCGTGAGGGCCTGGCGCGGCGCTGGCTGTCCGCGCGTGCCGCGGCCTCTGCGGCCGCGCATGGGGCTCGATTGCAGCGATGCTCTGAAGGAGGCGGTCGGAGCCTAAATGAGCGACGGCGAATCCTTCAACCTGAGCGGCGGGGACACCGCAGAGACGCTGCGCAGCCTGTTCGGCCGCGGGCGTTTGATCGACGAGCGCAAGCTCGAGGTCGCCGAGGAATTCAATGAGCTGGTCGCCGAGGCCAAGGCCATGGGCTTCGACGGGGCGACCTTCCGGCGGCTGATCATGCGGGCGCGGAAGGATCCAGCGGCGCTGGAGGAGGCCGACCAGCTGCTCTCCACATATGAGGCGATCACCAGCTCCGGCGCGTCGGCCGCCGGCACGCTCAGCATGGAGAAGGGCGAGGACGGCATGTTCAGGCCGCGCATGATCCAGGGCGGGGCCGAGGCCGAGCAGAAGCTCAGCCGGTCCGCCCAAGCCCGTCGATCGGCCGTGGACCGGGCGGAGCTCGCCCGGCGGGCGAGGGAGGGCGCGTGAACGGTCCTGCCCTGATCCCCATGTTCGCCGACGATCCGCTGAGCTCCGTCTGGCTGGATGCCAACGACCTGGACAATGCCGAACGGCTGAAGCGGCTCGCCAAGGGCCTGTTGCTCTGGATCGAGGACCTTGGCTGGGCGGCCTATGACGGCAAGCGGTGGTCGACCCGGGACGGCGATCGGCGGGCGACCGAGCTGGCCCATAGCGTGGCGCGCCATGTCGACCGCGAGGCGAGCGCGCTGGACGCGATCGCCGAAGACGAAGAGGCTCTGGAACGGGCCTTCGGGTGGAAGGTCGCCAAGGATCTGGCGATCGACCAGGTGAAGCGCCTTCGCGCCTGGTCGGTGAAGAGTGGCGACGCGTCGCGCACCGCGGCGATGCTGGTGCAGGCCCGGACGCTGCTCGCGGCCAAGCGGGAGGACTTCGACGCCGACCCGCTGGCGCTCAACCTGCAGAACGGGACGCTGCGCTTCGTGAAGGATGGCGACCCCTCCCCGGACCCCTCCCGGGAAGGCAAGAGGGTCCAGAAATGGACATTCCGGGTCGACCGACACGAGCCGACCGACATGATCATGCAGCTTGCGACGTTCAGCTATGACGCGGAGGCTGACTGTCCGGAATGGAAGGAACGCCTGCAGCTGATCCAGTCCGATCCGGCGCAGCGTCGGCTGCTGCGCGTGCTCTACGGCTATATCCTGACCGGCCTCATCTCCGAGCAGAAATGGTGGATCCACCAGGGCCGGGGCGGCGACGGCAAATCGGTCACCAACATGGCCTTCGCCAAGCTGATGGGCGACTATTATCGCCATGCGGATATCAAGACCTTCCTCGAGGGCGGGCAGAAGTCCGGCTCCGACCATTCGAGCGACCTGGCGCGCCTGCAGGGCGATATCCGCTTCGTCAGCTGCGACGAGCCGAAGGCCAATTCGACCTGGAACGGCTCTACGCTGAAGCAGGTGACCGGCGGGACGATCACCTGCAGGCCGCTCCGCAAGGAAGAGATCGAATATGTGGCGCGGTGGAAGCTCATCGTCGAGGTGAACCCGCTGCCCAAGGTGCCGAGCGACGATGATGGCTTCTGGCGGCGCTGCCGGATCGTGCCCTGGGAATATCAGTTCGATCGCGGCGGCGAGAAATCGGAGCCGATGGAGATCGTGCTCGAGCGGCTGACCGGCGAAGGAGCGGGGATCCTGAACTGGGCGATCAAAGGCTGTCTCTGGTGGCTGCAGGAGCGGCGCATGCCGGAGAGCGAGAAGGCCGACGAGATCTACGACGCCTACCGCGCCACCGCCTCGCCCTTCGGCCAGTGGCTGCTCGAGCGGGCCGACACGTCAGACCCGGAGATCACGACGCCGGCGAGCGCGCTCTACAAGGATTTCGAGGACTTCTGCAAAGGCCTGGGCATGGACAAGGCCCCGACGCAGACCTTCTTCGGCAACCGGCTGCGCGATCGCCACCACCATACGAAGAAGGACCCTTATACCGGCAACACGCTGCGCAAGGGCATCCAACTGAAGGCCGATGCGCCGGCGCCTGGCGTGCCGCGGGACGGGGCGGGTGGTCAGGCGGTGAAGCCGGCGGCGCCTGCGGTCGATGACGACGATGATCGGCCGTTCTGATGGAGCACAAGATGTTGATCAGGACAGTTACGGAGGGTTGGGCCGGGTTCGGTGTCTTTTCGGCGCGCGCGGCGGTCGGGGCGGTCCTGACGGCGTCCGCTCGCGCTGCCTTGGCCGTGGCTACGGAGGGTTCGGCCCGGATTTCGGGATGGTTTGCCGCTGACCATCCGTAAGGCCAAGCCATTGCGATAGCGGGCTTTACGGAGGGTTACGGAGAGTACGGACGGTTTTGGAGGGTTCGAGCAGTTAGGCATGCGTGCGCCTGCCTGCGTGCGAGGATCGCCATCAAACTGTCCGTACTAACTTTGAGGATCGAAGAGACTAGATATGGGTGAGCACAAAACAGGGGTGACCAGGGTACCTGCTGGCAGGGCACGGGGGCTGGGCCGCCCGACCGTGTCGACAAGGCAGCGCTCGCTGGTGAGCATCGAGGTGGCGCCTCGGTCGACGCAGCCACTGGCCCGGCCATGGGAAGCCAGCGGGGCGCTCGACGTCGAGCGCCTCGCCTCGTGGGCCTTTGCCGACCAGCGTGCCGATCGGCATGCCGGCGTCGGCCTGCACAGCATAGAGGCTGGTATCGACAACGTCTCTTATGGCGCCCGCTCGCAGGACGGGTGCGGGGCGCTGGCCGATATGGAGCATCTCGGCTGCCGCATTGATCGGAGCCAGGGCATCGTCCGGGACATGGTGCATCCGGTGGCCGAAGCGGTGGCCGCGCTGGTCCACGAGGTCGAGGGTGGCGAGCTGGTGCGGGCCTATGGCCGGCTCGGCATCCGTCCTGATGGATGGGCCGAGCGGCCGCGCTGGCAACCGCTGGTCTGGGTGAAGCCCGGGGTGCTCGCGCTGGCCGAGCGGGAAGGGCCGGGCCGCGGGCCCGCTAATGTGACCCGGATCATCTGCTCGGTCACCGCTGCGGAGGTAGAGCGCCGCCGTGAGACCTATGAGCGGTGGTGGGAAGCGCTCGACCGGCTCGCCTGGCTGCTGTCGACGAAGCGCCTGGGGTTCACGGTGCTGCGTCCGGCTGCACCCGCGCGGCCCTGGCTCGAGATGGAAGGCGGGAGGTCGGGCGATGCGCGCTGATCCTCGGTCGACTACCCCCTGCCGGGTCCTCCTGACCGGCCCAGGACATATGCGGGCCGCGAGGCGCAACGCGTTTGAAATTTCTGGTGCTCTGGTTAAGTCGCGGTTTTGTTTTGCTTTTTGGACAGGCGAAAACCGGACACCGTCGCGGATTTTCGGGGGATTGCGGCCGTGATCGAGCCGGCTGCGCCCCTTGTCGCGAGCCTGGAGGAGTTCGCTGAGCTTTGCGGCGTCACGCCGGAGACGATGCGGGTCCACATCCGCGAAGTCGGTAAGGACGGACAGGCGGCGCCGGCGTGGCTGATCGAACGGGGCGAGCGCGGCCGCGCCTACAAAATCGAGGCTGAGGGCGGCATCGCCTGGTGGCGCGACAAGCGTGAACGCGACGACTTGGCGGACGCCGATCGCCGCGGACGGCTGCAGCAGCTGCGGCTCGACGTCGTAGGTGACGGCTCCGACGGCGGCGAGGATCTCACCCTCTCCGGGAAGCAGCGGCGGGAAGAATATGCGGCCGCGATGGACGCCCTCAAATATCGCAAGATGCTCGGCCAGCTGGTCGATCGGACATTGCTCGAGCGCGTGCTGAGCTCCGCCAGCGTCGACCTGCGCCGGCGGCTGCAGCAGATCCCCGCAGAGTTCGGGATCGCCGCGGGCCTGCCCGCCGACGATGTCAAGGATCTCGAGGGCCGGATTGGCCGGGCACTCGACGGCTTCGTCTCCGAGATCAGCAAGCCCGGCGCGTTCGAGGAGCAGTAGGATGCTATTCGCCGCCGACCTGGGGCCGCCCCGCTTCGCCGCCGCGGCGCCGGTCGTCGCCGGCGCACTCGCGCAATTGCGGTTCCCGGAGAAAATCCTCGTCTCGGCCGCTGCTGATCGGCACCGCGTGCTCGACAACCCCGGCGCCTATTCCGGGCCCTGGCGGGACAGCCCGCACGACATGCGCTTCGCCGAGCGCGCGCAGGACGCCCTGCACGCGGAGTCACCCTTTCGCGAAGTGGTGATTGAAGGGCCGACGCAGACGGGCAAGTCCGAGGTCGGCAACAATTGGCAGCTTCACACCGTCCTTTATGATCCCGCCGATATGCTCTTCGTCATGCCGGACCGGACGTCGATCGACCAATATGTGAAAACGCAATGGAACAAGATGCTCGAGGCGGCGCTCGCCGACGTCGACGATCCGGACAGCGAGCAGGTCCTGAAGCGCCGCCAGCTGGAGGGCGCCTCGGCCGACACGATCAACCTGAAGCTCTTCCTCGGCGCGAGCCTGTTCTTCAGCTGGCCGAGCGGTCCGACCTTCCGGTTCAAGCCGATCTCGCGCGGCCGCATCGATGAATATGACGAGCTGCCGCAGGATGTCGGCGCCGGCGCCGGCGGGAAGGACAGCCAAGGCGATCCTCTGTCCCTGATCCTCGGCCGATCGGCCAGCTTCTCGATGTTCGGCGGGCCCAAGATCTATGTGAACTCGACGCCCAAGCTCGGGCCCAAGAAGGGGATAGCTGCGCTGCGGACCGCCGGTACGGACGAGCGCTGGTTCGTCGATTGCCTGCAATGCGGCTCGCCGTTCGAGCTCGACACCGAGACCTGCCTAAAGTTCGACGACAGCGGGACCCCGCTCGAGGCCGCGGCGTCGGTCGCCGTCGTTTGCCAGGACAAGGAATGCGGCGGCTATCACCTCCAGCAGGACAAGGCCGAGCTGATGGCGACGGGGCGCTGGGTCGGCCGCGGCGAGAAGGCGGTGAGCCGTCAGCAGAGCGCCGAGGGCAAGACGGGCGAACTGATCCCGAACCGGCGCCTTTCGCAGCGATGGGACGGGCTGATGGGCTTCCGCCGCTGGGGCGATATGGCGGAGCAATGGCGGACGGCCGAGCTCGCATATGAGAACAACCAGGACGAGGGGCCGCTGACGACCTTCTACCAGACGGTCATCGGCAAGAATTACGCCGCGCGGGGGACGGGCGAGCCACCCGTCAGCGAGGAAGAGCTGGTCAGGCGGGCGAAGGGCGCAGGGCATCGGTTCGGCGCAGTCCCGGCGGAGGCGCGTTGCGTCATCATGGCGATCGACCAGGCCGTGAACCGGTTCGAGGTGGCGGCCTGGGCGTTCGGGCCCGGCAACCGCGCCTGGCTCGTCGACCGGTACCGGATCGAGGTCTGCGACGGCGAGATCCTGCGCCCGTTCACCAGGCCGGAGCATTTCTCCGTGCTGCACGAGCAGGTCCTGCAGAAGCGGTATCCGGTCGCCGGCGTCGCCGGCGCCTTCGTCAAGCCGTTCTGCACCGGCCTCGACACGGGCGGCATGGATGGGGCGACGGAGAATGCCTACGCCTGGTGGCACTCCATGGTCGCTGGCGACGTCGGTTCGGGGCGCAGGCCGGTACCGGCCTCGGCGCTGATGCTATTCAAGGGAGGCAACAATCCGCGCGGCCGCAAGCTGCCCCCGCCAACGGTCGATGCGAAGCGGCAGATTAAGGGCGCGCCGCAGTGCGAGCTGTTCGTCCCCAACGTCAGCCGGCTGAAGGATGCGGCCGACGTCGGTCTGCGGCGCGACGACGGCGGCCCGGGCTCAATTATTTTTCCGGGTGACGTCGACCGCCATGGCGAGCTCGTCGCCGCGCCGTTCATTGCCGAGATGAAGGCGGAGACGAAGGTCGGCGAGGCTTGGGAGCGTCCGCCGAACACGCCGAACGAGACCCTCGATCTCTACGTGATCGCGCGGACGGCCTTGCTCCGGTTCGGCGGCGACGACCACAGTCTCGACTGGGTGCCGGCCTGGGCGCGGCCGACGCGACGGGCGCCTCGGCAGTCTACGGCTGTGAAGGCGACGGCCGCGGCGATGAAGGAGGCCCAGGCCGAGCAGCCGGCGCAGGAAACCGAACGACCTCGGGCGCCGGGTCGGCCCATGCGCCGGCGCCGGCAGCGGGTCCGCTTGGTGAAGGCCAGATGAGCGCTTCGGTGGTCGGGCGGCGCCATCAGAGGCGCTGCGCTGCGATCGCCCTCAGATTCTCTAGTGCAGGGCTACTGCCCGATGCATATTCGTTGCAGGCGGTTCTTACGTAGGCGACGCCAAGATCAACGCCCCGCATCAGAAAGGCATGGTCAAAGCAAACCGTTACCGACTGGCGGGGCTCAAGACGTCGAGGCCACGGTCCGCCATCGTACAAGAAGGGACTCGTCACGGTCAGCTTTGGCGACCCGACGGGTTTCCCGGCTCCCAGCACGAACCCCGCCTCCTCGATCACCAGCGCGAAGCTGCTCAGGTTCACCACTTCGATCCCAAACCCGGATTGTCCTCTAAGATGAACGTGCATGGGGCGGACGCGCAGGCGAACCCGTTCCTTATTGAAGGTAAGCCAGAGGTTCGTTACGCCAAGCCCCGCACCCAGGACCGCGATGCAAAGGGTCACGACCTGATGCCATTCCATCAGCCCTGCTCCGCCAGCTGCAGGCGAGTGATGCCCGCCGCGATCGCCGCGCGCTTCGGGCGGTTCAGGACGCGGTCGTAGGCGGCCTGCATTTCGATCAACAAATCCGCGTCGACGCCGGTCAGCGCCTCGAGCTTCCATGCGAGCTCGTCGCTGACGGCGCTGTTACCAGCCAGGACGTTGTGCAGGTTGGGCCGGTTCGCATTGATAAGCCGCGCCGCCGATGACGCGTTGAGGCCGAACGGCTCCAGCACGTTGCGCCGGATCCACGGCCCCGGGTGAACCGGGTCGCCGGCAGTGACCAGCTGCTCGGCGGGGTCTGTGATCTTGAAATTCTCGTCGTCCATTTCTGCCTCCATCTGTACGGTTGTATCATACAGACCCCGCTAGTGGTAGTCCTCATAATCGAGCAAGCTGACCTCCTGCGCCTCGTGATCGACGTAAAAGGTAAGACGATAATTGCGGGTCACGGTCAGCGACCACTTATCGGGATGACCCGGGACCAGCTCATGTGCCTTCCACGAAGGAACGCTCTTGAGCTGGAGCGGGTGAGTCATCACCAAGATGGCCGCGATCATGTCTGAAATCTTGCGCACCTCCAACGCATCGAGGCCTTTGACCGAAGTCAGGCTGGGGTCTTCCACCAGCTTCTTAACGCGCTTGTCAGAGACCGAGACGATGTCCATTTGCTTTCTCCTTAGTGTGTATGGTGATACCATACAGTATTTAGGCAGGAGAGCAAGAGAAATGTATGGCAACACCGTACATTTTTCGTGTGGCCTTGACGGGCAATTCAATTGTTTGACATAGCCCAAACCATTGAAGAGCCGCGCCCGGAGAAAGACCGGGATCAGCCCGCCACCGGATTTCCGGCGGCGGGTTTTTTGATGCCCTCGGGTCCGGCCTTCTCCCAACATACCCAGCGAGAGAGCGGGGGAGGACAAGGTGGTACGGCCTCGCGCCCCCATCGCACCGTCATCGGGCGGTGCTCACTCCCCCCAGGTCTCGCCCGAGAGGTCCGACACCAATGTCCTACACCCCCGCCGAGATCGCGGCCGAAGAGGCTCGTCTCGCCAACTATCTCGCTGCCGAGGCCGCCGTGCTGCGGAACCAGAGCTATGAGATGCCGGACGGGCGCAAGCTGGTGCGGGCGGACCTCGCGGCCATCGCCAAAGGTATCAACGATTGTCGCGGCCGTCTTGACCGCATGCGGGGGACGACGCGGCCGCGTGGCCGGGCCCGGCGGGGAGTGATCCTCTGATGAAGCCGATCCGCGCCACGATCTTCGACCGCGTCGTCGGCGCCTTCTCGCCGGAGCGCGCGCTGCGCCGTGTCGCGGCCCGGGCGAGCCTCTCTGCGGCGACGTCGCTCACCGAGCCTGGCGGCCGCATCTTCGGGCGCGGCGGCTACCAGGGCGGGCACGGTGATCGGCGCCAGACCCGTGGCTGGTTCGCCCGTCTGCGCTCCGCCAATGCCGATGTGCTGGGCGACCAGAAGACGCTGATCGCGCGGTCCCGGCATGCCGCGATGAATATGCCGCTGGCGACGGCGGCGATCGAGCGGCCGATCACTTTCACAGTCGGCACCGGCCTCATGGCGATCCCGGTCCTCGACGCGGCGCGGCTGGGGATCACAGAGGAGCAGGCTCTAGAACTCTCCTCGCAGATCGCCGTCGACTACGACAATTACATGGCGTCGACCGATCCCGACGCGGAGCGCTCGGCGACCGGTTATGGCCTGCAGGAAATCGTCATGCGTGGAGTGCTGGAGAGCGGCGACATCGTCGCGCTCCGGGTCATGCCCACTGAGCAGATCGGCCGCCGGCATGAGACGGCATGGAAGCTCTACGAGGCCGACCGTGTCGTCTCCCCGGCCAATCATCAGGAAGGCGGCGCGCTCGCGGGCGGGCCGGGCAGAGGCAATGTTTGCGCCGGCGGCATCGAAGTGGACGGCTTCGGCGCGCCTCTCGCCGTCCATATCCTGAAAAAGGCTCCGGAGACGTTCGGCGCGGCGATGAGCAGCTCGCGCACCGAAGGCGATACGGTCCGGGTGCCAGTCTGGGGCGAGAAATCGGGCCTGCCGAGCGTCGTGCACGTGATGGCGAAGCGGCGGCCGGAGCAGTTTCGCGGTGTCTCGAGCCTGGCACCGGTACTGGAGGTGCTTCAGCAGGTCTCGACCCTCACCGAGTCGGAGCTCTTCGCGGCCGTGATGCAGGCGATGATCGCCGTCATCTACAAGTCGCCGGGCGCGCAACCGATGCCGGAGCCGGATTATGGCGACCCGGCGTCGGGCAGCGGCGTGACGATCACGGGCGAGGCGGCGCGGGGCCTCGACGACGGCTCGCGGCCGCTCGGCAACTACCGGATGGAGCCGGGTACCGTCCTCGAGATCGACACCGAAGACGGGGCCGAGATGAAGACGCCGGGCCGCCCGAACCCGGCGTTCGACCCGTTCTTCATGGCGCTGGCGAAGCAGGTCGCCGCGGCGATCGAGATCCCGATTGAGGTTCTGATGCTGGCCTTCGAGGCGAGCTATTCGGCGAGCCGGGGTGCGCTCGAGGTGTTCTACCTGCACGTCAGGAAGCGCCGCGAGTGGCTGGCGTCGCACTGGTGCACGCCGGGCTACGAAGCCTGGCTGTTCGAGCAGGTCGCGAAGGGTCACTACAAAATGCCGGGTTTCCTCACGAACCCCCGGCTCCGCGAGCTGTGGTCGAACGTCCAGCACCGGGGCGACGGCAAGATCACGTTGGATCCGGCGCGGGAGGCTAAGGCGTTCGAGATCTACGAGGCCCATGCCTGGCGCACGGGCGTCGAGATCACCGCCGAGCTGACCGGCGGCGACTATGACGCGAACGTCCGCCGCCGTGCCGGCGAGCACCAGCGCTTCGTCGACGCCAATCTGCCGATCCCGAACGCGAAGGGCGGCGGCGCCTCGCCGGCAGCCGAGCATGAGGGCGGCCGTCGCCGTGCAGAGGAGGAAACAGACTGATGCGGTACACGCTCGCCGACGTTCAGGACCTGATGTTCAATCGCCCCGTGGCCATCTCGCGCGAGCGCGCACAGGTCGTTCTGGGGGCGATGGGTCCACGGCTCAACATCGGCTCTCTCGTGATTGATGGCGAAGGTCGCCAAATCCCTATCGGCGAACTTGCCGAGCTCGCCGCGCAGGCACGGGTCGACTTCGAGACCAGGCCGGGGGACCGCGATCTCGCGAGGCGTAACTGGGAAACCGGCGCCATCGTCGACCCGTATGAGATTTGGAATGGTGTCGCGATCCTGAAAGTCCGCGGTACGCTCATGCCGGAAGGGGGTCTGGACCCAGCTTCGGGCATGACGAGCTATTCTGGCCTCGACTATAAGTTGCGCTACGCGGCAGCCGATGATCGCGTGCTTGGCATCGTCATGGACCACGACTCGGGCGGTGGTGCGATCATCGATCTCTTCGAGCTTTGTGCCCAAATCCGAGCTGTCAACGAGATCAAGCCGATCAGATCGATCATCCGCGGAACCTGTGCAAGCGCCGACTATGCCCTGGCCTGCAGCGGCTCTGACATCACCTGTGCTGACTACAGCCTAGTCGGCTCGATCGGCTGTCTCATCGCGCATGCCGAATTCTCGAGGAAGCTCGAACAGGATGGCATCGGGGTCACGCTGATCACGTCGGCGTCACATAAGGCGGACGGAAGTTCCGCACTTCCGCTCGCGGATGATGTTCGTGAGCGCCTCCAGGCCGAAGTCGACCGCTCAGCGGCGACCTTCGTGGCCCACGTCGCGGAGTGCCGTGATCAATCGATCGATGCGGTCGCCGGACAGGAAGCACGCTTTTATGGCGGGGTAGATGCGCTCGGCATCGGCCTCGTCGACCACATCATGGCTTGGGACGACTCTCTCAAAGAGTTTGCCGAAGCGGTGAACCGTCGGCAGCCGTCGGCGGCAACCCAAGCGCCGGCGGGCATGCGCCGCGGCGCCAATCGAGGAGAAGCACGGATGTCCCGTGAGGATCTCGCGCCGGCGGCGGACAATCAGCCGGTTCACACGCAGGCCGCTCTCGAGGCGGCAGTCGCCACCGCGACCAGCTCGGCCACGGCGGCCGCGCAGACGGCCGAACGCGAGCGGGTTACCGCGCTCGTCGAGCTCGACGCGGAATCGAACGTGTCCGAGCCGCTGGCGGCTGCGATCAGCGCCGGCACCAGCGCCGGCGATTTCGCGATCGCCCGGCAGAAGGCGAGCAGGGAGCAGCAGGCGGGCGCGCTGGATGGCGCCCGCGCGGATGCAGCGCGCGGTACCGAACTGCCGTCTCAGCGCAGGCCGGACAGCGAAACCCCGCCCAATCGCGGCGAGGCAGCGGTCTCGCGCATGCGCGGCAAGCACAAGGGCCTCCCGGCGACCGCCTAGGGCCAGCGCGCGCGGCGTTTCCGCGCACGAACTTTCCGGGGGCGGCCGCAGGGGCCGCCCTCAGCATTTGGGAGACTATCCATGGTCTATGACCGCGCTTCCTACAGCGCCGCCGACCCCTCGGCGGTGAAGAACCTGCTCGCGAACAGCGACGACGTCACGACCCGCAAGGTCACGATCTCGGCGGGCAACCTGGTGGCAGGCTCCGTCCTCGGCGGTGTCGAGACGGGCGTGCCGGCAGCGACGGCCGGCGCGCCGTTCAGCACCGTCGGCGGCAGTGTCGGTAACGGTGCCGTTTCCGCGGTCTCCGCCGATGCCGGCGCGATGGCGGGCCGCTGGTATATCGAGATCACCGGCGCCGCCGGCGCGACCGCCGCGTTCAAGGTTGTCCGCCCGGACGGCCAGATCGACGGCACTGGCAATGTCGGCACGCCGTACAACGGCACCGGCTCGATCAACGCCTCTGTCGCCGACGGCGCCACCGACTATGGCGCGGGCCACATGATCCCGATCGACGTCGTGTATGAGGACGGCGATTCCGCGAAGACGTACAAGCTCAGCCTGGCAGCCGCCACGGACGGCTCCCAGGTCCCGGATCTTGTGCTCGCGCAGGATGCCGATGCCACCGACGGCCCCATCGAGGCGATCGCCTACGAGTCGGCCACGGTGGTCAGCTCCGCGCTCACCCTCGGCACCGGCCACACGATCTCGACGATCCGCGAGGGCCTGCGCCTGAAGGGCATCAAGATCGACGACGGCGACTGATCGACGCCACTTCCTGAAAAACCAGCTCCCTGGAGGGGGCGGCGGCCGTCGCGGGCATCTCCGCGGCGGCCGTTCTGTCATGGAGACCCGAAATGCCCGACAACCATCTCTATCAGACGAACGAGATGCTCCCGATGGTGGAGTCCCTCGTCATTCCCGGCAATTTCCTGCTGAAGGCCTTCTTCCCGGAGGTGATCGAGTTCGAGACGCAGGAAGTTAAGTTCGACCGCGTGCTCGACGATCGTCGGCTCGCGCCGTTCGTCTCGCCCCTCGCCCCCGGCAAGATCCAGCAGCCCAAGGGCTACCAGGTCGAGACGCTGGTCCCGGCTTACCTGAAGCCGAAGAACCAGGTCACCGGGGCGGAGGTCATGCGGCGCCGCGCCGGCGAGCCGCTGAATGGGACGATGAGCCCCGCCGAGCGTCGCGACGCCGCCATCATGGACTATCTGTTCAACCACCGCGCCAAGATCGAGCGGCGGCTCGAGTGGATGGCGAGCTCTATCCTCCGCACCGGCGCCGTGACGATCGTCGGCGCCGACTATCCGTCGACTTTGGTCGACTTCAGCCGGGCGGGGACGCTCACCAAGACGCTGACGTCGACAGCGCGCTGGGGTGAGAGCGGTGTGTCACCGTTCACCGACACGCAGACCTGGATCAACCTCGTGGGCACCAACTCCAATTCGGCGGTCAACATCGTCGTGATGGATGGCCTGGCGTGGGGCTATTTCGTCGCCGATCCGAAGACGGAGAAGGCGCTGACCCGCGATCTCGGCCAGACGGCGGCGATCAGCCTCGGCCTTCGCGCCGATCTGCCGGGCAGCCCGACGTTCATGGGCCGGATCGGCGGGGTCGAGTTCTACGTCTATAACGACCTCTACGAGGACGATGCGGGCGCCACCCAGAAGCTGCTGCCCGACTATACGGTCATCATGGGGAGCCAGGGCGGCATCGAGGGCGCGCAGCTGTTCGGCTCGATCCTCGATCCGCGCAACGATTACGGCGCCGCCCGCTATTTCTCGAAGAACTGGATCCAGGAGGATCCGGCGGGCGAGTTTGTGATGACCCAGTCGGCGCCGATCCTCGCGCCGCGGCGGATCAACGCCACGCTTGCCGCGACGGTCCGCTAGGCGGCCGCCGCAACCCAACAACGCCGGCGGCCCGAGCGGCCGCCGGCACCCTTTCTCCAGGAGACCTGACATGGCCAAGAAGCCAAGATTCGCGCTGCTCGCATCGAGCAGCTTCGTCGCCGCTCGCGAGCTCACCGGGGGTACCAAGGCGGGTCCGCACGTGTCGGCGGCGGGGACGACGATCGACGAGGTCGAGGCCGAGAAGCTGGGCCTCGACGACGAGCAGCTGCAGCAGCTCGCCGATCGCGGAGACATCCGGCATCGGCCCTCGACCGCTGCTGCCGTCGCTGCCGCCGATTTCGACGGGGTGAGCCGTGGCGACCTGATCGCCACGCTCAACACCGCTGCCGGCTTGGACCTCCCCGCCGATGCCTCGATCGAGAGTGCCCTTACAGCCGCGCTGGATCATGGCGTGCCGGAGGATGGCACGATCCTGCATCTCGACGAGCTGCGCGACTTTCTCGCCGACGAAGGCGTCGAGTATGGCGACGGCGACAAGTCCGACCAGTTGCTCAGGCATCTTCTCGCGCACGGCCAGACCCCGGCGTTCGACATCGACGCGGCCGTGAAGGCGCTCGACAAGGAGCTGAACGCCGAGGAGGTGAAGGCCGAGCTCAGTCTGCGCAAGGTGCCGTTCGAGTCCGACGCCAACAAGCCGGTCCTGCTGCGGCTGCTCGCCCAGGTCCGCCATGCCGAGCCGGAGCTGCCGGTGGCGGATCCGCAGCTGGTCTGATCCGCAATGCCCGTCGAATCCGCCGCCGATCGCGCGTCGCTGTTCAACAGCGATGAGCATGCCGAGGAGGCGCTCTATTTTGCGCCTCCCGGCGGCGGTGCCGGCGCGGCCTGCACGGTGATCTACAATCGGCATCGGCCTACCGATTTCGAAGTCGAGCTCGGCTCCGGCTCCGGGGCGCGAGCCGCGCTCGCGCGGAAGGCTGGATTGATCAATGCCGACGACGTGGCGCTGGTCCAAGCTGGCGGGTTCCTGACGATAGGCGCCGAGACCCTGAAGATCGTGGGCCGTCCCGAGCTGGACGAGACCGGCCATCTCTGGTCGGTCGACCTGCAGGACGCCTGAGATGCGCGGGGACGTGGCGATGATCGGCCTGCGTGAGTCGCTCCAATTCGAGAGTGAGCGGATCGACGAGGCCAACCTCAGGGCCATGGCGACGATCGCGGATGGAGTGAAGGAAGACTGGCGGGACCAGGTGGTTGCGGCGGGTCTTGGGCAACCGCTCGCGCGCGCTGTCCGCAGCCGTGTCTACGCCAATCGCGATCGCGGCGGTAACCCCGCGGCATTCGTGTGGTCGAAGGCCCCGCAGATCATGAGCCTGTTCGCGTCGGGGGCGACGATCCGGGCGGTCAACGGCGCACGCTATCTCTGGATACCGACGGAGAACGTGCCGCGGGGCCGCCGTCGTCGGGCGGCAACGCCCGAGGATGTGCGAGCGCGCTTCGGACCGTTCATCTATCGGCCCAGCTCGCGCACGCCTGGAAACCTGGTGGCGTTGGTTGCGGCGCGCGGAAGCAAGGCCCGTCGCGGGCAGCCCCAGCGGCTGATCCACATGTTCACACTCGCCCGCCAGCGGCGCGGGACGAAGAGGATCGAGCTTGAGGGGATTGCGCTCGCTTGGGCGAATCGTTCGCCCGGGCTGATCCTTGCCGAGCTGGAGGCACCGGCATGAAGCAGATGGACGTCCTACTCGCGCTGAAAGCGCTGGTGGTGTCGGCCCTGCCCGGCGCGACTGTGCTCGGCTTCGACGGCGACACCAGCGTGCCGGAGCTGGTGCCAGACGGCGGCGCGGTGATCGGTTTCCCCGGCGAGCCCGGCGAGCCCGAGGTCGACCTGAGCCCGCTGGCCTACAATTACGAGCACCAGATCCCGCTGCAGGTGGCCGCCGACGACGCGGTGAAGGGCGCTGGGCTGGTGGCGATGCTCGAGGCGATCGGCGCAGCCGTCGCGGCCGATCGCACGCTCGGCGGCCTTTGCGAATGGCTGGAGGCCGGCGCGCCCGAATTCGCGGACCGGTACGAGGACGGCGTGAACCCCAATTGGGCCGACCTCGACATCACCGCCCATTATTCGACCCTGAATCCATTGGCCTGACCGGCGCCGCCGGCAGCCTCAACCTGAAGGAGAAAGACCATGCGCGCACGCGGCGCCAATGCCTTGCTGGCGGCCAAGTTCGAGAGTGTCTACGGCACTCCGCCCGCCGGCAATTACGTCCTGCTCCCGTTCGTCCAGTCCAATATGGGCGAGGAGCAGGGCCTGCTCGAGGACGACCTGCTGGGCACCGGGCGCGAGCCGCTCGATCCCGAGCTCGACGTCGCCAACAACAATGGCGACATCACGGTGCCCGTCGACGTTCGGGGCATCGGCTATTGGCTGAAGCTGCTCTTCGGCGCGCCGGTCAGCGCAGCCGGGACCGTCGCGGCGACGGGCACGCTGACTTTCTCGGCGCAGCCTGCGGTCGACTCGACGGTCACGATCGCGGGAACCGCCTTCACCTTCAAGGCCTCGGGCGCGACCGGCAGCCAGGTCAATATCGGCGCCAATGTCGGCGCGACCGTCACCGCGCTCGCCACCGCCCTCAATGCCAGCGGCGTTGCCGGCGTTGCGGTCGCAACCTATTCCGCCGGCGGATCCGTCCTGACCGTCACGCACGACACGCCAGGCGCGGCGGGCAATGCCTTCACCCTGGCCGCGGGCGTGGGCAGCAACGCGACGCCTTCCGGCGCCACGCTCGGCGGTGGCACCAACACCCACACCTTTACCTCGGGCGAGGACGAACTGCCCTCGCTCGCCCTGGAGATCGGCATGCCGGACGTGCCGAGCTTCGGCATGAACTTCGGTGTGCGCGGCAACACGATCCAGATCGGCATGTCGCGGCGCGGCAAGCTCAATGCGCGCATCGGCCTGATCGCCCAGGGCGAGGACATCGACGATAGCACCGGCGCGGGTACGCCGACCCGCTTCCTGGTGACGCGTCTCGCCCAGGCGACGGGCCAGATCACGAAGGACGGCGTGCAGCTGGCCAGCGTGGTCGAGGCCGAGGTCAATTATTCGAACAATCTGGACCCGGTCGAGACCATCCGCCCTGACGGGCGCATCGAGGATGCCGACCCGGCCAAATCGACGGGCACCGGCAATGTGAAGATGCGCTTCGCCGATCACACGATGCTCGATGCGGCGACGGGCCGGGACCCGGTCGCGCTTACCTTTGGCTGGGCCTTCGACAATTACTCGCTGCTCTTCACCTACGAGCGGGTCTTCCTGCCCAAGGTGAAGCGCCCGATCGAGGGCCCCGGCGGGATCATGGCCACCTTCCAGTGGCAGGCCTCCGGCGCCGACGGGCATGTCCTGTCCGTCGTCCTCGTCAACGACCTCACGGGTTATTGAGGCCATGCGGTTTGCGAAGCCGCAGCCTTTCTGGCTGACCTTGATCCCGGCGGTGCCTGGAGACGAGGAGGCGCCGAACGGCGTGCGGGCGAAATTCTCTCCCGTCACCCGTGTCATGAAGCGGAAGGCGGCCAGGGCCGCGCTCGTCGCCGCCGGCGGCGCGATCGGCGCCGACGAGGAGCTGACGGTGGAGCAGGAGGATGCTCTGTTTGCCGCGGGCGAGGTCTCGACCACGACGATGATCCGGCTCGCCTTGCTGGCGCCGGAGGTGCCGGAGTGGGAGGGGGTGCTCGATGTCGAGGGTGAGCCGCTGCCGCTCACCGAGGAGGCGCTCGACATCGTGCTGGCGAACGAGGAGTTTCTCGACGCCGCCGAGGCGGCCTATGTGCTCCCGATCCGGCTGAAGGATGCGGAAAAAAACGTCTTGCCCGCCTCTCTGAATGGCATTGGGGAGGCGGGGACGCCGGGGAGCGCTATTGCGACCTCGTCTGCGCCCCTCAGACCGGGGGCGAGCGATGCCACGCCTGCATCTACCGTAAAGACGCCCTCCAGACCGAGGAGGCGGAAGGGGTCTGGGACGTCCTGACCGACTGCTCGCGGCAGCTGCGCGTCGGGGGGATGGGGACGCCCTTCGCGCTCGACGTCGGGGCGCTCTTCCAGGTGGCCGAGGCGCGCGGCGTCGACCTCGAGCTGCTGGCGGACGCGCTGCCGGCGGCCGAGGCGGCCATCATCGGCTCCCTGCTCGGCGAGCCGGACGAATGAAGCAGAACAGACAGAGGCGGCGCCGCTCCATCGGGGCGGCGCCTTTTTTCGTGAGGTGAAGCATGGCCCGCAATGGCGTTTCGATCCGTATCGGCACCGACGGCAAGGCAACCGTCATCCGCGACTTCGAGGAGATTTCGACAGCCGGCGCCGCCTCGGCCGAGCGGCTGAGCGCGAAGTGGAACCGGGAGGTCGGCGCGGTCGAGGCCGCGGCGGCGCGCGCCAACCGGACGGCGCAGCGCCTGCAGGCGGTCTCGACCTCCCCGATCCAGAACCGGATTGAGGGCGCGACCGGAGTCTCGGGTGGAAGCAACAATGCGGCGGCGGCCGCGGCGCGTGCGCTGGCGCAGGAGCTCGACCGGGCGGAAACCGAAGCGCGGCAGCTGATCGCCGCGATCGACCCGCTCTTCGCGGCGCAGCAGCGCTACGGCGCCAGGGTCGCGCAGATCAACGAGCTGAAGGCGGTCGGCGCGCTCGAGCAGCAGCGCTACATCCAGCTGCTCGACGCCGAGGAGGCGATGCTGAACCAGGCCACGATGGCCGCGCAGCGCCACGGCGTGGCGGTCGGCGCCGGCGGCAACCGTGCGGTGATGGCAAGCCAGCAATTCCAGGATTTCTTCATCCAGGTGCAGGGCGGCGGCAACATCTTGGTCGCCGCGTCGCAGCAGCTTTCTCAGTTGTCGTACGTGATGCAGGGCTCCCAAGGCGCCGCGGGGCGCTTCGCGGCGTTCATGAGCGGCGCCTGGGGCACTGCCATCCTGGCCGGAACGGTCATCCTCCTCCCGCTCATCCAGAACCTGCTCGACACGCGCACCGAGCTGGACAAGGCGACCCGCGAACTTGTCGAGAATGCCAGGAAGGCCGAGCTGAACCGGCAGGCCCAGGCGACGTTCGCCACGACGATCGAGGGCGTGACGGAAGCCACGCGCCGGAACCGCGAGACCCTGGAGGAGCTGGACCGTGCTCACCAGACTGCGGCCGAGCGCGCGGGCATTAGCGCCCGTACCCAGATCATTTTGGCGAGCACCATCCGAGACACGACAGCGGCCTTGTTGGCGCAGGCGCGGGCGCAGCTGGAGATCGAGCGCGCGTCGCAGGGCAATACGGCGGTGTCGGCAGACACGGCCAGTGCGGAAGCCAGTCGGCTCGACGCGGCCGAAGCGCGGGTTGCAGATCTGGAGCGGCGGCTGGCCCAGTCCAGCCAGCAAATCGCCGAGAACACCCGGCTCTGGGAGGACGCACTGTCCCGCGTCGTTGTGGAGCGCGCAACGGCGCGCGCCAGCGAGACGCCAGAGCAGCGCATTCGGCGGGTGGCACGCGAGGCTGCCGAGGCCGCGCGCCGCGTCGCCTCGGCGGAGGAAGTGCGCAACGGCACTCTTACCCGGCAAGTCATAGCGATCAACGCTAAGGCCGATGCCGACATCCGTGCGGCGCAGGCCGCGACGCGCGCCGCCCAACAAGCCGAGCGCGAGCAGGCGCGCCAGCTGGTGCGCCCGACTGCCGGCGCGCTCCTCAGCCCGTTCGGCGCGGATCGAAGCGGCGTGCCGATCGGCGGCCAGCGGATCGCTGGGCGTCGCCATCAGGGCGCGGATATCCGGGGCGATGTGGGCGACGCCGTGCTCGCTCCGGAGGGGGGCACGGCCTATGTACGGAGTGCGCCCGGCGGACTGGGCCTCTACGTCGAGATTCGTGCCGAAAGCGGCGCGCGAGATCTCCTCGCGCATCTCAGTGCCGCGCGAGTGACGAACGGCCAGCGGGTCGCGGCCGGCGATATTGTCGGCTTGGTCGGTACCTCTGGCAATGCCGCCGGCGGAACACCGCACCTGCACTGGCAGCGCCAAGTGAATGGCCGCTGGGTCGACCCGATGCGGAACACGATGCGCGGCAACGCCGCGGCCGACGCCGCCCGGGACGCCCAGCAGCAGCTCCGCCGCGACATGGAGGAGAGCCAGGAGTTTGTCGGCCGCATCCGGCAGGAAATGGATCCCGCCGCCGCCGCGGCCGCCGAGCTCGAGGCCCGGATCCTGGGCGTTCGCCGTGCGATCGCGAACGGCGCGGTGTCGGCGGGGGATGGCCAGCGGATGATCGCCTGGCTGGACGCCCAGAAGATTTCCGACGTGGTCAGCGGTCTGGACGACGTCGAGCGCGCGGAGCGCGCTGCGAGCGAGCGGCGCAACCAGGAGCTCGAGCAGCTGGCGCGCACCAATGCCGAGCTGGACGAGCGCGCCTCCCTGATCCGGTTCGAGCTCGGCCTCGGCCGCATGGGCATGGATCAGCGCCAGGGCCTCGTCCGCCTCGAGCAGGAGCGGCTGCGCCTGCAGCGCGAGTTCGGGCCGGAGCATGAAGCGGAGATCCGCCAGATCCTCGCCAAGGCTTCTGCCGAGCAGCAGCTGATGCGCGAGGTCGAGCGCGTGCGCGATGCCCAGCGCCAGCTCGAGCAGGTCGGCGGCCAGGTGATCGACGAGGTCTTCAACATCCAGAATTGGGATGACTGGGGCAATGCCGGCATGCGCGTGCTGCAGATGATCCTGCAGGAGATGCTCACGCTCGCCGCGATCAACCCGCTGAAGAACATGCTGTTCAACCAGAACAACCCGACCTTCGGCGATTTTCTGGGCGGCGGTGGCGGCGGCGGGGGAGGCGGATCCTCGGCGGCGACGATCCTCAGTGATCTCTCCAGCATCCTGGGCAGCTTTGGCGGCAACGCCTCGGGCACCCAGAACTGGACCGGCGGCATGACCTGGCTGGCCGAGAACGGGCCGGAGCTGGTCAATCTGCCCCGCGGCGCGAAGGTGACGCCGGCAGCCGAGACGCGGCGCCTGCTGGGCGTGAACGACAACGGCGGGCGCGGCCAGTTCGTCTACAACGATCTGCGGGGCGCCGTCGTCCAGGAGGACCTCTACCGGGCGATGGAGGAGGGCAATGCCCGTGCCGCCTCGGAAGGGGCGAAGCAGGGCTTTGCCGCCGTGTTGAAGGCACACCGCGACAGCCATGGTCGCATCTTCCGGTCGAGCTGACGGAGCGCTTCGAATGGACACGAAAGCAGTCGATCCCGGCGCAGCCATTCAAGGGCTGGTCAACATCCTTCCTGCGCTCGTCGCAGATTTGTTTCTCCAGCTGGCGACGAAAGGGGTCATGACGCCGCTCGAGGCTGGTGAGGCAATGCGGGGCGCTGCTGATCTGGCCGAGAGTATCCGGACTCCCGAGCCATTTATCGGCTTCGCGCTGGCCAGGGCGATGCGCGAATATGCCGCTGCGTTGGACCGCTCAACGCCCGGTGAGCCTCCGGTGCTTACCCTCATTTGTGGTGGTCGTGATGAGACGCCGGCAACGCAGGAAAGCTGATCCATGACGCCTCTCACCTTCCCCGGTACCGGGGCCAGCCTGCAATCGTTCGAGCCGGAGCGCGTCGACTATCTGGCGCCCGAGGCGGGCGGTCGCCTGGGCGGCGTGCAGGCCGGCTTTCCGCGCTGGCGGGCGCAATGGTCGATCGGCCGCATCGGGGCGCTTCGCTCGGACATCTGGCGGGCCTGGGTGGCGCGGCTGCGCGGCGCGCAGCGGGCCTTTTACGCCGCCGATCTCGCCCGGCCCTATCCCCTTGCCCATATCACCGGCTTTGCCGGCATGACGCGCGCCGGCGGCGGCGCCTTTGACGGCTCCGCGACGGGCTGGTCGGAGACCATCAATGCGGACCTGGAGAGTGAGGTCACGCTCGAGGGCATGCCGGCGGAGCTCGTCCTTTCGATCGGCGATTATATCGACTTCCGCTGGGAGACCGAGGGCGCGCCGCGGCGCGCGCTGATCCGCGTCGTCGTCGGCGCCGAAGCGGATGGGAGCGGCGACATCACCTTCAAGAGCGAGCCGCCGATACCCGGCGTTGTGCCGGTGGACGCCGCCGCCCACCTCGACGAGCCCGCCTGCCTGATGAAGCTGGATCCCGAGACCAAGCTGGACGGGGTCGATCGGCGCCGCGCGATCAAGGGCGGCCTGATCTCGGCAGTGCAGGAGCTGCTGCCGTGAAGAGCTTCTCCGGGCCCGCCATGGCGGCGATCATCGACGGCACGGCGATCGTCGAGGGTGCGGTCGCGATCATGTGCGATCCGCCCGTCTACGTCTGGGGCGGGCCCGGCATCATCGAGCTTGATGGCGAGGACTATATCGGCCTCGACCAGCGCGGCACTGCGCAGCGGACCGAGGCGATGCTCGGCGGCTCGGCCGGCGGGATCGTGCTCGAGCTGTCCGGCATCGATGAGGAAGCACTGGAGGCGCTCGACGCCGACGAGCTGCGCCAGGCGCCCGCGGTGATCCGCCGGCTGATCTTCGCGGGCGACGGCAAGACGCTGCTCGACCATCATGTCTTCGACCGCGGCCGTCTCGACGAGATCACGACCGTCGACACGGTCGGCGCCGCCGCGGTGATCCGCTTCTCGGTGCAGGATGCGGCGCGCGGGCTGGGGCAGAGCGGGCAGCGCATGTGCTCGGATTCTGACCAGCGCCTGATCAATCCCAACGACGGCTATTTCAAGAACACGGCCTATGCCGGCGAGAAGATGCTCTATTGGGGGGGCAAACGCCCCGCCCGGGCCGGCTCCGTCCTCGGCCTGCCCGGGGGCGGCTATGGCGGCCTCGAGGTCGACGCCCCGATGGATGGCGGCTGATGGCTGCCCGCCAGACCAGAATCCCGGGGGGCCGCGATCTCGCGGCCCTTTTCGCATATATCGAGGCCCGCACGGCGACGCCCTTCGCCTGGGGCCGGGACGCGAATGACTGCGTCTCCTTCGCCGCGCAGGGCGTGAAGGCGCAGACGGGCCATCACAGGCTCGGCGATCTGCGCTGGGGCAGCAAGGCGGGCGCCCTGCGCCTGCTGGCTCGCCTCGGCGGCCTCGAGGCCGCCATCGATGCGCGCTTCAGCCGCCTTCCTCCCGCTCTGGCCATGCGCGGCGACATCGCCGGCATCGCCGACGACGAGCTCGGCATCCGGCTGATGCTCGTCGAGGGCGACATGCTGGTCGGGCCCGGCGCGCTCGGCCTGCGCCGGCTGAAGCGACCGGCCATGATCGCCGCGTGGAGCGCGACCGCGCCCCCGCCCGAGGCGCACCATGGGTAAGGTCGTCAAGATCGTCGTCGGCGCGGCCATGGTCGTCGCCGGCATCGTCACCGGCAATATCAGCCTGGTGCTGCAGGGCACGTCCATGGTGCTGAGCACCGTCCTGGCGCCGAAGGGCCCGGCACGGGCGGCCGCGGAGATGAACCTGCAGCTCGGCGAGCAGCCGCGCAACGCGCTGATCGGCGAGTGCGCCGTCGCGGGCAAGCTGGCCGACGGCTTCAACCATGGCGGCAAGCACGGGACCGACTGGGAGGTCCTGCAGATCCGCCTCGCCGACCATCGCTGCCACAGCCTGGTCGGATTCTACATCAATGACGAATATCACGCCTTCGCCGGCAATGGCGCGGTCTCCGGCTTCGACGGCAAGCTCGAGATCTATTTCCGCGGCGACACGACCAACGACCCCCTGCCGAGCATTCTCACGACGAAGGGCCCGGGCTGGACGGCGGACGACCAGGGCGAGAGCGGCTGCGACGTCACCCTCTGCTACAAGGCCGACGACAGCGACGAGAAGAACCCGGTCTGGCCCGGCGGCCGCCCGCGCGTCCTCTGGGTGGTCAAGGGGGCTTTCCTCTACGATCCGCGCAAGGACGACACGGTGGACGGCGGCGAGGGCGACCATCGCTGGGGCGACCCGTCTACCTGGGAATGGTCCGACAACCCGCCAGTGGCGCGCTACCATTGGGCGCGCGGCTTCTACGCCAATGACGAGGTCGGCAATCCCGCCGCCTTGCTGATCGGCCGCGGCCTCAGCGCCGAGGAGGCGCCGCCCGAGAATGTCGCGGCGCCGGCCAACCTCTGCGACGAGCTGGTCGATGGGCAGAAGCGCTATCGGGTCGACGGCCCGATCTATGCGAACCAGGAGCATCTCGACGTCGAGGAGATGTTCGCGGCCGCCTGCGCCGGCGTGATCATCAAGCGCGAGGGCAGCGTCGAGCTGGAGCCCGGACAGGCGAAGACCCCGGTTGCCACCTTCACCGACGACGACATCCTGATCGGCGCCGAGATCCAGTGGAACCAGGGCATGCTCTCGGACGGCGACCGCGACTGGATTAACACGGTGGTCGCCCGCTATGTCGAGCCCAGCCAGCGCTGGGCCGATCATGGCGCGCCGGTCTGCCGAGACACGGACGATATCATCGCCGACGGCAAGCCGCGCGAGGCGCCGGTCACCTTGCGCCTGGTCAAGCGTGTGGCGCAGGCCAATGCGGTCGCAGAGATCGTCCGTCGCCTCGGCAGGCTCTGGGGTCGCGCCAGCGGCATCACCCTCGGGCCGCGCTTCTGCGAGCTCGAGGAAGGCGACTGGATCAACTGGACGAGCCAGCGCCGGTTCGGCGGGGCGACCAAGACCTTCCGCATCGAGGCCTATAGCATCGATGAGAAGTGGCAGATCACGCTGTCGCTGCGCGAGATCTCGTCGGCCGTCTACGATGATGGCGAGTTCGCCGAGGATCTGGCCGAGGCGGTGCAGCAGGACGCGCCTCCGGCCCTGGGCGCTCCGGACAGCGACGCCTGGGACCTCGCGGCCGAGATGCTGGACGATGGCGGCCCGGCCATTCCGATCCTCGCCGTCACCGGCGCGGTCGACGATCCTCACGCCCGACAGGTTCGGTTCGAATATTGGCGCGATGACGGCGCCACCGACCCGGAGGATGTTACCGACTGGAGCGCGTGGGGCGTCTACGGCGCCGGCGTCACCCGGGTGGAGATTGCGAGCATCGCCTCGGGCGGGACCTATTACGCAGGGGTCTCCTACGTCGTCGACGGGATTCCGGGCGAGCGGTTGATCCTCGGGCCGGTGACGGCGGGGATCATGACGGTCGGCATGGCGGCCTATCTTACGAATGAAAGCCATACGCTGCCGGCGGCCGCGGACGGCACGGTCAGCAGCTATAGCGGAGCGAGCGGCTCGTTCGTCATCCTCGCCGGCCTTGAGGACGTCTCGTCGCTGTTCACCCTGTCGACAGCGAGCGGCGGGAATCCCCAGTCCCTCAGCGTGAATTATACCTCGCAGACCTACACGGTCACCGCGGGCTTCGACGCGGGTGAGGCGCTCGCCACGTTGACGATCCGCGCGACCGGTTCAGGGCTCTACTCCGGGATGATCTTCGACAAGGTCTTCAGCCTCGCGAAATCGCCGGCGGGCGCCACCGGCTCGACGGGCGGGACCGGCTCAACCGGCCCTGCCGGTGCGGACGCGAAGCTGCTCTCGATCCTGAGTGACCGCCAGACGATCGCCTATGACAGCTCGGGGGCGGCAACGCCCTCGACGCAGACGACAACCTTCAGCTCGAACAAGGTCAACACGACGGCGACGATTACCTGGTCGGTGACGGATGCTTCCGGCAACGCCATGACGCCGACGACGACCTATCTGTCGGCGGCCACGGGTAATTCGGTCACGATGACCGAGGGACAGTTCGCTGCGGCGCGGAACGGCACCAGCGGCGTCATCGTCAGCGCCACCTTGACCGACGGGGTCACGCTGACTGACAAGATCTCGGTCACTCGCGTCGCCCAGGGCGCGACGGGGTCGACGGGAGCTACTGGCTCGACCGGCTCGACCGGCTCCGCAGGCAGTTCGAACGCGATCGTCACACTCCACCTGCGGACCGCAACGAACAGCGCTCCTTCGGTGCCTGCGGGCACGCTCACCTACACCTTTTCGACGGGAGGCCTGAGCGGGACGTTGGGGAGCTGGTCGCTGGCAGACCCTGGCGTGGGCTCAGGCATCTACCATTTCACGACGAGAGCTCTGGCCTCGGGCACGGGCTCGACCGACACCATAGCGACGGGGGAATGGTCGACGCCGGCTCTGGACGTCATCAGCCTGAGCGCGGCGCAGGTGACGCAGCTGGTCAACGCCGTCGACGACAACATCCTGGCGATCGCGGAGAAGACCAGCTTCCTGAACGACGTCGCGGTCCTGGGTGCGCGCTACACTAGCGTTGTCGCGCGGGCGACCACGCTAGGGATCAGCACGACGTCGGCGAGCACCGCGCGCACGAACTTCCTCGCCTTCCTGACCGGCATCTCGCCGACCTATGACGACCTCTCGGCCGACACGACGCTTGCGACCAATCTCGCGCCGGCGTTCCCGGGGGGGTTCTCCGGGGCTGCGGGCACGGCGGCGAGCGGGATCCACTATACGGTCACCGACAGCAGCTCCGGCACGTTCCACGAGAGCTTCTACCTGCGCACCGGCCTCACGGCGGGGCAGACCATCACGGCCGCCTGGGTGGTCAAGAAGGATGCCGTCGCCCAGGCCACGCGTGTCCCCGTCTTCCGGGTTATGGACGGCGCGGGCGGCAACCAGAAGGACCTCTTCCTCAACACGTCGACCGGGGCCGTCACGAGCGTCACTGGCTCGCCAACGGCCTCCGGATCGGTCGCGATCAACGATGACGAATGGCTCATCTACATCACCACGACGGTCCCTGTTGGACAGACCTCGATGTACACCGTGCTCTACCCTGCTGCCGGCACCAACACGAGCCTCAACGCCGCGACCACCGGCTCGACCTCCGTGCGCGACCCCGTGATCGTGATCGGCGCGCTGGATAAAGCGGGCCGCGACGTCTTCAAATATCGCCTGAGGGCGTTCACCGAAGCGCTCGATCTCCTCGACAAGGCGATAAGCGAGGCCGACAGCCTGCTCTCTGCCGTCCTGACCCTTCCGCCGACCCAGACTGTTTCCTATGACAGCACCGGCACGACGGCCCTCGCCGGCGAGCTCAACCGGCTGCTGGTCAGCACGCTGAAGACCGGCACGACGGACCTCACCTCGTCGGGCTCCTGGACCTACACTCCTTCGGGTTGCACCGTCTCGACATCCGGTCTCTCGGCCGGACAGGTGAATGTCACCGCGGTCACTGCACTCGACGCTTCGGTAACGGTCAGCGTCACCTACTCCGGCGTGACGCGCAGCGGCACGGTCCGGATCAACAAGCTCGTCGGCACGCCGAGCAGTTCCGGAGGCGGCGCTGGAGCGACGTCCTACGTTGTCGACCTCAGCGCGGACATCACAGACACCTCCTATGACGGCTCGCCGCAGCGGCTGTGGAGCGCGACGACGATCATCCGCTCGAGCGCCGGCGGCGTGCTGCGCTTCACCCTGAACGCCGAGTATAATTTCGGCTCGCCGACCAGCTCCTCCGCCTATCTGGTCGCGAAGGCGCAATATTCGATCGACAACTCCACCTGGACCGACGCCAGCATCTCCGGCACCGGCACGACGGCCAGTCGCGGCTCGGGGTATGAGGAGCCGACGGACGGATCCACCAACACGACCGGGTCGCTGGTGGTCAGCAACACGAAGACCGGCCTCTCCAACAACACCGACTATTACGTGCGCTGGATCGGCTATGGCGTTTTCACCGGCAGCGCCTCGCACGTCTATGTGACGGGCAGCGCCTCGGGGGCCCAGTCATGAGCGTGACGCACGCGCTCTGGCGCACCGAGCTAGATCCGCCCTGCGTGGAGCTGGTCGACCCGGAAGGTTATGCCCCGGAGAATCCCGACCTGGTCTCGCTCGAGGAGGGCTGGGACGGGCCGTTCATGGTACCGGACTTCGCGGCGCGGACCTTCGTGCCCGATCTAGCGGCTGCGCGGGCGCACATGTGGGAGCGGGTCAAGGCCCGTCGCGCCGAGCTGGAAAACGGCATCGCCCCGACGCCGGTCGGCCCCGTGCAGATCGACGAGCAGTCGAAGACGAAGATCACCGGCTTGGCACTCGCCGCCACTTTGGCCGCGCTCGCAGAAGCTCCATTT
>Ga0070665_100000411_pt1 | contig 62752 bp, 51 predicted proteins | sample KBSS13metaG_FD_65862 | JGI IMG/M metagenome (GOLD analysis project Ga0070665, IMG submission 65862) | Switchgrass rhizosphere microbial communities from Kellogg Biological Station, Michigan, USA - KBS S1-3 metaG | ecosystem: Host-associated > Plants > Roots > Rhizosphere > Soil ... | reverse complement strand
TCGTCGCCGTCGCGGACGGCGCTGGTCCGCATCGCCGCCGGGTCCGAGCCCGCCTCGGGCTCCGACAGCGCGAAGGCCGGCGACCACTCGCCGCTGGCGCACTTCGGCAGCCACCGCTGTTTCTGCTCCTCGGAGCCAAACAGCTGGATCGGCAGCGTCCCCAGCTCATGCACCATCAGCATCAGCGCCGAGGAGGCGCAGGCCTTGGCGATCTCCTCGACCGCCATCTGCAGGACCAGGGTGCCGGTCCCGGTGCCGCCGTGCTCGGCGGCGAAGGGCAGGCCGAGGACGTCGTGCGAGGCGAGCAGCTCGCGCACGTCCCACGGGTATTCGCTCTTGCGGTCGATGTCGCCGGCCCGCGGCGCGATCTTGTCCTGCGCCAGGGAGCGGACCATGTCGCGCAGGTCGAGCGCCTCCTGGGAGATCTCGTAGGGCGGGCTGGGGGCGTCGACGCTCATTCGTTCCTCTCGGTTCAGGTGATTGCTTCTAAAAGACGGGTGACTCGGTGTAGGTGCCGAAGACCTCTTGCATCGCGGCGATCATCTCGCCCTCGGTCGCCTGGGCGCGGGCCGCCTCGAGGATCGGCGGCATCAGGTTGCCCTCCCCGGCGGCGGCGCGCTTCAGCTCGGCCAGGGCGGACTCGGCGGCGGCGCCGTCGCGGGCGGCGCGGGTCGCGGCGAGGCGATCGCGCTGCTTACCTTCCAGCGACGGGTCGATCTTCAGGATCGGCATCGCCTCTTCGTCGTCCTGCATGAAGTCGTTGACGCCGACGACGATCCGCCGCCGCTCGTTCAGCTCCTGCTGGTAGGTGAACGAGGACTCGGCGATCTCGCGCTGCGGGAAGTTGCGGCGGATCGCCTCGACCATCCCCCCCAGCTCGTCGATGCGGGCGAAGTAGCCGTAGGCGGCCTCCTCCATCTCGTCGGTCAGCTTCTCGACGAAGTAGGAGCCGCCGAGCGGGTCGGCGGTGTTGGCGACGCCGGTCTCGGTGGCGATGATCTGCTGCGTGCGCAGCGCCACCCGCACCGCCTCCTCGGTCGGCAGCGCCAGCGCCTCGTCGAAGGAGTTGGTGTGCAGCGACTGGGTCCCGCCCATCACCGCCGCCAGCGCCTCCAGCGCGGTGCGGACGACGTTGTTGAGCGGCTGCTGCGCGGTCAGGCTGACGCCGGCGGTCTGCGTGTGGAAGCGCAGCCGCATCGACTCCTCCTTGGTCGCGCCGTAGGTCTCCTTCATCTCCCGCGCCCAGATCCGGCGTGCGGCCCGGTACTTGGCGATCTCCTCGAAGAAGTCGATGTGGGAGTTGAAGAAGAAGGAGAGCCGCGGCGCGAAGTCGTCGACGTCGAGCCCGCGCTCGATCGCCCGCTCCACATAAGTGAAGCCGTCCTTGAGGGTGAAGGCGAGCTCCTGCTGGGCGGTCGAACCGGCCTCGCGGATGTGGTAGCCGGAGATCGATACCGGATGCCAGCGCGGCATGTTCTCGGTGCACCACTCGATCATGTCGGTGACCAGGCGCATCGCCGGCTCGATCGGGAAGCACCACTCTTTCTGGGCGATGTACTCCTTGAGGATGTCGGTCTGGATCGTGCCGCCGAGCTTCTCGGCCGGGACCCCCTGCTTCTCGCCGACCAGCACGTAGAAGGCGAGCAGGATCGCCGCCGGGGCGTTGATCGTCATCGAGGTGGTGACGCCGCCGAGCGGGATCCCCTCGAAGAGCCGCTCCATGTCGGCGAGCGTGTCGACGGCGACCCCCTCGCGGCCGACCTCGCCGAGGCTGCGCTCGTGGTCGGAGTCGTAGCCCATCAGGGTCGGCATGTCGAAGGCGGTCGAGAGCCCGGTCTGGCCGTGGTCGAGCAGGTAGTGGAAGCGCTCGTTGGTCTCCTCGACGGTGCCGAACCCGGCGAACTGGCGCATCGTCCACAGCCGTCCCCGGTACATCGAGGGGTACGGGCCGCGGGTGAAGGGATAGGAGCCGGGCTCGCCGATCTTCTCCTCGGCCCCGCCCTCGAGGTCCGCCTCGGTGTAGAGCGGCTTGATCTCCTTGCCGGAGATCGTCGAGAACTCGGCGTCGCGTTCGAGGCGCTTTTCGTCGGCGGTCTGGCTCACTGGCCAGCTAGTTTGACAGCGGCCCTGTCGTCAGGCGCTTTTACCCGCGACGGCGCGCAGCTTCGGCGCCCAGACTTCTTCGAGGAAGTCGCTCAGCTCGTCGTTCAGCCGCTCGGGATTGAACCGCCACTCGAAGATCGAGTCCGCTTCGACCAGGCGCGAGTTGGGCAGCTCTTCGAGCAGCATCCCGGAGTCGCTGAAGGGGTGGAGCGGGTCGCGCGGGTGGCCGACGACCAGGGTCTGGTGGTCGATCTGCACCCGCTTCTCGCGATGCGGAGCGGTCTCGCCCAGCAGCAGCCCCTCGAGCACCGCCTGCGAGGGGCCGGGGCGCTGGCGGACCCAGTCGAGGCCGATGTCGAGCAGGTAGTTGGTGCGCGGCACGGCCCGGGTCAGCAGCGAGACGCCCTCGAACAGCGGCCGGCCGAACTTGAGGCCGAGAAGCACGGGCGTGAACAGCCCGGCTACAGCCGAGAGGGCGTTGTCGAGCACGGGCATCTCGACGAACAAAGCCCGCGCCCGGTCCGGGTAGCGAACCGCGACCTCGAGCGCGATGTTGGCGCCCAGCGAGGTGCCGCCGATCACGGCGCTGTCCTCCTCGAGGTGGTCGAGCAGGGCGACGACCTGGCGGGCGAAGAGCGGCATCGAGTAGAGCCGCAGGTCCTCGGGCCGGTCCGAGCGCCCGTGGCCGAGCATGTCGACGGTGACGACCCGGTTCCCCCGCTCCGCCAGCTCCGGCCCCAGCCGGTCGAACATGTGGCGGTTCATCAGCAGCCCGTGGACGAGGACGATCAGCCGATTCCCCGACCCGTATTCGTCGTAGCCGATGCGGTAGCCCTCGTAGCGGAACTCTCCCATGGGCCAATGCTAGCCGCGGGGCGACATCAGGGCCACCGGGACCGAGAGGCCGGCGCCGCGGCGCAGGGTGGCGATCCGGCGCCCGGGCTGGACGGCGTCGCGGATCTCGCTGACGCGGTCCTCGCCGAGGTGGGCGACGGTGCGCTCGAGGTCGGGGGCGACGAAGGCGAGGCCCCAGAAGAAGGCGGGCCGGTCTCCTCCGTGCCGCTCGGTCGCCTCCGGCGGCTCCTGGACGACCTCGAGGATCGCCGCGCCGAGGTGGAAGAAGGCCTGGCGCGGGGCGCCTGCGGGGGTCGGCTCCTCGCGGACGCGGCGCAGGTCGAGGCCAGCGGCCTGCAGCGCGGCGACGGTGCGGTCGAGGTCGGAGGAGATCGCGACGACGTGGTCGATCGCCGTGATGCGATTCGGGTGCTCGGAAGCCTCCCCGGGCGGCGAAGCATCGCTGGCTGTCGTCGGCAGCCCGTCGAGGTCCGTCGAGTCGACGCCACGCAGCGACCAGCCGACCAGGCCGCGCTTCCCCTCGGCCGGCGCGAACCGAATCCGCACCTCGCCGAGCGCGCAGGCGTCGCCGTCGACCTCGAAGCCGCAGTCTCGCCAGGCGTCAGGGGAGTCAGCTACCGTCAGCTCATCGAGGGCCGGCGTCACCCGGCAACGGTAGCCGCTGGCGAGCCGTAACGCTCGCGCTCCAGCGCCGGCATCACCTTCTCGGTGAAGGTCTTGACCAGCTCGGGGTCGAACTGGGTCCCCGCCTCGCTTGCCAGCTCCTCGAGTGCCTGCTTGTTGCTGCGGGCGGCGCGGAAGGGGCGGCCTTCGGTCATCGCGTTGTAGGCGTCGCAGATCAGGATCACGCGAGAGCCGAGCGGGATGTCGCGGCCCGCGAGCCCGTCGGGGTAGCCGCTGCCGTCCCAGCGCTCGTGGGTCGAGCGGACGAGTTCGGCGACCTCGCCGAGGGCGGGCGCGGCGTCGAGCACGCGCTGGCCGATCATCGGGTGCTTGCGCATCAGCGCCCACTCTTCGGGCGTCAGGTCGCCGCTCTTGTGGAGGATCTCGTCGGGGATCGCGATCTTGCCGATGTCGTGCAGCTCGGCGGCACGGACGAGGACGTCGAGCTCTTCGGAGTCGAGCGAGAGCTGGCGGCCGAAGGTCGCGGCGAGGCGGGCGACGCCGTCGAGGTGGCGCTCCAGCTCCGGCTCGCGCTCGTGCAGGACCCGCAGCAGGACACCGCGGGTCTGGCTGCTGGCCGAATCGGCGCGCCGACCCTTCTGCGAGTACATCCGCCGGTCGGCGATCCGCAGCGCCTCGCTGGCGTCGACGACCTCGACCGGGATCAGCACCTTGCCCCAGGAGGCCCCGACCGAGAACCCCTGGCCGCGGTCGGTGAGCGCCGCCTCCGCCGTCAGGCAGATCGACTCCGCCGACAGCGCCCGGGTCGAGGCGAGGACGCAGAACTCGTCGCCGCCCAGTCGGTAGCCGCGCCCGTGGGGCTCGACCGCCTCGGCCAGCTGCCGTCCCAGCCGCCGCAGCAGGTCGTCGCCGGCTGGGTGGCCGAAGCTGTCGTTGTAGGCCTTGAAGCCGTCGAGGTCGTAGATCGCCAGGACCATCGCCTCCGGCGGGGTGGCGCCGAGCGCGCGCTCGAGGTCGGTCATCAGCGCCCGGCGGTTGGCGAGGCCGGTGAGCGAGTCGGTCACCGCTTCCTCGCGGCTGACGGCGAGGATCTGCCGGTTCTGGTCGAAGGTGATGACGAGGCGGACGAGGACCGCGGCCAGGCAGGCGACCCCGAGTGCGACCGCCGCCGAGCCGATCGGGGTGAAGCTGCCCACCGCCAAAAGCGAGACTCCGATGGCCGCCATCGCGATCGGGACAACGATGTGGCGGCTGTCGGCGCGCGCGACGGCAGCCGCCTCGGTCTGCGGCAGCCAGGAGGCAAGCGCGAGGAGCAGGAAGGCGAGCGGCCAGCCGACGCTGGCGAGGTTGAGGGCGAAGGTCGATTGACCGACGACCGAGAGGTAGACGACGTCGCAGGCGCCGAACAGCAGCAGCGCCAGCGCGATCAGCAGCCAGGTCCCGCCGATCCGCCACTTCGAGGCGGCGAAGGCGCCGCTCAGCAGGCCGAGCAGGACCAGGTCCATGCACGGGTAGGCGAGGCTGACGGCCACCCCGAAGGGGCTGCCGCCGAGCGCTTCGAGGACCGGCGGGAAGATCAGCGCCGCGGCGACGCCAGCCACGGCCAGGGCCCCGATCAGACCGTCGACCCAGGCGAGGGGCTCGAGGTGCGCGACCCGGGCCCGCAGCAGGAGGACGAGGGCGACGAAGCTGGCGGGGTAGAAGGCGAGGAAGCCGAGGTCCGACGGCGAGGGGAACGGCGCCGGTTCGGCGTAGTAGAGGACCGCGGAATAGTAGGTCTGCCCCAGCGCCCAGAGCAGCATCCCGGCGCCGAGCCAGAGCCAGGCCCGGCGCTCGGCCTCGATCCGCAGCGCGCGCCAGAGGACGATCGCGGCGGCACCGAGGACGATCGAGTCGTAGACCCAGCGCCCGGCGGCGTCCTGCAGGCTCGCGTCACCCAGTTCCCCCAGGATCACCGCCGCATAGAACGCCAGCATGCCGGCGAGGAGACCGACGAAGGCAAAGGCGATTTTGCGCGACTGATCGGGCCGCTTAGACGATTTGTCCACCGCGGATACATCGACGGTCCTTTTCGTTTTCTTGAGCCTAGGATGCGGCCGATGCCGTTCCTCTTCTTCGCCGCGATCGCCCTTCTCGGCGCTGCCGTCCACATCCACCGCGACAGCCAACCGCGCAGCCGCGTCCGCAGCCTGGAAATCGTCCTCGTCTGGTGGATGGTCGTCGCGGTCGGGATTGCGGCGATCTTCGGCGCCATGTTCCACTTCTTCGACGGCCCCGACACGGCGCGGGAAATCGGCTACACCAACGGCGACGGCGGCTTCCAGACCGAGGTCGGGTTCGCCGACCTGGCGATCGGGGTGCTCGGCGTCCTCTGCGCCCGCTTCCGCGACGGGTTCCTCCTCGCCGCCGTGATCGCCGTCTCGATCGCCTACCTCGGCGACGCCTACGGCCACCTGCACCAGGCGGCGATCCATGACAACCACGCGCCCGACAACACCGGCCTCGTCCTCTGGGCCGACTTCATCGCCCCGCTGGTCGCGATCGCCCTCTACGCCGCTACGCGGTCCCGGGCCGGGCGAACTCGTCCTTGCGCTTGATCAGCAGCCACTGGGGCTTCTCGCCGCCGCGGGTCCGCTGCAGGGCGAAGCCGCCGGCGAGCTTCTCACCGTGGAGGACGAACACCGCGTGGCCCCGCTCCAGCGCCTCCGGCCAGGGCACCCGGCCGCCCTGCTCGTAGGTCCCGCGGTCCCAGATCGACACGTGGCCGCCGCCGAGCTCGCCCTCGAAGTCGTTGTGGGCCATCGAATGGTCCTCGACCTCGATCGCCATCCGCTTCGCCGCCGGGTCCATCGACGGCCCCTTGGGGACTGCCCAGGAGCGCATCGTGCCTTCGACCTCGAGGCGGAAGTCGAAGTGATGGGACCTCGCCTGGTGCTCCTGGACGACGAAGACGCCGGCGCTGACGCCGCGGACGGCGAACTGCTCGTGGCCCTCGACCTTGGCCGCCTCCGTCTCGACGCTCTCGACTTGTGCCGCCGGCGGACCTTCTGCGAGGAATGCGACGAGGTCCTCGACCGCCTGCTCAGGGCCCTCGACGTGCGCCAGCACCGTCCCGTCCTCGGCGTTGCGGACCCAGCCGAGCGCTCCCAGCCCGCGCGCCCGCGAGACGACGGCGTCGCGGAAGCCGACGCCCTGGACCTGGCCGCGGACCACGGCTCGCACGGCTGTCTGCGACGTGTTCACGGCGTCTAGATTGACACGCTGGCAATTGGTCGATTGATCTTTTCTCGTCGGGGTAGGAGCGGGGTGACAGAAGTCACTCACTATGGGGCGGGAGGTCCATCGTTGAAAGTCGTCGTCGCTAATTCGCGGGTATCGGAGCAGAGCCATGACGGCTCTCACTTCCTTCGCGGCGTCATCGCCGAGCTGGAGAGCCGCGGCCATCAGGTGCACACCCTCGCGCCCACCGGCCGCAGCCGGACCACGCTGGAGACGCTCAACCTCGACGCCGACCTCGACGGCGCCGGCCTCGTCCTCGTCTCCGCTCTGACCGACCCGGGGCTGATCGCCGCGATCGGGGCCCACCGCGCCCGCCACGACGACTACCGCCTGCTCTTCCACGACACCCACCGGACCCGGACGGCGCCCAAAGAAGCAAGTCAGCTCGACCTCTCCAGCTACGACGGCGTGCTCGCCGGCGGCGAGGCGCTCCGCCGGGTATATCTGGAGCGGGGCTGGGCGGCGCGAGCCTGGACCTGGCACGAGGCCGTCGACACCCGGGTCTTCCACCCCCTGCCGGCGACCGAGCCGGAGGCCGATCTGGTCTGGATCGGCGACTGGGGCGAGGGCGCGCGGCGGCGCGAGCTGCGCAACTTCCTCCTCTGCCCCGCCCGCAGCGCCCGCCTGCACGGGCACCTCTACGGCGACGGCTACCCGGCGTCAGCCCGGCTGGGGATTCGGCTCTCCGGCCTGCGCTACTGCGGCTCGAAGCCCGACGATCGCGTTCCCGAGCTCTTTGCCCGCCACCGGCTCACCGTCCACGTTCCTCCCCGCGGCCGCGACGGCGAGCCACCAGACGCCCCGACGAGTTACTTCTTCGAGGCCCTCGCCTGCGGGATCCCGCTGGTCAGCGCTCCCTGGGATGACGCCGAGGGGCTCTTCCGGCCCGAGCAGGACTACCTGCTCGCCCGCGACTGCGCCGAGATGCGCGAGGCGATGCAGGCGATCCTCGAGTTCCCCGAGTTTGCCGCGCAGCTGCGCGAGAGCGGCCTGGAGACGATCCACGCTCGCCACACCTGCGCCCACCGGGCCGACGAGCTGCTGGCGATCGACGCGGAGCTGAAGGGGGACAGGCTGGAGCTGGCCGGCTGAAGGCGTTCCGGGCGTTTGGTACCTGGAGGATCACAATGAGATACTCGAATGGTGCGCCAGCATGGATGCATTGATTCGGGGAGCGGGCTCGGGCCTGAAGGCCACGCCTGCTGGGGCTTCGACCAGCCCGAGGAGTTCGTCGGCGCCGCGCTCGAGTTCTTCACCGACGGGCTGCGCTCGAACCGCCGCCTCGTCTACCTCAGCGGCGAACCGGTGGCCGAGCAGCGCGAGCGCCTCGACCCACTCGGCGACGTCGGCGGGATGGTCGACCGCGGCGCCCTCCACCTGCTCGAGCTGAAGCACCTCTACAAGCTCGGCGAGCCGGTCGATCCCGTCTCCCAGGTGGCGCTCTTCACAGCCGCCGCCGAAGCCGCCCGCGCCGACGGCTTCTCCGGCGTCTGCCTGGCGACGCAGTCGACCGAGATGGTCGCCGAGCCCTGCACCTGGGACGCACACCTCCGCCTCGAGAGCAGGGCCGACCAGCTGGCGACCACAGTCGGCTTCTCCGCCCTCTGCGGCTACCAGCGCGACGCCCTGCCCGCCGACGTCCTCGGCGATCTGGCGGCGCTCCATCCCGTCGCCAACTCGACCGCCGAGGCTGCGCCGTTCCATCTCTTCGGCGACCGCGGCGGGCTCGTCCTCAGCGGCGAAGTCGACCGCTTCTCGACCGATGCCCTACTCCGCGCCCTGGATTACGCCTACCTGCCGGGCGCCCCCACCGTGCTCGACCTCGAAGCGCTCGACTTCATCGACCACTACGGCCTCGAAGCGCTCGCCGTCCACACCCGCCGCCTCGCCGCCAACGGCGGCTGCGCCGTCCACAACCGCCCACCCCGGGTCGAGCGGCTTTGCGACCTCCTGGAGCTGGAGCTGTGAACCCGCAGACGGCGCAGGCGCGGGGCTTCCGCCACGAGGCGTTCTTCTACTCCGGCGAAGACGAGTTCCTCGCCGGGACGATCCCCTATCTCGAAGAGGGAATCTCGGCCGGGGAAACGGTGCTCGTCATCCTCCCGGAACCGCACATGCAGTTGATCCGCGATGCCCTGGGCGGGGCCGCGGAGGCGGTCGAGTTCTGGCCCATGGCGGACGTCGGCCGCAACCCGGCGCGGCTGATCTCGGCCTGGCAGGACTTTCTCCTCACCTGCGACCCCGAGAAGGGGGTCCGCGGCCTCGGCGAACCGATCTCGCCCGGCCGCAGCGCGGCCGAGGTCGAAGAGTGTGAGCTGCACGAGGCGCTGCTCAATCTCGTCTTCGCCGAGGAGCGGGCGCTGACGGTGATGTGCCCCTACGACACCAGCGGCCTCGAGGACGAGGTCCTTGCCGGCGCCGAGCGCAGCCACCCGGTATGCGGCCACGCGCGCGGCAAAGCCGTCTCCCCCCGCTACCGCCTCGGCGCCCTGCTCGAGCGCGAGTTCACCTCTCCTCGCCGCCCGGCGGTGACCCTCACCTTCGGGCGGGCGGACCTGGCGATGGTGCGCCACCTCGTCGCCCAGTGCGCGCGCTCGGCCCGACTCGACAACCGCCGCAACGAGGACCTCGTACTCTCGGTCTGCGAGGTGGCGACCAACAGCATCCAATACGGCGACGGCGAGGGCACCCTCAACGTCTGGGACGAGGACGGCGAGCTGGTCTGCGCGATCCGCGACGGCGGCCGGATCGCGGATCCGCTGGTGGGCCGCAAACGACCGCGACCCGACCAGCCCGGCGGCCGCGGCCTCTGGATCGCAAACCAGCTCTGCGACCTGGTCCAGATCCGCTCCGGCGCCGGCGGCACCGAGGTGCGCCTGCGGATGCGCTTCGAAGGGTGAGCGAGCCGCTCGAAACGCTCTCGGGCGACCCGACCCTGGAGCTGCCCGAGTTCGACTCCCCGCCCGCTGAGCCGCTGCCGCTGCTCGAGCGCTGGCTGGCCGCCGCCGACGAGCGCGGCGTCCGCGAGCCGCGGGCACTGGCGCTGGCGACCGCCGACGCCGACGGACGGCCGTCGAGCCGCATTCTCCTCCTCAAGCAGGTCTCCCCCGCCCTCGTCTTCGCCGGCGGCTACGAGAGCCGCAAGGGGCGGGAGCTGGCCGCCAATCCACGGGCGGCGGGGACGCTCTACTGGCGCGAGACGCTGCAGCAGGTCACGGTCGAGGGGCCGGTGCGGAGGCTGAGCGAGGAGGAGTCCGACGAGATCTTCGCCGCGCGGCCGGCAGATGCGCAGGCTACGACCGCCGCCTCGCGCCAGGGCGAGTCGCTCGACGACCCGGCCGAGCTGCGCCGGGCGGCCGACGAGCTTGCTTCAACGCGGGAGCCGCTGCAACGCCCGGGCCGCTGGGGCGGCTTCCGGCTCGACCCCGACCTGGTCGAGTTCTGGCACGGCAGCCCCGATCGCCTCCACCGTCGCCTGCTGTACGTCAAGAGCGACGGCGCCTGGGCCCACCGGCGCCTCCAGCCCTGACCTGTCCGGCGCGGGGAAAATTCAGCGTCCGCTGATTTTTGGCCCCCCTGAGGGCGCAAATTCAGCGTCCGCTGAATTTTTCGGGACTAGAGGTAGCCGAGGGGATCGGTTGCGACGCCGTTGACCCGCACCTCGAAGTGGAGGTGGGGACCGGTGCTGTGGCCGGTGTTGCCGCTGTAGCCGATCAGGTCGCCCTGGCTGACCTGGGCGCCGACGGAGGTCGCGAAGCTCGACTGGTGGGCGTAGCAGGTGGAGAGCCCGCCGCCGTGGTCGATGCAGGTGTAGTTGCCGTAGCCGCCGCTTTCGTACTCGGACTGCATCAGGATCACGGTCCCGTCGGCCGCGGCGCGGATCGGCGTGCCTTCCGGCACCGAGATGTCGATCCCCTCGTGCATCCGTCCCCAGCGGTAGCCGAAGCCGGAGGTCAGGGTGCCTTCGAGCGGCCAGATGAACCCGGCCGCGCTGGGGCTCGGCAGCGGCCCCGCGGGCAGCGGCATGCCGCCGGTCGCTTCCGCGATTTCCTGGGCGATCGCGGCGCGCAGGTCGGCGGCGACCTCCTCGTGCTCGTCGCGCTCGCCCTGGACGCTGTTCAGCGCCTGGCGGCGCTCGGCCCGCGCCGAGAGCAGCGCCCCCTCGCGCGACTCGAGCGTCGAGCGGGTCGCTTCCAGCCGCTGCTCCCGGGCGGCGATCTCGTCACGCGCCTTTTCGATCGTCAGCTTCGCGGTCTTCCGCACCCGGACCAGCTTCTTCGCTTCGTCGCGCAGGCTCCGCACCCGCTCGGCCAGCGCCGAGTCGCTTTCGTTGATCGCGTCGAAGTAGGCGGTGCGGGCGACCATGTCGCCGTAGTCCTCGCTGCTGAGGATCACCGAGGTGAGGTCGGAGGTCGCCCCGTAGGTGTAGATCGCGACCAGCCGCTCGCGCAGGTTGACCAGCGCCCGCTTCAGCCGGCCGCGCAGCGTGTCGAGCTCCTTCAGCGCTTCTTTCAGCTCGTCTTCGGCCTGCCCGAGTTCGGCTTCCTTGCCGGCGAGCTCTTCTTCGGCCGCCGCCTCCTGGGTGCGGAGCGCCGTCACCTGCCCTTCGAGGGCGGAGATTTCGTCGCCCATCGCGGCGATGTCGGAGGTCAGCACCCCTTCGCGTTCCTCGACCGCGCCGATCTTCTCTTCGACCGCTTCCAGCTTCTCCGAGTTGCTCTTCGCGGGTGCGCTGGCGACCGCCACGAGGCAGCTCGCAAGCAGGGCAAGGGCCATCGCCGAGAGCGACGAAAGCCAGCGCCGGCGCGGTTTTACGGTCGGATTAGGCATGAAGTAAGAGAAAAGCCGGCATACGCGCCGGCCTCCCATAAACCGTAGGCCGGCCACTCGACTCGCGCGCCGCCGCGGACCCGCCTGCAACCTCAGTTGCGCACGTACTCGCAGCGGCGGGAACGGTCGCCGCCGCGGCCGCCGATGCAGCGATCCGCGCCGCCCCTGCCGTCGACCCGGTCGGCGCCGCCGCGGCCCAGCAGGGTGTTGGCGGCCGCGTTGCCGAGCAGGACGTCGGGGCCGGGCGAGCCCTCGATCTTCTCGCTGCCCGGGGCGATCCATCCGGCGGCGCATTCGGGGAGGTCGGGGTCGCTGACCGCGCCGCCGATCTTCGCCGCCACGGCGACGCCCGCGTTGCGGACCCGCGCAAAGGAGACGCTGTCGTTCGCCCCCGGCCCGCCGACGAAGAGATCGCCCTCGCAGGGCTGGCCGCCGATCAGCAGGTCGTCGCCACCGCCGCCGAACAGCGCCGCGGCGCCGCTTTCGCGGCGGGGATGGAAGATGTTGACGCCGAAGAGCGCGTCGCCGCCGCCGCGGCCTTCAAGCCGGTCGGGGACGTCGTCGTCGCCGGCGTAGATCGTGTCGCCGCCCTGGCCGCCGCGCAGCCAGTCGCTCCCCGCCCCGCCCTCGATCGTCACTTCGACCTCCGGTGGCAGCGAAGACGCGACCGCGACCTGGTCGTCGCCGGCCCCGAGCGAGACGAGCAGCGACTCGACCTGGCGGTCGCCGCCGATCTGCAATGAGGGACCCAATCCGGTGGAGATGACGAGCTGCTGGCCCTGGAGGCCGATCGCGAGGCTGTCGTCGCCGGCGTCGCCGGAGATCGCGACGCCGGTCGATCCGCACCAGCCGACCGCGAGGAAGGGTTCGAAGCAGCCGTCGTTGCCGGGGCCGCCGAGGACGTTCTCGATCCCCCGCAGATGCTCGTTCTCGGCGCCGCTGACGCGGCCGTGCCCCATTTCGACCTCGATCGGGCCGCCGGCGCTGCGGTAAGAGGCGGTGTCGTGCTCGCCCGGGCCGCCGTCGATGCGATCGCGGCCGATCCCGCCGGCGAGGGCGTCGAAGTTGCCGCGCCCCCCGGTCACGGTGTCGTCCCCCATGTCCCCGTCGATGTCGTCGCGGGCGCCGGGACCGCCGCGAACGCTGTCGTTGCCACTGTCGCCGCGGACGCGGTCGCGGCCCGCCCCGCCCCGCAGGTCGTCGGAGCCGCGGCCGCCGGTGACGAAGTCGTTGCCGCGCTTGCCGTCGATCGTGTCCTTGCCGCGACCGCCGTCGATCCGGTCGCGGCCGGCGCCGCCGCAGATCGTGTCGTTGCCGCGAGCCCCGTCGATTACGTTCGCCTTGCGGCCGGCGAGGATCACGTCGGGGCCGCGGGTGCCGTGGATCGCGCGGTCGTCGGAGACGATCGTCGCCCGCTTGCCTGCGCACGACGGTCGTTTCGCCTCGAGCGGAGCGCTGAAAACGAGCACCAGGCCGGCGAGAACTACGATGGCGCCCGCCAAGCGACGCAACCCCCCACCTCCCGCCATGATCGTCCCCCTCCTGCCTCGGGTAATCCCTTCTCGGTCCCCTTTCAGCTACCCGATCACGAATCTTTGCCAACCGGCTTCGGGCCGCTGAGTCCCGGGTGGACGCCGCGGCCGATCGCCTGCGCGTCGACCATCTTCTGCAGCAGGTCAAGCAGGCGCTTGCGGTCCGCCTCGGCCAGCCCGCGCGTCAGCTCTTCCTCATGCTGCTTGGCGAGCTTGCGCCCCCGCGCCAGCGTCCGCTTGCCCTCGGCGGTCAGGTAGAGGGCGCGGACCCGGCGGTCGGCGGGGTCCGGCCGGCGCTCGACCAGGCCGCGCTGCTCGAGTTCGTCGACGAGGGCGACCATGCGGCTGGCGGGCACCTCGATCGCCTGGCCGATCGCCTGCTGCGAGCGCCCTTCGGCGGCATCGACCAGGTTGAGGACGCGGAACAGCGGCGGGTTCAGCCCCACCGTCTCGATCCGCTCGGCGAACTGCCGCGAGGCGTGGATCCCCACCTGGGAGAGGAGGAAGGCAAGCGTCGATGGCGCTCGGTCGCCGTTGATCGGGGTCTCGGACATAACATCGGGAAGCTTACCCGGAATACTTTTTGCTATGAATCGTTTCTGGCTTGAACCTTTCCAGTCGTAAAGAATCCTTCACACGGAGGTAGCTCCGCATGACCCGTCGCCTCGCCGCCCTCGCCGACTTCTCCTACCGCCGCCGCGGAACCATGGTCCTGCTCTGGATCGTCTCCGCGGTCGTGATCATCGCCCTCGGCTCCTCCCTCGCCGGGGAGTACGAAGCCGACTACAACACCCCCGGCTCGGACTCGAAGGCCGCCAGCGACCTGACCGAACGCGAGTTCGGCGGCTACTCGGGGCAGGAAATCTACGTCGTCTGGAAAGACCCGGCGGGCGCCGACAGCCCGGCCGCGAAACAGAAGATGAACGCCTTCTTCGCGCAGGCCGAAGCAATCAAGAACGTCGAGAAGCGCGACGCGGTCCGCCTCTCCGACGACGGCACGATCGCCACCACCACCCTGCCGCTGACGATCCCCGGCTGGCAGGTGAAGAAAGAGCAGGGCGAAGAACTGATCGACGCCGCCGAAGAGAACAGCGGCGGCGGCCTCGAGATCAAACTCGGCGGCGAACCGATCTACACCGCCCAGGAACAGACCAGCCCCGAGTTCTTCGGCTTCCTCGGCGCGGCGATCGTGCTGCTGATCGCCTTCGGCTCCCTGGTCGCCGCCGGCCTGCCGCTGGCGATCGCCCTGATCGGCCTCGGCATCTCCTCCGGCGGCCTGATCGTCCTGCTCGCCAACGTGATCGACGTGCCGAACTGGACGACCGCCGTCTCCGGCCTGATCGGGATCGGCGTCGGAATCGACTACGCGCTGCTGGTGCTGACCCGCTTCCGCAGCGCGATGAAGGACGGCAAGGACCGCCACGACGCCGTCGTCGAGGCGGTCACCACCGCCGGCCGCAGCGTCCTGATCGCCGGCAGCACCGTGGTGATCGCGATCCTCGGCCTCTTCATCACCGGCCTCCCCTACATGTACGGGGTCGCGATCTCCGCCTCGCTCGCCGTGCTGGTCGTGATGTTCGCCGCGATCACGCTGCTGCCGGCGCTGCTCTCCTACCTCGGGCCGAACGTCGACCGCTTGCGCATCCCGCTGCTCGGCCGCAACCTCGACGCGAAGGAAGACGGCGAATCCCCCGCCGCCCGCTGGAGCCACGCCGTGCAGCGGCGCCCCTGGACCGCGGCGATCGTCGCCACCGCGATCCTGCTGGCGCTCGCCGCGCCGGCGCTCGGCATGCGGCTCGGCTTCCCCGACGCCGGCAACGACCAGCCCGAGACGATGACCCGCCAGGCCTACGATCTGATCAGCGAGGGCTTCGGGCCCGGCGCCAACGGCCCGCTGGTGATCGCCGCCGAACTGCCCGACGCCAGCGACAAGGGAACCGTCGACGCCCTCGTCGCCGACCTGCGCCAGGACAGCGGGATCGCCTACGTGCCGCCGGCGCGCTTCAACTCCGACGGCACCGCGGCGATCGTCACCGTGATCCCCACCACCTCGCCCCAGGACGAGGCGACCTCCGAACTCGTCGACCACCTGCGCGGTACCGTGATCCCGGCCGCGGTCGGCAACTCGGGCGTCACCGCTCTGGTCGGCGGCGTCAACGCCGCGCTCGAGGACCAGAGTACCTACGTCACCGATCGCATGCCGTGGTTCATCGCCGGCGTCGTCGGGCTCTCGTTCCTGCTGCTCCTGGTCGCCTTCCACTCGCCTTTCATCTCGCTCAAGGCGGGCGTCATGAACTTGCTCTCGGTCAGCGCCGCCTACGGCGTCATGACCCTCGTCGCCCAGGGCGGCGCGGTCGGGCAGCTGATCGGGATCGACCACGAGGTCCCGATCGCACCGTTCATGCCCGTGATGATGTTCGCGATCCTCTTCGGGCTCTCGATGGACTACGAGGTCTTCCTGATCTCGCGGATCCGCGAGGAGTACCTGAAGGACGGCGACACCCGCCGCGCGGTCGCCGACGGCCTCGCCAAGACCGCCCGGGTGATCACCGCGGCGGCGGCGATCATGGTCGTCGTCTTCCTCGCCTTCGTCGCCTCGCCCGAAGTCTTCCTCAAGCTCTTCGGGATCGGGCTGGCGTCGGCGATCTTCCTCGACGCGACCCTGGTGCGGATGGTCTTGGTGCCGGCGGTGATGCAGCTGCTCGGTCCGCGCAACTGGTGGATCCCGGACTGGCTCGAGCGGATCCTCCCCCGCATCGACGTCGAGCGCGAGGCGCCGCAGACGGCGACTGAGAGCGGGTCCTAGCGACGCCCCGTCGCTAGGACTGCCGGGCGGCGAGCTCGGCGGCCGGGTCCGGGTAGGCGAAGGTGCTGAGGCCGATCCAGTCGGGGACGCTTCGCACCAGGTGCTCGGGCCCGGTCATCCGCACCCGCTTGGCGCGCATCGCCGTCCCCAGCTCCTGTTTGCCGACCCAGACCTCGGCCAGCGCCCGCGCCTCGGCGTCGATCTGGATGTCGATCCCGAAGCCGGGGTCGGAGAAGCAGAGGTCGGCGTTGGCCTCGCTGGCGACCAGCCACCAGGCCCGCTTGCCCTCCTCGGCGTCGCGGAAGCGGAAGAAGACGACGAGCTGCTCCTGCGGCAGGCGATCGACGCGGACGCTGCGGCGCAGGTCCCACATCAAGAGCGCCGGGTCGGCTTGCTCGGCGCTGATCTCGCGCTTCAGGTGGTCACGGCTCCAGGTCCCGAGCGAGACGACCAGCGGGCCGAGCGCTTCCCCGGCCGGGGTCAGCCGGTAGGCGTAGCCGCGCTCGCCCTGCAGCGGCTCGCGGGTCAGCAGCTCCGAGCGCTCCAGCTCGCGCAGCCGTTTGCTCAGCAGCGAGGAGGACATCCGCGGCACCCCGCGCTGGATCTCGTTGAAGCGGGTGCTGCCCATCAACAGCTCGCGCAGGACCAGCAGGGTCCAGCGCTCGGTCAGGACCTCGGCGGCCTGGGCGACGGGGCAGAACTGTCCGTAGCTCTCCGGCATCTCGCTCTGCAGGCGAGTGTAGTCGCCTAACTGCAGATCTTGAAGTTGATAGGCATGGCGGGCGGGCGTAGAAAAGGATCATCAACCGATCCAAAGGAGATTCAGCAGTGACCCCCAGCAGCGACACCCAGACCCCCAGCCCCGAGCTGAGACAGAAACACCGCAAGATGTGGGCCTCCGGCGATTACCCGTCGATGGTCGAGACCTTCCTCCTGCCGCTCGGCCCGCGGCTGGTCGAGGCGGTCGGCATCGGCGCCGGCGACCGCGTCCTCGACGTCGCCGCCGGCACCGGCAACGCGGCGATCGTCGCCGCCAAGACGGGCGCCGACGTCGTCGCCAGCGACCTCACCCCCGAGCTCTTCGACGCCGGCCGCGCCCGCGCCGAGGCCGAGGGCGTCGAGCTGGAGTGGGTCGAGGCCGACGCTCACGACCTCCCCTTCGAGGACGACAGCTTCGACGTCGTCATCTCCTCGATCGGGGTGATGTTCGCCCCCTTCCACGAGAAAGCCGCGAGCGAGTTGGTCCGGGTCTGCAAGCCGGGCGGCAAGATCGGCCTGCTGAGCTGGACGCCAGAGGGGATGATCGGCGGCCTCTTCCGCACCATGGGCCAGTTCATGCCGCCGCCGCCCCCGGGCGCGCAACCGCCGCCGCTTTGGGGCGGGGAGGAGCACCTGCGCGGTTTGCTAGGTGACGCGGTCGAGCTGGAGTCGGTCGAGAAAGGCGTCCTCGAGGTGAGCGCCTTCGAGCGGCCCGACGACTACGGCGAGCACTTCAAGCAGCGCTACGGGCCGACGATCGCGGCCCGTGCCAACGCCGAGAAAGAGGGCCGCGCCGAGGAGTTCGACCAGGCGGTGAGCGAGTTCTGCGCCGAGTGGAACCGGGGCAGCGACGAGAAGGCGCACTTCGGCATGGAGTACCTGCTGACCGTCGCGCGGAAGCAAGCATGAGCGGCGGGCGCAGCAGCTATGACGCGGTCGTGGTCGGCGCTCGCTGCGCCGGCTCGCCGCTGGCGACGCGGTTGGCCGAGCGGGGCTGGCGCATCCTGCTCGTCGACCGCGAGCCACCACCGGCGGACACGCTCTCCACCCACTGCCTGTTCCCGAACACGCTGGCGCGGCTGGATCAGCTGGGCGCGCTGGAGCGGATCGAAGCCGAGCACCGGGTGAACCTGATCGAGTACGGGGTCCGGACCCTCGGCCACGAGGTGAGCGGTGCCTTCACGCCGATCGGCGGCTTCGACCGCGCCGCAACGATCACCCGGCCGGTGCTGGACAAGGCGCTGCTCGAGGTCGCGGTCGCAGCCGGCGCCGAGACCCGCTTCGGCGAGAAGGTGACCGGGCTGATCGGCACCGGCACCGACGAGGACCCCGCCCGCGGCGTCGTCCTCGCGAGCGGCGAGGAGATCGAGGCGCGCTGGGTGCTCGGCGCCGACGGCCGCGCCTCGACCGTCGCCAGCCTGCTCGGCCTCGAGAAGCAGCGCCCACTGGCCGGTGAGATGGCCTTCATGTTCGGCTACTGGCGTGGCCTGCCGCCGCGCGATCGCTTCTTCATCGACGTGATCGAGACCGGCTCCCTGGCCTGGTCGCCCTGCGAGGACGACCTCTCGCTGCTGATCCTCGGCATCGACCCGGAGCTGACCCGGGGCGACGCGGCGAAGCGACAGCTGACCTTCCTCGAGCACCTTCGTAAGTTCGACGACTGGTTCGACAGCGACTGGCTGGCGGAGGCCGAGCAGGTCGGCGGCATCCACCTCGCCCCGGAGACGATGCTGCGCGGCTTCTTCCGCCAGGCGAACGGCCCGGGCTGGGCGCTGGTCGGCGACGCCGGCCACTTCAAGAACCCCTCGACGGCCCAGGGCATCTCCGACGCGATCGAGCAGGCCCTCCACGTCGCCGAGGCGCTGACGGAGCGGGACGAGAGCCTCGACGGCTACGAGGCCTGGCGCGACGAACGCGCCCGCGAGCACTATGAGTGGTCCTTCGATTTCGCCCGCTTCCCGAACCCGGAGGCCGCCGGCCCGATCTTCTCGGGGATGACCGAGGACCCCGAAGCCGGCCAGAACCTGCGCGACGCCCTCAGTCGCCAACTGCGGCCGCGCTCAGATGTCTTTACGGACGAACGTTTGGGACGCTGGTTCTCGGCCGTCCCGAGTGTCCCCGCCGCGAACTAGACTCGCGCGCCATGCCGACCAAGAGCCGTTCCCTCCGCCGCCGTGCCCCCCTGATCGTGGCCCTCGCCGCGCTTGCCCTCGCGCTGTGCGTGCCGCAGGCGCTGGCCGCCCGCTACGCCTACACGGGCAACTACGACAACAACACGGTCTCGGTGATCGATACGGCCACCAACCAGGTGGTCGGCAGCCCGATCCCGGTGGGCGAGTCGCCGTCGACGCTGGCGGTCACCCCAAACGGCAAGACCCTCTACGTCGGCGACGAAAACGACGACAACCTGAGGGTCATCGATACCCAGACCAACCAGGTCGTCTCCACGATCCCGCTCACCTACGAAGGGAATGACCAGGAAGCGTCGGTGATCGCGATCTCGCCCGACGGCAAGACCGCCTACGTCAGCAGCTACAACCTCGAGGGCATCCTGGTCATCGATACCCAGACCAACCAGATCGTCGGCTCGCATATCCCCCTCAGCGGGAAAGCATGGGGCGTCGCTTTCTCCCCGGACGGGAGCGTCGCCTACGCCACCAATTACGACACCGACGAGGTCCAGGTCATCGACACCGCCACCAGGCAGGTCGTCGGCGCGATCCCGGTCGGCGAAGACCCGGTCAATCTCGTCTTCTCGCCCGACGGCAAGACCGCCTATGTCGCCAACGAAGAAGCAGACACGGTCTCGGTCATCGACACCGCGAGCCGGCAGGTGGTCGGCAGCCCGATCCCGGTCGGCGACGAGCCTTGGGGTCTCGCCCTGACGCCCAACGGGAGCAGGCTCTACGTCAGCAACAAGGACGACGACACCGTCACGGTGATCGACACGCAGACCAGGCAGGTGGTGGGAGCGCCGATCCCGACCGGCGACGAGCCCTTCGAAATGGCCATGACGCCGGACGGGAAATTCGTCTACGTCGCCAACTACGAGGGCGAAACCGAAGGCAAAGGCGTGACCGCGATCAACACGCAGACGAACCAGACCACCGACGTCAACGTGACCGGCGGGCCCTGGCAGATCACGATCGTCCCCGACCAGTCGCCGATCGCCTCGTTCACCGCCAAAGCCTCGAAGAAGAACCCGCTGCGGATCGGCTTCACCTCGACCACGGTCGACTCCGACGGCGCGGTAGCCGTCTACGACTGGAACTTCGGCGACGGGAAAACCGCGCTCAACGGCGCCCCCACCCCCAAGCACACGTACGCCAAAGCGGGCAAATACACCGTCGGCCTGACCGCGACCGACAACGAGGGCTGCTCGGTGAACATGGTCTTCACCGGCCGCACCGCCTTCTGCAGCGGCGCTGCCGCAGCGGCCCAGCCGATCACCGTCAAAGCCCCGAACGAATTCAAGTTCGGCAAGTTGATCCGCAACACCAAGAAGGGAACCGCGAAGCTGAAGGTCAAGGTCCCCTACGCCGGCAAGCTCACGCTCTCCGGCAGGGCCGTGAAGAAGACGAAGCGCGGCGCGAAGAAGAAAGGCGTCGTGACCCTCAGCATCAAGCCGAAGCCGAAGACCCTCAAAGCCCTCGGCAGAGCCGGCAGCGCCAAGGTCCGGGTCAAGGTCACCTTCAAGCCGAAGGGCAACAAGGCCAAGACCAAAGGCCGCAGCCTGAAGCTGATCAAGCGCTGATCAGACGTAAATACGTTTAGACGATTAGTCGTTTAATCGTCTAAACTTCGAGGATGCTCTTTCAGCTTCCACGGCTGACGCGACCTCTGCTGGACAAGCTCGACGAGCTCGAGAGCCTGCGGCATGAGCTGGCGCATGAGATGCGGACGCGAGGTCGCTGGATGGGCTCGCTCCGTCGGCAGGTCCGCGCCAGTTCAGTCGAGAGCTCGACCTCGATCGAGGGATTCAGCGTCTCTCCCGACGAAGCCCTGGCGCTAACCAGCGGTCGCCTCGCGGCGGAACCGGGAGACGAAGACCGACAGGCCGTCGCCTGCTACGCGCGGGCGATGGACCTGGTGGGCACGATGGCCGTCGACCCTGGCTTCCGCTGGGCCGACCGGGTGATCCTCGACCTCCACTTCACGGCCTGCTATTTCCAGCGAGACAAGGACCCTGGGCTCTGGAGGTCCGATCCGATCGGGGTCACCGGGTCAGATGGCTCGCTCGAGTACCACGGCCCGGCGCCCGCAGACGTACCGGGGTTGATGGACGAGGTCGTCACCTGGCTGGACGGGGGCGACCTCGCGGCCGACGTCTTCATCCGAGCGGCAATGGCGCACCTGAACATGATCTCGGTGCATCCCTTCCGCGACGGCAACGGTCGCATCGCGCGAATCGTGCAGTCGCTGGTTCTGGCCCGCGGCGGCCTGACCTCTCCCGAGTTCTTCTCGATCGAGGAGTACCTCGGCGGCCACACGCAGGACTACTACGCCGCTCTGCGGGAGACCCAGGGAGGCAGCTACCAGCCGGACCGGGATGCCTCGAGTTGGATCTCTTTCTGCCTCGACGCCCACCTCGCCCAAGCACACCGGCGCCTGGCGCAGGCCGAAGCGGCGGCGGCGCGCTGGCAGCAGCTCGAAGCGCTGGCCGAGAGCCGGGGCTGGCCCGACCGCCTCGTCATCGCCCTCGAGCAGAGTCTGGTCGACGGCGCGGATCGCGGCAAGTACTGCGAAGAGGCCGGCGTCTCCCCCGCCACCGCCAGCGCCGATTTCCGCCGCCTCCTCGACGCGGGCTTAGTGACGCAGCGGGGCCGAGCCCGCAGTACCGCCTACGTCGCCAGCGACGAGCTGCGCATGCTGGCCGGCGGCTCTACCGCCGCGACGTGAAGCCCCGCAGCCGCAGGGAGTTCGTCACCACGAAGATGCTCGAGAGGGCCATCGCTGCGCCGGCTATCAGGGGATTGAGGAAGCCGGCGGCGGCGAGGGGCAGGGCGGCGACGTTGTAGGCGAAGGCCCAGAAGAGGTTGCCCTTGATCGTCGCCAGGGTGCGGCGGGAGAGGCGGATCGCGTCGCCGACGGCGCGGGGGTCGCCGGAGATCAGGGTTATGTCGGAGGCCTCGATCGCGACGTCGGTGCCGGTCCCGATCGCCAGGCCGAGGTCGGCCTGGGCCAGGGCCGGGGCGTCGTTGACGCCGTCGCCGACCATCGCCACGATCCGACCTTCCGCCTGTAGGCGCTCGACAGTCGACGCCTTGTCGGCCGGCATGACTTCGGCGATCACCTCGTCGATCCCGACCTCGGCGGCGACCGCTCGTGCCGTCGCCTCGTTGTCGCCGGTCAACAGCACCGGGCGCAGCCCGAGCTCGCGCAGCTGCGCGATCGCCCCGGCGCTCGACGGCTTCACCGTGTCGGCGACGACGACGAGGCCCCGCACCTCACCGTCCCAGCCCACGGCGATCCCGGTCTGGCCCAGCGCTTCGGCTTCCTGTCGCGCAGCCTCAAGACCAAATTCAGCGAACGCTGAATTTGGGTCCCTATTGGGGCGATTTTTCAGCGAACGCTGAATTTTCCCCGGTGACGGACCCGAAGCGCGGCCGACGGTAACCAAACGGCCCTGCACCACCCCTCGGACTCCGATACCCGCCTCGCTCTCGAACTCCTCGACCGCGGGCAGCAGGACGAACTCCTCCTTGGCCCGTGCCGCGATCGCCGCCGCGATCGGGTGCTCGGAGGCGTCCTCGACCGCGCCCGCGAGGCGCAGCACCTCCGCCTCCTCGACCCCGTCCGCCGCATGGACGCCGACCACGGACATCTCGCCGCTGGTCACCGTCCCGGTCTTGTCGAGGACGACGGTGTCGATCCGCCGGGTCGACTCCAGCACTTCCGGGCCCTTGATCAACAGCCCGAGCTGGGCGCCGCGGCCGGTGCCGACCAGCAGCGCCGTCGGCGTCGCCAGCCCGAGCGCGCAGGGGCAGGCGATGATCAGCACCGCCACCGCGGCGGTGAAGGCGAAGCTGGCGCCGGCGCCGTTGCCAAGCCAGAAGCCAAGGGTGGCGACGGCGAGCGCGATCACGATCGGGACGAAGACGGCGCTGATCCGGTCGGCCAACCGCTGGACCGGCGCCTTGCCCGACTGCGCCTCGGTGACGAGGCGGGCGATCTGGGCGAGCGCCGTGCCCTCGCCGACCCGCGTCGCGCGGACGACGAGGCGGCCGCCGACGTTGATCGTCGCGCCGACCACCTCCTCCCCCGGCCCGACTTCGACCGGCACCGACTCGCCGGTGACCAGCGACTGGTCGACCGCCGAGGAGCCGCTCTCGACGACGCCGTCGGTCGCGACCTTCTCGCCGGGCCGGACGACGAAGCGGTCGCCGACCGCTAGCTCCGCGACCGCGATGCGCCGCTCGCCGCTGTCGGTGTCGAGCACCGCCACGTCCTTGGCGCCGAGGTCGAGCAGCGCCTCCAGCGCCGCCCCCGCCCGGCGCTTGGCGCGCGCCTCGAAGTAGCGGCCGGCGAGGATGAAGGTGGTGACGACCGCTGCGACCTCGAGGTAGATCTCGTCGGCACCGGCGCCGCGCTCGGTGACGAGCTCGAACGGCATCTTCATCCCGTTCATCCCGGCGTCGCCGAGGAAGAGCGCGTAGAGCGACCAGCCGAGCGCGGCGAGGGTCCCGACCGAGATCAGGGTGTCCATCGTCACCGCCCCGTGCCGCAGGTTCTGCCAGGCGGCCTGGTGGAAGGGCCAGCCCGCCCAGAGCACCACTGGCGTCGCCAGCTGCAGCGAGAGCCACTGCCAGTTTTCGAACTGCAGCGGCTCGATCATCGCCATCAGCAGCACCGGCAGCGAGAGGACCGCGGCGACGATCAGCCGGCGGCGCAGGTCGGCGGTCGGATCCTCGGCCGGCTGCTCCTCCGCACCCTCAGACGGAAGCGAGGCGGTGTAGCCGACCCTCTCGACCGCGCCGACCAGCTCCTCGGGGTCGACCTGCCCGGGGTCGAACTCGACGGTCGCCCGCTCGGTGGCGAAGTTGACCGTCGCCTCGACCCCCTCGAGCTCGTTCAGGCTCTTCTCGACCCGGCCCGCACAGGAGGAGCAGGTCATCCCCTCGACCGGGAGGTCCAGCCGGCTCATCGCGCCATCACCGTGAACTCGGCCGTGCGCACGACGCCGTCGTGGCGGAACTGCAGGTAGAGGCGGTAGCGGCCGGCGCTCGGGAAGGTCGCCGCGAACTCGATCTCCTCGGCTGCCGCCTCGTGGCCCTCCTCGGGGTGGACGTGGAGGAAGGCGAGGTCGCCTTCGCGCAGGGCGACCAGGTGTCCCTTGGCCCCCAGGTAAGGGGCGAGATCGTTGACCGGCTTGCCGTCCTCGGCGACGGTGAAGGAAAGGGAGGTGGGCTCGCCGGCGGCCGCGCCGCCGGCGTCGAGGCGGACCTCGTAACCGGCCGTGTTGTCGACCGGCCGTGGCGCCGGGAAGGGCCGTGCCTCGAACGCGCCGCCGGAGACGAAGAGGTCCGTGGCGAGCGTCTGCTGCTCGCCGTCGACCGAGAAATCGGCGAAGGCGCGGTAGACGCCGGCCGCGCCGAACTCGATCGGCACGTTCCAGGTTCCCGCCGCGTCCATCTCCGGATGCAGGTGGCGGAACCCGGTGCCGTCGCGGCGGACGACGATCAGGTGCATCCGCCGCTCGTGCAGCTCGTCGAACTCGGTGACGGGCTCGCCGGTGGCGTCTTCGATCGCGAACCGCAGCTCGCTCCTCTCGCCGAGCCGAAACTGGCTCGGGCCGATCCGCAGGGTGCTGCCGTCGGCGGAGATCCCGAGCCCGGCGGGCTGGTGCTCCGCGGACCCGTGGGCGGTCGCCTCCATCGCGTGCGCGTCCATCGAATCCGCCGATCCGTCCGCCTCCGTCTCGGCCGGCTCGAAGGCGGAGCCGAGCGCCGCCGCGGCGCCGAAGACGACCACCAGGCCGAGCAGGAAGAGAGCAATCGTCTGATACGGGCGGGGGGTATCCATGGATCGGACCCTAGCACATACCCAGAGGGGGTATACTCCGCGACATGAACGAGACCCAGCAGGACCCCGGCTACATCGAGAACAAGGAGAAGGTCAAGAACCGGCTGCGCCGGATCAGCGGCCAGATCGGCGGCATCGAGCGGATGGTCGACGAGGAGCGCTACTGCATCGACATCCTCACCCAGATCTCCGCCGCGCAGGCGGCGATCGACAAGGTCGCCCTCGCCCTGCTCGACGAACACACCCGCCACTGCGTCGTCGGCGCCTCCACCCCCGAGGCCCGCGAGGAGAAGACCGAGGAGATGATGGAGGCGGTCGGCCGCCTGCTGAGGAGCCGCTGAGCTGTGGCAGTCTCCCGGCGATGAGCGAGAGGTCCGGCAAGCGGTTCGCCGCCGCGGTCCAGCGGTTCAACCGCAGCCCGAAGCTGGTCGAGTGGGTGCGGCGGACGCGCGAGCGGACGCTCGGCGACGACGAGTTCGTCGACCACCTCTCCACCGCCCGCGGCCGGCCCGCCGACCGCGCCGCCCGCCAGCTGGTCTCGCTGCGGGGGGAGGAGCACGGCTTCGCCGGCGAGGTCGGCCTCACCGCCCTGCAGGCCTGGCAGCGGTTGGCCGAGTCCCAGGACCGCGGCCGCGGCAGGGTCGACGTCGCGATCCTCTTCACCGACCTGGTCGGCTTCTCGAGCTGGGCGCTGGAGGCCGGCGACCGCTCGGCGGTGCGGCTGCTGCGCGAGGTCTCCGAGGCGATCGAGCCGCCGGTCCTCGCGCGCCAGGGCGAGGTGGTGAAGCGGCTCGGCGACGGGCTGATGGCCGCCCTCTGGGACGCGCCGAGCGCGATCGAGACCGCCTTCGCCGCGAACGAGCGGGTGGCGCCGATCGAGGTCGACGGCTACCGCCCCGTGCTTCGCACCGGCATCCACCTCGGCCGCCCGCGCAAGCTCGGCGGCGACTACTTCGGCGTCGACGTCAACGTCGCCGCCCGCCTCGCCGACGCCGCCAAGCCCGGCGAGATCCTCGTCTCCGACCGGGTTCTGGACCGGCTCGACCCAACAATGGCCGAGGCGAAGAAGCGCCGCTTCAGCGCCAAAGGCGCGCCGAAGGGGATGAGCGCCTACGCGGTCAGGCCCCCGGCAACCGCCCGTCCCTAGCTACGCGACGCGCACCCGCTCGATCAGCTCGACCAGCTGCCGGTGGCTGTCGAGGACGAACTCAGCCTCCGGGCCGGCGTCCGCCTCGCCCTCGTCGTTCATCCCGCGGTAGCGGACGGTCCGCATCCCGTGGGCTGCTGCGCCGGCGACGTCGGTTCGGCGCAGGTCGCCGACGTGCATCGCCTCCCCCGGTGCCGCATCGAGCGCCGCGAGCGCCGCTTCGAAGATCTGCGGTGCAGGCTTGTAGTGGCCGACCTCGTCGGAGAAGGCCCAGCCGGAGAAGTAGCCGAGCAGTCCCTCGCGTTCCAGCAGCTCGCGCAGCAGCTCGCCGCCGCTGAAGCCGACGTCGCAGACGATCCCGAGCCGCAGGTCCCGCTCGCGCAGCGCCTCCAGGCTGGGGCCGATGTCCGGCGCCAGCTCCAGCTCCACCTCCCGGCCGGCGCCGAGGAACGCCTCAGCGACCATCTCCCGCGCCGCCCCATCGACGCCGAGCGCGCGGACCAGCGACTCGGCCGCCTCGCGCGGGTGCAGGTGATGACCCCTGGCCCACGAGCGCTCCCAGTCGAGCCCCACCTGCTCGAGGCTGCGAGTGAGAAGCTCGGCCTCGACCACGACGTCGCCGCTCTCGCAGGCGGCCGCGACCGCCCGCTCGCGAGCCTCGGTCATCGCCCCGGTCGGCACCCGCGCGATCGTGTTCCAGAAGTCGAAGGTGACGGCTTCGATCACCCGGTGATCCTACGGAGCGGCTTTAGCGAACCCGCGAGTTCTTGCTCCGACGAGCGCGGGGAAGGACACTCGCGTGGATGGATCGGGATGCCATGTCGATCGCGGTCGGTCCCTACCTCCTCGAAGCAGGAGGAGAGGTCGGGACCTTGGTCGAGCAGGGCGTCGGCGCGGCCGAGTCCGAGGCCGAGTCGCTGCGGACGGCATTCGAGGAGCCGGAGCCGAAAGAGGAGGAACGCGCTCCCGCCCTCAGCTCCGAAATCGACGAAGCCGCGGAAGCGACGACCAAGATCGAGCAGGCCGTGGCGCTCTGCAAAGGCGCGGCCGAAGGGCACGCGCTCGACCCCGACCAGCTGGCGCTCGAGGTCGGCTCTCTACTCGACTGCCTCGAACGGCTCGACTGCAAGAAAGAGCACAAGAAGGCGCTTCAGCTGGCGCGTTCCCTGTCCACGCTTCTGATGCTGCTGAAACGGTGGGCGGGCCTGATCCAGACGCTGCGGACCGCACTGCGCGCCGGCCGGGCGCTGGGGGACGAGTCCGCCGTCGCCTGGGCCGAGCACGAGCTCGGCACCCTGCGCCTCGCATGCGGCGACGTCGAGGGTGCCGATCGCAACCTGCAAAGGGCCCGCGAGATCCGGGGGAGGATCGGCGACCGCCGCGCCCTGGCGGCGACCGAACGCAACATGGGGGCGCTGTGCGACCGGGTGCGGTCGATGCTGCGCGACGAACAGCTCGTGCGGCGCGGGGCGCGCAGCAAGCAAGCGCCGACGCGAATGCTCGCTGTCGCCGGCGCGCTGGCGATCTTCTTCGGTGGCGGTGTCGCCGCCGGCGCGCTCGTCGGCGGCGACTCGAGCGGGGGCGCCACCACCGCCGACGGCACCCGAGCGGCCGCGACCTCGATCGAATCGCCCACCGGCGCCGAGACGTCGGAGATCACCTCCCCGACGGACACCGAAACGATCCCACCGCCGACGGAAACGACTCTGCCGACGACTGAAATCACCGAACCCCTGCCGCCGCGGACGCCCGAGCCGTCGGCCCCGCCGCCGGTCGCCGACACCGACTCGCCGCCGGAAATCACGACCGAACCGGGGCCGGTCGTCAAATAGGCGTCCCCATCCAGGACCCGAAAAGGCCGAGACCGCAAGAACCCGTGTTGTATACGGGTTCTCGCGGTCTCGCGAAACGCAGTCGCGATTCCGGCCTAAATCAGCCCGTCACCCCTTTCACCACGGGGTAGTAACCGCTGGCATGACCAGTGACCTTCGGGTGGTAGCTTTCGCCGACCGGGTTGGAGAGGCCGTTGATCCACTCGGTCGAGGAGCCTCCGCCGCCGTCGCACACGGCGTGACCGATGAAGGACGGGATCACGTCGCGGAAGACGAAGTTCGTCCCCGCTCGGCTCGCCGCCGCGGCGACCACGTTTTTCAGCTGGTCGGCCGTCTGGTTGAGCCGCGTCATCTCGCTGCCGCTGAACCAGGTGAGCGCGTTGCAATCGGTGCCGTTGAACAGGCGCGGGTAGTCGAGGACGACGACTTTCGCGTTCGGCGCCCGCGACTTGATCGCGTTGTTAACCAGGTCGAGTCGGCCCGGCAGGGTGTTGGCGATGTAGGACTGGGCGGTGTTGATCGCCCCGTCGCAGTTCGACGCCCACGACGGCTGCGCGCAGGTGGTGATCACGCTCGAGAAACCGGCGTCGTTGCCGCCGATCGTGTACGTCACCCAGTTGGTGTCCGAGGTGACGCTGTTGACCTGGGTGTTGAGCACGTCGCCCGTCTTCGCCCCCGAGCAGGTAGCGTTGACGAACGTCCATTCCGGATGGGCGTTGTGCAGCAGGTACGGGTACGCGTAGAAGGACCGCAGACAGGTCGATTCGTAGAACGTCCGGGTTCCCGTGCCCGACGAGTAAGAGTCCCCGAGCGCGACGTACTTGACCGCCAGCGCCGGGCTGGCGAACAGCAGACAGAACGCCAGCACGCAGAGGGCTGCTGAGATGCGCCTCCCCTTCATATCGATCCTCCTAGAGCCAGACCGCTCCCCGCCCGAGCCCCACGGCATTTGATCAGTTATTTCTGATCTTACGCCTAGCGCGGCAAGCTGAATCGAACGCTCGTCCCCCGCACCGCCGGCTCCAGCCAGATGCGGCCACCGTGGCGCTCGACGATCGCGCGGGAGACGGCGAGGCCGAGCCCGGCGCCGTCGGAGGAGCGGGCGACGTCCTCGCCGCCGCGGAAGAAGGCGTCGAAGACCCGCTCGCGATCGCCGTCGGGGATCCCGTCGCCGGTGTCGGCGACCTCGATCTCGACCCCGCCCCGCTCGCTGCTCGCCCGCACGGTGACGCTGCCGTCGGCGGGGGTGTGGCGGATCGCGTTGCGGATCAGGTTGAAGAGGACGCGCTGGACCTTCTCCGGGTCGGCGTTCGCCCGCAACCCCTCCCCCAGCTGGGTGCGGATCTCGACTCCCTTGGCGCCGGCCTCGGGCTGCATCGCCGCAACCGTCTCGTCAACCAGCATCCCCAGCTCGACCTGGCGGATCGACCACTCGATGTCGCCGGCCTCGATCCGCGAGAGCTCGAAGAGGTCGTCGATCAGCGTGCTCAGCGAGTTGACGTTGACCCGCATCGTCGCCAGGTAGCGGCGGCGGGTCTCCTCGTCGACGATCTCGTCGTCGACCGCCTCGACCAGCAGCTTCAGCGAGGCGAGCGGGGTGCGCAGGTCGTGTGAGACAGCGGCGATCATCTGCCGCCGGGCGGCCTCGGCCGCCTCGCGCGAGCGCTCGCGCTCGGCCAGCGAGGCGATCCGCAGGCTGACGAGGCCGATCGCGAGGACGAGGACCGAGAAGAGCAGCGCGTCGCGGTCGGAGACGTACATCATCCGCGCCGCGAGGAAGATCGCGATCAGGATCGCGGCGACGACGGCCACGGTCAGCATCCCCTGGCGGCGCAGCGCGCTCATGGCTGGAACCGGTAGCCGACGCCCCACACCGTCTGGATGAACCGCGGGCGCTCGGGGTCGGGCTCGATCTTCGCCCGCAGGCGGCGGACGTGGACGGTGACGGTGCTGGTGTCGGCGAGCGGCGCGCCCCAGACCCGGTCCAGCAGCTGGTCGCGGGAGAATGCCCGCCCCGGGTTCGAGGCGAAGAACTCGAGCAGGTCGAACTCGCGCTGGCTGAGCTGGACCTCCTCCCCGTCGAGGGTGACGCGACGGGCGCGCCCGTCGATCTCGAGGCCGTCGAAGCGCAGCGGCTCGGCATCGGCGCCGGGCGGGTTGACCCGGCGCAGGACGGCGTCCACGCGGGCGACGAGCTCGCTCGGCGAGAAGGGCTTGACGACGTAGTCGTCGGCGCCGTTGCGCAGCCCGGCGAGCTTGTCCTCCTGCTCGCCCTTGGCGGTCAGCAGGATCACCGGCGTCGGCCCGTCCTCACCTTCGCGCAGGTGGCGCAGCACCTGCAGGCCGTCGAGCTGGGGCAGCATCAGGTCGAGGACGACGAGGTCGGGGCGCTCGGCGTCGGCGATCCGCACCGCCTCCAGCCCGTCGGCCGCGGTCCGCGTCGCGTAGCCGGCCCGCTCGAGGTAGCGCGAGACGATCTCGCCGATCGTCGGCTCGTCGTCGACGACGAGCACGGTGCGCTGGCCGTCGGGGTCTGCCATGGCCTCCATTGTCCCAGCGGCGAGGGTCATCCGAAGGTGAAGGCGTAGCCGGAGATGCCGGGGGCGAATTCGAGGCTGAGCAGATGGCGCTGGGCGCTCGGCAGTTCGACCAGCCGGTAGAGGCGCTGGTCGGAGACCGTCGCCACCCCGTCCTCGACGTCGGTGCCGGCGTAGCGCTGCGGCAGCGGCTTGCCGTCGAGCAGGACGCGGAGCGGTCGCGGCTCACCGCCGCGCGAGCCGAGCACGAGGAAGACGCGGCGGGCGCCGAAGTTGAGGTCGAGGCGGGCGCCGGCGAGCGCGGTGGCGGCGTCGAAGGAGATCCGCCAGCGGCCGTCGTAGGCGAGCTCGTCGTCTCCCAGCGGGGCCGAAGGCGCCTCGAAGTCCTGGGTCCCGGCGGCGATCGAGCCGTTGGCGAAGCGCAGCGCCCGGCCGGCGCCGAGGTAGCTCTCCGGCGTCGTCGTTCCGGCCGCCGGGACCTCCGCCTGCGCCTTCGCGCGCGCCCCGGGCTCGTGGCCCGCTTCGGCCAGCAGCTCGCGGATCGCCGCTTCGGTCTCGCCGTATTCGCCCTCGCCGAAGTGGGCGTAGCGGACCCGTCCCTTGGTGTCGATCAGGTACTTCGCCGGCCAGTACTGGTTACCCCAGGCCTCCCAGGTCCCGTATTCGTTGTCCTGGGCGACGGGGTATTCGATGTCGTTCTGGTCGATCGCGTCGGCGACGTTGCCGGCCTCGCGCTCGAAGGGGAACTCCGGCGTGTGGACGCCGACGACGGTCAGCCCCTCGTCGCGGTAGCGCCGGTCCCAGGCGGTCACGTAGGGCAGGGTGCGGATGCAGTTGATGCAGGTGTAGGTCCAGAAGTCGATCAGCACCACCCGCCCGCGCAGCCCCCGCAGGGTCAGCGGCCGGTCGCCGGGGGTGTTGAACCACTGCTGGGTCTTGGCGAATTCCGGCGCGGTGCCGAGGACCGGCAGCTTGCCGCCCTTCTCCTCCCCACCGGAGGGGGCATGGCTGCCGATGCCGCTGTGGATCGTGCGCAGGTCGGTCAGCTCTTCGCGCACGTCTTCGCTCTCCTCGAGGTCCTTGGTCGGGTTGACGAGGACGGCGGGCAGGTCGCTGGCGATCGCGGTCTGGAAGCGGGTGTCGTAGTCGCCGGCCATCAGCAGGGCGACGAGCACCATCACCGCGCCGGTCGCCATCTGCAGCCTGCCGGCCTGCGGCGCCAGCCGGGCGATCAGCTTGCGGCCGCCGAGCAGCAGGAAGTAGAGGACGACGGCGCTGCCGGCGGCGTAGGAGAGCGCAACCGCCAGCCGGCCGGCGGTGAAGGACTGCGAGGCCGAGACGGTGATCACGCCGGCGAGGATCGGCCCGGCGCAGGGTGCGTAGACGAAGCCGAGGCTGGCGCCGAGCAGCAGACCGGAGCCGAACCCGTCGCCGGCGCCCGCCTTCGGCGCCGGGGCGATGCGGCTGACCCAGGCCTCGATCCGCGCCGAGACCGCCGGCACCAGAAGCGAGATCCCGAAGCCGAGCAGGACGACGATCGCCAGGTTGCGCAGCAGGTCGCCGGGCAGCCCGAGCGCGTCGATCACGTAGACGAGCGCCACCGTCGCGAAGGCGAAGGAGAGCGCCAGCCCGGTGACCACGCCGAGCGGCCGCCGCCGCCCACCGGTCACCCCGGCCGAGAGCGCCACCGGGAGGACCGGGAGCACGCAGGGCGAGAGCGCCGTCGCGGCGCCGGCCACGAACGCGAATGCCATCAGGGCGACCACGCCCCAGACTCTGGCAGCCGCCGCTTACGAGTCCCTTACGACGGCGCGTGCAAGGTTCAAGGAACTCAAACGTTTAGAGAAGTTTCACCTACGATCCCGCGATCAAGCGTCTCCTCCTCCTACTCGTCCTGGGCGTAGGTGCGATCGCCCTCCTGCCCTCGCCTCCGGCGGCGCAAGCGCTCGACTACGACTGCGCCGACTTCGCCAACCAGGCCGAAGCGCAGGAATACCTGCTGGCCGGCGACCCCTACAACCTCGACGGGGACGACGACGGAGTCGCCTGCGAGGACCTGCCCTGCCCCTGCGCGACCGGCGCCCTGCCGCCCCCACCGCCGCCGGCGCCCGAAGAACCGCCGGAAGAAACCCGGCCGGTGTACCGCGCCTACGTCGCCTGCGGGCTGAGCAAGAACGCGAGGCCCGCGCACGAATGCGGGCACCGCAGCAAGCTGGGCGCCTTCTTCCGCAGCTCGGTCGCCACCACCTACACGGTCTGCGTCAAGTTCCCCACCAACCGGCGCCTCTGCGCCCGCGGCCAGCAGGCCGAAGCCGGGGTCACCTACGTCAACAGGCTGACCAGCTCGATCGTCGGCTGGCACAGGGTCACCTGGTTCGCCGGGGGGCGCCGCATCGCCTGGACCTTCTGGCGCCGCTGAACCTCAGGCGTAGAGGCCCTCGATCTCGGCTTCGTACTTGCGCTCGATCGGGCGCCGTTTGAGCTTCATCGTCGGCGTCAGCTCCTCGCCGCCCGGCGCCCACTCGGTTGCCAGCAGCTCCCACCGCTTGACCTGCTCGACCCGCGAGAGGCTGGTATTGCCGCGCTCGACCGCGGCCTCGATCTCTGCCCGGATCACTGGGGCGGCAGCAAGATCGGCGAGCGATCCTCCCTCGATCCCGTGCTGCTGGGCGAAGACCGGCGCGACGTCCGGATCGAGGACGATCAGCGCGACGTTGTAGGGGCGGTTGTCGCCGACGGCGCAGACCTGGCCGATCAGCGGGCTGGCGGCCTTGATCTTCGACTCGATGTTGGCCGGCGACATGTTCTTGCCGGCGGCGTTGATGATCAGCTCCTTCTTGCGGTCGACGATCCGCAGGTAGCCGTCGGCGTCGATCTCGCCGACGTCGCCGGTGTGCAGCCAGCCCTCGGCGTCGATCGCCTCGGCGGTCTTCTCGGGGTCGTTGCGGTAGCCGGCCATCACCGTGCCGCCGCGCATCAGTACCTCGCCGTCGTCGGCCAGCTTCAGCTCCACCCCGGGCGCGGCCGGGCCGACGGTGCCTAGGCGGATTTCCCCGGGGAGGTTGCAGGAGCCGACGCCGGTCGTCTCCGAGAGCCCCCAGAGCTCGGCCAGCGGCACCCCCATCGCGAGGAAGAACTCGATCGTCTCCGGCGGGGTCGGCGCGGCGCCGACGTTGGCGATCAGCAGCTCGTCGAGGCCGACCCGCTGGCGCAGCTCGCGCAGGACCTGCTCCTCGGCGCGGGCATGGTCGGCGGCGAGATCCTCGGGGACCTCCTCCCCGGCCTGCTCGGCCGCGACCTTGCGGCGGCCGACCTCCAGGGCCCAGTCGACCGCCTGCTGGCGCTCGGGGTCGGGGTCGGCGGCGATGCCGATCTCCAGCGCCGCCTTCAGTTTTTCCCAGACCCGCGGTACGGCGAAGAACCAGTGCGGCCGGACTTCGGTCAGGTAGGCGACGACCTGGCGCGGGTCGGGGCAGCAGGTGACCCCGGCACCGAAGGCGATCGGCGCGTAGTGGGTGGCGTTCCGCTCGGCGATGTGGGCCATCGGCAGCCACGAGACGAGGCGGGAGTCGCTGCCCAGCCGCAGCACCTCGTCGAAGGAGTTGAAGGCGGCCATCACGTTGGCGTGGGTCAGCTGCACGCCCTTCGGCGGGCCGGTGGTGCCGGAGGTGTAGATCAGGGTCGCGAGGTCGTCGGGCTCGACCGCCCGCCAGGCCGCCTCGAAGTCGAAGCCCGGCTCGCCCATCGCCTCCAGCTCGGCGAGGGAGATCGTCCCCTCGCTTGCCTCGCCGTCGACGACGACCACGTGCTCGAGCGCGTCGACCGCGTCGCGGACCGCCAGCACGGTCTCGAGGAACTCCAGCTCGGTGAACAGCACACGGCTGCCCGCGTCGGCGACGAGGTACTCGATCTGCTCGGCGGCAGAGGTGTTGTAGACGGAGAAGGGCGTCGCCCCGAGGTGCATCGCGGCGCTGTCGGCGAAGTGGAACTCGGGCCGGTTGGTGAGCATGATCCCCACCGTGTCGCCCCGCTCGACCCCGAGGGCGGCGAGGCCGGCGGCGACGGCGCGCACCCGCTCGGCGTACTCCCCCCAGGTCAGGCTGACCGCGTCCTCCTTGGTCCGCAGCGCGTTGTCTCCCGCATAAGCGCCGGCAGTCGCCTGGAAGGCGGCGGCGACGGTCGGCGCGTCCAGCGCCGGCGGCCTCGTCCCACGATCTGCAGCTGCTTCGAGCGCCATCTCTCCTCCTCGTTGTTCCCCTTCCCACTATCCCACGGCGGTGGGTGAGGGGAAAGCGGCCGCTATTTCAGCTTGACGGTGAGGAGCGGCGAGTAGCCGAGGGTGACGTGGTTCGAGGCCCGGATCAGAACCGCGCGGAAGACCGTCTTCTTGCTGACTTTGACCCGCTTGACCGCGGTGCATTTCGCGCTGGGCTTGATCGCTTTGCCGAGGTTCTGCCAGGAGCGCGGCTCTTTTTCCTGGAAGAGGACGAGGCGCTGGCGGCAGGTGGCGGGCGGGTTGACGATCGCGGTCAGTTTCGTTTTCGTCCCTTTCTTCACCTTCAGCGGCTTGGCCTTGATCCGGACTTTGTCTTTCTCCGTCTTTGGCTCGGGCAGGGTCTTGGGGGCAGCGCCACTGGGCGCTTCCGCGCCGACGCCGCCGGCCAGGCCGAAGACCTGGATCTGGCCGAGCAGCGGCATGTAGGCGTAGAGCTCGCCGTCGGGGCTGAAGTCGAGGCGGCTGAAGTAGGAGCGCGAGTCCGACTGGTAGGCGACGCCCGCCCGGCAGGGACCGATTTCGATCCCGCAGACCTGCATCGTGTCGGTCCCGTCGAGGACTCCGTAGCCGAAGGAGGCGATGTAGTGGCCGCCGGCGTCGAAGACCGAGATCCGCCGGTTGCCCCCCTCGCTGACGTAGAGCCATTCGGTGCTGGGCTGGCGGACGATCGACTGCGGTTCGTCGAGCTGGCCTGCACCGCTCCCCGGACCGACGCCGAATTCGAAGTCGACCGTGGCGCCCGGGTTGGCGACGGTGTTGATGTGTTTGATCCGGTCGCCGTCTTTCTCGGAGACGTAGAGGCCGCCCAGCCCGGCGGCGACGTCGTTGGCGTAGTTGAAGCCGCTGGGGCCCTGGGACCCGGCGCGGCCGAACTCCGTCCCGCATTCGTCCGGTTCGCCGGCGACCGGAGTCGCGTTGAGCCCGATCGTGCAGCTTTCGAACCCGAGCGGCGGGGTCGCGGTGAAGTTCTGGTTGATCCCGGCGCCGTGGAAGCCCTGCGGGTAGTACGGGTGTTCTTTCGTCAGGTCCTTGCCGTCGAGGGTGCCGACTTTGTTTTCCTGGCCGGAGGCGATCGCCATTCCGCCGTTGCCGAACATCCGCAGCATCGCCTGGTTGCCGCCGATCCTTTCGTCGGTTCCCGTGTCGGAGGCGAGCGAATCGTGATTGGGGTCGCTGGAGTTCACCTGGAAGGAGACCAGGCGGTGCGTGAAACCGGTGGCGGCGGTCATGTACACCCGGTTGCCGTAGTAGCCGATCCCGAGCGGGTAGTAGTTGGAGAAGCTGAACCCGTCACCAAGATTGTTGCCTTCGTCGTCGGTGTGGACGAAGGTCCCGCCTCCAACGGAGACGCTCCAGAGGGTTCCGTCGGGTGCGACGTCAAACAGATTCGCCATTCCGCCGAAGGTCCGCGTCGGCGTCACCGAGAGGGCAGCCGAAGCCGTGCCGACGAGGGCGGCGAGGGCGACCATCGCGATCGCGAGCAGCAGGGTGAGGCGGCTGGTGACTGGCTTCAAGCCCGGGCAGCCTCGCAACTTTGCGAGTCCTCGTCAAGCGGACGACCCCGAGGCTGGGCGAACAGGCAGGATGTGCGCATGCCCCAACCTCGCCGCCACGCCAAACGCAAGGAACCCCAGGACTTCGGCTGGGTGATCTCCTTCGGCTGCAAGACGACCGGAACCCTCCGCCGCCTCAAAGTCGACACCGATCCCTCCTCGGACACCAGCCCGATCGAGGTCCCCTGCCCATGCGGCGAAACCCACCGCGTCACCGTCTCCCCCTACCGCCGCCGCCGCGCCGCCGACGAGCCGTTCGACCTCGAGGTCAAGACGCTCGACGAGCTGCGCTGAGGTCCTCGGACCTACTTGCTACTGGGCTCCTGAGCACCTCACCGCTAATCAGGTCGCTGCTCTCCGCTATCTCTCTCCGCCCGAGCCTCTCCGGTGACGGTTCTTCTTTGGCTTGACCCTGACGCAGCGCACCTTCCCTTTGACCTTCTTCTTGTGAAAGCCCCGTTTACAGCGCTTCTTTATCGGCGGCACCACAACCGGCGGCGCCGCTGCGACCAACGGGTCGCCGGCCAGCCTTTCCGCTGGTGAAGGCAAGGGCAAAGAGGGCTCGAGAAGGGCCGCGTTCACACCGTCGAACACCTGTCCCGGACCGAGCGACAGGGTCTGCGCTGCGGCGCGATCGGTTGCGCCGCTGTAGTACTGAGGCAGGTAGCCGTTAACCGCGGCGGACACCTCGGTGCCGCCGCTCGCTGCGATCCCAAAGTTGAACCCCACCTGGTAGGAGCCTTCCCGGAGACCTACCAGCGAGTACTCGCCTCCCGCCACCGTCTCGATGCAGGCATCCGGTGCCACGGCCGCGGCCGGGAACACGCACACCGGGATGCCCACCAGCGGCGCGCCACCTGACGCCGCGATGACCGAACCTCGAATCTGGGCGCCTTTGACGAGGCTCGCGTCCATCTCTGCCGTGACGCTCCCCGCCGTCACGGGGACCGGTGAGGCCTGCCCGAGGGAGGCCTTGCCGTCGAAGTACTCAGGCGCGTATTCCGCGCTAGCCCCATGTCCCCAGAACCCAACAGTGTAGGAACCGGTTGACAGGCTGTGGAGTTCGTAAGCGCCGCCGGAGTCGGTTTCGTCGCAGGTCTCAGTGCCCGCCAGGCCGACTGAAGCGGCACAGACTTCGACTTCGTCGAGGGGCTGGCCGCCCAGCCCCGATACGGTGCCGGCGATTGCCCCGCCCGGGAGAAGATCGGCATCAATGCCGGTGACGGTCCCGAATTTTCCGACCGACACCGGAGTGGCTTCGGCAAGCGTGCTCTTGTGATCGTAGAACTGCGTCAGCAGCCGCGACCTGTAGGTGGGGACGAATTCGATCTTGTACCCACCGTCCAGCCCAGTGAGAACGTATGACCCATCCGGCTTCGGCACAGTGCAGAGTTCGCCGGGCGGCACTTCTGCGAGGCAAACTTCGACTTCCTGCGTCGCGTCGAGTGGCGTCACCGTTCCTTCGATGGTCCCAGCGAAGGCCGGGGGGCTACCCGCCCCGAGGAAGGCCAGTGTGAAGACCGCGAGACCCAGAGCTCTTCTCATCGCCGTACCTGGCACTTGCGGGCGATCGTCGAGGAGAGCTTGCGGCTACCGAAGTCAAAGCTGGCCCGGGCAAACGGGAAGACGGCAACGGTGAACCCCTTCGGTGCCGGACAGGAGGCATTGATGAAGCCTTTGCGCCTCTTGCCCTTGCCGACAGTGCGGCCGAGGTTGAGCTTGAGGCCAGTGATATAGCCGGCCTTTCCGGTCACGTCGGTGAGGGAGGCGCTGAGCACAGTTCCGAGGTTGCTCTTCCCTTCGCTGATCGCAAATGGCAACGTGAAGGAGGTCGGAATCGGCTCGGTGCCGTAGACGTGGGCGAGGATCGCCGGGCGGCCCTCATACCTGCCGTTGAACGCGATGAGCCTGCCGCTCGAGGGGAAGCTCGACTGTCGGGGGAGGAGCACCTTGGCGCTGAAGCTTCCGCTCCCGACCACCGAGTCACCGCACGCCTCGAGTGCCCTCGCGGTCGTCGAGGGCTGGATGTCGCGGATGCTGCAAGCGGGCAGGAGACCGGTGTCGAAGCGGCCAGCCCTGTTGATGGCGATCGAGATCGAGTGCAAACGCGGAGGGGGCGTGCCATCGGTCGACGCGATCTTCGCCCCGACCGTGACGTGAACCGGGGCCGGGACGTCGCGCGGCAGGCGCTGCGGCGCAAACTCCCCGTCGAAGCCGATCCGCAGTCCCCCTTGCTGCACCACCTCCGCGCCGGCCCGCATCGTCGGGGCGAGCAGGACGGTTGCGACCAAGAGAAGGAGCTTCCACCGCTTCATCGCTTGCCGCCTTTCTTCCGACCGCGGTGCTTCGAGCAGTTGGCCTCGAGCTTCGGCTGCCAACGCAAGCCGATGTTGTTGTGACCGATGAAGCGCGCATTGGCGCGGCGGGTCACGGCACAGACGTCTTCGGAATTGACCAGTAGACCGCGCTTCCCCCCGTTCAGGGTGAGGACGAACTTCGAAACCGGGGCGTCCGGGACGCCTTCGAAGGTTCCGCGCAGGCCACCGTGGACCGAGTCGATCCGGCCGACCACTTCGATCCTCAGCCCGAGCCCCCCACCGTGCAGGTCGGCGACCATGTCTGGCAGCGGGTTGTCGCTCGAGCGTAAATAGACCTTTCCCTCGAGTGGCTGGGCGAGGAGGGGGCTGAAGGCGCGGGCGCTGCCGTAGGCCGCTGCGGCCGGACACCTTTCTGCGGCGAACTGGGGCCTGCTGCACACCGTCCCGATGTGGCTCTGTTCCAGGAACTCGGAGGGCGGCAGCGCGACGCTGGCGAAGGAGATGTTGGCGTCGCCCGGTCGTGGTCGCACTTCGGCCCGCAAGGCCGGGAACTGACCGCGCTCGGTGCCGCCTCGCAGCCGCAGGCTGATGCGCGGCCTGAATCCGAGCGAGCCGCAGCCAAAGGCCTGGTAAGGGGCGCTGGCGGAGGCCTGCGTGTCGTCACCGGGGTCGCCGAAGTCAGCACCGGAGCCGGTCAGCGTCGAGACCACCGAGAACGGCGCGCAGGAGGTTGGAGTGTCGGTGAAGTGATCACGTGAGATGTAGACGCGGATGTCACGCAGGTGAATCGGGATGCCGTCGATGATGTGGGGGATCGGGTCCGAGCCGGCCGAGTCGATCGAGACCTGGGCGTTCTGGGGATTGACGTCGATCGCCGAGCGGACGACGACGGTGCCGAGGTCGAACGGCCCGACCGTCGCCGAGTCGATCGCGACGATCGAGAAGGTCGAGCCATGGAAGGGTCCGGCCAAGTAGAGGCCTCCCGTCGCGTAGGTCAGCGCCGGGCCGACGCCGTATCCGGAGACCGTGTGGCCGACCTGCGTGGCCGCCGGGCAGGACGGCCTCGCCGCCTCTTCGAAGCCACCGCGGTGCCGCGCCGCCTCTATCGCGGCGTCCGAGCAATACGGGATGCCGGCGATTTCGCCGGTCAAACCGGGCGGCAGGACCGTCGAGTAGGAGGTGACCTCCTGCTCGGTGTCGGAGCGGGTCAGGTGAATGTAGAACGGAGTGAAGGCGCCGGCGCGCGGGTTGAGGCTGCCGGCCTGGGCGCCCGGATGGAATTTAGGCGTTCCGCTCGGACAGGCGCCCCCCTCCACGCCGCTCGTGATCGGGGTCGGGAGCGACGAGTGAAGCTCTTTCCCGACGCCGCTCCACGAGGAGAGGGAAACCTGGGTCGTGAAGGCCCCGCAGACCGCCGGCGTCGCCAGTGGGCTTCGCTGCCCTTCGCGGAAGTGGATGCGAAGGTTCGTGTACGGGATCTGTGGCAGGTCGTCGAAGGTGGCGACGAGGCTGCCGCTGGCAGGGTCGGCTTCGAGCCGACCCGGGACCTTCACCAGCACCCCCCTCTCGGGCGACTTGGCGACCAGATAGATCGCGATCAGGGAGTCGTAGGGATTGTCGAAGGGGGCGGCGAGGAAAACCGATCCGTCGATCGCCTCTTCGAAGAGCGGGCTCTTCACTATGAAGTCGCCGATCTTCGAGCCGTTGGGACAGCCCTCTCCGGGCTGAGAAGCAATCGTCTCCGCGGCGTACTGAGCTGGGCTGCACCCCAGGAGACCCGACCCGACGGAGGGGTTGATCGTCATCCCCGGTGGAAGTATCACCACTGCCCGGCGAACCGCGGCGGAGTTCAGCTTTTTCGACGTCAGCAGGCCTTCGCTGCTGACGTCGAGGTCAAAGTAGAAGCCGCTCGGCGAGGAGGCGCGTGGGTTTGCAACGAATGCTTGCGGAGCCGGCTTGAAGTCGATGGCGTCGCAGCCTTCGAGGCGCATCGATTCGCCCTGGTTGAAACGAGTGAACTGACGACGGACGGTGATGCCCGGTTGCTGCCATGAGGTGGCCGAGACCCCATAGACCAACGGGCCATCGCAGCGCGACGGCAGGGTCAGGTACGCGAGCCGCGGAAATTTCCGCACCGTTTCGTTGCCGCAGCCGTTGTCCCAGGGCGCCGACGGGTCGGCCTCGTTCAGGCAGTTCCCGCGCTGGAAGTTGTGGCTGATGTCGCCGGGAGTACCCCACAAGGTGATCCGCAGAGCGCTGATGTCGACCTGCTGAGGGATGTTCCGGGCTCGCTGGCTGAGCTGGTACTCACCCCCCTCCTGATGCACTTCGGTGACGAAAACGATCGGCGATCCGTAGGGGTTGAAGCCGATCGCGGACGGTGCGCCCGGCGGCGGCTCGAGGTTGAAGACACCGAAGGTGCGGGGACCACCCACGTGAGAAGAGGTCACCGTGGCGACACCCACCTGGGATTCTTCCGGACAGCTCTCCCCGGATGCTCTGGTTCCGGGTTCATACGGCGAGGAGCGAGGCGTGTGGAACTGGGCCAGGCTGCAGCGGGCGATCGCCGCCGAGTTTTCGATCAGCCCCGGGGGCAGGTCGAGCCGCAGTTCACGCAGATCGCCGTCGCTGAACGGAACCCCCGGTTCGCCTGGCGATTCGCCGGCAAGGTTCAGATTGAGCGCCGTCGTCAGCCGGTAGGGATGCGAGCCGGCGCGATGGTCGACGGAGCCGTCTTCTTCCCGGGCGCTCGCAGAGAAGCCTTCGGCGCCGGGAAGGAGACCGAAGGCCGCGGAGGCGGTGGACGGCGAGGCGACCGCCGGCAGGACCAGCAGACAGACGGCGAGAATCCAGAGGGCGCCGGCGCGGCTCACCGCTTTCCCCCCCTGTGTTTTCTGTGCTTCCTCCGATGCTTCTGCTTCTTGCCCTTGTGGCCCTTGCCCTTGACACCCAGGACTCTGAGCGGAGGATTGCCGGAGGTCGGGTTGAGCGTTCCCGGCGACGGATCTTCAGGTGCGGGCGGCAGGACCTGACAGGCGTCGGCCACGCACGGTAGCGGCGGTTCGGGAATCGCGAATCCGCCGCCTTCGCGGGCGACGTAGACGTCATATGAGCCGGGATCGAGCGGATAGAGCGAGGCCGAGGTGAGAAAGAAGGCTTCGCCGCCGTCCGCGTCCGCGTCGAGGAAGTAGGCAGGATCCTGGCTGCGTCCGCCCGAGACCAGCTGCACGCAGCCACCGGCCCTGGCGCAGGTCCCCTTTCCCTCCGCCTCCCACTCGTAGACGTCGGTGACTCCTTTGCTGGTGTCCTGTGAGACGAGCTTGTCGGCAGATTCGAAGAAAACCCGGCTGCCGTCCTCGGACAGATTGCGGGGCTTGTAGACCTGGATCGCTCCGGGACCTGAGCCGTTAGCACGGGCACCGGGGATCGAGGCATCCGCCTGGGGTTGCTTGCCTCCCGGGTCGCAGGAGACGCAGGTAAGGAGGGGCGCGCCGCCGCCGGGCGGAGGACCGTAGAGGAACACCTCTACCTTCCCTGAGCTCGGATATCCGGTCAGCTCAGCGGTGGAGAGGAAGAGGAGGTGAGAGCCGTCGACGCTGACCCGGGCGGTCCCCGTGGCCGCCGGCCAGCTGTTCGGAAGCGCGGACGAGGCCACCTCGGTGACGGCGGAGCCATCCCAGAGAAAGACAGCCCCGGCCTCGGCGAAATAGACCTTCGAACCGTCGGCCGAGGCGCCGAGCACCCCTTCGACCCCCGGCCCCGGTGCAATCGGTTCCAGGCTTCCGGTGCCCGCCGAGTACCGCTCGAGGCTGCCGGCATCGATCAGATAGGCGATGGAGCCGTCGGTCGAAGCGGCGGCAAACCGCGCCCCGGGGGATTCGGTCACGACCCTGGTCAGGCTGCCATCGCGCAGGAAGAGATCGCCTCCCTGGCTGAAATAAATGCGCGAGCCGTCGCCTGAGATCGCTCCGCTCGGGGCCGCAATCTCTGCCCCCGGCGTCCCGGTGGTTTCACCCGGACGGCGGTTGATCAGCGAGAGCCCGCCGGGCGACCACACGTAGAGGTTCTGCGCCGCCGGGTCGCAGCCGCCTGGCGCCGGGACTTCGCCCGCGTCGACGGTGAGCGCGGCGCAGCTTGACAGCACGACGTGGGCGAGGTCGGGGGTGGCTGCAACGACGCGGATTTCGAATTCCTCAGGTGACAGCAGCGTGTAAGCAAAATCGGCCGGGAGGACCGTTTCGAAGCGGCCGCCAGGGGTGCGCCGGTAGTAATTGCGATAACCGGGCGGAGCGTCGGTCCCCGGGAGCGGCGGATTCGCGACCGGGCATTCACCCTGCACCTGGCCGCGGCATCGTTCCCCGTTCGAGAGAAGGGCGAGTGCGAGATCGTTCGAGAAGAGTTGATACGGAACGCCATTCGGCTCGCTTCCGTAGCTACCGGAGAGGAGCGGCGTGGTGACATTCGTCGTCGTCCACCCAGCGGCGAGTCGGGTCGCGAGGTATTGACTCCCGGATGGGGCGCCCTGGACATCGGCTCCGAAGGAGTCGGCCGAGCTGAACGTAAAGTACCCGCCACCGGCGGCAGCCTGAAAGACGCCGCCGCCAGAAACCGTTCCCGGCGGTTGTACCGCGCCGCCTCCTTTGTCGAAGGGGGAAACCATCTCCCACCCGCGGTGATCGAGCAACTCGAAGGCGTTTGTGGGCGGCTGGGTGGCGAAGGGACGGACGGGGCTCACCACCGATTCCCCGAGGGAATTGGTTGCTCTCAGCCGATAGCGATAGCTGGTCTCCGGCGCTAGTCCGGAAAGTTCCCCGCTGACTTTGTTGGGTGAGCTGCCGGACCCTGCGGGCCCCGCGCCGCCCGCAGGGGTGATCGCGGCGCCGAAAAACGGGTCACGCGGAGGCTGGGCCACCAGGTTTTCTTCATAGGCGGCCAGGGACAGACTTTCGAAGCGAAACGTGGTGGCCGTGCCGTTCGGATTGATTTCGCCGGCCAGGGTGGCGCCGACCGCAGTGTTTTCCACGACGTAGGTGGAGACGATCTGCGGTGCCGCTGCCGCTGCCGGCCCGGCCATGGCGAGCGCCAGACCGAGAAGGGCGAAGCCGATTCCGAGCCTGCCGCAGAGCCCGGTTGCCAAACCCAAGAAGCGGAGACCCCCACTGGGGGAGCCTCCGCCTTTCCGGGTACGTACACCGGCAATTCGCATGCTTCCTGCTATTTGGCACTCCAGTAGAGGCCGCTGCTCAGAGCCTGAGAGATGGTCCCTTCGAGAGCGAGGCTCCCTTCAAAGGGCCATCCGCCCGAGAACTGGAGTTTGCGGGTAAGGGATGGAATGTAAAACGCGCTGGTCGGTACGCCGACCGGGTTGCCGTTGAGGTTGAATTTCCCCGCCACGGAACAGGTTTCGCCCGTGATCCGGGCACTCCAGATGTAGCCCCCAGAAACAGTGCTGAAGGCAACGGTGCTGGGACCTTCAACCTTCCACTTGAGCGGCTGGAACTGGACGCCCGGCACTTCCGCTCCCGACGACAGAACCGTTCTCACTTCACAGCCAGGCTTGCTCGGGATGGTTGCGCCGGTCAGCTTGATCGTGCCGGTGCCGGTGGCCGCGGCGGTTGCTCCACTCCCGGTGTTTTCGATTTTGCATCCAACACATTCGATGCCCGTCGCAACGATGTCGACGTGTTCTTTGAACAACTGCGTGTGAACGTGCATTGATTCCGGTAGGGAAGCCGTTACTGCCTGAGACCCGGTCAACTGGGACATGGTCCCGGTGGTGGTCCCCGTCTGCCACAGGGGGGACGCTGCCGACGCGGACGCTGCAGGTACCATCATCGCCGCCAGCACCGCAGCGGTCGCAAGCAAGCCGAGGTGGATTCGACGCTTCGGTTTATGGATCCTGTTCATACGAACTCCAATCTCTCTGGATGCCGGCGGTTCCAGTGTCTGTAGGTGTAGGCCGGCACCCTTACGATTACTGATTGGGAGTGGGTTGACGATTGGCACTATGCGCAAGCTGTAGAGCCAGTTTGGTAGTTCGGAGTCATCAGCTCGTGTAGACGCAGGGCGAGCGCGAGGTCACCCGCGCGGGACGGCTTGAGGTGACCGATTCTGCTCTCGGCCGCCCGCAGGCGATTTGTCACAGTGTTGCGACTCACCCCCAGGATCGCAGCGGTGGATGTGACGTTGTGGTCCGCGTCCAAAAACACACGCAGGGTCTCGCGAAGCACCGCGCCACCGTTCCGATCGGCGTTGAGCGGATCGACGTAGAGGTGTAGGAGTGAGGTGGAGAGCAGTTCATCCTGCAGAGCAGAAGCCACCAACGGAACGTTTATGTACCGGCAGGTCGTTTCGCCGGCGCGCATCGCAACCCCGAGCGCTGCCCGTGCCTGCTCGTGGGTGAGGCGCCACCCGGCAAGGCCAGTGGCCGGCTCCCCGATTCCGAGCGTGGCGCCTTCTGAATTCCTGCTGGACAGAGCCGCGGTGAAACGGTCGAGGTCGGGACGCTCAGCCCAACCGAACCAGAGGGAATCGAGACCGTCATCCGCTATCGCGAGCCGACTGGAGTTGAGGTCTCGCGCCACCCGCAGCAGATGCTGTGGCGATCCCAAACCGCGCGCCGCGACCCCGACGTGCCATCGGTTGAGGTCGTACTCGAGCCCGGAGCTGTCAACCAGCTCCCCCCCGAGCAGACGACGAACCCTTTCCGCGCGGCGGCGCTCGCCGGTGATCGGTCGCGTCGACTGCAGCTCGTCGCGATAAGCCCCACCGATCTGGGCCGACACTTCCTCGGTGACCACCGCGAGAGAGCGAAGAACCACCCGAAGCAGAGCCGGCGGGATACCCAGCCGCTCAGCCTCTTCGGCGACAAAGTCGCCGAGAATGGAGTGCCCAGCGTGGTACCTACGAAGGACAACCTCCAAGGGCACTCTGCGTCGAGCCGCGAGGCGGGTCTGCGCGAACACCTCGTTGGGCGCGCGAACCGTCCCTTCGTCGATCGCAATCGACTCCCTGATCGTGTGATCGATCGCTGTCTCTATCGCAGACCTGATGCCATCCAGGTATTCGACGTCGAACGTCCCCCCCTCGGGACCGATCGTCTGCACCCGCACCAAGATGGCATTGCGGATCTCGCATCGACGACGAGTCACGGCGGCCAAGAGCTTCGCTCGCTTGTCGTCGAGTTGCATCCTCATCGGCCGACGTGCGGGAGGGGCAGGCTAACTACAGCGCCTAGAGAACGGCTTACCCTCGGCCGCTCTTCTCTCCCCCGCCCTTCTTCTTTCCCTTCTTCCCGCAGCTGTTGGCGATCAACGGGTTCAGGTTCACGACCTTGCCGTTCTGGGCGTTGAACTGGACCGCTGCGCGCTGGGGCTTGCGACAGATGTTTTCGGAGTTTTCGAGTAGGCCGTATTTGGGTCCGCCCTTCATCTCGAGGACAAATTTGGAGACCGGGGCATCGGGCACCGCCTCGAACGTGTTGCGCAGGCCCTGACGCTTGGTCGTGTCGACTTTGCCCTTGAGCAGGATTCGGATCTGGCCGTTCAGGTCAGCGACCAGGGCGGGCAGGGTGTAGCCGAAGCCGACACCGAGGTAGACCGGCCCTTCCAGGGGCTTGTCGAGGAGCGGGCTCCAGGCCTTTGCATGGCCGTAGATCGTGCTCTTCGGGCAGGTGCCCGCCTTCAGGTCGGCCTGTTTGCAGACCTGGTTGAGGTTGCTTTGGTCGAGGAACTCGGAGTGCGGCAGACCGACTTGGGCGCGGCCGATGTTGGCGCCGCCGGCGGGCATCTTCAACACCGCCTTCAGGGCCGGATGAGCCGAGCGGGTGGTGCCGCCCTTCAACGAGATCTTCAGGGATGGCTTGAACTTCAGCCGGCCGCATTCGCCGACTTGGAAGCGGTTGCTCAACGGAGCGCTCTGACCAGCCTGGGTGGTGACCGAGCCTTCGATAGCGGCCGCTTCGCAGTTGGTCGGGTTGAGGGTGAAGTTCGGGCGGTCGAGCTTCAGTTCGATCGACCTGACGTCGAGCGGAATGCCCTCGCGGATCGTCGGCAGCGGGTCGGAGACCGCGTGGATGCGGGCGTCGTATTCGCCGACGTGCAGCGCGACGCGGTTGACCACGGTGCCGAGGTCGAAGGGCCCGGCCACCGCCGGGACGACGATCGCCAGGCTGAGCGGGGCGCCTTTGTAGGGGCCGGCCCAGTATGCGTGGCCCGAGACGGGGATCGGGGCGATGCCCGAGCCGGCGGTGACCTGCACCGTGCCGACCTCAGAGGCGTCAGGGCAGGAGGGGCTCTCCTGCTCGGTCCGCCCTTCTTCGAGATGTTCCCTCGAAATCGCCTGGGCGATGCCGGCCTCCGGGCAGTAGGGCACGCCGGCGAGCTTTCCGACCAGTCCCCCGGGGAGGGTGGTCTCGATGCCGGTGATGTGCTGGCTGCCGTCGGGGCGGCCAAGGCGCAGAACGAAGGGGCTGTAGGCGCCAGAGAGGGGGCTGACCGTGCCGGCGGAGAAGCCGAACGTCTTCGGGGCGGCGCCTTCCGAGGCCGAGCAGCCGACCGTGGTCTCGAAGGAGCTCGAGGGACTGACGTCGGCGCCTTCCGGGGTCGACCACGGGGTCAGGGTCGAGGTCGTGGTCTTGGTGCCGCAGGTGAGCGGGGTCGTGAGGACCCCGCGGGCGCCGCTGAAGAAATGCAGGTCGATGTCTTCGATCGGCAGCTCGGGATTTTCCGTGAACCGGGCGGTGAGCCGCCCGGTCGCCGGATCCGGAGTGACCTTGCCGGCGAGCTTGGCGATGATCCCGGTCTCTTCGTCTTCGACCGCGAGATAGATCGCCAGCAGCGACCCGAACGGGTTGTCAAACGGTTTGGCGACGTAGACCGCCCCCGGGAGTTTGTCTTCAAGCAGGGGCGTCGTCACTTCGAGGCTGCCGACCTTGGCGGCGTCGGGGCAGTTCTGCGGAGTGGTCGCGAAGCGGATCTTGCCTTCTTCCGGGGCGTACCCCATCTGACCCTCGGTGCAGGCGTCGAGGCCGTTGGCCGCGGAGGGGTTCAGGCTCATCCCCTCGGGCAGGGTGACGGTCACGTCTTTCAGCGCCGCGGTCGCGCGGCCTTCGAGGGATTCGTCCTGAGGCTGGTGGATCGAGAAGTCGAGGCCCGCGGAGGTTTCGCCCGCGCTGGTGGTGGCCTGCGAGTCGATCGTCGGTTCGAAGGCGAGCTGGTTGCAGCCCGTGATCTGAGCCGGGTTGAACTCCCGGTCAGTCAAAGGAACGGTACGCGTTGACTCATCTCCAGACCAAGAACTGAGGCTAGCCGTCGCTTCGAGCGGTTCGGTGCAGGAGGTCGGCATGGTCAGGAACGGCCGCGGGGATTCCGCTATCGGGCAGCCGCCGATTTCGAAACAACCTTCAGGGCTCAGCCCTTCGCCACCGTTCCGTTCGGCATCGTGGCTGGGATCGGAAGGTATTCCCCACAGAATCGCGTTAGCTTCGGTGATAAGGAAATTGGTGTACTTGAGTAGTTCGGAGCTCTCTGCGGTCAGGTGAAAGTTACCTGCCAGCCCGCCATTGATCACCACGGGAATGCTCGCAAAATTAAATCCCAGAGCGGCCGGAACACCGGGCGATGGAACCATGTTGTAGAGAGGCACCAAGAGATGCCTGTTGACTGGCGTGGTAATTCTTATCATTCCGACCTGCGATGCCTGTGAGCAAAGGTGGGCCGGATTCGCTTCCCCGGTGTTCAGGAACTTCATCGGGCACCGCACTTCAGTCGCCGTTGGATTCACTACCAAGCCCTGCGGCAATTCGAAAGCGATCTTTCTAAGCACCTTGGAGGGAACGATCTTGTTTTCCCTCCGAAGGGTCGAGGTCCCGGTGCTAACCGTCACCACGTATGGGTGTGAGCCTGCGGCCGAGACGGACCCATCGGGCCCGAATGCTCCAATGGACGTAACGGGGCTCTCGAGCGCAAGGAACGGGGAGGGCACGGAGTCAACCCGGGTAACGACCAAGCTGCTTCCCACTGCACCTCCGCCTTCAACGGAGACTTCGCTGGTGACTTCCTCGGAGGATGAGTTGCTGACGGAGAGAGGTATCGTAACCAGGAACCCGCTCCCACCGAGTATTGGCGTCGCGATCGTGCAGGTGACATCGACACCGGACTGAATATCGCATTTTCCACGTTCGTTGTGGGGAAAGGGAGTCCCGCTGGTGTAGGAAGGAAAGTAGGAAAATTCAGGACTGGCGGATACCGATAGTCCTTCCGGCAAGTGGGCAGTGACCGTGGTTCCCGCCGCCTCCTTGCTGCCCACGTTGGTAATCAGCACTTCGTACCGGGGAGTGTCGTCGACCGTAGTCGCGGAGGACCCTGGCACCAGGTTGGTCGGGACGGAGGTCGGGATGATCTGCCAAGCCGCCGCGGGCTCTGCCGCTTGGGCGGAGACGACCGCGAAGGGGCCTATGCCGCAGGTCAGCATGGCGCTGCCAACCCAAACCGCTACCGCGCAGAGCCGCAGCCTCATTTCCGACCTCCCTTGCTCGAGCTTTGTTGCCCGCGCTTGTTCTTCTTCGAATGTCTCTTCTTGACGCACTTGCCGTGTCTCTTCACGTAGCCCTTTTTGCACCGCCGCGCAGGTTGCTTCCCGTTGCCGGAACCCTGGAACGAGGAGGAGCCCGGGGTAACCCCAGGTGCCGGCAGGGTGGCGGGCGACTTGCAGGCTTCGCCTTCACAACCGGGCCCTGGCAGCACGAACTGTGCCGCAAGCCCGCCCCCCGCCCGGACGTCGTAGAGATCGAACAGCTCGTCGCGATCGGTCGGGACCAGGGGTGCGCGAGTTGCGATGTACACGTCGGTGCCGTCCAGCGAGGCATCGGCTAGATACGAGGGTCCCGTGTTGTCCCCGGGCGAGAGCAGATACAAACAGCCACCCGCGAGTTCGGTCGTCGCACAGCCACCGCCAGGGGTGTCCGCCGCCTCCCACTCATATACATCCATGCAACTCGGAATCTCCCTGGGTAGGCCATTCCGGCGGATGAGATATTCGCATTCAGGCCCGTTGTGGTCTCGCGAGACCAGCGAATTCGGCGTCTGGAAGAACAGACGCCGGCCATCGGACGACAAGCTGTGCGCAAGGTAGGCAGATGGCGCAACAGTGGTGACGAAACCCGAGGTGTTGACGCTTGAAGCCGACAGCAACGCAGAGCCTCGCGCCATTTCTCCGGTGGGGGCGCATGAGATACACGTAACGTCTTCGGTATCGGTTTCGTAGATATAGAGCTCGGCACAGGGAGCGAACCTCGGTTCATCCGTGGAACCGCAACCAAAGCGGTCGTATCCGGTAAGCCCTGCGGTCGAGGAAAAGACCAGATGATCACCGTCCGGGCTCACCCGCGACGATCTGCTCACGGGATCCACGCTGGTCTGCCCTTCGAAGGTCTGGGTGGACCAGTTGAGGGCGTCGAGCACGTCATTTGCGAGCGTCGCCACGAACGCCAATTGATAGCCACCGTTACCAAGCTCTTCGAAGCGATAGATGTTCCGCCGATTGAGAGTCGCCCCGGGTGCGATCTTCCCTCGCGCGACGAAATATCCGGACGTCCCATCCGCGCTCGCTCCTAGCAGCGCCACGACGCGAGCCCCTTCAGGGTTTTCCCCGCTTTCGAGCCCGCCGGTAACGTCGGTCAGGCTGTTGGTCCCGGCGTCGAAGCGATAGAGGTCGGCACCGGTATCGAATTCACCGGTAGCCGCATCCGAGGTCAATTTCTGCGAAGAGACGAAGAACGCTCTCGCACCGTCGGGGGTCGCTTCCTGGAATACCGCTGGCAGAGGTTCGCCGAACAGTTCCTGTTCGACGTACGGATCGGTGACGCCTACGTTCCCCTGAGAGACCCTCGTCGTCGATGGCGTGGGCCCACCGAGCCCGCGACGCAGGTACAGCTGTCCGGTACCACCGGCGGTGAAGTAGATCTGACTACCATCCGAGGTCGCCGCGCGCAGTGGTTCCACGTAGTGGAGGGCGGTTGCGCCGCCGGACATACCGCCGAAGGCCCCTAGCGTCGGCGCTCCGCCACCTTCTGACGGCGGAAGCACGCCGACGAGCTCGATCGACGCCGAGCCGCTGCTCCACCGGTAGAGGTTGGTGCGTCCGGATTTAGCTCCGGGGACGAGGACGGCCTGGGTCTCAAAGATGAGGAAGCTTCCGTCGTCACCGATCGCGTCGATTGCGATGGAACGTTCTTCCGTAACTTCGCTCTGCCCTGGGAAAACGGGCGTAAACGTTCCCGTCTCCGTGTCGAGGAGTTCAAGGCCCACGAGCTTTTCGGCCGCGCCTTCGGGGGCGTGGTCGACTTCGACGGCGGCAAACCGGAGGTTGCCGGACATTCCTCGTACCAACGCTCTGCTTGCCACCGATTCCGGAGGGAACAACCTCTGAGTCGACCACGAATCGGCGCCTTTCGAGGAAAGCAGCGGCGTCAGATCCTGACGGCCCCCGTTCCCAGCGGGTATCCCCGATCCGGAGACGTCGATGAAAGAGGTCCGCGGTTCGTCGGAATCCGAGGAGCCCCGCAGGAAGTCGGCGAACCCCTGGACGTCCAAGCCGTTCTTGTCGGTCGGCGTCGCCTGTTCGTAGGCGCGACAGTCGGGAAGCTCGGCGCCAAGGCCAAGCCGGAACGCAGAGTTGGGACACGATCCGAAGATGGGCGACGGGCGGTAGGTCCCGACGGCCAAGGTTGCTCCTTCCCCCTCGCCGACGCCGTTTTCGGCGGTGGCGCGCCAGAGATAAGGCACCCCGTTTGCGAGCCCCTGCAACTGATAGGAGACGAGATGTTTACTACCGTCAGCAGGCAGCGGACCCAATACGCCGCTTTTCTGCACGGCGGAGGAAGCCCATTCTTCAGGACCGAAGGCTTCCCTGGGAATGTATTCGAACCGGTAGGTCGTCTCGGAGCGTTCCGGGGTGACCTGGGCGTTGAGCACCGCTTCGGTGCCGATGACAGAAGCGACTTCCTCGTCGGTGACGCGAGGCGCGAGAGGCGGTTCGGCCGGCGTGGTCACCTGCAGGTACGGTTTCGGCGAGGTGAAACGTTCCGTTGCTTCGGTTTCTGCGAACAACCGGACGTAGTAGTGGGTGTTGGCATCCAGCCGGTGGATCACACCGTTGATCGGAACGATGCCGGTTTCCCCTTCTGGAATGGTCTGGATGAACTCGGATTCGACGGGTTCGCCGTCTTCGCTGGCGAGCACCTGAATCACCACGAACAGGGTTTCCCCGCCGTGAACTTCGGCTTCGCCTTCCACTTCGACAGAGTCGAAGGTCAGGGGAGTCGCCGAGTTGAGGATCAGCGTCGGCGGTTCGGCAGCAGACGCCGGCGAGGCGCAGACGGCCAACGCCAGCAGCAGAAGCAGCCCGACGAGTGAAGTTGCGGCGGAGCGGCGGCGGGGAACCGCCGCTCCGCGGGCGCGACGAGTCAGGGAGAGTCGCCGACGCCGATCGTGCGAGCGGCGCGAGCCCCCATGTCGCGATCGGAGATCTCCAGTGCTGCGATCTGCCGCGGCCGTTGCTCGCAAAGTCCCGTTCCTCCTGTTTTTCCCCGTTCCGGGCGGTTGCCCGAAACGCCCTCCGATGTCCCTGTACGCCCTCCAAAGAGCTTCCCTGCGGAAGGCATCAGCAAGATAGGGGCTTACCTCTTTTGGTGTCAAGCTTCGAAAGCAAGGAATCTTCAAGGCGGTTTTGACAGGAGGAGCAAATCCGCTTCCGGCCTGGGAATGCGAGATTTGGTGAAATTTTCTCTAATATGTTCGCCTCATAGATATGTACGTCTGATTTTCGACTCGGTCGCCCGTTTTCGGGGCGTTTTTTCCGCCGTAGGGTGCCGACGGATGACGAAGACGCCGTGGGGGGACTCGGGAGAGCTGCGCGCCAAAAAGCTCGCCCCCGGCCCCGGCGTCTCGCCGGCGGACGTCGAGCTGAACCACCGTGAACGCCTCTACGGAGCGATGGTCGCGGTCAGCGCCGAGAAGGGCTACGCCGAGACCACGGTCAGCGATCTGATCCGCGTCGCGGGGGTCTCGCGAACCACCTTCTACAAGTACTTCGGCGACAAGGAAGCCTGCTTCCTCGCAACCCTCGAGGCGTTGATCTCGGGCATCGTCGCGATCACCGGCAGCCGACTCCGTGGCGACGAGGACTGGCGACAGCGGGCGGGACAAGGGATGGAGACGTTCATGCACCTGCTGGTCACGCAGGCGGACGCGGCGCGGCTCTGCGTCGTCGAGGCGGACGCGGCCGGGCCCCCGGCGCGCGCGATCGTCGACCGCGCGGTGAAGGAGTTCGAAGCGATGGCTGTATCCGTCTTCGAGGAGCTCCCGGAGCAGCGCGGTATGCCGCCGGAGATGGTGCGGGCGATGATCGGCGCAACGCGCAAGATCATGCAGACGCGGCTCAACCGCCGCACCGAGGGAGACCTGCCGGAGATGGTCCCGGCGCTGATCGAGCTGGCGTTCCGCTACAAGCCGCCGCCGGAACCGCTGCCGGACCGCTCACGAAGGAAAGGCCCCACCCCTCCGGTCCCCCCGAGCGCCGACGAACCGGCCGAACGGATCGAGGCGGCGACGATGGCGACGATGGCCCGTTCCGGGTATGCGGAGACGACGCTGGCCGACATCGCCGCCGAGGCGGGGATCTCGCTGCGGACCTTCTACGCCACGTTTCCCGGCAAGCTCGAGGCCTTCGAAGCGGCACTCCTGCGCGGACGGCTGCGGATGGCGGCGGCAACGGTTCCCGCCTACCGCCGCGCCTCGAGCTGGCCGGAGGGGGTCTGGGCGCTGATCCACGCCGGCCTCGCCTTCCTCGAGGCAGAACCGGACTTCGCGCGGCTGATCACGGTCGACATCCACGGGGCCGGCAGGGAGGCCCTGGAGCGCCGCGACCGGGCGATCGAAGGGGCGCGATACTTCCTCGAGGCGGAACTGCCGCCGTCGGATCTCGACCACCGGGTCGTGGTCGAGGCGATACAGAGCGGGCTCTACGGGGTCCTCTCCGAGCGGATGCGCTCGAAACGAAGCGGCGACCTTCGCGGGCTGGCGCCGCTGATGATCTACATGACCCTGGTCCCCTTCCTGGGACCGGGGGAAGCCCACGAGTGGGCAACCCGCTGAGCCGCTCAGTCGGTCGTCTCGTTCTCGAAGAACATCACCATCGAGGCGGCCTTGAAGCCCTCCTCCCCTTCCTCCTCGAGTCGCTTCATGATCCGCCCGCGCGCCTCCATGACCCGGTCGCGGAAATCCCGGTGCATATCTCCCAGTTCCTTCCAGCCGGCCTCGTCGGTGACCATCGGCATGCGCATGATCTCCGAGTCGACCCGTTCCAGGCCCCGCTTCGTCGGATGGGTGACGAGCGCCCGGGTTGCTTCGGTGAGAATGATCGTCAGCAGCCTGCCGAAGAACTTGGGCTTCTCCTCCAGGCTGATCTCCGCCCATTCCTCCGCGTCCGCGGTGAGTCCGCTGATGAGGAAGTAGGAGTGCTCCACCGTCCCGCGCTTGCTCCTCTTTGCGGCCGTTTCGATCAGCCCCTCCTCGCGCATCTCCCGAAGGTGGCGCCGCACGCGCGTCAAGGGAAGATCGGTGATCTCGGCCAGTTCCGCCGCGCTCCGAGCCGCGTCCTCGAGCTCGGCGGAGATCAGCAGCCGCTCGGGATCCTCGGCGGTGCCGTCGACGTTCCGACCCTCGTGACCCTGTTTTGACATCGAATCCCTCCGCACCGCGGCTCTGCCGCAGTCCCTGTTCGGATGGGTACCGCTTGAAACTCTATGCACTACCGGCAGACACGCGCGTATCGGGCAGGCGCGCCCCGGACTATTTCTTCTTCGGCTTCTTCTTCAGGACGAGGCGGATCGTGTGGGTGCTGGTGAGGACTTTGGCTTCGCCCTCGTTCCTGGCCTTGATCGTCACTTTGATCGTCGCCTTGCCGCGCTTCCTGAGGATGGCCATGCCGGTCTTGTTGAGGCGCATCGCGACTTTGCGCGTCTCGCCGCCGGGGATCTTGGTCTTGCCGCGGCCGATCACGATCCACTTCGGCGGTTTCCTGTGTTTCGGCCTGGCGGCCAGCGCCGCGGTCGCGGGCCGGAACCGCAGCCCGGCGGCCATCGAGCCCTTCGCCTTCCCCTCGGTCGAGACCGAACAGCTGGGCGCGCCGCAGAAGTAGATGGCGACGAATACGGGCCGGCCGCCGCCGACGAAGATCCGTTTCGTGATCCAGACGACCTTCGGTTTCTCCGCCCCCGGATGGGGCGGCGGCGCCTGCGGCGTCGCGCTGACCACGCGCCAGGCCGGGTTCCTCGATTTGCCGTCGCTGGTCAGCGGCGTCGCGCCGCCGGAGCCGTCGGCGCTGGCGAGGTAGAGGTTGCGGGCGCCGATGTTGCCGATCAGCGCGCCTTCGTAGACGATCCGCGAGCCGTCCGGCGACCAGGACGCCGAGCGGGCGTCGCCTTCTCCCGGGCTCGCCAGCGGATGGTCGCCGCCACCGTCGGCGTTCATCACCCGGTAGATGGCGGCGCCGCTGCCGGCTTCCGACCGATACGCGATCCGGCCGCCGTCGGCCGACCACGCGTTGAAGGTCCACTGGGTGTTCGAGCTGGGGGTGACGATCAGCGGGGTGCCACTCCCGTCGGGAGTGACGATGTGGAGGTCGACGGGTCCGAAGTTGCTCGAGTGGTAGCCGTCGAAGGCGATCCTCGAGCCGTTGGGCGACCAGTTCGGTTCGTGGCCGACGCCTTTGGCCAGCGGCGTGCCGATGCCCCCGGCCGAGGAGGCGATGTAGATCTGTTCGGGCTCGTTTTTGACCACCGCATAGGCGATCTTCGAGCTGTCCGGCGACCAGGTCGGGTGCCGCTTGGCGCCGGTCCCGCCGATCTCCAGCGGGAAGGTGGTGGTTCCGTCGGCGTTGACGACCCAGACCTTGTCGTCGCCGGAGTTGTTGCCGCGCGTGTAGGCGATGCGGCTGCCGTCGGGCGACCAGGCCAGGTCGTCGATCGCCTTGGCGCCGGAGCTGTATTTGGTGATCTGGGTGGCGAGGTCGACGGTTTCGCCGGCCGCGGCCGTCGTCTTCATCACGAAGACGTTCTTTTCGCCGTGGCCGGCGTCGGTGAAGTCGCTGACGAAGGCGACCTTGGTCCCGTCCGGCGACCAGATCGGCTTTTCGTCGTAGCTGGTGGCGCCGTTGTAGGTGAGGTTCGCGGGCGAGCCCGGGTTGGCCGGGTCGAGCAGGCAGATGTCGAGATCGCACTCGTAGGCGATTTCGTTCTCGGCCTGCGCGGCGGGCGCCAGCGCAAGGCACGCCAGGACGATGACGAGGAACGTCGACCGGTAACTCACGCGCGACACCCTAGCGCTCGGCCTGGCGCTTGACGGCATCGAGCAGCCGCCTGGTGACGAAGACGTGGCCGCGGGTGCCGATCACGGCGGTGCGGTAGAGGCGGCCGGTGACGCCGGGGAACCGCGCCCGCGTTTCTGCTCGCAGCCGCGTCGTCTCTCCCTCGCCGTCGAGATGGAAGACGAGCGCGTAGTCGGAGTAGCGGTGCCGGCCCGCGAGCGCCAGCTGCGACCCCGGCTCGGCGACGGCGACGGTGAAGCCGGGGAACGCCGACCCGGCGGCGAGCGGCCGGGGGCCCGAGGACTCGACCGATTCGCAGCCGACGAGGCGGGCGAAACGGGCGGCCCGCGCCGAGGAGAACGACCTCTCGGCGACGCGGCGGAGCGCCTCCCACACCGCCTCGGGCGGCGCCAGGACCTCCACCTCGTGCTCGTCGACGAACGGCAGCGCCTGGGGGTCGGGATGCATCGCGGCGATCCTAGTCGCCGTCCGAGGCCCGCAGCGCCCGCCAGCCCTCGCTGGTCAGCGCCAGGAAGCTCCGCCCCTCCGGATCCCGCCGCTCGAGCACCAGCCCCTGCCCCAGGGCCCGTTTCCGCAGCCGCACCACCTCGCGGTAGGTCAGCCCCGGAAAGGCAGACGGCAGCGAGGAGCTCGGATAGAACCCGTCGTCGACCGCCTCGGCGATCACGGTCAGCAGCCGCTCGGGCTCCAGCGGTTTCGCCCTCCGGCCGTTGCGTGCCCTAGCCATCGAGCGGATTGTCCTGGAACTTCGGCGGCCGCCTCGACTCCGCCGGCCAAGACGACTACGGTGGACCGAGTGGCCAAACCGACCCTCATGCGCGATCGCTCCGAGAACACCCAGGTCGTGCTCGTCGTCATCGTCCCCCTCCTCTTCGGCGCGGGTGTCGGCGTCGTCCTCGGCGTCTCGGCCGGCTTCTACTGGGCTCTGCTCGCCGTCGCCACCATTGCCGCCCTGCTGTCGGGCCTCGAGCACGGCGAGATCCAGGAGGCGGCCGAACGCGGTGGCGTCGCCGGAGCGGCGTTCGCCCTCGGCATCCTCGCCGCCCACGAGCTGGCCGGGACCGACGCCACCGTCTCGCTCGGCAGCGTCCCGGCGTTCCTGATCGTCATCGACGCGATCGCCGGCGCGCTGCTTGCCGGGTTCGGCTGCTGGTTGGGCAGGCGCAGAAGCGCCGTCCGAGCCTGACCTGGGAATTGCCCCGCGTTCCCTGCTGGAGAATCGCCCGATGCCGTCCGGCCCCGAGTACGACCTCAGCGCAAATCAAGCACGGCGCCTTGCGATCGCGGCGCAGGGTCTCGCGCGCCCGCGCCCGACCGGTCGAATTGACGCCAGACACCTGCGGCGAGCGATCGACGACGTCGGCCTCCTGCAGTTGGACTCGGTCAACGTCCTCTGCCGCTCCCACTACATGCCGGTCTTCTCGCGGTTGGGTCCCTATCCGCGGGCGGCCCTGGACCGGCTGGCGTGGCACGGGGACGGGGACGCGAAGACGGGGCGACGGGACCTGATCGAGTACTGGGGCCACGAGGCCTCGCTGCTGCCGGTGGAGCTGCAGCCGCTGCTGCGCTGGCGGATGGCCCGGGCCGATGCGCTGGCGTGGAAAGGCGTGGCGCGGGTGGCGGTCGAGCAGCCTGACCTGCTCGAGTTCGTCCTCGACGTGGTCCGGGAGCGCGGGCCGATCCGGGCCTCGGAGCTGGCGGCGAAGGGGCGCCGTCGGGAGCCACGGGAGATGTGGAGCTGGAGCGAAGAGAAGACCGCGCTCGAGTATCTCTTCTTCGCCGGGCGGGTGTGCGCGGCGCGGCGGGTCAACTTCGAGCGGCTCTACGACCTGCCCGAGCGGGTCCTGCCGCGCTCGGTCCTCGAGGCCCCGACGCCCTCCCAGGAAGAGGCCCAGCGGCAACTGATCCTGATCGCCGCCAAGCGACTGGGAGTGGCGACCGAGGCCGATCTCGGCGACTACTTCCGCCTCCCCCGCGCCGAGTCGAAGGCCCGCGTCGCCGAGCTCGCCGAGGACGGCGGCCTCGTCCCGGTTCGAGTCGAGGGCTGGCGACAACCCGCCTACCTCTCGACCGAGCGGCGCTCTGGCCTGCGCCGTGCCGCCTCGGCGCGGGCCCTGCTGACCCCATTCGACTCCCTGATCTGGGCGCGCGAGCGGACCGAGCGCCTCTTCGACTTCCGCTACCGGATCGAGATCTATACGCCGGCGCCCAAGCGCGTATACGGCTACTACGTCCTCCCTTTCCTCCTCGGCGACCGTCTGGTCGCCCGGGTCGACCTCAAGAGCGACCGGCAGGCGGGCGTCCTGCGCGTCCGCGGCGCCTTCGCCGAGCCCCATGCCGACCCCCCCGCCGTCGCCGCAGAGCTGGCCGACGAACTACGGCTGCTCAGCGGCTGGCTCGAACTCGACAGCGTCTCCGTCGCGCGCAAAGGCGACCTCGCCATGCCGCTGCGCAACGCGCTGGCCTGAGGGCGACTCCGGCCTGAACGGCGAGCGCCGGCTAAGAAAACTCGACGACGCTGCGGATCCCGTCCTGGGCCTCCATCAGCTCGAAGCCGCGGTTGATCTCGTCGAGGCCGAGCCGATAGGAGACGAACGGCTCGAGGTCGATCTCCCCCGCCAAATAGCGATCGACGAGGGCGGGGACCTGGTCGCGGCCCTTGACGCCGCCGAAGGAGGAGCCGGCGATGCGGCGGCCGGTGATCAGCAGGCGCGGGACGATGTCGAGCGTCTCCCCCCGGCCGGCGACGCCGGCGACGGTGCAGAGGCCCCAGGCCATCCGCGCCGCCTCGACCGCCTGGCGCATCACGGCGACGTTGCCGGTCGCCTCGAAGGTGTAGTCGGCGCCGAAGCCGCCGGTCAGCTCGAGGATCCGCTCGACCGTCCCTTCGCCGCCCTCGAGCAGGTCGGTCGCGCCCTGGCCGCGGGCCAGCTCGAGCCGCTGCGGCGAGAGGTCGACGCAGATGATCCGCTCGGCCCCCTGCAGGCGGCAGCCGGCGACCGCGCCGAGCCCGACCATCCCGGCGCCGAAGACGGCGCAGGTGCTGCCGGGCCGCACGGCGGCGGTGTTGATCGCGGCGCCGAGCCCGGTCGAGAGCCCGCAGGCGAAGAGGCAGGCGTGCTCGAACGGAGCCTCCGGGCTGACCTTCGCCAGCGCGATCTCCGGCATCACCGTGTACTCGGCGAAGGTCGAGCAGCCCATGAAGCTGCGGATCTCCTCGCCGTCGCGGGAGATCCGCGTCGTGCCGTCGGGCAGGTGCCCCTTGTTCTGCTCCTCGCGGATCGCCAGGCAGAGGTTGGTGCGCGGGTCGAGGCAGTGGACGCACTCGCGGCACTGGGGCGAGAAGAGGGTGACGACGTGGTCGCCAGGCGCCAGCGAGCCGACGTCCGGCCCGACCGCCTCGACGACGCCGGCGCCCTCGTGGCCGAGCACGGTCGGCGCAAAGCCGGACGGGTCAGCGCCGGAGGCGGTGTAGAGGTCGGTGTGGCAGACGCCGCAGGCGTGCAGGCGAACCAGCACCTCCCCGGCCCGCGGCTCGGCGAGCTCCACCTCCTGCACCGCGAGCGGCTCCCCGAACTCCTCCAGCACCGCGGCGCGCATCTTCATCGCGCCAGGGTACCCGGCCGCCTCAGACCTCGACCAGCGAGCCCATGATCACCGTGCGCTCGCGCGGCAGGGCGAAGTAGTCGGCGGCGTCGGCGCTGACGTGGGAGCTGGCGAGGAAGAGGCGCTTGCGCCAGCGCGCCATCCCCGGCGCCTCGCCCGGCCGCAGCTCGATCGTCGAGAGGAAGTAGGAGGCCTCCTCGACGTCAAGCGGCAGGGCCAGGGCCCCGGCAGCCTCGCGCAGCGCCGCCGGAACGTCGGGCTGCTCCAGATAGCCGAAGCGGGCGGAGAGGTGGCTGATGCCGTCGTCGCTGTAGCCGAGGTCGTCGACCGCGAAGCGGTCCGCCCCGGCGACGGTGGGCACCGGCAGCGTCTCGATCGAGAGGATCAGGGCGTGCTCGTGGAGGATCCGGTTGTGCTCGACGTTGGCGCGCATCGCCAGCGGCGTCGTCGCCTTGCTGCGGTTAAGGAAGACGGCGGTCCCAGGCGAGCGCCGCAGCGGCGGCTGCTGCCGGTGCAGCTCCTCGACAAAGGTCCGCAGGCAGCCTTCCTTCTCCCGGCGCTGCTCGGACACCAGCCGGCGACCGCGCTGCCAGGTGGTCAGGACCGTGAAGATCGCCAGCCCCACGAGCAGCGGGAACCAGGCCCCGTGCGTGAGCTTGGTCAGGTTCGCGGAGAGAAAGAGCAGGTCGACGGTGAGGAAGGCCGCGGCGCCGGCGACCACCAGCCACAGCGGCTTCCCCCACTGGCGGCGGGCGATGTAGAAGAAGAGCAGGGTGGTGATCGTGATCGTCCCGGTCACCGCCGTGCCGTAGGCGAAGGCCAGGGCCCCGGAGGTGCGGAATGCGAAGACCAGCGCCAGGACCGCCGCCATCAGCAGCCAGTTGATCCAGGGCACGTAGATCTGCCCCATCGTCTTCGCCGAGGTGTAGACGACCCGCAGGCGCGGCAGGTAGCCGAGCTGCACCGCCTGGTGGGCGACCGAGTAGGCGCCGGTGATCACCGCCTGCGAGGCGATCACCGTGGCGACGGTGGCGAGCAGGACCATCGGCACCCGCCCCCACTCCGGGACCAGCAGAAAGAAGGTGCCGCCGACGTTGCTCCCGGGATGGAGGAGGAGGAGCGCCCCCTGGCCCATGTAGTTGAGGATCAGCGCCGGGAAGACCAGCAGCAGCCAGGCGGTGGTGATCGGCAGGCGGCCGAAATGGCCCATGTCGGCGTAGAGCGCCTCGGCGCCGGTGATCACGAGCACGACCGCGGCGAGGGCGAAGAAGGCCGTGCCGAAGTTGCCGACGAGGAAGTCGAACGCGTAGGTGGGCGAGAGCGCCGCGAGGACCTGCGGGTGCGCGGCGATGCCGGAGATCCCGCAGGCGGCGATGACCGCGAACCAGACGACCATCACCGGCCCGAAAAGGCGACCGACCGCCGCCGTCCCGAAGCGCTGCGAGGCGAAGAGGACGACGACGATCGCCGCCGTCAGCGGCACGACCAGGCTGCCCAGCGAGGGCTCGACCACCTTCAGCCCTTCGACCGCGGAGAGGACCGAGATCGCCGGGGTGATCATGCTGTCGCCGAAGAAGAGCGAGGCGCCGAAGACGCCGAGCGCCGCGAGGACGGCCGTGGTCCGCCGCCCGCCCGGCAGGCCGCCGCGCCGGATCAGCGTGATCAGGGCCATGATGCCGCCCTCGCCGTCGTTGTCGGCGCGCATCACCAGCAGCACGTACTTGAGCGTGACGACGATCGTCACCGCCCAGAAGATCAGCGAGACGACGCCGAAGACGTTCGCCCGCGTCTCCGCCACCGGGTGGGGGTCGGCGGGGTTGAAGACCGCCTGCACCGCGTACAGAGGGCTGGTGCCGATGTCGCCGAAGACGACGCCGAGCGCGCCGAGGGCCAGCGCCGCCTGCGCCTTGGTGCGACCGGGAGCGCGCCGCGCGGCGCCCCCGCCCAGCAGGGCGGCGGGACCGAAGCGCTCCTTGACGGTGGAGACGGACACACGCCGATCATGCGCCCGGGTCCGTCAAGCCCGCATGAAGAGAAGTCGCCCCCGTATACAGATCTTGTGAAGACCGCTGGGGCGCTTTAGTCAACCAGGAGTTGACAAAAGCGCCCCGGACTACGCTGCGAACCTGTATCCCACTCCCGGGTCGGTGCGGATGTGGCGCGGGCCGTCGGGCGGCTCGATCTTGCGGCGCAGGTTGGCGATGTGGGCGCGGAGCACCTGCAGGTCGTCTTCGTACTCGACCCCCCAGACCTCGACCAGCAGCGCCCGGTGGGTCATCAGCCGGCCGCGGTTGCGGACGAGGACGCGGAGCAGCTCGAACTCGGTCGGCGTCAGGTGGACCTCCTCGCCGTCGCGGCGCACGCGGCGCGCGGCGAGGTCGACCTCGAGGCCCTCGACCTCGATCGCCGGCTCTCCCGTCTCCGGCTGTGCCCGGCGCAGGGCCGCTTCCAGCCGCGCCACCAGCTCGCGCGGCCCGAACGGCTTGGTCACGTAGTCGTCGGCGCCGGCGGCGAGCGCCTCGACCTTCTTGTCCTCGTCGCCGATCGCCGAGAGGACGATGATCGGCATCTCGCTCCACTCGCGGATCCGCCGCGTCACCTCCACCCCGTCGATGTCGGGCAGCATCAGGTCGACGACCGCCGCCTCGGGCGGGCGCACCGCCACCAGGTCAAGCGCCTCCTCGCCGCTGCCGGCGGGCACCGCCTCGAAGCCGGCGTCGCGGAGGATCACCCGCAGCGCCCGAACGATCTGCGGCTCGTCGTCGCAGACGAGGATGCGGCGCAGGTCGTTCACCGCTCCTCCCCGAGCGGAAAGGAGACGACGAAGGTACTGCCCTGGCCGGGCACGCTCTCGACCGCGATCTCGCCGCCGTTGGCCTCGACGAAGCCCCTCGCGATCGAGAGGCCGAGACCGGACCCGCCGCCGTCCTCGCGGCGGTAAAAGGGTTCGAAGATCCGCTTCCATTCCGGCTCCGGGATGCCCGGGCCGCGGTCGACGACCCGCACGACGAGGCGGCCGCCGACCTCGCGGGAGCGCACCAGGATCGGCTGCCCGCCGCCGTGGCGCACCGCGTTGGCGAGCAGGTTGGCGAAGGCGCGCTCGAGCTGGACCGCGTCGGCATTCAGCGCCGGGATCTCGGCGTCGATCCCGAGTTTCACCGTGGCGGCGTCGGCGCCGAGGGACTCCCGCGCCGCTTCCAAAACCCCGGTCAGGTCGACCGGCTCCAGCCGCGGCTGCGCCAAGCCGGACTCCAGCCGCGAGACGTCGAGCAGGTTCTCGACCAG
>Ga0070665_100000409_pt1 | contig 62894 bp, 61 predicted proteins | sample KBSS13metaG_FD_65862 | JGI IMG/M metagenome (GOLD analysis project Ga0070665, IMG submission 65862) | Switchgrass rhizosphere microbial communities from Kellogg Biological Station, Michigan, USA - KBS S1-3 metaG | ecosystem: Host-associated > Plants > Roots > Rhizosphere > Soil ... | reverse complement strand
CGCCGGTGCCGGTATCGAAAAAAGGCTCGGCGCCCATCATCAGGTCGCCCGTCACCCGTCCCCGCCAGTCATAGACCGAGCGCCGCCGGTGCACCGGGCTGCGATAGTCCGGCACAGAAAGCCGGAAGACGCCGCCCGGCTTCAGCACCCGGTAGATTTCATCCAGCACGAACGGCACACGCTCGAAGGGCAGATGCTCCAGCACATCCTGGGCCTGGACCTTGGCGATGCTGTTGTCGTCATAGGCAAGCGCCGCGGTCAGGTCGTGCCGGACCTCGCGTGCGTGGGCAGGCTCCAGCGCCAGGCCGATGAAATTGGGTATCTGGTACTGGCGCTCATGCGGCCCCAGCGCGCCGAAATAGAGGTAAGGCTCCATACGCTAGTGTCCCGATTCCGAAATTCGTATGATCCTTATATCGGGCACGGACCGAATTTCGGAATCGAAGGACACTAGCAAGTCATTGATTCCAGTGTCGTTCGGTTTCGAGGTTCGCCTTTGGGGCCGATATCGATGGTGTGGCGAACTTCGAAACCGAACGACACTGGCGGTATTTAGTGGGCCGGCAGCGCCTGCAGGTCGGCCTCGGCCTTGGCGACATCCACCTCGGAAAGGTCCCCGCCCGAGGCCTGCTGAAGCTGCTTCAGGCTCATGCTCTTGAAGATGGCGAATTCGGGCGCGGTCAGAAGCCCCGGCAGGTCCTTGTTGAGCACCGCCACGGCGGCGGGGTCGGACGTCATCTTTTCCACCGGGGTGTCGCGGCTATAGGCGGGTGCGGGCGGACTGGCGGTGGTGCTGGCGGGCGTTGGCGCGCTGGCGGTCGTACTTGCTGGCGAACCGGCCGGCGCATCCTGAGCAGCGGCAGGCAAGGTCAGCAGCAGCAATCCGGCCCAACAATATCTAAGGAGCATGCGTGGTCTCGCTTGACGCTGTAAAGTTTGAGCGAAAGGCACGCGGCCGCGCAATGGAAGGACAGGCCTTATCTGTCGCAATCTGTATTACGATTGTGACATGCTGTTATGCCGCGACAGTTACACCCTCATATCAACAGACCGGTAAAGCCGCGGATCGCCCGGTGGGATGGGTTTCCACTGTGACTTCACCGCGAGCCGCTCCTTGCGTTTTTCCAGCGCTTCGGCCGCCAGCCGATAGATCGCCTGGTCCGGTTCGGGCAAGGTGCCATTGGCGAGCTGCCGCAGCTTGACGGCTAGGGAGAGCAGATTTCTCAATTCCTTTGCGCGCGTGGAAAGGCTCATTCCCCAAGAATGCGCGCCAAGACAGTCCGGCGCCACAAAGCGCGATATCCTGGTAAAGCGTCCATCAATACTTTGTGGCGGCTTTCTGTCTTGTAATTGCTGCAATGCAACATAATATGGGTTGTATGCGATGTGGCGGACCGTGGTGCGGCTGATGCGATCTGACGGATTGAAGCCGGGCTCCCGGAATGTGCCGCCCCAACCGCGCCCCAGTCCCACCGCCAATCCGTTCGTCCAGGCGCCTTTCGCGCCGGACCCCGGCAATCTGCGCATGTTCGTCCATCTGCCGCGCGGTCTTAAAGCCGGCGCCCCGCTGGTGGTGGTGCTGCATGGCTGCGGCCAGAGCGCGTCGGCCTATGGCGTTGAAGCCGGCTGGTGGCAGCTGGCCGAGGAAACGGGCTTTGCCCTGCTGGCGCCCGAGCAGAAGGTGGTCAACAACCCCAACACCTGTTTCGACTGGTTCAATCCGGAAGACATCACCCGGGGCGAAGGCGAGGCGGCCTCGATCGCCGCGATGATCCTGACCCTGATCGAGACCTATCATCTGGACAAAAGCCGCGTCTTCATCACCGGTCTTTCGGCCGGCGGCGCCATGACGGCGGTCATGCTGGCGACCTATCCGGAATTGTTCGCGGGCGGCGGCATCGTTGCGGGACTTCCCTTCGGCGCCGCCCAGAATGTGCGTGATGCCCTGGAAGCGATGCGCAGCGCGCCGCTGCGGGCGCCGCGCGAATGGGGCGATGCCGTGCGCGCGGCTTCGCCCTGGGTTGGCCCCTGGCCGAAGATCTCGATCTGGCATGGAGCGCTGGACACGACCGTGAACATCAACAACGCGCAGGCCAGTGCGGCGCAGTGGGCCGATCTTCATGGCCTCGCCCTGACTGATGCGCATCAGGAAATCGTGCCGGGAGCCGTGCGCCTGAACTGGGGCGATCAGATGGAGCTTTATACGCTGCCGATCCTCGGCCATGGCACGCCCATCGATTCCAGTGATGTCGGCAGGGCGGCCCCGTTCGTGCTGGAGGCGGGCATTTCGTCCGCGCGGCGCATGGCGCGTTTCTGGGGCCTGGCGCCGGTGGCGGCGCGGCAAGCCGCGCCAGCCCCACAAGTCTCAGCCTTGCCGAAGATAGAAGCCGTGCTGGCCGCCAACACGCGGATGGCGGCCACGGCCGGCCGGGACAATTTTATCCTGCGCGCCCTGAAGGCGGCCGGGCTTGTTCGCAAAGGGTGATACGCGCCCTACAATCGCCCCACCAGGACCAGGATCAACACGATCAAAAGCACCAGGCCAAGGCCGCCCGATGGGCCATAACCCCAGCCGGCGGAATAAGGCCACAGGGGCACGGAGCCCAGGACAAGAAGTATCAAAACAATCAGCAATACCAGACGAAGCATATGGTCCTCCCGTTATTATCGGGCGGTAACGCTCGAGTTCCCGGGAAGTTCAGGGTGACGCCCCGCAAGGGCTTCGGTACGGTGGGCCATGGCTGAAGGAAAATCCGTTCTGGAGACGCGGCGGGACCAGATGTTTCCGCAACTGGCGCCGCAGGAGATCGAGCGGCTGAAGCGTTTCGGCGAGATTCGCCACTATCCGGCCGGTACCCAGATCACCCAGACGGGAAAAGTGTCCGAGGGCCTGATCTTTGTCCTCCAAGGCGAGATCGAAGTGCGCCAGGGCAGCGCGGTTGCGGCGTCTTCGGTTATTACCCGGCACGGCCCCGGCAGCTTCCATGGCGAGCTCGCGCAGCTTTCTGATCGCCCGTCGCTGGTGGGTGCTGTCGCCGTGACCGACACCGAAGCACTGGTGGTGGTTGCCGCTCGGCTGCGCGATGTTCTGGTGCAGGAAGCTTCGCTGGGCGAACGCATCATGCGGGCGTTGATCCTGCGGCGCGTCGGTCTTTTGGAGGCCAGCCAGACCGGCCCCGTCCTGATCGGACCAGCCGGCTCGGCTGACATGCTGCGGCTGGAAAATTTCCTGCGGCGCAATGGCCATCCGCATCGGGCGCTGAACTCCGAGACGGACTCCTGCGCCCAGACCTTGCTGAAGCGTTTCACCATCCAGCCTGAACATCTGCCCATCGTGCTCTGCCCGGGCGGCGAGATTCTGCGTGATCCCACCGAAGGCGAGTTGGCGCGCTGCATCGGTCTGGTCAAGCCGATCGATTCCACCGTGGTCTATGACACCGCCATCGTCGGCGCCGGGCCAGCCGGTTTGGCCGCCGCCGTCTACGCCGCCTCCGAAGGGCTTTCGACCCTGGTGCTGGACTGCCGCAGTTTTGGCGGGCAAGCCGGTGCCTCATCCCGGATCGAGAATTATCTGGGCTTTCCCACCGGCATCTCCGGCCTTGCCCTGATGGCGCGGGCCTATAACCAGGCGCAGAAATTCGGGGCGGAGATCGCCATTCCCGACGAAGCGCTGACCTTGTGCCCGAACAGCGCGCCTTTCCGTATCGGCCTGGGCAACGGCGAGACCGCGGTGGCGCGCACCATCGTGCTGGCGGGCGGCGCGCGCTACCGGCGGCTCGATATTTCCAATCTCTCGGATTTCGAAGGCACCTGTGTTCATTACTGGGCGAGCGCGATCGAGACCAGGCTTTGCAGTGGCCAGGAGGTGGTGCTGACTGGCGCCGGCAACTCGGCGGGGCAGGCGGTGGTGTTCCTGGCCGAACAGGTCAAGAAGCTCTGGATGATCGTCAGGGGCAATAATCTGGAAGCGACCATGTCGCAATATCTGATCGACCGCATCCGCGGCCTGCCCAATGTCGAGGTCGTGACCCGCACCGAGATCTGCGGCCTGGAGGGCGAGCCCGGTCTGCTCAAACGTGTGCGCTGGAAAAATCGCGACAGTGGACAGACCACCGAACATGGGATCGGCCATGTCTTTTCCTTCATCGGCGCGCAGCCCAACACCGATTGGCTGCAGGGCTCGGGAGTCCATCTGGATGAGAAAGGCTTTGTCGTCACCGGCGCCGACAATGCCCATCTGCTGGCGACCAGCCGCGACGGCGTCTTTGCGGTGGGCGATGTGCGCTGCGGCTCGGTGAAACGGGTGGCGGCGGCGGTGGGCGAGGGCTCGACGGTGGTCTCGGCTATCCACGCCTTCCTGGCGCGCCAGCGCGCGGCGGCACACCGGGAGGCGGCGCAGTGAGCCAGGATTTCTGTTCGCATCTCGACACCATCGCCAAGGTGACTCCCAGCGCCAAAGGCTGCGAGGAGTGCCTCAAGACCGGCGATGTGTGGCTGCATTTGCGGCTCTGCCGGACCTGCGGCCATGTCGGCTGCTGTGATTCTTCCAAGAACAAGCATGCCACTAAGCATTTCCATCGCTCCAAGCATCCCATCATCGAAGGCTATGATCCGCCCGAAGGCTGGGGCTGGTGCTATGTGGACGAGGTGATGTTCGATCTGGGGTCCAATGTGACGCCGCAGCTTGGCCCCATTCCACGCTATTACTGAGGGCACCATGTGGGAAAGCGTCAAGGAAGGTTTCGATGTGTTCCTCACCGAGGGCGGCAAGTCCTTCGGCGCGGTGCGCCAGTTGCGGAAAGCTGAGCTGGTGATCTATGTCGAGAATGCGGGCGATTTCGAGGTGCCGTTCGCGGCCGTGAAAGACGCTGGCGCCGGCAAGGTGGTGCTGGATGAAAAGCAGCTTTCACCGAAGCTGCGCGAGGCCATCACCAATGCGCACCGGCGCGAGGATCCGCGTATCTGATCGGATAAATTGGGGGGGGATCATGAAAAAGCTGATTTTGGCGGGCTTGCTGCTCGCGCTCTGTACGCCGTGGGCCACGCCTTCAGTTGCGCGCGAGCGTTGGACGCCAGCCGAAGCAAATGCCTGGTACGCCAAACAGAAGTGGCTGGTGGGGAGCAATTACATTCCCACCGATGCCATCAACGAACTGGAGATGTGGCAGGAGGTGAGCTTCAACCCCGCCCAGATCGACAAGGAGCTGGGCTGGGCGCAAGCCATGGGCATGACCACCATGCGCGTCTTCCTGCATGACGGGCTGTGGCAACAGGATGCGCCCGGCTTCAAGAAACGCATCGGTGTCTTTCTGGATATCGCCGCACGCCATGGCATCAAGCCGCTGCTGGTGCTGTTCGATAGCTGCTGGGACCCCAACTACAAGATGGGCCCGCAGCATCCGCCCATTCCCGGCGTGCACAATTCCGGCTGGGTGCAGAGCCCCGGCGCCAAGGCGCTGGCTGATCCCGCACAATATCCGCGGCTGGAAAATTATGTGAAGGACCTGGTCGGCAGCTTTGCCGGCGATGCCCGCATTCTGGGCTGGGATGTGTGGAACGAGCCCGACAACACCAATGGCAATTCTTATCCCGATACCAGCCAGGCGCGTTACGATCAGGTGGCGGCGCTGCTGCCGCGCGTATTCGAATGGGCACGTAGCGCCAATCCGTCACAGCCCTTGACCAGCGGCATCTGGCATCACGATCACTGGGAAAATCTCGCCAGCCTGAACAGTGTCGAGAAGACCCAGCTCACCCAGTCTGACGTGATCTCCTTTCATGATTACAGCTGGCCGGAGATTTTCGAGGCGCGGGCGAAATCCCTGATGACCTACGGTCGCCCGGTCGTCTGCACCGAATATATGGCGCGGGGCGCTGGTTCGACCATCGACACGGTGCTGCCGATCGGCAAGCGTCTGGATGTCGGCATGATCAATTGGGGCTTTGTCGTCGGCAAGACCCAGACCGACCTGCCCTGGGACAGCTGGCAGCGGCCCTATACCTCGCGGCCGCCGGTGGTGTGGCACCATGAGCTTCTGCGTCCCGACGGCACGGCCTACCGGACACGCGAGATTGCCATCATCAAGGCGCTCAGCGCCGCGCCCAGGAAAGCTGCGCCGAACGTGGAATAGCTCTTACTTCCACGGCGTGACGGGGGGGACCTTGTCGGTGGGTCCCGGCGCCGCCACGCTGCCGAAATCGGCGGGCGAGACGATCTCCAGATATTCCATGTCGGGCGAGTAGTCGTACAGGTAATGCACCATGCCGGGCCGCTGATGCACGACATCGCCGGCTTCCACCAGGGTGACCTTGTCCTCGTACATGAACTTGGCCCAGCCTTTCATCATGATCACGATCTGAAAATCGCAGACGTGATAGTGCCAGCCGGTGCCGTCGGTTGGGGGCTGGTTCGCCTTGACCAGATGGGCGATCACCTTGCCGTTGGTGGCGCCGGCGATGCCGAGGTCGCGATAGAGGAAGAAATCGCGCAGCCCGCCGCCCTTGTATGGGGTGTCGCCCGGTTTGACATGGCTGAAGAAGGTGGACGCTGGCTCCTGACCCATGAACTGCTCCGTCTGTCATTGCTGCGGTGCAACATTAAGGCACCAAAACCGCGTGATGGAAAGAGCCTTATTTCATGGGAGCGTTAGCAGTTTGTTCAGGCAGCCTGCCGGAAATATGTGCACCGCGTCATCAGTGGAAAAGCGGTATCAGGCCATTGGCCTGCCAGAGTTTGGCGTTGGCGGGATCGGTGATGAAGGTGATGAAATCACGCGCCGCCACGGCATTGCCCGTCACTGCGGCGATTCCGACCGAAAAATCCACCGCCGCCTCGTACATGTCCGGCACCGGACCGGCTAGGGCCACGGCCTTGTCGTTGGCCAGCTCAGGCGCGAGCTGCAGGGCGATATCGGCGCGGCCATCCGCCAGCGCCGTGACGGCCAGCCCCTGCACCGGCACGCGTTTTACGGCGCGGAAGTCGGGCAGGCTCAGCATATTGGCGATCATCTGACCGGCGGATGTGCCGGCGGCAGGGTCGGCAAAAGCAACGCCGCGGGCTCTGAGCAACGTGGCGCGGAATTTCTCCGGGGTCGAGACGTCCGGGACCTTGCTGCCAGCCTTGACGCCCACGCCGACGGCAATGGTGCCCAGCGGCGTCATGCCCGAAACGGTGTTGATCGTAATCAGATCATTGGTGGGCAGCACCACCACATCGGCCGGCCCGGCCTTCAGGGCGGCGAGGACATTGGCGCGGCTGCCGCCGCCGACCGTCACGACCGAGCCGGTCTTGGCCGTGTAGTCCGCCGCCAAAGCCTTGAGACCCGGCTGGGCGGAAGCAGGCGCAAGAATGGTGAGAGTGGCGCTGCGGGCGGGGACCGCCAGCAGCGCCAGGATCAAAAGGACAACGCTAGACCGTCTTGGGATCCACATGCAGGACATCAACCAGATATTTGATGTTGCTCTTGAGGTTCTGCTCCATGTCCATGCCCTTGGGGATCATGGACGCATCAAGGTCGAGGATGATCCAGCCCTTATAGTTCTTCTGAATCAGGAAGGCCTGGATGGCGGGGAAGTCCACGCCGTTGGCGTCGGGACGATCCTTGTCGCCGCCCAGATTGCGGAACCAGCCATGGCCGCCGGCTTCCGGACCGGACTTGGGAACAGCAACGGTCTTGTTGCCGCGCAGATGCGTGGGCGCGTCCTTGTAGTGGATTTCCGCCACGCGTGGCCAATAGTCCTTGATGATTTGCAAAGGGTCCATGCCGCCCAGGGTCAGGTGCGAGGTGTCGGTCGTGAGCCAAACGTAGCGCGGGTCGGTCAGTTCCATCAGCCGGCGGGTCTCATGTTCGTTTTGGATCAGCGAGCCGACATGGGGATGGGGAGCCAGCCTGATACCCATCTTGATGGTTTCCATGCCGATGGCGTTGAGCGCGTCGGCGCAGACCTTGATCTGGTCGTCGGAAACCTCGTATCCGGCCGGGCGCGGACCGTTGTTCATCTTGAAATGGTCGCAATAACTGAATGGCTTGATGAAGTCGCGCGCGAACTTGATGTGATCCTTGATGGTCTTTGGGGTCTTGGTCTTGTCGAAGAAATTGCCCGAGAAGTCGGGACCACCGCCGTTGGAGCAGCTCGCCATGACCATTCCCGCATCGTCGAGCAGTTTCTTGAGGGCGAGTGGCTTGTCGAGATAGTTCACCACATTCTGGCGAAAAGGTTCGATGCCAGGCAGCCCGACCCGCTTCCCGACCTTGATCGCTTCCTCGATATTGGTCTCCCAGGAGATGGCGCTGTAGCCATAGCGGAAGGACAGCGGCTTGGCGGCAGCCGGCGTGGTCAAGCCCGCCGCGGCCAGGGCCGCGCCGGATGTCCGGATGAAATGGCGGCGCGTGAAAGTCATGGAAAATCCCTCCCCAGATGTTCTGTTGCCGCGAGATTTGCATGGGTGAGATGCGACCGGCAAGGCCGGGCAAATCGGTCCGGTGGACCGATTTGAGCATCGAACGCCGCGAGCTATGGCGAGCGGCTGGCCGGTTTGTCTGCAAAAAAACATGTCAAAAAACACTGGCCGGAAAGCCGCCTTTTCCGCCACATTCGGGCATGTCCAGCCAAAAACATGTCCTGCCCGACCGCCTGCGGCCCGGCCTCAAGCTGGTGTTCTGCGGTACCGCCGCGGGCCGCCAGTCAGCGCTGAGCCGCGCCTATTACGCCCATGGCCAGAACAAGTTCTGGAAGACGCTGCATACGGTCGGCCTGACACCGCATCTCTTCATGCCGCACGATTACGAGAAATTATGGGAGTTGGGGATCGGCCTGACCGATATCGCAAAATACACCTTCGGCATGGACCACCAGCTTCCGGCCGATGCGCTGGGACCGGAGGCGGTCGCCGCGCTCGAGGCGCGCATCCGCAAAGTGAAGCCCGCGATTCTCGCCTTCACCAGCCTGAATGGCGGACGCAAGGTGATGGGCAAGAATGCAGCCGCGGGCGAGCAGCCCGAGCGGCTGGGTGAAACGCGGGTTTTTATTCTGCCGTCCCCGTCTCCGCTGGCGGACAATCATTGGGACATAGGCCCGTGGCGAGCGTTGGCGCGCGCCTACAAGAAGCTGTGAATCACGGCGCGACCGCGGCGACCGCGCGATAGGCGGTCACCGGAATTTCAAAGCGCACGCAATGCTCAGAGCCGATATCCGAACCGCACATCGCGTCCGCCTCTTCGGCCAGGCTGACATGATAGGCGCCGATCGCGGGATCGGGATGGATGAAATTGGTCCTGACGATCTGCGCACCGGAGGCAAAGGCGGCATTGCGGCGGGCCGGACTATTGGCCCTGGCTTCGTGCGCGTCGTCGTCGGCGCGGGTGATGATCATGAAGCCGGCCTTCACAGCCGCGCCGATGCGGGCGCCGTCCTTGACCGGATCGGGAATATTGACGAATGCGGCCAGGGGTGAGGCCTGGTCCGCGGCAACGAACATCAAGCGTCCTTCCAGCGACGTCCGGCTGCCCTGATAGGCACGCGCCTTGACCATGCTGTCATCCAGCACAAAGATCACTTTCCCGCGCACCGCGCCCAGCATGGGCCAGGCATGGGCGGTGGCGGCGTCGCGCAGCGACGGATAACGGCCCTGAAGCTGGTCGGGCGTGAAGATCTGATCGGAGGTAAAGGCTGCCTTGATTTCCGTCTCCAGCGCATTCAACGCCGTTTCATCGCAGGGCAGGGGATGAGTCGCGCCGGGCATCGGCGTCTTGCTGTCATTGGTGCGGAGCGTGATGACGATGGGTAGATGGCGAGGATGGGCCCTGGACCAGGCCGCGACCCCTTGCAGACAATCGCTCAGGAGAAGACAGGACGAACGATAGTCCACATCCAGCACGTGGATCGCCTTGAAGCCGGGCCTGCTCATGGCCTTGATGTAATCGTCCGGCAGCAGGTCCATCGCCATGCCCGCGCCCGCGGGATTTTTATAGGCCCCGCCCTTGGGATCATAGGCGACGTCAAAGGCCAGCGCCCGCACATCGGCATCGAGTTGGGCAGCGATGGGCGGCAGGGCGAAATCCACCTCCTGCGCCGCTCGCTTGCCGCCCAGGCGAATCAGGCCCAGCACCGCTGTATCGGGGCGGAGCTTGTAGCTCTCGGCCGTGCCGACAACCTGGATCTGATCCAGTCGAAGATTGGCATCCATCCAGCCGGGCTGACAGCGCTCATCGCAGGCTTTCGCCTGGGTGCCGTGCGCTTGCGCCGCCGCCGGACCGGAAGAAGAAAAAAGGCCCGCCTGCGCCAAGGCAAAAGCCGCCGCCGGAACCAGGACGAAAGCGGCGAGAAGGTGGCGGCGCATGGAGAACCCGTTCTAGACCCGTCGCGCCACGGTAAGGCCGGCGATCAACAGAACCAGGAAGATGACCAGGAAGATAAAGAACAGCGTTTTGGCAATGGCGATGGAGGTGCCGGCGATGCCGGTGAAGCCCAACAGACCGGCGATCAGGCCGATCACCAGAAAAACCAGGGCCCACTTCAACATGAATGACTCCGTGTCGAAATCCTACAGGATCAACAACACGGAATCGGTTGCATAAGTTCCCGCAACTATTTTGCGAACGGCCTGGAACTAACGCGACGGAGCGTTACGCGGACGCGTGGCATCCCGCGTGGTTTCATGCAGCAGTTCTTCGGCGGGCTTGCCGGGCGAGGCTGTGCTTACGGGTTGCTGCGTCGTGGGCATCGGTGCGGCCAAGGTCCAATTGACAATCTCGTTCACGGCCGCTGTGAGCGCCTGTTGCAGCGCCTTCACCACAGCCTGCGCGCTGTTGACCGATGCCGTGCCGTTCTGGACCGAGGAAAAGCTGCCGACAATGGCGCGGCCATGGCTCGTGGTCAGTTTCACCGTCAAGGCGACGGTGACCGTGGGAATGCCGTCGGCCACGGCATAATGCGCGGTGAAATCCTTGATTTCGGTTACCAGATTATAGTCGGCATGAAGCGCGTCTTGTTCCTGTGCCACTGCGTCAATGCGACCCGAGGCCTCGAAACCGCCCAGCAGCGCGTGCTGCACGATAGACGGCAGACTGTCCGGATAGGCCGCCTTGGCATAGAAATCCATGCTGCCGTCGGGCTGGTTGAGGGCAATGCGGTTGGTGTCCAGCCCGGGCGCGGGCGTGGGCCGCAAGACCGAAAGCGCCCAGGCTACTTTCTGCTGGCTGGCGGGCGCCGCCGGAAATTTCGGCAGCACGGTATAGACCGACCCGGTGTCGGGCGGCCCTATGTCCAGCAGCTTGCCGCCACAGCCCGACAGAGCCAAAGAACCGGTCAGCCCGGCGCCGATCAGGAATATCCGCCGCGCGATCATGGAGCGCTTCCTTTTGGTTCATAGCCCTTGTGCCGGTCGCCGAACAAAAGCTTGGTGGGCGTGCGATTCAGCTGATCGGAAAATTCGGTGAGGCCTCCCACCAGGCGGCGCAATTCGCCGATCAGATCGGAAAGCTGGGCCAAGCCATCACCGTTTATGAAGGCATCGGCATCGTCGGCCACCTTGCCATATTTGCGCACCGTCAGGTCCACCTGCTGTATGGTGGGTTTGAAGCTGCCCGAGGCATCGTCCAGATTGGCCATCGCCTTGTTGGCATGGGCGATGGCGGCGTCGAGGTCGGCGCTGCGGCGGGCGATCACCTGCGTGGTCTCGTCCAGGTTGGTCAGCACATGGGCGATGGCGCGCCGGTTGTCGTCGTTGAGCACGTCGTTGAGCCGCGAAGCCGCGGTGTTAAGCTTGGCCACGAGCTCGGGCGCCGATTGCTGCAACTGGGCGAACGAGGACTGCTTGGTGTGGATGATTGGATAGCGCTGGCCTTCCAGGGCTACCAGCAGCGGCGATTTGGCGGTGCCGCCGGTGATCTCGACAAAGGATCCCCCAGTCAGGCCCTGGCTGTCGATGGAGGCGACGCTGTCTTCGCGGATGTTGAGATTGGGCTGCACCTGCATGGTGACGATCACGCGCTGGGGATCGCTGGGATCGAACTGCAGATCGGTGATGCGGCCGACCTCGATACCATTGTAGCGGGTGACGGTGCCTTTCCCCAGGCCCGTCACCGACCCTTTGAAGTAAGCCTGGTAATAGGCGTATTCCTGGCTGTACTGCACCCCGGCCAGCCACATGATGGTGACCACCAGCCCGATGACGCAGGCCAGCACAAAGGCGCCGACGGCGACGTAATTGGCTTTTGTTTCCATCAGTGGGCCTCCTCTGACGCCAGCGCGGCGCGGCCCCGCACGCCCGAGAAATAATCCTGGATCCAGGGATCCTTGTTCTGGCGCAGTTCCGAGATGGTGCCGATCACCAGTTTCTTGTTGACCAGCACTGCGATGCGGTCCGTGACGGCGCGCAAGGTGTCGATATCGTGCGTCACCAGAAAGACGGTCAGCCCCAGCGCCTTTTGTAGGCGCTTGACCAGTTCGTCGAACTGGTTGGCGGAGATGGGATCAAGCCCCGCCGTGGGCTCGTCCAGGAACAGCAGCTCCGGGTCCAGCGCGAGGGCGCGGGCGAGGCCCGCCCGCTTCTTCATGCCGCCGGAAAGTTCGGACGGGTATTTGTCGCCAGTGCCCGGCGGTAGTCCCACCATGGTCAGCTTCATCTCCGCGATCTCGTCCATCAGCTCCTGGCTCATGGCGGTATATTCACGCAAGGGCACCTGGATATTTTCCGCGACGGTCTGGGACGAGAACAACGCGCCTTCCTGAAACAGCACGCCCCAGCGCATTTCCAGCCGCCGCATGGCCGGGCCTTCGATCTCTCCGACGGTGGACTGGCCCAGCACGTCCACGGTGCCTTCCTTCGGCCGGATCAGTCCGATGATGGAGCGCAGCAGTACCGACTTGCCCGAGCCCGAACCGCCGACCACGCCCAGCACTTCGCCGCGATAGACGTCAAGATCGAGATGATCGTGGATCACCTTGTTGCCAAAGGCATTGACCAGGCCGCGGATCTTGATGACGACCTCTTTCTTTTTTTCCGTATCGGCGGGTGCGGCCATCAGATCCCCAACACCGAGAACATGATCGAGAAGGCGGCATCCAGCACGATCACCAGAAAGACGCTTTCCACCACCGAGCGGGTGGTGAGCTGGCCGACGCTGGCGGCGTTGCGCTCGACCTGGAAGCCTTCGTAGCAGCCGACCAGCGCGATCACGAAGGCGAACACGGGCGCCTTGATCAACCCCACCATCATGGTGTTGATGCTGACCGCCTCATTGAGCTGGCGCAGGAAGACGGGAATGGTGATGTTGAGCTGGAAGTAGCACATCACCGCGCCGCCGAGCAGGCCCATGATGTCGGAATAGAAGGTCAGTAAGGGCAGGGCGATCACCAGGCCCACGATGCGCGGCAGGACCAGCGTGTCCACGGTATTCAGGCCCATGGTCTGCATGGCGTCGATTTCCTCGTTGACGCGCATGGTGCCGATATGGGCGGTGAAGGCCGAGCCGGAACGGCCGGCGACAATGATGGCGGTGATCAGGCCGCCGATCTCGCGCAGGATGCCGACGCCCAGAAGATTGATGGTGAATATCTGTGCCCCGAAACGCGAGAGCTGATCGGCGCCCTGATAGGCCAGCACGATGCCGATCAGGAAAGCCAGCAGGCCGACGATGGGCAGGGCGTTGATCCCCGTTTCCTCTATCTGGGAAAACATGGCGGCAATGCGCAGATTGTGCTTGGGCTTGACGATGGCCTCGCCGGTCTCGACCGTGACGCGGCCCAGATAGCCCAGCATGGAAACGGTCTGGCGCCAGGCGTGCACGGTGGCGCGGCCGATTTTGTAGAGCCGCCCGCGGAAGCCGGGCGGGATGCGGCTCTTGTGCGGTTCAGGCGTGCGCTCCTGATCCAGATTTTCGAACAAAGGCTGATAAAGTTCGGGCAGGGAGAAGCGCGAGATTTTCGCGCCCGTGGCTTCCATGGCGCGGCGGGTGCGCAAGAGTAGCCAGGCGCCGGCGCTGTCCATGCGCGAGACCTGGCTGGCATCGATCTCGAGGACGCCGCCCTCCGGCTTGATGGCTTTCAGCTCCCGGTCCAACCGGGCACTTTCCCCGATGGTCCAGGAGCCCCCGAGCGCAAGAGTATCCCGGTCCAGCTTGAACCAGGCCTCCGGCTCGTCGGAAACGGCTTCGATGCTTGTCATGGGATTCCAAAGGAACCTTGGCAAAATGCCTTGTCCGGCCCAAAAGTTCCATAAGTTCCCCGCAGTCGGCCGTTTGGCTTTGCCGCAGGGGACTTTTAAAAACCGGACGTCATTTCACGGGAGGGTTAAGGATGGATCAGGTCCGGCTGGGCCAGACGGGGCTCAAGGTGTCGCGGATATGCCTGGGCACCATGACCTATGGCAGCCCCAAATGGCGCGACTGGGTGCTGGAGGAAGAGGCCTCGCGCCCCTTCATCAAGCGGGCGCTGGAAGCGGGCATCAATTTCTTCGACACCGCTGACATTTATTCCAACGGCGTCTCGGAGGAAGTGGTGGGCCGGGCGCTACGCGACTTCGCCGCCAAGCGCGAAGACTATGTGCTGGCCACCAAGGTCTTCTTCCCGGTCGATGGCCGCCATGGAGGCCTGTCGCGCAAGCACATAATGCACGCGATCGATGATTCTTTGCGCCGGCTGGGGATGGACTATGTGGATCTCTATCAGATCCACCGCTTCGACAATGCTACGCCGATCGAGGAGACTATCGAGGCGTTGCATGACGTGGTGAAGTCCGGCAAGGCCCGCTACATCGGCGCATCCTCGATGCATGCCTGGCAGTTCGCCAAATATCTGGCCACCGCCGAAAAAATGGGCATGACCAAGTTCATCTCAATGCAGAATTTCTACAATCTGGTCTATCGCGAGGAGGAGCGGGAGATGCTGCCGGTCTGCCGCGATCACGGCGTCGGCGTTATCCCCTGGAGTCCGCTGGCGCGGGGCTTTCTCAGCCGCTCCCATGCGCATGCGCTGGACAAGGAAACCACCCGCGCCAAAAGCGACAACATCCTGGACATGCAGTTCGATGCCAATGACGTGGAGACCTTGCGCCGGGTGGAGGAGACGGCGAGAAAACACGGCAAGAACAACGCCCAGATCGCCACGGCCTGGCTGCTGGCCAAGCGCGTCACCGCGCCGATCATCGGCGCCTCCAAGATGAGCCATCTGGAAGATGCCATCGCGGCCGCCGAGATCAGGCTGACGGCGGAGGAGATCACGTATCTGGAAGAGCCTTACAAGCCCAAAGCCGTCGCCGGCAGACTCCATTGAAAACAAAAAGGGCGCCGCGAGGCGCCCTTTATTTTATCAAATCGGCGGGGGTAGATTAGAGCGGCCACCAATCCAACTGATTCTTGTAGGCCGCATCGTCGGCTTTCTGTTCCCAGCCGCCGCCCAGCGCATTGTAAAGCGACAGATAGGCATTCAGCCGCGCCAGTTTGGACAGCGCCAGCGCCTGCTGGGCGTTGAACAGCGATTGCTGGTTGATGAGCAGCGCCAGGATGTCGATGGTGCCTTCGCGATATTGCAATTCGGAGATGCGGAAGGCTTCCGCATCGGCGCGGGTCTGGGTGTCGATCAGCGCCAGCTGGTCGGTGGTGGACTTCACGGTGCCCAGGGCCGTTTCCACGTCCTGGAAGCCGGTGAACACGGCCTTGCGATAGGCGGCGATCAATTCCAGCTGCTGGGCGCGCGCCGCATCGTTGCGGGCATGGATCGCGCCGCCGTCGAAGATGGTCTGCGCCACCGAGGCGCCGACACTCCAAACAAAGCCGGCCGGACCGAACAAATTGGAAAGAGAGGATACCGGCCCGTAGCCCGTATCGGCAGACAGGTTCAGCGACGGGAAATACAGTGAGCGCGCCGCATCCACATTGGCATGGGCGGCATAGAGTTGGGCCTCCGCCTGCGCGATGGACGGGTTGCGCAGCAGAAGTTCCGACGGCAGGCCGGGCTGCACCGACGGTGCCATGATGCCGTCCAGGTTCTGCGCCTTGATGTCGAAACCCTCCGGCGCCCGGCCCAGCAGAATGGCCAGCGAATAGCGCGCTTCCTTTTCCGCTTCGATGAAACCGGGCAGGGTGGATTCCTCCTGCGCCAGCTGAGCTTGTTGCTGCGCCAGTTCCAGATTGGAGGTCACACCGCTGTTCACCTTGGCCTGGGTGATGGCCAGGATGCGCTTGGCGGCGGCGATATTGGCGTTGGCCAGGGCGATGCGCTCGCGATAGGAGAGGACGGTGAAATATTCAGACGCCACCTGGGAGGAAATGGAAATGCCGGTGACTGCGGCGGCATAGCGGGCGGCACGCAGATCCTCGCGCGCAGCTTGAAGATTAAAATACTGGGTCCCGAAAAAGCCCTGCTGGTAGCTGGCCGTCAGGCCGGCATTGAAGGCGTTGTGCGCGCGCGGGATGCTGGAATTGCCGCCGCTGCGGGTCACACCGATATCGGCGCCGAGAGTGGGAAACAGCGCCGCCAGCGCGACGCCGTCATTGGCCTCGGCCTGCAGCACGCGGGCCGCGGCCTGGGCGATGTCGAGATTTTCCTTCTGCGCCGTTTCTTCCAGCGGTGTGAGCTCGTCGGAGCCGAAGCCGGCCCACCAGGCGGCCTTGGGCCAGACGGGGGCGCTCTTGTCACTGGGGGCCGTGAAGCTGGGCGGCAGATCGCCCGGCCGGTTGAGGGGCTGCGGATTGGCGGTGCAGGCAACCAGGCTGGCCGAAAGCACAGTCGCGCTCACGCCGCGGAGAAATGCGCCACGAAACAAGGACTTCATTGAACTCTCTTTTGCCAAATGGGGCGGCCAGAGCCGCGTTTATGGATGCCTTAGCTTAAGGCCCCTGATACCCGCATCGGCCCCGCCAGCGCAAATATGGCGGTGGCGGGCCGTCAGGCAAGGGCTGGGCGCTGTAAAGCTTTGTCGCGTGGCTCAAAAACCATGCCCGGACCCGCCTTCAGAGGGGTGAAATGATCACAGCAGAGGGTGAATTACTCCTGCGACAGATAAATGACCGCCGCGGGCGAGACAAAACATGTCAGGTGGGGAGCAAAATGGACGGCCGGACGGATGGCTTAACGTGGGGGGAACCTCAGCCGGCCCGCCTCGCCCTGCGTAGCAGGGCAACCAAAAGCCGCGCGAAGCGCGGCAAACAAAGCGGTCGGGCTGGAGAGCAAAATGGACGGCCGGACTGATGGCTTAACGTGGGGGGCACCTCAGCCGGCCCGACCGTCCTTGTGGCCTTTATCCCTAAGGTGGAGCGCCGAATGGACACAAAGCCAAGGACAGCTTCCTCTCCCATCCTTTCAAGGTGAAGAGTTGGAGCCTTTCTAAATTGTAACGGAATGTCGCCAACGCGCCTAGCGCTCAGGTCCGGCGAAACAAATTTTTACGACGCCCGGATTGATCCGGATCGGCGCCCGCGCGCTGCGCAATCCGCTGCCTCAGCGGTCCCTGTCCCTCAGCTCGTGCCATCGTTTGGCGGTCACGGTGCCGGTGAGGGCGGGATGGTTGGAATCAAGATCGGCACGCGCCGCGCGCTGGGACGAATTGGCGCGCGTGATCATATCCGGTCCCTGGGTGATGGATGCCATCGTCTGCGGATCGGGCGCGATCTCGCCGCGGCGCAGGGGATGGCTCTCGGCAGCCAGGGACGGCGCCGTCACAACAAACAGGCAGGCCAGAGACGCAGCCGCGACGAACAGGGGTTTCATGGCGAGGTTCTCCGATGTCTCGGAGGTAAAACCATTTCTTTGCCATACCGGTTGCCGGAACCGGCGATGGACTTAAGACCAATCAGTGCCCCACTGCGCCAAGCAAAAAGCCCACGCCGTCCGGCGTGGGCTTTAGCCAGGACTGCCTGTTTTATTTCTTGAGACCGAACGCCACGACATGGGCGTCATGGGTGACGACGAAGACCTTGCCCATCGCCACCACTGGCTCGCTGAAATGCACCCAGTCGCTCAGGGTCTTGCCGCTGGACCAGAGTTGCTTGCCGCTCACCGCGTCATAGGCATAGAGCGTCATGTTGGTGATCGGCGTCGAGCGCAGTACGGCGCTCTGGTCATAAGGCATGCGCGGATCGCCGGGCTTGGCGCCATTCTGCAGCGCCTGGCCGCCGGTGGAGAGGGCATAGACCACGCCATTGGCTACCACGGGCGGATCTGGCATCACCATGTTGGTGGACGTCCAGAGTGGCGCGGCGGAGATCTGGCCGTTGTTGTTCAGCACCTCGAAGGCCATGATGCTGCCGTCCTCACGCGGGCCGTTGGTTACCGGGAAGGTGGGTGCATCTTTCGACGGATGGCCGGAAAGCGGCAGATAGAGGAAGCGGCGTCCGTTCGCCTCATAGGTGGCGATGGCGCCCCATACGCCGCGGCCGGGATCGGTGCCGGTCTTTTCGTCATTGCCCAACTTGGAGGACTGCCACAGCGGCGTCATATGGTTCGCCCCGCCCAGATTGTGGGCGTCCAGCAGCCGCAGCACCGCTTCTTTTTGCGACGCCGCCACCAGGGTCTTGCCGGCGAAGTTGAACACGACCGGTGAAGCCGAGCCCGACATGTCGTGCATCAGATTGTCCATCCAGTTGGATGGGGTGTAGCTGTCCATCAGCCGCGCCGCCCTGGGCGCCACTTTCAGGATGCTTTCGCTGAAGTCACCGGCAGCCGGTTCATAGCGGCCGTCGCTGGTCTCCAGCACCACCCCGCCGGGCGCACGGACAACGCCGCCGCGGCCCCAGGGCGCGGCGGGACGCGCGCCACTGGTGAAGAAATGCGTCACCACCGGATGGGCGAGGTCGTGCACATCGGCGGCATTGACGGCCGAAGCGTCGAGCAGCGGACCGGTGCCGGCGCGGCGCAGGCCCGAAATGGCGGCGGCATATTCGATCGAATTCTTGTCGGTGATTTCGCCGCAGGCGCGCCCGCTGGAGGAATAGAGCACATTGTCGATCAGGTTCAGGCTCCAGGCGCGCACAAAAGGCGCCGCCATGGAAACGGGCGTGAGGCGCTCGGCGCCGTCCGCAAGATTCAGCCCGCGCAGAACCCCGTCGCCGCTGATGAAGAAGACAATGCCGCGCGCCTTGTCGATGGTGGGCGTGGCGTTGGGAGTCTTGGGGCACAGCCAGTCGCGGACCGGCGCCGTGGATTTGTGCGGATTGGGAAAGCTCTTCTGCCAGGCGACCTGGCCGCTATTGGCATCCACCGCGAAGAGAATGTCGTTGGCGCCCAGAATGAAGAGCAGGTCCTTGGGCCCGGACGGCGTTGCCACGCCCGCCGCCAGCACCGGCGCGGTCATGGTAGAGAGCACATATTTGTCCACCGGCACGGCGAGCTGGGTGGACCAGAGCTGTTTCAGGCCGCGCACATTCTGCGGCGTCAGTGTGGTCTCGGCCCTGTTCCAGCCGGTGCGCTCCTGGTCATAACCCCAGGTCAGCCATTCGTTGGTCGCAGGCGCAATGACGAGCTGTTCGTTGGACGGCGGGGCCACGGCCATACGGCGGGCGATGGCCGGGTCCATGCCCTCGGTCAGGCCTGCGGCGGGCGCCTGCTGCTGCGCGACGCTGGCGCCCGCGCAGAGCAGTGAAGCCAGTGTGGCGATGGAGAGGATCGAGAATTTCATGAAAGCACCCGTTTTCCAGCCCTGAAGCGGGGTTAGGACCCCACCAATTTGCCGGGACGTTCGGTCTCGCCAGACAATTTGTCAACGCGGCCTTTGGAAGCCGGCCGGCGATAGATCGTCTTCCATTTTGGATGGGAAGGGGCGACCGCAATTTCAACCCTGAAGCGCGGCTCCGGCCGAGGAAATATCAAAGCCGAGCTGCGCCCTAGATTTTTGCGGTCTTCCTAGGTTTCTGCAGGAAGTTATACCGTGGCGGTAGCTTGTTTGTAGCTATAGTCAGCGAGCTGAATTCCAGGTCGATATAAGTAGGGGCCGATACTCCGGCGATGGGAAATGCAGTTTTCTGATTCCACTTGATAATGTGGCCGGTGCTGTCTTTTAAACGATCCTTCGCAAATAGTTGAGAATAGCGCCGTGGTGATATTCCGGTGAACTGCCGAAATACGACCCTGTTTTCGCGTTTTCCTTCCACGTCGACAGCGATTGAATCTGGATACAATATTGAAGCTTCGCTTTTCGGGTACGGTTTTAAATAAAAAACCTCTGCAATGCCTGCTCCTACTATGTGTTTCGCGCAGTTATGGCATGGAAAGGTTGTCGTAAATAGCCGATGGTTTTTTATAGCTCGCCCGTTTCTAGCTGCATCAGTGATCGCATTCATTTCGGCGTGCATCGCTCGGCCGAATTCAAGGGAGTCGAGTATTTGCGCATCTCTGATTTTTGACATGTCTTTTGCGAAGAGCTTTTCTTCTAGCTGTTGCTCATCCATTTGAGATATCGTTTTGGCCAAGAGGTCGTGATCTTTAAGCCGCACAACAACGTCGATGAGCATGCCCCTCTTTCGGATTGTGTTGTAATCATAAGCCTTCGTATAGTCCCGAGCGTCATGCGGGTCCCCCGTCCAGTAGGTTCCCCCGCCGGCTTTTGGAACCTCGTTGCATCCGAGACAGGCGACTTCTCCCTCCGTCGAAAGGATGGCAACGCCTACCTGCCTAGACAGGTCGAGCGAGCGTAGTCCGGCATTCGTCGCCAAATTCATGCCGTATTCTTCTTGGGTGGGAGATATTGTGAAGTCGCCAAAGAAAGAATGAAAAAATCTTGAAATTATTTCCTTCGTAGACTGAAGATTCGAAGAATCTACAATCAAATCCGCCATCGGAAATGTATCGGCCACTCGCTGACCGGTAACAATTTCATCTTCCGAATCGTCGCGTTTGATTAGCTCGTCTGCGGTGGCCGCCCATTTTTCATGAGATTTTGATGACTTGTGCGCTTCAGCGATCTTGTCGACTAGAGCGGCTTTTCTTTTTTCGAGCGGAGAGTGACAGGATATCTGAACAAAGAGCGATCCATAAATCGAACGAAGGAGCGTTATTTCTTCAGGGCGCTTCAATTGATCCACGATGTAAAGGGTTCTCTTTGCAGGTTGATCTGGTCCCCCTTTCGATTTCCGATGTTTTTGGATTTCGAGGATGGCAAGCAGCGCCATGATTTCTTGATGTTTTGTTTGTTCTCTGAGTTTGTTGCATGCATCAATATAGGAATTGTATTTGCGCTCGATCGGGGTTTGATAGACCTTGGGTAGAAAGGGAATGTCTGGTATCGATTTGGTCAACTTGATGTGAAGAACATCATAGTTGAGTGCTCCTGCCGCATCGGTGACTACACTGATCACCTTATCCATCTCGACGCCAATACGTCCTACCAGCCCAACGACCAGTTCGGAGTCATAGAAGGGCGGGAACTTCCTTAATGTCGGCTTGGTCGCGATTAACTTTTGCGCCGCTTTCGCCATGTGCCTCCCCTCAAGGTCTCGCGACCGTAGGTCGCAATAAATTGGTGTTGGAAACCGAAATGGGTACTCGGTTCAGCTCTTTATTGCGTTAATATAGCTGAGTCGGAATTGAACGAGGGCCCTATGAGTTCGGTCGGGAAAGCGATGTCCAATCAATGGATGATCGACCTTGCTGCATTTGCTCAAAAGGAAGTGCATCAATGGCCAACCTGGAAACAGGAGGGGTTTGGCATCCGTTCTGCGGGTGACAAGCCGAAGGTGTCTTCTGGTTCCGCCAAACAGGCGAAAAAGGTGGCCTAAGCGGGCGTGTACCGCACCGGTTGTGAGTCGTTTGCTTCGTTTAGTTGCGGCGGTTAAACCGCCTGTTATAGTCGGAAACCCGACGCAATAGTGGGCTCACTTCCGGCGCTGCACCGCCGGCTCGTGCAGGGGTAAGGGAGTGTTTCCGTCTCATTGAGCGGCCTCCCGTCTAGTGATCCCACTATTGCACCGATCTATTGCTTTAGATTGTCCTAGGACCGTTGCTTGAGCGGACTGTATGGTTCGACGGTGCTTTCGCGCCCACGTATAAAGACTTTGATATTCTGCCTTTTGGTGCTCCTGTCCTCCGCGCCGGCCCAGGCCGCGGTCACCATCACTTTCTATTCCCACGATTTCCGCATGTTCGGGGCCGGGCTGCTCGCCAACTTTCCGCATGGCTTCGTCGCCCTGTCGGGCGCGCCGGAAGATGGCACGCCCGCGGTCAATAGCACTTACGGTTTCTCCGCCACCGATTTCTTCATCAATGCCCTGTGGGAGCCCGTGGAAGGCTCGCTCGATCCCAGCCCGCTTCCGGCGTCCTACATGGCGAGCGCCGACCGGCATTTCTCTTTTGCGCTGACCGACGCGCAGTATCACGCGGTGACCGCGGTGGTGGACAAGTGGAAGAGCTGGCCGCAGCCCTCCTATGACATCGACAAGCACAACTGCGTCACTTTTGTGAAAGAGCTGGCCATCGCGGCCGGTCTTTCCGTCAGCGAGAGTCCTAAGTTCATCCGCAAGCCGAAGGAATTCCTGGACGACATGGCGTCCCGCAACGCCGCCTTCCTGGGAGAGCATGGCAATGTCATCGCCGTCTCCGCGCCCGGCGGCGGGATGGACGCGCTGCGCAACCGCACCCAGGAACTGGAAGGTCAGGTCAGAGCGGTGAAGGAAAAGAACTAGGCTGCGCCTCGCTCAAGCTCGGCGCGTTCGTCGCTTCAAACGGTCCACCGGACCGTTTGATTTGCCTTCGGCAAACTGCTCCTCACCCACTTGCAAACGGATTGTCATGAAACCCGTCCACAGGCCGCAATGGCACCGGCAGCGCCGGCCGCGCGCCGATATAAAGCTGCAAGGTCATCTGGTTGGTCGCCTTGTCCCACACCATCTGCGGCGCCACGCCGCCCGGCTTGCGGAAGGTCTTCCCGTCAAAGTCGAAGCTGCGGGGCCCGACCTCGCTCCAGCCATTGGCCAGGTCGGCCGCCAGTTGCGCCCGAAGCCGATTGACCTGCTCGCGGGGGCCGATGGCGTTGGTGATATCGGGGGCCATCACCTTGACCTGGCCGCTTGCGAGAATCTCAACCCGCGCCGCCACCAGATCGCCGCCGCCCTCATAGCCGCCTTCCCACTTGCCGACAGGCGGTTGGGATTTGCCGCAACCGGCCAGCGCCGCCGCCAGCACAACAAACAACAGGGCTCTGACCATCGCACGACTCAAGTGTTACGCCGCGGCATGCTAGCATCGGGGCAAAGACAATTCATGCGGGGGTATAATGCCGGCCTGGAAGATCGCGCTCGGAGAGCTGCTCTCCGAATGCCTTGCCGTATTCATCATCATCGTCATCGGCTGCTCGGCCGCCTGCATGTATACGCTTTATGATCCCAGTCCCTACCAGACCGCCTATTGGGGCGTCTGCATCACCTGGGGGCTGGCGGTCACCATCGCCATCTATGTCACCGGGGCGGTCTCAGGCACCCACGCCAATCCGGCGGTGACCCTGGCGTTGGCGCTTTACCGAGGTTTTTCCTGGCGCAAGGTGCTGCCCTACAGCGCCGCGCAAGTGGTCGGCGGATTCCTGGGCGCGGCCGTGGTCTATCTGCTCTATGGCCCGGTCATCGATCACTTCAACGACCTGCATCATCTGACGCGCGCCGGCGGCGGCGCGGCCGGCGTGTTCTTCACCCATCCGGGCCTTGCCATCAGCGTGATGCACGCCTTTGTCGATGAGATCGTGCTGACCGCGATCCTGGTGCTGGGCATCTTCGCCATCACCGAGGAGTTCAACACCGTGGCGCCCCAGGCCAATTCCAGCGCGCTGATCATCGGACTGTTGGTGGCGGCTATCGGGGCCAGCGCCGGGTATCTGGAGGCCTGGGCGATCAATCCGGCGCGCGATCTGGGACCGCGCCTGTTTGCCTGGATGGCGGGCTGGGGCGAGGCGGCCCTGCCGTCGCCCGGCAATTACTGGTGGGTGCCGATCGCGGGGCCTCTGATCGGGGGCGTGGTGGGGGGTGGCCTTTACCAGGGCCTGATCCGTCCGTTCCTGCCGGCCTGGCGCAAATTGCAGCCCTGACAGGGCTTTATCCTGCCCGCTGAAACCGAATGGCGGGCCTGTTCAAGCTTTGCTTGCCCGGCGCGGCCCCGGTTGTTATCCCCCTCCCGCAATTTTGCGAAAGAGTCGCTCCCATGCCGCTTCCCAAGGGTTTTCTGGCCGAGTCGCTGGGCCGCATCCAGCCGTCGCCCACCATTGCGGTGACCAGCAAGGCACGGGAACTGAAGGCCGCCGGGCGAGACGTGATCGGCCTTGGCGCCGGCGAGCCGGACTTCGACACCCCGGATAACATCAAGGCTGCGGGCATCAAGGCCATCCAGGACGGTCAGACCAAGTACACCGCGGTGGAAGGCATTCCCGAACTGCGCGCCGCCATCGCCGCCAAGTTCAAGCGCGAGAACAATATCGACTATAAGCCGTCGCAGACTTTCGTGGCGCCGGGCGGCAAGACCATCATCTATAACGCGCTGCTGGCGACCTTGAATCCCGGCGACGAAGTGATCGTGCCCGCGCCTTATTGGGTCAGCTATCCCGATATCGCGCTCTTGGGTGGCGGCAAGCCGGTCATCATCGAATGCGGCCTGGAGAATGGCTTCCGCCTGACGCCGGACGCTTTGGAGAAGGCGATCACCCCCAAGACCAAGTGGCTGATCTTCAACCAGCCGTCCAACCCGACGGGGGCCTGCTATACCCGCGAACAGCTCAAGGGTCTGACGGATGTGCTGATGAAACATCCCCATGTCTGGGTGCTGACCGACGACATGTACGAGCATCTGGTCTATGGCGGTTTCAAGTTTACCACCATCCTGGAAGTGGAACCGGGTCTCTACGAGCGCACCTTGACCATGAACGGCGTGTCAAAGGCCTATGCCATGACCGGGTGGCGCATCGGCTATTGCGCCGGTCCCGAAGACCTGATCAAGGCGATGGCCAAGCTGCAGAGCCAGTCGGCCACCAACGCCACCTCCATTTCGCAATGGGCGGCGGTGGAAGCGCTGAACGGGCCGCAGGACTTCATCCCGAAATTCCAGAAGATCTTCGAGGAGCGGCGCGACCTGGTGGTCTCCATGCTCAACCAAGCCACCGGCATCGAATGCCCCAAGCCGGAGGGAGCCTTCTATGTCTATCCTTCGATCAAGAAGCTGATCGGCAAGAAGACGCAGGCCGGCAAGGTGATCGCCACCGATGGTGATTTCGCGTCTGAGTTGCTGGAAGCCACGGGCGTGGCGGTGGTGCATGGTGCGGCGTTCGGGCTTTCGCCGTTCTTCCGCATCTCCTACGCCACCTCCAACAAGGCGCTGGAAGAGGCTTGCAAGCGGATTCAGACCTTCTGCAACAGTCTGGCTTGAGGCGGAAAAGCTGCGGAAAACCGGCAATTTCCGGTTGCTGCAGCGGATCAGCGTAAACACGGTTTTAAGCATGTCCTGACATCATCGGGGCATGCGCTATGGCCTTGTTCTTGCGGCCATGCTGGTTGCCGTCCTGGCGACCGAAGCAAAGGCTCTCGACCTCACCGATGATCTCAGCATCACCGGCTATGTAGACGCGCGTCTCTTCGCGCCCACCGACCAGTTGGGCTGGCTGAAGGGCGGGCAGGGCAAATTCCGCTACGGTTCCGGTCAGCATTTCGGCGGCGAGGCGATTGTCCAGGCCGACTGGCGGATGGCCGACAGTCTCAATCTTATCGCGGTCGGGCGGCTGGAGCCGCAGACTCCCAGTATCGCCGACGCCCTGGAAACTTATGTCCGTTATGCGCCGGCGGCCGACGGCCCCTTTTCCTGGTCGGTGAAGGCGGGCGTCTTCTTTCCCACCATTAGTCTGGAGAATGACGATCTCGGTTGGGCGAGCCCCTATACCTTGACGTCATCCGCCATCAACAGCTGGATCGGCGAGGAAGTGCGCACGGTCGGCAGTGAGGGCACGGCGCGCTGGGATACCGGCAGCATCGGCACGGTCTCGCTGATCGGCGCGCTGCTCTGCTGCAACGATGAGTCCGGCACCTTGCTCGCCGATCGCGGCTGGGACATGGCGGATCGGCCCACCGGTCTGTTCGAACGCCTGCGCGTGCCCGATGCCACCCGCCGCATCTTCCACGCACCGGTGCCGGGCGACACGGGCATGTTCGACGAGCTGGATGGCATTGTCGGCTGGTACGCCGGCGCGGTCTGGCAGATTCCCGGCATCGCCAAACTCACCGTCACCCGCTACGACAATCAGGGCGATCCGGCAGCCGCCTCGCTGCGTGATCTGGGATGGCGCACCCAGTTCTGGAATTTCGGCGCCCGCACCCAGGTCGGTTCCCTGGTGCTGATCGCCCAGCAGCTCAGCGGTTACACCGAGGTGGAGGTGCGCGGCACCGAGGCCGGCACCAAGTTCGAATCCGGCTTCCTGCTGGCGAGCTATGATTTGGAAGACTGGCGGATCTCGCTGCGTGAAGACCTGTTCCAGACCCGCCGTGTCGCGGCCGTCAACAACATCTGGAACGAGGATGGCTCTGCCACCACCGCTTCGATCTCCTGGTCGCCGCAGGAGTGGGTGCGGCTGACCGGCGAGCTCATCGCCATGACCAGCCGGCGCGGCGAATATGTGGCGGCGGGCATGCCCTATAACCGCAACGACACGCAGATCCAATTCGACGCGCGGTTTTTCTTTTAGGTTCACCCCCCACCGTTCCGGCCCGCGCGCCTTCGGCGCTTGGCGTTCGGTTGGCTTGGCCGCCAACCTCACCCTCGACCATCAGGCAGCCGCTCTGCGGCTGCGCCCGTCTCGGCCACCTCCCCCTCGCATGTGCTACGCACGCGAGGGGAGGAAGCCGGCGGATGCTGAAGGTCGCCCGGCGGAATGCCGGGCTCGAGCCTGTTCAATCTTCGGAATCCCCAAGACTTGCCATTGTATGAAAGTTTGCATACAATGGAACAATGCTCGACCATCTCACGGTCCAGAACACGGGCGTGCCGATCTATGTCCAGCTGCGCGACCAGATTCTGGCCCTGATCGGGCGCGGGGTGCTCAAGCCCGGCAGCCAGCTTCCCACCATGCGCCAGGTGGCGGTGGCGCTGAGGATCGATCTCAATACCGTGCAGCGCGCCTATGCCGAGCTGGAGCGTGACGGGGCGTTGACCAAGATCCGGGGCGTCGGGACTTTCGTCACCGAAGCGCCGCCGCCGCCCAAGAATGTGCGCAAGCATCTGCAGGATTTTGCCTTCCGGGTCGCCGGCGAGGCGCGCGGGCAGGGCATCGCTCTGGATGATCTGGCTGAGGCGCTGACCAAGCTCGCGGAGCGCGGCGCATGATTATCCTTCCCCCTGCGCAACCTCCTCCGGAGGAGCCTGCCCCGCGCCTGACGCCGCGCCCCAGTCCTTATTTCAAGGGCGTGCCAGGGCCCTGGCAACGCAACGTCTATCGGGCGGCGCGCGCGATGGCGGCCGCGGACAGTCTCGGCGTGACCGAAGCGATCGCCGTCGCACGCCGCAATTCCCGAAAATCCATTTCGTCCAGTTCCACCACGGAGGGTCACATGAATCCCATCAGTGCAGTGATTTTCATCATCTTCGTCGGCGGGGCCGTGTTGGCGCGCCTCGCCGATATGCCCATCGCCGTCACTGTCATTCTGGCGTTGATCGGCATCTTCCTCGGCTATTCAGTGAAGATGGCCCAGCAATGGGAGCGGGCGGTCATTTTGCGGCTTGGCAAGCTGCATGCCGTCAAGGGCCCCGGTCTCTTCATCCTGATCCCGATCTTCGATGCGGTCGCAACCTGGATTGACCAACGCATTCGCACCACCGAAGTCAATGCCGAGCAGGCGCTGACCAAGGACACGGTGCCGGTGAATGTGGACGCGATCGTGTTCTGGATGGTGCACGATGCCGAGCGCGCCGCGTTGGAGATCGCCGACTATGTCAGCGCGGTACAGCGTGTCGCCCAGACCAGCTTGCGCGAGATGATCGGTTCTTCCGTCCTGTCGGAGCTTCTTTCCGACCGCAAGACTGCGGATGCGGCTCTGAAAGAGGTGATCGGCGCCAAGACGGCGGAATGGGGCGTCACCGTCAACTCGGTGGAGATCCGCGACGTCGCCATTCCGGACAACCTGCAGGATGCCATGAGTCGCCAGGCCCAGGCCGAGCGCGAGAAGCAGGCGCGTGTGACCCTGGGCTCGGCGGAAGAAGAAGTGGCGCAGAAATTCGTCAATGCCGCCAAACTTTATGCCGCGCATCCCGAGGCGTTGCAGCTGCGCGCCATGAACATCATCTATGAAACCACCAAGGAGCGCGGCGCCACCATCCTGATGCCAACCAGCATGGTGGATGCGATGAGCCCGGCGCTCGGGATGGCGCTGGCGAGCCGCAATGTAAATCTGCAACAGCCGACTACCGAATCCGCGCAGCCGGCCCCCGCCACCTCCGTGCCGCAAGTGCCTCGCGGAAATTAAGCCCCAACATATATACGGATTCCAGTGTGCGCCCGCCGATTTCGCGGGCGCACATTGTTCCCGCCGTTTACTGTCCTTCCGCAGAATTTACCGGCAGCCGGCCGATCAAGCCTTGCATTGGCGCTTCAACGGCGCGAGGCTTATGCCTCTGGAAGGGCGCTGGCCGCCCCACCGCGACCCGCCCGAAGGCATTGTTCGCCGAACAATGCGGTTTTCGAAGCGGAGGCGCGCATGACCCAGGAACATCCCCACAAGGAACAAACGCCAAAAATAAAATCGGGGCCGCGCGCCATTGCGCTCGTTGGCCCGCATGGCGGCGGCAAGACAACGCTGCTCGAGAGTATCGCGATGATCACAGGCGCCGTGCAACGAAAAGGCTCGGTCGCCACCGGTTCCAGCCTGGGCGATTCTGCGCTCCAGTCCCGCGCTCGTCAGATGAGCGTGGAAATGAATGTGCTGACCACCAATTATCTGGGCGAGGAGTTCACCTTTCTGGACTGCCCCGGCTCCATCGAATTCCTGGCCGATACGTTGAACCTGCTGTCCGGCATCGATGCCGCGGTGGTGGTGTGCGAGCCCGATGCGGCCAAGGCCACCATGCTGCAGCCTTATCTGAAGCGGCTGGCGGAAGCGAATATTCCGCACATGCTTTTCATCAACAAGATCGACAAGGCGCACGGACCGGTGCGCGCGCTGCTCACGGCGCTGCAGGATGTCAGTGAAAAACCGTTGCTGCTGCGCCAGATACCCATCTGGGAACACGGCGCCGCCACCGGCTTTGTGGATCTGGCGCTGGAGCGCGCTTTTTCCTACCGCCCCCACGCCGCCAGCGAGGTGGTGGATATCGCCGATTATGCCCGCGAAAAGGAGGCCCGCTTCCAGATGCTGGAAAAGCTGGCCGATTATGACGAGCATCTGATGGAAGAACTGCTCGGCGATGTCGAGCCGCCGCGTGACGAAGTTCTGGGCGACATCAAGCGCGAACTGGCGGAAGGCCTGGTGGTGCCGGCGATGTTCGGTTCGGCCGAAGGCGACAATGGGGTGCGCCGGCTGCTCAAATCCTTGCGCCATGACGGCCCGGAAGTGTCGGTTGTGGCCTCGCGCGACGGGATCGCGCCCGGTGGCGAGGCGGTGGTGCAGATTCTCAAGACCTTCCATAGCGGCCATGGCGGCAAGCTTTCGCTGGTGCGGGTGTTGCGCGGAAACCTGAAAGACGGCGCCGTGCTGCATGGCGAGGGCGGGCGGGAGGCCCGGATCGCCGGCATCTTCGCGCTTTGCGGCGACAAGCAGATCAAGCGCCATGCCGCGGGGGCGGGCGATACGGTGGCCCTGGCGAAACTCGATGCCTTTGCCACCGGCGAGATCCTGTCCACCGCCAAGTCCGGCGGGGCTCGCGCCAAGACCGAGGCCTTGACCCCGGTTTATCGCCTGGCCGTGGCGGTGCAGGACCGCAAGGACGAGGTCAAGCTCACCTCGGCCATCGCCAAGCTGTGCGAGGAAGATCCTTCGCTGGTGTTTGAGCAGAATCCCGAAACCCACGACATGATCCTGGCGGGGCAGGGCGAAGTGCATCTCAAGGTGGCGGTGGAAAAACTGCAGAACCGCTTTGGCCTGACCCTGGCCACCAAGCCGCCGCAGGTGCCGTATCATGAGACGATCCGCAAGGGCGCCAGCGCCCGCGGCCGTCACAAGCGCCAGACCGGCGGCCATGGCCAGTTCGGCGATGTGGTGATCGAGATATCACCATCGCCGCGCGGCACCGGCTTTGCCTTTCACGATCGCATCAAGGGCGGTGTGGTCCCCAAGCAATGGATCGGCTCGGTGGAAAAAGGCGTCCGCGAATATATGAAGACTGGACCCCTGGGCTTTCCGGTGGTGGATGTCAGCGTGGCGCTGGTCGACGGCTCCTATCATACAGTGGATTCCTCCGATGCCGCCTTCCAGACGGCCGGGCGGATCGCCATGAGCGAAGGCATGCCGGACTGTTCACCGGTGCTGCTGGAACCGATCATGCGGGTGAAGGTGCATGTGCCCTCCGACGTCAGTGCCAAGGTCAATGGCCTGGTCAGCGGCCGGCGCGGCACGCCTATGGGTTATGACTCGAGGCCCGGCTGGCGCAGCTGGGACACGGTGCGCTGCGAGATGCCGCTGGCCGAAATCTCCGACCTGATCGTGGATCTGCGCTCGCTGACGCAAGGCGTGGGGACCTATGAGATGGAGTTCGACCGCCTGGCGGAACTCAACGGCAAACTGGCCGACACCATCGTCGCCACCCGCCACGCAGCAGAATAGGGCGCGTCCAAGGTAAAAGGCCGGTGGTGCTGCCTGCCGGGAGCCCGGCCTTCGGCCGGGCGACAAGAAAACAAGTGCGCGCCGACCGCCCGGAGCACGATAGAGACGGTATAAAAATAAAAGGGCCGGAGCAGCGGGTTATCGCGCTCCGGCCCAGTTGAACCTCGCTCAAGGGGGGGGAGAGCGAAGTCTGGGCCGCCTTCGGGGGGAGAGAAGGCGGTACTATTGAGAAATAGTGCGGCTTTGAGGCCTTTCAAGAGGCGGGACAAACCCGGTTTCCGCCGCTAAAAGAGGCCGTCACCGTCATCGCCGGGTCATTTTTCGCATGCGCACCCTTATTTCGGTCCTGGTCGCGGCCAGCCTTGCCGCCACCGCCGTCCAGGCCGAACCCTTGGCTGCGGGCAAGCCGGCCGGCGTCCGGGCAGCTCGCATGAGCGCCTGGAATGAGGCGGTGATGATCGGCACCGGCGCGATTATTCTGGCCGGGGTCGGGGTTCTGGTGTCCCGCAATACTTCGGCCGCCCTGACCACACCGCATTTTGACAGCAATGCGGTCCCGATTTCGCCGACGACCTCGCCTTAGCTCAGTACTGCCAGTCTTTCGAAGATTTCACCGCGAAGTCACGGAAGGCGGCCACGCGCTTGGACTGGCGCAAGGCGTCGGCATAGACCAGATGCACATCAAAGCCCGGCGCCGCCACATCCGGCAGCACCCGCTCCAGCGCCGGATGCTGGGCAGCGACATAGTCTGGCACCACCCCGATCCCAATTCCGGCTTCCACCGCCTGCAGGATGCCGGTGATGTTGTTGATGCGGATGACGTGACCGGGGCTGCCAGGCTTGGCGTTTTTCTTGTAGGCCTCCAGCAGCCAGTTGATGTCGCGGATCTCCGGCACCGCCGTCTCGCCATAGACGATGATGTTGTGCTCGGGAATTTCCTCCAGCGACTGGGGCGCGGGATGGGCCTTCAGATACGTCTTGGCTGCGTACATGTGATAATGGACGGTGAACAGCTTGCGCTGGATCAGGTCGGCCTGCACCGGCGCCCGCATCCGGATGGCGAGATCGGCCTCGCGCTGGGCAAGGTCCAGCTCTCGGTCGTCCATGACGAGATGGATATCCACGTCCGGATATTGCGCCAGGAACGCACCCAGGCGCGGCAACAGCCAATAGGCGCCGATACCGTGGCTGGCCGTGATCTTCAAGGTGCCGCGCGGCGCGTCATGGACATTCTTAAGCGCCTCTTCCGCCGCCGCCAGCCGGCCCAGGACGTCGGTGACTGCCGTGAAAAGCAGCTCGCCTTCGTCGGTCAGGGTCAGGCCGCGGGCATGACGCTGGAACAGGGGCGTGGAAATCTCGTCCTCCAGCGCGCTGATCTGGCGGCTGACGGCCGACTGCGACAGGCCCAGCGACTGGCCGGCATGGGTGAAGCTGCCGGCGCTCGCCACCGCGTGGAAGATGCGAAGTTTGTCCCAATCCATCACAGCCCCCTTTGGCTTCAGGCAGTCAGTGGCAGGTCGTTATGATGCGTACCCGCCAGGAAGCGCTCGGCTTCCAGCGCGGCCATGCAGCCCATGCCCGCCGCCGTCACGGCCTGGCGGTAGATCTTGTCTTTGACGTCGCCGGCCGCGAAGACGCCCGCGACCGAAGTGTGCGTGGAATCCGGCGCAGTCTTGATATAGCCGCTCTCGTCCATATCGAGCTGGCCGTGGAACAGGCCGGTGGCTGGCGAATGGCCGATGGCGATGAAAAGCCCATCCACCGCCTGCTCATGCAGCGAGCCGGTGATGGTGTTGCGCATCTGGATGCCGGTCACGCCTTTGGGGGTCTCGGTGCCCCGCACCTCGGCGATCTCGGTGTCGTAGAGCACATTGATCTTCTTGTTGGCATTCAGGCGCGCCTGGTTGGTCTTGTCGGCGCGCAAGCTGTCGCGCCGATGCACCAGGGTCACCTGATCGGCGAAGTTGGTGAGGAACAGCGCTTCCTCCACCGCGGTATTGCCGCCGCCGACCACCGCGACTTTCTTGCCGCGGAAGAAGAAGCCGTCACAGGTGGCGCAGGCCGAAACACCGAAGCCCTGGAATTTGCTTTCGCTGGGCAGGCCCAGCCAGTTGGCGGAGGCGCCGGTGGCGATGATCAGCGTGTCGCAGCTATAGACATCGCCGCTGTCGCCGAGCAGCGTGAAGGGTCGCCGCGACAGATCCACATTGGCGATGGTGTCGGAGACGAACTTGGTGCCCAGCGCGCGCGCCTGTTCCTGCATCTGGTCCATCAGCCAGGGCCCCTGGATGGCTTCCGCAAAGCCGGGATAATTCTCGACCTCGGTGGTGATGGTGAGTTGACCGCCCGGTTGAATGCCGGCGATCAAGGTCGGCTCCAGCATGGCGCGCGCCGCATAAATGGCGGCGGTGCAGCCGGCCGGTCCGCTGCCCAGGATGATGACTTTCGAATGTTTGGCGGTCATGGCGGTGCTTTGCGGCTTTCGCGGGTCTGGCCATGTCATATGGTTATGGCCTCGGTTCCGGTCAAGGCGGCGCAAAAGCCAAGCCGGTGCATAAGCTTATGAAGCCTCGCTCCGACGCACGCATCTGCCCGACCAAGGGGCGATTCGAGAAATATTATTGCGAGCGGCGCGGGCTGGCGTTAATGAGATGGGCCAACCCCGACAGCAGGAACGCCGTGGACACCCGCAAGCTGGACGCCATTGACCTGCGCATCCTGTCCGAGCTGCAGGCCAATGGCCGCATCACCAATGTCGAGCTGTCGCGCCGCGCCAAGATTACCGCGCCACCCTGCCTGCGCCGCATCCGCGCCCTGGAGAAGACCGGCTTCATCAAGGGCTATCACGCCGAGCTGGATGGCAAGGCGCTGGGCTTCGAGGTGACCGGTTTTGTCTTTGTCGGTCTGGCCAGCCAGAAGGATGCCGACCTCAAGCATTTCGAGGAAAGCACCCGCCGCTGGAAGGAAGTGCGCGAGTGCCACATGCTGTCAGGCGAGGTGGATTTCCTGCTCAAATGTGTGGCCAGGGACCTTTCGGCTTTCCAGAGCTTCATCACCGACACGGTAACGGCGGAAAAGAATGTGGCCAGTGTGAAAAGCTCGCTGGTGATCCATGCCTCCAAGCAGGAGCCGGGCTATCCCATCGAGGTCCCGGGCTGACATATTGCATCTGATGAGTTGCACCAATCTTGATCAATAATTTTTCGGGGAGAGTGGGAAGATGAAAAAGTTTTTGCTTCTGGCGGGCAGCGCCATCCTTGTTTCGACGATGGCGATAGCGGCGCCGACCGCCAAGATGAAGGCAGCGGTGGCCGATTCCAGCCGCCCTGCGGCGGATACCGCCCGCGATGAAAACCGCAAACCGGCCGATATGCTGGCCTTTGCCGGCATCGGGCCGGGCAAGGTCGTCGTGGATATGCTGCCGGGCGCCGGCTATTTCACCCGCATTTTTGCCAAAGCGGTGGAACCGAATGGCCGCGTTTATGCCTATTTTGGCACCCAGTATGACGAACGCCTGAAGAGCCAGAAGAAGGACCCGGACTATCAGTTCGCCGACCTGAAGCAGACCTACAAGAATCTGGGCGTGATCCATGGGTATCTGCCCCAGTTCGTCACGCCCGAGCCGGTGGACGTGGTCTGGACCTCGCAGAACTATCACGACATGCACAACAAGCAGTACGCCATGGATGTCAACGAGGTGAACAAGGCGGTCTTCAAGTCGCTGAAGCCCGGTGGCTATTACGTCATCATCGACCACAAGGCGGCCGAGAGCGCCGGCGACGATGTCACCGAGGCCCTGCATCGCATCAAGGAATCCACCGTCAAGAAGGAAGTGGAAGCCGCCGGCTTTAAGCTGGTGGCCGAGGGTCACGACCTGAGCGTTCCCAGCGACGACGGCACCAAGCGGGTGTTCGAAAACGATATCCGCGGCAAGACCAACCAGTTCATGCTCAAGTTTCAGAAGCCCCGCCATTGAGATCAGCCTTTCTGTTCCTGATTGCCTGCGCCGTGGGTGTTACCGCGGCGCAGGCTTTTGCGGCCGAGCCCGTGGTGCGGGTGAAAGCCAGGCTTTCTGCCTTTGACGGCGCGCTGATGAAGCTTCAGACCGTGGCCGCCAAAGGCGCCAAGGGCGGCGAGGACTTCAGCGTCGCAGTGACGGACCAGACCCGCTATGTCGGCAGCGCACCGTCCTCCTTTTCCGCCATCAAGACCGGTGACTATGTCGGCGCCGCCGTCAGCGAAGGGCGCGGCGGCGCCCTGACTTCCCAGGAAATCTATCTTTATGCCGATGCCCTGCGCGGCACCGGCGAGGGCCGCTTTCCCGAAGGCGAGCGGCTGCTGGTCAATGGCACGGTCACGGCGGTGAAGCCGACGGCGCCGGAAGACAAGGACGACGGCAGCCTCACACTCCATTACCGGGGCGCGGTGCTGTCCGGCGCCGGACCGAACCGCACCGTTTGCGAAGGCAGGGCATCGCCGCCCGCCTTTGCCAGTGCGCTGGCCTGCCAGGCGGATGCGGTAATCGAGGTCAAGCCAGGCGCCAAAGTGTCGGCGCTTTCGGTCGGCGACAAGGATCTGCTCAAGCCCGGTGTCCTGGTGACGGTCGCCATGACCAAGGCCGAGGACGGCAAAAGGAATATCGGCCTGGGCGTGGTGGTCGAGCCGGCCGAACAACCGCCTGAACAACTTCCTGGGGCGGCCAAGAACGGCACCGTGGAAAAGCCCCAATCCTCCCCGTAAAGTCCGCATCTCTTCCGGAGAAAAAGCATGACCCGTTTCCTGCCCTTCCTGTGCGGCGCACTTTTTGTGGCTGCGCCGACTTTGGTGGCCACATCGCCGGCGCTGGCGCAGCCCGCGCTCAAGTTCGGCAAGTGGGGCGTGGACCTGACCTCCATGGATACGTCGGTCAAGGCGGGAGACGATTTCTTCCTGCATGTGAACGGCAAATGGCTGGCGACCGCCGTCATTCCGCCGGACCGCTCCCAGACCGGGTCCTTCCAGGACCTGCAGATTCTGAGCGAACAGCGGCTCAAGACCATCGTCGCGGATATGGAAAAGAATCCCGGGCGGCTGAGCGGCGAACAGCGCAAGCTGCATGACCTTTATGACGCCTTCGTCGACACCGCCGCCATCGAGGCGCGCGGCCTGGCGCCGGTGCAGAAGGACCTGGATTATCTGGCTGGCCTGAAAACGCTGGATGATGTCGCCCATGCCATGGGCTCGGTCCGGCTCTCCACCATGAGCATTTACAATATCGGCGTCGGGGTGGACGACAAGAATCCCGACAACTATTCCGTCAATCTCGGCCAGGGCGGTCTGGGCATGCCCGACCGTGATTATTACCTGTCGAGCGACGAGGCGATCGTGAAGACACGCACCGCCTATCACAAATATCTCGCCGACATGATGACCCTGGCCGGCATGACCGATGTCGAGGCCCGCGCCGACCGCATCCTGGCGCTGGAGACGGAAATTGCAAAAGTCTCCTGGACCCGCGCCGACCGCCGCGACGAGGACAAGATCTACAATCCGATGCCGGCCTCCGCGCTCAAGACCCTGGCGCCGGACTTTGCCTGGGACGCCTTCCTGCATCAGGAAGAGGGCGCCATACCGCTCAAGCGGCCGGATGGCAGCGAGCGCTATGTTATCGTGGCGGAGAAGACCGCTTTCGGTCCCCTGGCCACCATCTTCAAGAACACGCCCGTCTCAACCTGGCGTGATTATCTGACCGTGCACTATCTGAAGTCCTTCTCGTCCTATCTGCCCAAAAGGTTCGACGATCTGGTCTTCTCCTTCTATGGCACGGTGCTGACCGGGCGCACGCAGCAGCTCGACCGCCAGACCCGCGCCATGCATCTGCTCGACCAGCAGATGGGCGAGGCTTTGGGCAAACTCTATGTCGCCCGCTATTTCCCGCCGGAGTCCAAGGCCAAGGCCGATCTTCTGGTTTCCAATCTGCTCAAGGCCTATGAGGCCGACATCCAGACCCTGGACTGGATGGGGCCGGCGACCCGCGCCAAGGCGCTGGAGAAGATCCATCAGTTCACGCCCAAGATCGGCTATCCCACCAAGTGGCGCGATTATTCCGCGCTGCGGGTGGAGCGTGACGATCCGGTCGGCAATGCCCAGCGCGCCACCGTCTTTGAGTGGAACCGCGATGTCTTGCGCATCAACAAGCCGGTGGACAAGACCGAGTGGGGCATGACCCCTTCGACCATCAACGCCTATTACAATCCGTCCTTTAACGAGATCGTCTTCCCGGCCGCCATTCTGCAGGCGCCGTTCTTCGATCCCACCGCCGATGACGCGGTCAATTACGGCGCCATCGGCGCGGTGATCGGCCATGAGATCAGCCATGGCTTCGACGACCAGGGCAGCAAATATGACGGCAAGGGTGTGTTCCAGGACTGGTGGACCAAGGAGGACCGGGCCAATTTCGATTCCCGCACCGCCGCCTTGGTGAAGCAGTATGACTCCTATGAGCCGCTGCCCGGCCTGCATGTGATCGGCAAGAACACGCTGGGCGAGAACATCGCCGACAATGCCGGCCTGGCCATTGCGCTCAAGGCCTATCATTTGTCATTGAAGGGCAAGCCGGCGCCGGTGATTGACGGTTATACCGGCGATCAGCGCCTGCTTCTGTCCTTCGGCCAGGTCTGGCGCACCAAGATGCGCGAGAGCGCGGTGCGCACCCAGACCATGTCCAATGAGCACACCGTGGCGGAGTTCCGGGTAATCGGCCCCACCCGCAATATGGACGCCTGGTATGGCGCCTTCGACGTCAAGCCGGGCGAGAAATACTATCTCGCGCCGGCGGATCGCGTGCATCTGTGGTGAAACTGAGCCCGCAAGGCCGCGAGCCGCGTTAGTCTTTCGGTCTCATCGCAGGACACGCCATGCCCGAAGCCTTTATCAACCGCATCGCCACGGCAAATCCGCCGCACGATGTGCATGACGCGTTCCTGGATTTCGGGCGGCTGATGCTGAACCAGGACAGGCGGCGGCTGGCCCTGTTCAACCGCATGGCTGAACGCAGCGGCATCGCCCATCGCTATTCCTATTTCCAGCCCGGCGGCCAAGAGGGCAGCGATAAGGGCAGCGCGGTGGATGCCGAAGGTTTCTACCGGATGGGGGCGTTCCCGGGCACGGCCGACCGGATGCGCAAATTCGAAAGCGTCGCGCCCGGCCTGGCGGTAGAGGCGGTGGAGAAATTGCTGGCGGACGAGGACCGTTCCCGCATCACCCATCTGGTGGTGACCAGTTGCACCGGCTTTTCCGCGCCCGGCATCGACCTGGCTCTGGTGGAGCGCTGCGGACTCAGGTCCTCGGTCGAGCGCACCATGGTGGGGTTCATGGGTTGCTATGCCGCTATCAACGCCCTCAAGCTCGCGCGCCACATTGTGCGCAGCGAGCCCAAGGCGCGGGTGCTGGCGGTCAATCTGGAGCTTTGCACGCTGCATCTGCACGAGACCGCCGATCTTGAAGAGATTCTCTCCTTTCTTCTGTTCGCCGATGGCTGCGCCGCGGCGCTCGTATCTGCCGATCCCATCGGCGTCGGCATCCAGTCCTTTCAGGCTGCGCTGGTGCCGGATACGCGCGAGCTGATCCGCTGGCATATCCGCGAGCAGGGTTTCGACATGGTGCTGTCCGGCGCGGTACCCAGCGCCATCCGCACGGCGCTCACCGGCGCGCGCGACACCATTCTGGGCGGTGCCAACGACATCGATCTTTGGGCGGTGCATCCGGGTGGGCGCACCGTACTGGATGCGGTGGAAGAGGCTTTTGCCCTGCCGCCGGCGGCATTGTCGGCCTCCCGCTCGGTGCTGCACGATTACGGCAACATGTCGTCCGGCACGGTGATGTTTGTGCTGGACCGCATCATGCGCGCCGCCGAGCGCGGTCAGCGCGGCTGCGCCATGTCCTTCGGCCCTGGCCTGGTGGCCGAAACCATGATGTTCCGCATGGCGGCGTGATGCGGCTGCTGACGCCGGAGCTGCTGGACAGCCTTCCCGCGGATGACCCGAGCGCCCAACGGTCGCGCCGCGATCTGGCGCGCATCAATGCTGTAATGATGCAGCATCGCATCATGGCCAGGGCGCTGGCCGGCTTGCCGCGCCCGCGGCTGCTGGTCGATCTGGGCGGCGGCGATGGGCGGTTTCTGCTGGGGGTGGCGCGGCGTCTGAAACAATGGCATGGGGTGAAGGCCGTGATCCTCGACCGTCAGGCCATTGTCAGCCGCGAGACACGCGATGCATTTCAGGTCCTGGGCTGGTCCTGCGAAGTGATGCAGGGCGACATCTTCGAGACTCTGCCGCAGCTTTCGCCCGACATCGTCACCGCCAATCTGTTTCTGCATCATCTCGAGGAAAGGGCGCTGAGCCGGCTTCTGGCATTGGTGGCGTCGCGAGCCGCCGGCGTTGTGACCTGCGAACCGCGCCGTTCCGCTTTTGCCGTGTTGGGCGCGCGGCTGGTCTTTATGCTGGGCGCCAACGGGGTCAGCCGCCATGACGCGCTCGCCAGTGTGCGCGCCGGATTTGCGGGGCAGGAATTGTCGGCTCTCTGGCCAAAAGGCCCGCAGTGGGAAAGCGAAGAGCGCGGCGTCTTTCCCTTCACCCATCAGTTCGTCGCCCGCCATGCTCCATGACGCGGTGGTGATCGGCGCCGGCCCCGCCGGCGCTGCGGCCGCGCGGCTGCTGGCCGAGGCCGGCTGGCAGGTGGCGCTGGTGGAGAAGGCCAAATTTCCCCGCCGCAAAGTCTGCGGGGAATTCATTTCCGCCACCTCTATGCCTGTGCTCAAGGCCTGTGGCGTGGCGGCGCGCTTCATCGTCGAGGCTGGACCGCCGGTGACGCGGCTGGGCATCTATGCCGGCAAGACCATCCTTGCTCAGCGGCACGAGCAGGTTTGGGGCCGCGCCCTGGGACGCGAGCATCTCGACCTGATGCTGCGCGATGCGGCCGTCGCGGCGGGAGCCGAACTTTACGAACCGGCGGAGGTCACAGGGTTGGTGCACGATGACGACATCTGGACCTGCGCGCTGGACGATGGCCGCAGCCTTGCCGCGCGCACCGTCATCGCGGCCTGCGGCTCCTGGAACGCCAAGGGACCGTTCGCCGTCGCATCGGCTGCGCCGCACCGTTCCGATCTCTTGGCCTTCAAGGCACATTTCACCGGCGCGGCGCTGCCTCCAGGCCTAATGCCGCTGCTGGCATTTCCCGGCGGCTATGGCGGCCTGGTGGAAAGCGACAACGGCCGCATCTCGCTCTCCTGCTGCATTCGGCGCGATGTCCTGGCCCGTGTTCGCGCCCGCCACGGCGGTAAGGCGGGCGAGGCGGTGCTTGCCCATATTCTTGAGACCACCCGCGGCGCGCGCCAAGCCTTGCAAAATGCCACTTTGGCGGGCGGCTTCCTCTCCACCGGTCCCATCCATCCGGGAATCCGCGCGCGGCAAGCTGACGGCGTCTTCTTCACCGGCAATATCGCGGGCGAAGCCCATCCGGTGATCGCCGAAGGGATCAGTATGGCGATCCAGTCTTCGCACCTGCTGGCGCGGCTGCTGGTGACCCATCGCGGCGAACGCTACGCCAGCGAGTGGCGGCGGCGCTTCGCGCCCCGGCTTTATGCCGCCGCGGCCTTCGCCAATCTGGCCATGCGCCGGCCCACGCGCGCGGCGTCGCTCGTGCTGGTCCGTGCCGTTCCGGGGCTTCTGGGCGCCGGCGCGCGGCTTTCCGGCAAGCTCGCGATAGCGCCCTGAATCCTTGAATCAACGGCTTTCCACCCCTCCACTTTTTTGCTCTAGTTCTGAAAAAAGTGGGGAAGTGACCGATGCGACGCTTGATCCCTTTGCTGACAGCTGCGCTCCTGATCCCGGCGCCGGCATTTGCCGCCAAATACTTCATGTATGTGGGTGCCTATACCGCCGGCACCTCCAAGGGCATCTATGCCTGGAGCTTCGACAGCAAGGACGGAAAGCTGGAGCCGCTGGGCCTGATGGCCGAAACACCACAGCCCGCGCATGTCTGGATCGCGCCGAACGGCAAGACCCTGTACACCGTGAACTGGGAAACCGCTGGCGGGGTCAGCGCCTATCACATAGATCCGCATACCGGCGCGCTGACGTTCCTGAACAAGACGTCCGCGCATGGCGCCCAGCCCAACCAGGTGGTGGTGGACCCCAGCGGAAAAGTGGCGGTGACGGTAAATTACACCAGCGGTTCGCTGGCAGCCTATGGGCTGGAGCCCGATGGCAAGCTGGGCGAGGCCTTTTATGTGGACCAGCATACCGGCAAGCCGCTGTCGCCCAAGCAGCCGGGACCCAAGCAGCACGGCATCCAGTTCAGCAAAGACAACAAGTATATGTACATTGCCGACCTGGGGCTGGACCGGGTCTACAGCTATCACTTCGATGCCGCCGCGCCGTCCATAAAGCCTTGCGAGACGCCTTATGTGGAAACCCATGCGGGTGCCGGCCCGCGCCGCATCCAGATGTCGCCCGACGGCAAATTTCTGTATGTGGACCATGAGACGGACTCGGAGGTCAGCGTTTTCACCATCGATGGCTGCACCCTGAAGCAGATCCAGGTGATCGGTACCGTGCCGGAAGAGGCCAAGGCGCATAACAGCACCGCCGAGCTGGTCATCTCCGCCGACGGCAAGTTTCTCTATGTCGGCAATCGCGGCCATGACACAGTCACGGTCTTCGCCATCGATCGCAAAACCGGGAGGCTGGCCCTGAAGGAGAATGTGCCGTCAGGCGGGCGCACGCCGCGCAATGTGCGCATCGATCCCACTGGCGCCTGGTTCTTCGCCGCCAACGAGAATGGCGGCAATGTCACCGAATTCAAGATCGACAGAGCGACGGGCCACCTGACGCCGACCGGCGTCAGCGTGCCGATCAGCACGCCCGGCGGGATCTATTTCCTGAAAGCCAAATGATTTCTCAGGCCGGAGGGCCGAATGAAATACATTCGCCTCTACTGGACACATGATCGCCGGGACATGCCGGTCTGGCTGATCAGCGAGCTGGACGACGAGAATTGGGAGACGAGAAAAGTCGAAATCTGGCGCGGCGGGGCCAAGGGCTATGCCGATCGGCAAACCTCATTCGGCTCGACGGGGCTCGCCCAAGTGCCGTTGCCGCCATTCGACGAGATAAAAGCGCTTCCCGGCTTTGAACTGGAAGAGATCAGCCGGGCGGAATTCGAGCAGGAATGGACCGCGCGAAAAACGCCCTGATCACTCAGATCGCTTCGGCAGTTTCAGGAATTCGCTGGGCTTCAGCGCGCGCGCCGTGTAACGCGCTTCCGCCACCGACCCCTTGAAATAGTTCACCCGGTTCATGCGCACGCCCACCATCATGTGGCCGGCCTTGTGCGGGGTGAAGGCGACATCGCCCTCATTTTCCAGCACGCCATTCACATAAGAGCGATAGGTCTTGCCGTCATAGGTCTGTTCGACCGCGTACCATTGATTGATCGGGTGAAGCTTTTTCGGATCGATCAGGGCCTTGCTGCCCGAAGCGCTGTTGACGAAAGCGTCGAGATACCATTGGCCATCCACCACCCGCACCTCGAACATGAAGCGGGGATTGGGATCGGAGGTGCCGCCGGGATTGGCGTCGAGTCCCGTCTTGGGATCGGTTTCGGCGATGTGCATCCAGCGCTGCTGGAAATCGCCGCCCTCGGGCCGGAAGATCGCCTCGATGGTGAAGGTCTTGGCGCCGACCAGGGGCCGGCCAGGGAAAAGCAGACCAGTGTCCTTGCCGTTGAACTGCACCGCCTTGCCGACGGGCGAATCCACCAGTTGCGGCGAGCCTTCCACCTTGGGCGTCATGCCGCCAATATGTGACAGGTTGTCGAACTTGAAGACTTGGCCGCCTTGCGCCCAAGTGTCACTGGCGGAAGTGGCGAGGATGCCCAAAACCGCGACAACAACAATGCTGCACCTGCTCATACGTCTCCCCTCCCATTTTGTTCTTGGGTGCCGACGTTGACGCTTCTTTCCCCCCGCTGCAATCTCCCCGACAAAGAAAAGCGTGTTGGGGAGTGGATTTATGAAATCGCTGAATGGAATTCTGGCATCGGCTCTGCTGCTGTCGGCGGCTGCCACGTCCGTGCTGGCCCAGCCGGCCGGCGAGAAGGGGCCGGAGCGTACAGTCTGGGCCGCGCACAAGGACACGCCCTATACCGGTGTCAACAAGCCGGTCACCCACATCGCCGACATCCTGAAGGCGCACCAGGGCAAGAAAAGCTGGGACCAGCCCGTAATGCTGACCCGCGACTATGACGGCCATTATATTTCGCTGGCGCCGGGCGAGAAAACCAAGTGCATGTTCTACGCCGACGATCGCGTCTTCGGCTGGATCTACAGCGGCCAGGTGAAGATCACCATTGACGGCCAGCAGCCGGTAACGGCGACCAAGGGCTATCTGTTCGATGTCGCGCCGCGGCTTTCCTATTGCATGGAAAATACCGGCACCGAGCCGGTGGTGTTCTATCGCTCCACGCCGGCGGGGCAGGTGCCGTCCTATCCGGAAAACGAAACGCCCACGCCCGTCGCCGGCTATCACTATGACAAGGCGAAGATCACTTCCACCGGCGGCTATGAGCCGGGCAACCAGCCCTTCCTGGATTTCAACGATTATGCCGCCAAGGGCGGCAAGAGTCGCGACTTCGCCATGGACGGCCACACCTCGGCGCACGTTATCCGCGCCGGCGCCATCACCAAGCTGCCGCCCGACACCAGCTGGGGCCATTTCCATGAGAATATGGTCGAGGCCTGGGTGGTGATTGAAGGCCAGCTCGATGTGCTGATTACCGGCAAGGGCGTCGTGCATGGCGAGACGGGCGATGTGATCCAGGCCAATGACACGCGCTGGCACCGCGCCACCTGCGCGCCCAATGCCGGGACGTGCACGCGCCTGGCCATGACGCCGCGCCTGAAAGAAGGCCAGGTCCATTATTTCCAGACGGACCAGCCGCCAGGAAATTAGTCAGCTAACCGATTACGTCATCGCGCGCGCCACAAGGGGAAAAGCATGGATCGCCGCAAGCTTCTGGCCAGTTTGGGGGCGACGTCCTGCTTCGCCCTGCCGTTCCAGGCCAAGGCCCAGTATCTGAAGAAAAAGGTCAAGATCACCGACGTCAAGGTGATGATCGTGCGCGGTCCCACCTGGGATTGGAACCTGTTCAAAATCGAGACCGATGCCGGTGTGCATGGCATTGGTGAGGGCTATTGGGGCCCGGGCGCCAAGGACATCACGCTGAAGCGCTTCAAGGAACAGCTGGTCGGCGAAGACCCGCTGAATGTCGTCAAGCTCTATACCAAGCTGCTGTTCCTGAACGGCGGCTATGGCGCCACCGGGGGCCTCACCTATCACGCCGCCTCCGGCATCGAGATCGCGCTGTGGGATCTGGCGGGCCGGCTGCTGCAGACGCCTGTCTGCAACCTGCTTGGCGGGCGTTTCCGCGACAAGGTGCGCTTCTATCGCACCCTGCAGGCGCCCGATCCCAATCCTGCCGACCCGGCATCCTGGGGCCGCCAGGCGGCCGACGCCATCGCGCACAATCCCTTTGGCTTCACCGCTTTCAAGTTCCAGGGCGACGCAGTGCCGACCACCGCCGATCCTGACTTCAAGGAGCCCGGCCATGACCGCTACACCAACGAGCTGACCAACAGGGACATCCGCCGGCTGGTGGACCGCATGGACCGGGTGCGCAAGGAGATCGGTCCCGACGTGGACATGGCGATCGAGTGCCACTGGAAATACTCGGTCAACGACGTGATCAAATACTGCAACGCGCTCGAGCATGTGAATCCGTTGTGGGTGGAAGACGCCACGCCGCCGGAGAATGTCGAGACCATGGAGCGGGTGTCGCGCGCCACCAATGTGCCGCTCTGCACCGGAGAGAATCTCTATGGGTTGGCGCAGTTCGCGCCGCTGATCGTCCGCCAGGCCACCGCAGGCGTGCATATCGATATCCCGAAGTCGGGCGGACTGTTCGAAGCCAAACGCATTGCCGATCTCGCCGATCTTTATGGCATCTGGACCGCTTGCCACAATCCGGCCAGCGCGGTGGGTACCATCGCGAGTGCGCATGCGGCGGCCTCGGTGCGCAATTTCCGCGTCCATGAGTTGGCGGGCGGGCGCGACCAGTGGACCTTCGACATGGTCACGCATGAAGGGCCGTTCTTCCAGGACGGCTATTTCGTCATCCAGGACAAGCCAGGGCTGGGCATCGAGCTCAGGCCGGACGTGGTGAAGGCGCATCTGGCGCCCGACGAAGTTTGGTGGGGTTAGGAGCGTTTTGCGAAGCAAACAAAACGGTCCAGTGCCCGTTTTGAGCGAGTAACGCGGCGAGCTTGGGCGAGCCGCCGGCAAGCAACAGACGCAACAGAAGGGAAAGCAGATTGTCATGCTGAAACATCTCACGCCAATTCTCGCCGGCTGCGTGGCTCTGGCCTTGACCGTGCCCGCTGTTGCGCCCGCTTCTGCACAAGTCAAGCAGACCCGCGACCAGATGATGTTCTACACATCGCAATGGAAAGGCGAGCGCTTCGCGGACGGCCGGCCGAAGGTCTCCGACGATCTGTTGAAGCGGGTCGTGGATGTCTCGGTCGAGGACCTGTGGGATTATCTCCGCGACAAGGGCTACAACTGCCTGTTCGACACCGGCTTCCAGATGCTGCATCCGGAAAAGCCTTTCGCGGGGCGGGCGATGACGGCCCAGTACATGCCGCTGCGCCGCGACATGTACGAGGCGATCACCGCGGAAGGAAAGCGGGAAGGGCGGGTCAGCGGCAACAATAGCTGGCCCATCGCCGAACTTCAGATCGGCGACATGTATGTGGCCGACGGCTTCGGCAAGATCGTGGAAGGCACTTTGATCGGCTCCAACCTGGGCTCCGGCATCGCCACCCATTCCCACACCGGCTTTGTCTTCGATGCCGGCATCCGCGACGCGGAAGAGAACCGCGAGCTGGAGAACATGAACGGGCTCTACCGCGCCTATGATCCATCCGCCTGGAAGGACATGACCCTGACCTCGATCAATGCGCCCATCCGCATCGGCCGGGCGACGGTGCTGCCGGGCGATCTGGTGCTGGCCAAGCGCGAAGGAGTGATCTTCATCCCGGCCTATCTGGCCGAGGATGCGGTTTCCCATGCCGAGTTCATCAATCTGGAAGATGCCTTCAACTTCGATTTGAACCGGCGCGGCGCCAATGGCGGCGCGTTCGAAGGCGGCTGGAATGGCCAGAAATATGATGCCTTCGTCCAGTGGATCAATGCCAATCCGTCCAAGCTCAAGATGAGCCGGGCGGAGTTCGACGCGATCCTGAAAGAACGCCGCGGCCGGGGGCAGTGACAGGTGTCCGGCGCGCCGAAATAGGTGACAGGAGCGAAGAATGCGGAGCGCTGGGCCGCTAGTTCTTTTGCTTCTTTGCCTTGCGACGCCCGCCGTCGCCGATCCTCGGACGGATGTGCTGTCCACGGCAGCGCGCTGCAACGCCATCGCCGATTATCGCGTTTGGCTGGATTGCTATTATGGCGCCGCCCAGTCCATGCGGGCCTTGCTGGGCCTGGCGCCCGCGCCACCCGCGCAGACACGGCTGGTGCCGCCCGCGGCGGGCGGCGCGCCGCCTGTACCTATCGCGTCGGTCGCTCGCCCCGCACCGGCGCTGCCGCCAGAGGCCTATGAGGACTATCGGCCCCGCCAAAAGATGGCGTCCTACAGCTTTGACCCCGAGCATCTGTTCACCGTGACCCTGGAAGACGGCTCGGTGTGGCAGCAAAGCAAGGAAGACTTTGTGAAAGCCCGCTGGAATGCGCCGGCAGGCAGCTATTATGCCAGCGTGACCAGGGGCAGCTTCGGCAGCCACTTGCTCAAGGTTTCTGACAAGCATTCCTATCGCGTCAAGCGCGTGCGCTGACCAACCGGTGCTTTCATGGCGTCCCGTCCAGGGCGAAGGCGACATAGGCGCTACCCTTGGCGCCGGCCTTGCGGTTCATGGAGCTGGTGGTACCGATCACCACATACTGCTTGCCATTCGCCATGTAGGTGATGGGGGTGGCGGTGCCGGCGAAAGGAAGCACCGTCTCCCACAGCAGCTTGCCGGTCTTTGTGTCGAACGCGCGCAGCTTGCGGTCATAGATAGTCGCGCCAATGAAGAGCAGGCCGGAGCCTGTGACCACCGCGCCGCCATAGCTTTCGCTGCCGGTGTCCTTCAGGCCCTTTTCCACCAACTCGGGATATTCGCCGAACGGAATGCGCCAGGCGAACTTGCCGGTCTTCAGGTCGATGGCGGTCAGGTGGCCCCAGGGCGCGGCGGTGGCGGGATAGCCGTCCGGGTCCAGGAACTTGTTGTAGCCCGAGAAGGTGTAGCGCGATCGCGCGCCGGCCAGGTCCTGGGGGCGGTCTGTGCGCGGCGGGGCGCTGCGGTCGATCACCGCCGTGGTCCAGATCACATTCTCGGTATTGGCGAAGAGATATTCTGTCTTGGGGTCGAAGCTCATGCCGCCCCATTCATTGCCCCCGGAAAAACCGGGCGCGGACACCGTTTCCTGCTTGTATGCGGGCGGGGTGAACATCGGCCCGTTCTTGAAGGTGGCGAATTTCTCCCGCGCCCATTTGTTGGCTTCCGGCGTGCGCTGGGTCAACTCCTCCGCCGACACCGACTGGTGCGAGAGCGGCGGAGGCAACTGCGGGAAAGGCTGGGTGGGCGAGGCGGTATCCCCCGGCGCGGTGGCCGGTGGCACCGGTTTTTCGTCGATGGGGAACAGGCTTTTGCCGGTCACCCGGTCGAAGACATAGACAAAGCCGGTCTTGTTGCTAGCCGCGACCGCATCGATCCGGCGGCCGCCCCGCGTCACCGTCACAAGGACAGGCGGGCAGGCGAAGTCATCGTCCCATTCATCGTGATGCACGGTCTGGAAATGCCAGAGCAGCTTGCCGGTCTTCACATCCAGCGCGATAACGCTGTTGGCATAGAGATTATTGCCTTGCCGCTCGCCACCATAAAAATCGTCCGAGGCCGAACCGGTGGCGGCGAAGACAATGCCGCGCTTTTCGTCCAGCACCGTGCCGGGCCAGGCATTTGCGCCGCCGGCCGTCTTCCAGGCACCTTCCGGCCAGGTCTCCGTGCCCGGCTCGCCGGGATGGGGGATGGTGTGGAAGGTCCAGACCAGCTTGCCGGTCTTCACATCCCAGGCGCGGATGTCGCCGGGTGAGGCCGGGGTCTGCTCGCCCACCTCGCCGCTGGTTATGAAGAGGTCGTGCCAGACGCTGACGGCCCCGCCCATCCGGACATAATTCCCGGACGCGGGCCCGCGCAGATTGTCGTTCAGGTCGATGCGGCCGCCACTGCCGAAGGCCGGATCGGGCTGGCCGGTGGCGGGATCGAGCGAATAGACATAGTTGGCCGCCGTCACCAGCAGGCGGCTGGTCTTGCCGTCGGTCCACCAGCTTTCGCCGCGGCTCTTGAAGCCGGTGCGCGATTTCTGCGGCAGATCGGGTGTGAAGCTCCACTTCTCCTTGCCGGTGGCGGCATCCAGGGCGAACATCTTGCCGATGGCGGCGCCGTAGAGCACGCCATCTACCATGATGGGCGTGTTTTGCAGCTGGCTCTCGCGGCCCAGGTCATAACGCCAGACTTCCTTCATGCGTCCGACATTGCCGGGATTGATCTGGGTCAGACGGGAATAGTGTGTGCCGCCTGCATCGCCATGATAGTACGGATAGTCGCCCGGTGCGGCCTGGCTCGCAGCGAAAGGAGCCATGCCGGCCAGAACAAACAGGCTGGCGGATTTCAGTGACCGGATCATTTTCCCTACACCGTTATTGTTCGCGTGTTTTTAATGCAGAAAAGAGGCGACAGTGACAGCCCCGCCTCGCCGGGAGGCGGGGCATCACCGCATCACTCGTTGAACGTGATCTTCTCCACATTCCACAGCGAGCAGGCGCCCTTGTAGAGCACCGTGTCGCTTTCGGCATGCAGCGAATGGATTAGGCAGCCGGTCTGTCCCTGGCCCAGGCTGGTCTGCGCCCAGCCCAGCAGCTTGCCGTCATGGTCCAGGCGATAGATCTTGCCGTCGCCGGCGCCGCTATAGAGATATTTCGGCGTGTACTGCACCGACCAGGGCTGGCCGATGCCGGTGATGTATTTCTGGAAATTGAGGTCCATGTCGAAGACCTGGATGCGGCTGTTGTTGCGGTCCGCGACATAGACATGGCCACCGCCCACGGTGATGCCATGTGGGATTTTCATATTCCCATCGCCGGAACCATAGGTGCCATAGACTTTTTGCCAGACGCCATCCTTGCTGATCTTCACCACCCGCGAATTGATATAGCCGTCGCTGACATAGATGGTGCCGTCCGGTCCCCAGGCGACATCGGTGGGCCGGCCGAAGGTGCCCATATTGCCCTTGGGATGGGGATTGGTGTCCTTCTCGCCGCGCTCGACGAACTCTTCCCACCAGTCGATTGACTCGGGCTTGCGCCCCAGCACCATCTTGACCATCCCGGTGGGATCGACCTTCTGCACCGTGTTGGAGCCTTCATCCACCACCCATACGTTCTGCTGCGGGTCCACCCGCACGGCATGGGCGAAGGAGGCACCATAGGAATCGGGCAGCCACTCCTTGACGTATTTCAGGTTCTGGTCGAACTCGAACAGCCGTGCCGCCGTGCCGCCGCGCGAGGAGCCGCCCCAGCCGGTGCGCGAATAGACGAACAGATGTCCGGCTTTATTCTTGGAAACGCCTTCGGTCTCGCCGATCGTATGGCCGGGAATACGCAGCGGCAGGATTTCCTCGGTCACACCCAGCTTGGCCGTGTGGGATTCGATTTCCAGCTGGGCGGCTCGAGCGGCCTGCGCGGCGCGCTGGGCCTCGGCCTGGCTGCCGCCCTCCTGGGCCAGCACGGACGCGGACGCGCCGGCCATGAGCAGCACGGTGAGCATGGCAAGTGACTTCTTCATGAGACAGTCTCCCTCGTTATTGTTGTCGGATGAAAAAGAGCGATTGAAGCCGGCACCCCCGATGCACCAGCGCGAAAGAACGATAGCAGAGAAGTCGAGGCCGCAAAGATGCACCCGGTTTTTCAGCAGGAACAATGGTTTAAGAGGTAGGTGCCCGGTCACCAGATCCCGCGGTCCTGGTACAAAAAACATACCGCCCCTTGCGGATGGGACCCTGATGGCCTGAATTCCCGCCGCCGCAATCGAGGAGCAACCCATGAATCCGAACAAGGCGCTTTGGGAAAAGGGCAACTTCACGCGCATCGCCGCGAGCATGCGCGAGAGCGGCGAGGCGCTGGTCGCCAGCCTTGGCTTAAAAAAGGGGCTGAAGGTCCTGGACCTGGGATGCGGCGACGGCACCACGGCGCTGCCGTCGGCAAAGCTGGGCGCCGATGTCCTGGGCGTGGACATCGCGCGCAATCTTGTCGAGGCGGGCAACAGGCGCGCCGCCGAGCATGGCCTGACGAATTTGCGCTTTCAGGAAGGCGATGCGTCAAACCTTGAAGGCCTGGCGGACAAAAGCTTCGACCTGGTCGTCAGCATCTTCGGCGCCATGTTCGCCCCCAGGCCCTTCGATGTGGCGCGGGAGATGGTGCGGGTCACGCGCCCGGGCGGACGGATCGTGATGGGCAACTGGATTCCGGGCGATCCGACTCTGGTGGCGCAAATCCTGAAGATCAGCGCCGCCTATACCCCGCCGCTGCCGGAAGGCTTTGTCAGCCCGATGACCTGGGGGATCGAGGCCAATGTCATCGAGCGGTTTGGCGCCGCGGGCATTCCCGCCGACAAGGTGTCCTTTCTGCGCGATACATATGTTTTCAACTTTTCCGCGCCGCCCGCAGACCTTGTCGATGAATTCCGGCTCTATTACGGCCCGACCATGAACGCCTTCGAAGCAGCCGAAAAGATCGGACGGGCCGATGCGTTGAGACAGGAACTGGTGGCGTTGTTCGAGAGCCAGAACAGAAGTCCGGACAAAGGCAAGACCTCCATTCCGGCGACCTTCCTGCGCGTAATGGTGGCGGTGTGAGAAGCAGACTTGCCGGGGTCTTTCTGTTCATGCCTCTGTTCGCGGCGGCCGCCGAACCGCCACCCTACGATATGGCGGCCACGCCGGAGGCGACCACCGTCCGCCAGCACGCCCTCAACCACTGCCGCGCGGCGCCGTCCCGCACCATGCGCGAGCAGATCGACTGTTCGCTGGCCGCACACCGCGCCTATGCCGTGGGAACCAGGCTGCGCGATATGAATCTCTTCCGTGATTATGCCACGACCCTGCGCCAGGCGGCGGATGACGCAGATAGCGGGCGCATCTCACCCTATGAGGCGCAGAACCGCATCGTCAGGGCTGGTGTGAAATTCCGCGCCTCGGTCGAGAATGCGTATCAGGATTGGCACCGCCGCACGGCGCCGCATGGCCCGCTTTATGACGGCGCAGCTTTTCCGGCTGCGCTCAAAACCCGCAATGCGGCCGTTTCCCGTTGTGGCGGTTGGGCAGCGGCCGCAGCCATCCCCGCGCACATCGCTTGCATCCGCAAGGCCGAGCGCGCCTTCGTCACTGCGATCCGGCTGGCTGATATGGATGTTTATTACGGTTACGATTCCGTTCTTACCTACACCGCCGCCGATGCCATGGATGGCCGCATGACGCCCGTTAATCTGGGCGCACGTCACCAGCAGATCTGGGCGGATTTCCTGCACACGCTTGCGTTTCAATCCGGGCGGTGAGCGCCGCGTCCACTTGCGCCGCTCAAGAGCTTCTTGGATAGTCGCCGCCGCGGGCGGGACATGCGGGACAAGAACAATGACACAGCGCCGGTTTGGCTCCTTTCTGCTTTCCAGCCTTGCGCTTTTGTTTTGCGCCGCCGTAACTCAATCCTCAACCGGCCTCACCGCTGACGATTCCGTTCTGGCGCGCGCCGCGAGCGACCGCGACAATTGGCGGCTGCATGGCCGCACCTATGACAATCAGCGCTTCTCGCCATTGACAGGGATCAACCGCAGGACGCTGGGCAAGCTTCAGCTGGTCCATGTGCTGCACACCGGCGTCGCCAACAGTTTCGAGGCGACGCCCCTGGTGATAGACGGCGTGCTCTATCTGGTCACCGCCACCAACCATGTGCAGGCCTGGGACGCGGTGACCGGCAAGCAGCTATGGGCGTGGCAACCGGAAAAGCTGGATTTCACCGAAGCCTGTTGCGGACCGCAGGCTCGCGGCGTCGCTATGGCCTATGGCAAGGTCTATACCGCCTTGTTCGACGGCCATCTGGTGGCGCTGGATGCCAAAACCGGCAAGATGATCTGGCAGACCGATCCGGAAAAGACCCATCCCGAGCCCAAGCACTATTACACTTATACCCAGGCGCCCCAGGTCTATGACGGCATGGTGATTATCGGAACGGCCGGCGCGGAATACGAAACCCGCGGCATGCTGGAAGCCTATGACGCCCAGACCGGCGCCAAGCTCTGGGAATTTCGCACCACCGCGGCGCCCGGAGAGCCCGGCGGCGACACATGGAAGAATGATGCGTGGAAATTCGGCGGCGGCTCGATCTGGAATACACCGGCGGTGGACGTGAAGAACGATCTCTTGGTGTTTTCCACCGGCAATCCCAATCCCGACTATCAGGGCGATTCAAGGCCGGGCGACAACGCTTATACCGACTCCATCGTGGCGGTGCATGCTCATACCGGCAAGCTGGCCTGGTGGTATCAGGAAGTGCCGCACGATCTTTGGGACTATGACGCCAGCGCTCCGGTCATGCTGTTTGATGCCAAGGACGCCAGTGGCAAGACTGTCCCGGCCGCCGGCCAGGCGGGCAAGGTGGGCAACGTCTTTATCGTCAACCGCCTCACCGGCAAGCTGCTCAACAAGTCTGAGCCGTTTGTCGAGCAAAGCGCCAACATGTTTTCCCCGCCCAGCCGCGCCGGCACGACTTTGCTGCCCGGCGTCAATGGCGGCTCCTTGTGGCAGCCGCCGGCTTTCTCGCCGCGCACCCACTATTTCTATGTTCTGGGGTCCAACATCCCAATGACCTTCACCACCATCGATTTCCCCGACAGCAAGCCGGGTGGCCCCTGGGTGGGTCGCCATACCGGCGGGGTGATGAAGCGCGCTGATGGTCCGCAATCGGGCACCTTGACCGCCATCGACGTGAACAGCGGCAAGATTGCCTGGCAGTATAAATCGCCTCAGCCGATCTATGGCGGCGTGCTGGCAACGGCCAGCGATCTGGTCTTCGCCGGCGAGATGTCGGGCGACTTCAGCGCTTTTGATGCCAGAAGCGGTGAAAAACTCTGGACACATCATTTCGAGCGGGCGGTTTGCTCACCCTCCATGACCTATCGGGTGAAGGGCGTGCAGTATATCGCGGTGGGCGTGAATGGCTGCCGTGGCGGACACGTACCCACGGGCACGCCACAGTTCGGTGACGAGGTTGCGATTTTTGCGCTGCAATGAATCCATTCCTCTCATCTATTGAGGGAAAGTTTTTTTGTGCTGCGCTGCACACAATCGACTTTTGTGATGCGTGCGAAAATTGTTACAGCCTTTAACGGCATGGTATCGTAGCTTGTATACACCCGGCAAAAGACCGGATGCGCCAACGCCGCCTGAGGGGACTTTCAACATGAACAGCAAGCTTGCCGCCGGCGAGTTGAATCTCGCCAACTCGAGCAGCTTTTCGCCCAGCAAGTCCGTGTTGATGGCCACCGCGGGGGCCACCGCGATGCTGATGGCGACCAGCGCTTATGCGCAGGAAGCGCCGTCGGGTCCGATCGAGTCGGTGACGGTCTCCTCTTCGCGCATTACCACCGCCGGCTTCAACGCGCCGACGCCGACCACGGTTCTCGGCAATGACTTCCTCGAGAAGTCTGCGAAGGACAACATCTATTCCGCCGTCGTGCAGTTGCCTTCGCTGCTGGGTTCGACCGGTCAGCAGAACGGCGTGAACGGCACGTCGGGTGGCACCAACGGTCTGGCCTCGTTCAACATGTTCGGCCTGGGCACCACGCGCACCCTGACCCTGCTGGACGGCCAGCGCTTCATACCGGCCAACGTTACCGGCGTGCCGGACATCAGCGAATTCCCTCAGATGCTGATCCAGCGCGTCGATGTCGTGACCGGTGGCGCCTCTGCTTCATGGGGTTCGGACGCCGTCGCCGGCGTGGTGAACTTCATCACCGACAAGAAATTCGTCGGCTTCAAGGCCAACCTTTCGGGTGGTCTTTCCACCTATCAGGATAACGCCACCCTGACCGCCCAGATGGCGGCGGGCTTTGCCTTCGCCGGCGGCCGCGGTCACTTCGAAGTGGCGGCCGAGTTCAGCCATATGGATGGCGTCGAAGGCGGCTGGCAGCAGTTGACCTGCTGCGGCGGCCGCATGGACAATTCGCTGAGCCATGGCCGCACCTGGTACCAGCAGCCCTCCATCCTGAACTATGGCAGCCCAGGTGCGACGCCGGCCGGCCAGCCGCAACAGTTCGTGACCGCCAATGGCCAACAACATCAGCTGGGCCGCTACGGCCTGATCAACTCCGGTCCATTGATGGGCACGGCGTTCAATAACCAGGGCCAGCCTTACGCCTTCCAATATGGCACCGGCTACCAGGGCGTGAACATCCAGACCGGGCTGGGTGGCACGGTGCAGGGCGTGCCCGCCAAGAACGGCAATGCCGCAAGCCCGGGCACCGTCACCAATTGCACGAACTTCTGCGTCGGCGGCGAAACGGATGGCGGCACCGGCTCCGGCGTGACCCTGGCCACGCCGCTGACCCGCGGCGATGTCTATACCCGCCTCAGCTATGACCTGACGCCGGACACCGAAGTGTTCATGACCGTGAACTGGTCACAGGTCGGCACCTCCAATATCCCCAACCCGGACATGTGGCTGAGCGCGCTGCCCGGCATCAGCGGCAACACCAACCAGAGCAACGCGATCGCGGCGATCGGCAACTCGTCGATTCCCTCGACCGCCCTCACCAACAATCCCGGCCAGATTCTGCAGGCGCCGGGCATCCAGTGCGGCAACGCCGCCGGCGGCGCCAATGCCTTCCTGCCGGCTTCCGTCCAGGCAGCCTGTATCGCCAACAATATCACCAGTTTCAGCTTCGGTTCGCTCTATTACGGCCTGGGCCCGCAGAAGGTTTACACCCAGCGCGACAATCGCCGTTATGTCGGCGGCGCCAACGGCATCTTCGACCTGTTCGACACCAAGTGGAACTGGCAGGGCTATTACCAGCATGGCGAGAACGACACCAACATCCATGTCCGCGGCATTGCCCTGAAGCCGTACATGTATGCGGCGATCGACTCGGTGCAGGTGGGCGCGGCCAACGTCAACAACGCGCCGTATCTGGCGATGGGCATCCCGACCGGGACCATCGTCTGTCGCAGCACAAGCGCCATTCAGGAAGGCTGCGTCCCCTTCAATCCCTTTGGCCCGACACCCAGCCAAGCCGCGAAAGACTGGATCTATGGCGGCCGTACCTGGGGTCCGGGTCCGATGCAGATCTCGCATCAGATGCAGGACGTGTTCGACTTTTCGATTTCCGGCGCGCCGATCCAGGACTGGGCCGGTCCGGTTTCGGTGGCCTTCGGCGGCGGCTGGCGCCAGGAAGCCTATGATGTCCGTGGCGACGGGGCCGGCAACGGCACCATCGGTGGTGCCGGCGGCGCCCCCGGCAGCCCCTGCAACGATCCGTTGCTCAACTGCCTGAACGGCACCAACTGGTATGCCGGCAGCTTCCACAACGCCCAGGGCAATTATCACGTGATGGAGGGCTTCGTGGAGTTGAACGTCCCCCTGATCAACACGCCGGAATGGGGCAACGCCAACCTGAATATCGCCGGCCGTCATGCACGCTATTCAACCGCCGGTGATTCCAATACCTGGAAGGCAGGCCTGACCTGGGACACACCGATAGACGGCGTCCGCTTCCGCGCCCTGCAATCCCGCGACGTGCGGGCCCCCAATCTGTCGGAGCTGTTCGCCGCGCCGGTCACGGCCAACGGCAACGCTTCCATTCCAGCGGCCAACGGCAATCCGGCGCAGAACATCCAGGTCATCAATGGCACCTATGGCAACCCGGCGCTGAAGCCTGAAAAATCCATCAACACCCAGCTGGGCATCGTGCTGCAGCCGAGCTGGCTGTCAGGCTTCCAGTTCTCGGTCGACTATTACCGCCTGGCTGTTGCCGGTCAGATCACAACCGTCTCGACCGGGACTAACATCAACAACTGCTTCGCCGGCCTGACCCAGTATTGCTCGGCCATCATTACCGCGCCGGGCACCACGCCCTTCACCTTCCCCGCCAACTGGCTGCAGGTGAATACCCAGTTCTTCAATGTCGCTTCGACCGTGACGGACGGTTTCAATATCGAATCGTCCTATCAGTTCAGCCTCGAGGACTGGGACATGATGTCCATTCCCGGTAGCTTCACCCTCCGGGGGCTGGCCACCTATGTCACCAAATTCATCACCAACCCCGGCGTGCCGGGCGGTATCGTGGTGAACTCGGCTGGCGCCAATGACGGCAATATTCCCCATCTGAAGGTGTACGCTACCCAGAGCTATGATGCCGACAACTGGGAATTCCATGTCGCGGAACGCTGGATCTCGGAAGGCAAGCACAACAACAACTGGGTCCAGTGCACGCCAGGCAGCTGCCCGCTGTCGACCTTGGCCAATCCGACCGTCAACGACAACCATGTACCGGGCATCTTCTATATCGACCTTGGCGCCTCGGTGAACATCAACGAGCACTGGAAGATCTATGGCCAGGTCGAAAACGTGTTCAACAAGAACGCGCCGCCCTTGTATTCCTCCAACCAGAACCCGACCAACGATGGCATGAATCCGTTCCTGTACGACGCCATTGGCCGGATGTTCCATATCGGCGTTCGCGTCAGCGACTGATCCCATTGCCTGAAAGACGCACCCGGGCCGCCCGCGGTCCGGGCGTTTTTTGTGTGCGCCGGTCTTCAGCCTTTTCGCGCCAGCACGACACCGGCCTGGGCCAGAACGCCCAGGCTTTTGAGCAGGTCGGCCTTGGCCCCGGCATCCGTGAGCGCCAGTCCAAGTTCGCGCACGGCGCATTCACGATTGTTCTGCAATTGGGCGAGGGCAGGTTGCAGCGCCTTGGGGACAGTCCACAATCGTCCCGCGGCCGCGAATTCGAAATTCTCGCCCACGCGCGCAAACGCCAGGCGATGCAGCGAGGCCAGGCGCACCAGGCTGGTTTCGCTCAGGGCGGCCAGTTGGTCGTAAGGCGCATCGGGCAGGCGAATATGCGGATTGGGACGCATATTGGCCTCCCACTGAAGCTGGAATTCCTCCAGTGGCGCCGCACGCAGTGCGTCCGTGACCAGCGCCGAAATCTTCGCCGCCATGTCCCCTTGCCGAGTCCCATTGCCGGCCGGCTGCAGGCCGGCACGCAACTCGGCATGGTTTCTGAGGCGCGACATCACCCAGCCCAGATAATCCAGCGCGGTGGGCGGCGTGAGCGATACGGTAAGGTGCAGGCTGGGCTCGCCCAGCGGAACGGCCTCGTGCCACCAGCCGCGGGGAATGTAGAGAACATCGCCGTCGTTCAAAGTGCCTTCCCAGGCCGGCGGCACGGTAGGCGGTGGCGCGTCGTCATTCTGCAGCGGGTTCGGCCGGGTAGGGCGGTACACCCGCCATCTTTTGCGCCCGGCGAGCTGCAGCACGACCGCTTCCTGCGGGTCCCAGTGACGGTTGAAGGCATTGTTGTTGTGCCAGCCGGCATAGAGGTTGGCGAACGCGTCTGTCTGCAATGCATCCTGGAAGGCCCCCATCAGGTCCCGCACATGCGGCGCCATTTCCTGAACATCGTCCAGGATCAGGCTGGCGCCTTCAGCCAGGCTGAGGATCAGGCGGCCCGCATCCACGCGCGGCACGCCGAACATGGCCGGCGTCAGATATTGCGACGGGTCCAGCGGCTGACCGTCCTTGTAGAGCTTGAGGCGTGGCGGCGTGAGGCGATGCTGCTGAAGCATGCCATTCAGCGCATCCCAGGTCAGCAGCGCGGTGAACCGGCCGGCCTTGCCGCGGATGTGCACGAATTGCCTGAGCCAGTAGTCCCGCAGGAAAACCTGGGCGCCAAGCGGGGCCATGATCTGATCGAAGTCCAGCATGCCCCTCGTGCCCTTACATCGATAAGCATTTGACCGGACAACCCGCACGGACGTCAATTGCCAATCCGGTCGTTATCTCTTCATGCCGTTCCGGATTTCATGCTCATCGCATCGCGTAAAATCTGTTCGAACATCGCTGCCGCGGCGACAACCACGAGCGAGCCGAACGCGATGAGGATGCCCATGAAAACCCCGCCCGCGCGATCGTCTGAATCGGCAAGCATGATGAAGATTTCACCGGCGGTAACAAAGCCGATCATCGCTATCGCGCAAAATCTTATGGTCCGCACGGCTTTTACGCTCGCCTGCGAGAACATCTTATTATCTCTGGCGTAACCCAGCAGCCTGAAGGCCTGATAAAGGCCCGCGAAAAACGAGAACGACGCGATATACGCAAACGCTAGGAAGGGATCGTTGAAGTATATTTGAAAGAGCGTGGCGTGCGCGTTTCTGCCCTCGATGTGCGGTTCCCACAGCAGAAGGGCGACGGCGCCGATGCCGACGAGCACGGTGACCGCCTGAAGTCAGGATTTTACAATCCAGAGTTCAAGTAATGGCGGACAGAGAGGGATTCGAACCCTCGAACGGCTTTCACCGTTACACACTTTCCAGGCGTGCGCCTTCAACCACTCGGCCACCTGTCCTGCCAGGGAGAAGGGGAAATACACGGCCCCGCTCGGCCCCGCAAGGTTCCTGAAAGCTATTTTAAATCAAAAAGATAGGGGGCCGACGTCTGGATCGATTCAAGCGGTTTGGGGGCCTTGGGCGCGGTCGCGGTAGATCATCCAGAGATTGCGCAGATAGATCGGCAGCGGCAGCCCCTGGCCGAGCACCAGCGGCCAGGCCTGCAAATGTATCGCATAGAGAAACAGGGTCAGGCCGCCGATCAGGCTGCAATACCAGAAGGCGATGGGAATGACGCTGTGGCCCTGCTTTTCACTGGAGAGCCACTGGATCAGCATGCGGACGCCGAACACGCCCTGGCCGGCAAAACCGATCACCGTCCACAGCGTGTCGTACGGACTGGCCATGGCGTTGAGATAAAGGTGGGTGAGAAAGCTCATTTAAAGCTCCTCGATCGTGGCTACCCCGCGGTGCCGCCGTTGCAGCCAGCGCACACCGAGAAGGTCCTGCACGCTCACCAGCAGACGGCCGAAATTCGTGTATTTGGAGGCACCCTGAAGGCGCGGGCGGTGGTTCACCGGCACATAGGCGACGCGCCCGCCTTCGCGTTGCGTCAGCGCGATCAGGAAGCGGTGCATGTGATCGAAATAGGGCAGGCTCAGGAACATGTCGTGATGAAAGGCTTTCAGGCCGCAGCCGGTGTCGCTGGCGCCGTCGCCCAGCAAGGCGTTGCGCAAGCCGTTGCCCAGCCGCGAGGCCAGCCGCCGGCTGGCCTTGTCCTGCCGCTTGACGCGCACGCCCGACACCATGGCAAGGCTGGAATCGGTCCGCAGCATGGCCAGCAACTTGGGTGTGTCCGCCGGATCGTTCTGGCCATCGCCATCCAGGGTGACGACGATGCCGCCTCTGGCCGCCATCACGCCGCTGCGAATGCTGCGGCTCTGGCCGAGATTGCGGGCATGGCGCAGCACCCGGAGCGCGGGAATCTCCGCCTTCAGCGCCTGCAGTTCCGCAGGTGTCGCATCGGTCGAACCGTCGTCCACGAAGATGATCTCATGGGCTTCGGCTGCCAGGGCGGCCGCGATCTCCCGGGCCAGGGGGCCGACATTGCCGGCCTCGTCCTTGACCGGCACGACCACGGAAACGGCTACGCCGCCTGTCATTTCTGCTCCAGCCCTTTGGCACCTGTTGGGACCGGGCCTTATACAGGCCGGGCTCTTTGCAACATAGGGGCGGGACCGACATAGTTCCCGGCCATGGCCGACTCGCAAGCACCGGAAAAGCAAGCGCAAACCGCCCCCGTACCGGCGCCGATGGAACCCCCTCAGCCGCCCCGCTGGCTGACCTGGGCGGCGCGACGGCCTTTGCCGCTGCTGGCCTTGCTGGGGCTTCTGCTGTGGCTGCCCGGCATTCTCTCCCTGCCGCCGCTCGACCGTGACGAAAGCCGTTTCGCCCAGTCCTCCCGCCAGATGGTGCAGACCGGTAATTGGGTGGACATCCGCCTCGGCCATGTCCCCCGTTACAAGAAGCCGGTCGGCATCTATTGGCTGCAGGCCGCGGCCACCTCGATCGCGGGTGGCGGCGGGGACAATCAAATCTGGACCTATCGCTTGCCGTCGCTGCTGGGCGCCATCGCGGCCAGTTGGCTCACACTGTGGTGCGCTCTGGCAGTGGCGAAGGCCGAGGTCGCTTTCCTTGCCGGGCTTCTGATGCTGGGCACGACATTGTTGACCGGCGAAGCAACGCTGGCCACCACCGATGCCGTGCTGCTGGCCTGCGCGCTGGGCGTACAGGGCGTGCTGCTCAGACTCTATCGCGCCGCGCGCGATCCCGATCGTCCTCGACCCTCGCCACGTCTGGTCATGTGGGGGTGGGTCGCAATGGGTTTCGGCATCCTGGTCAAGGGACCGGTGGTGATCGGACTCGCGGCGGCGACGTCTTTCTGGCTGGTGCTGTGGGACGGATTCAAGCGCCGCGCCGTCCCGCGGGACGAAAACCCGCTGACCGAGACAGACGCATCCAAGACAGATGCCGCCAACGCCGACACACCCAAGGCGGATCTGCTCAAGTGGCGGCCATCCATCTATTTCGACGGATTGCAAGCCGGCTGGCTGCGAAGCACAAACCCGCTATGGGGCGTGTTGCTGGCGTTGCTGCTGATCATGCCCTGGCTGATCGCCATCACCATTCAGAGCCAGGGCGCCTTTATCGAGCAGTCATTGGGCAATGACTTCGCCGCCAAGATCGCGGGCGGGCAGGAAAGCCATGGCGCCTGGCCGGGCTATTACCTGCTTTTGTCGGCGGCCAGCTTCTGGCCCACCATCCTGTTCGTGCTGCCCGGCATCGTGCTGGCCCTCGCGCGTCGCGCCGAGCCGGGCATCCGCTTTCTGCTGGCCTGGGCCGTGAGCTGGTGGTTGATCGTCGAACTCTTGCCGACCAAGCTGCCGCATTATGTGCTGGAGGCCTATCCGGCGCTGGCCATTCTGGCGGCGATCTTCGTGCTGGAGACAAAGCCCATCCGTTTTCTGGCGCCGGCGCGCTGGATCGCCATTGTGCAATTCGGCATCGGTGCCGCGCTCTTCATCGCGGTGATCATCCTCGCGCCGCTCCATTTCGGATCCGGCGGGCTTTGGCCGCTCAAGACGGCGTGGCCGGTGCTGGCCGCGGCTGGTCTTGGCGCTGTCCTCGCCGTCACCGCGCTTGTGATGGCGATCCTGAAGAAATTCCCCGCGGCTGCGCTTCTGTCCTTTCTGGCCTTGCTGGTGTTCGTCCCCGGCCTGACGGCGGGCGCGGCGCCCCGGCTGGATGATCTGTGGGTGACCCAGCGCCTCAAGCAGAAGGTGGCGCTCTCCAGCGAGCCCGGCGATCCCGCGCCCGCTTTGGCCGGCTATGAGGAGCCCAGCATGCTCTTTGCCTTCGGCGCCGATACGGTGCTGAGCGACGGCGCCGGAGCAGCAGAGGCCGTCGCCCGTCATGGCGGCCTGGCGCTGATCGAAGACGGCGAGCGCGGGCCCTTCCTGGCGCGGCTGGCGGAGCTTCAGGCGGATGCGACTGAGAAAGGCGAGGTCAGCGGCTTCAACTATTCGCGTGGCCGGAAGGTGCATGTGACCGTCTACAGGGTCGAGCGGATCAGGGACGTCAATTAGCCCATGACCCCGACCTTTGCTGACATCCAGGCCGCCGCCGATCGCATCAAGCCTTACGCCATCCGTACCCCGCTGGTCGAAAGCTGGGTGCTGAATGCCGAGACAGGCGCGCGGGTCTTCCTGAAGCTGGAGACTTTGCAGCGCACCGGTTCTTTCAAATTTCGCGGCGCGTGCAACCGCCTGGCCATGATCCCGCAAAGCGAGCGCGGCAATGGCGTGGTGGCTTTTTCCTCCGGCAATCACGCCCAGGGCGTGGCGGCGGCGGCGCATATATTTGGCATGCCGGCGGTGATCGTGATGCCGGCCGACGCGCCGCGGCCCAAGATCGAGGGCACCCGCGCCTTCGGTGCCATCATCGTCACCTATGACCGGGTGAAGGAAGACCGCGAAGCGATCGCCACCCGCATTTGTGCTGAGCGCGGGGCGGTTCTGGTCAAGCCGTATGACGATGCCGGCATCATCGCCGGCCAGGGCACGGTGGGCCTTGAGATCGCCAACGCCCGGATGCATCTGGGGATGGAGCTGGACGAAGTCCTGGTGCCGTGCAGTGGCGGCGGGCTGGTGAGCGGCACGGTGTTGGGACTGAAGGGTGCGGGCTGTGACGCCAAGGTGCACAGCGTGGAGCCGGAGAATTTCGCCGGCATGAAACTGTCGCTGGAAGAAGGCAGGCGGGCGACGGCGGCAGGCGGCAAGCTTTCCATTGCCGATGCCCTGATGGCGCCGACACCGGGCGTGATCCCCTTCGAAACCGCCAGAAACCTTCTGGCCCCGGGCCTTGCGGTCTCGGACGCCGAACTGGAAGCGGCGATGGCCTTCGCGGCGAAGAAATTGAAGCTGCTGGTCGAGCCGGGTGGGGCCGCTGGCCTGGCGGCGCTGCTGGCCGGCAAGCTGGACGTGAAGGGCAAGACCGTCGCCGTGGTTCTCTCCGGCGGCAATGGCGATCCGGCGACCTTCGCCCGGCTGTTGGCGCAATAGGGAACAACAAAAAAGCGCCCGGAAGGGCGCTTTTCTATTTCTGAAAGACGGATGACGGTGCTTCAGCGAGGCGCCAAAACCATCATCATCTGCCGGCCTTCCATCTTGGGATACTGCTCCATCTTGGCGAAGACCTCGGTGTCTTTCTGGACCCGGGTCAGCAGTTCCATGCCCAGATGCTGGTGGGCCATTTCACGGCCTCGGAAGCGCAACGTCACCTTGACCTTGTCGCCTTCGTCGAAGAAGCGCTTCATCGCCCGCATCTTCACGTCATA
>Ga0070665_100000399_pt1 | contig 63817 bp, 55 predicted proteins | sample KBSS13metaG_FD_65862 | JGI IMG/M metagenome (GOLD analysis project Ga0070665, IMG submission 65862) | Switchgrass rhizosphere microbial communities from Kellogg Biological Station, Michigan, USA - KBS S1-3 metaG | ecosystem: Host-associated > Plants > Roots > Rhizosphere > Soil ... | reverse complement strand
GTGGTTAAACGGTTGAAACGATTCGACTTGTAATTCTCTCCAGTGAGGGCATCGTGAACTTGCGATGGATGCTGTTGAGCGTTCTGCTGTTCAGCCCGCTCGCACGTGCTGAAGACGCGCCTCAGCTTTGGTTCTACCAGTCGATCAACCTGCTGCCCGAGGAAAACCTCGACGAGATCGAACCGCTCTGGCGTCGCGCCTCCGCCGCGGGATATACGCACGTGCTGCTTGTCGACAGCAAGTTCGGCCGGCTGAACGAGATGGGCAAGGCGTACTTCCAGCACGTCGACCGCGTGAAGAAACTCGCCGGCGAGTTGCACCTGCAGATCGTGCCGGCGGTGTATCCGATCGGCTGGTCGAACGACATCCTCGGGCACAACCCGAATCTCGCGGAAGGGGAGCCGGTGAAGGACGCGCTCTTCGTCGTTGATAAGAACGGCGAGGCGAACCTCGTGCCCGATCCAGCCGTCTCATTTCCCGCAAAACCCAAGTGGCACGACGATTCGGTGAAAATCGAAGGCGGCGTTGCGACGGTTCGCAACAACAAAGGCAATGCTCGCTTCACCTACGAACTGACCGTTCCGCCGTACCGCTGCTACCACGTGTCGGTGAAGATCAAGACCGATCACTACTCGGCCAAGCCGGAGTTGAAGGCCCTGGCCGACAGCGCCGGGTTCGCGCTCTCGTACAACGACCTCGGCGTAAAAAAGACGCAGGACTGGACCGAGCACCACATCATCTTCAACTCGCTCGACCGTACCAAGGTGCAGATCTACTTCGGCGTGTGGGACGACGCCAAGGGCACACTACAGTGGAATGACTGGAAGATCGAAGAGGTCGGCCTGCTTAACGTCCTCCGCCGCGACGGCACGCCGCTGGTGGTGAAAAGCGACGACCGCGTGCTGGTCGAAGGAAAAGATTTCGAGCCGGTGAAAGACCCGAAGCTCGGCCGCGTTCCCTACGCCGGCGAGTACCAGGTCTGGCACGCGCCGCCCGCGATCAAAACCAAGCTGCCTGAGGGAACCAAGCTCCGCGTGAGCTGGTATCACCCGGCCGTCATCAACGACAGCTCCGTCTGCGTTTGCCTGAGCGAAAGGGAATCGCAAGACTTGCTGGCCGACCAGGCCAAACGCGTGCGGGCCGCCTTCGAGCCCAAGGGCATGATGATGGAGCACGACGAGATCCGCATCATGAACCACGACGTGGCGTGCCAGGCGCGTCATCTCACGCCGGGCCAGATTCTCGCCGACAACATCGCCTTCTGCACCGAGCAGCTCAAGGGCGTCGACACGTACGTCTGGAGCGACATGTTCGACCCCAACCACAACGCTCACGACAAGTACTACCTCGTCAACGGCACGCTTGCCGAAAGCTGGAAGGGCCTGCCGACGAGCGTCACGGTCATGAACTGGAACTTCGGCAAGCGCGACGAAAGCCTGAAATTCTTCGCCGGCCGCAGCAACAAGCAAATCATCTCCGGCTACTACGACGGCAACGTCGCCGCGACGGATCAGTGGATCGCGTCAGCGAAGAAGGTGAAAGGCGTCGTCGGCTACATGTACACGACGTGGCAAGATAAGTACGACGATCTGGAAGCGTTCGCGAAACGCGTGCGACAATAGCTGCCCTACAAAGGGGAACCGATGTCCGAATCCACTGATGCCTGGTACTACGCCGCTGGCGAAACACGCATGGGCCCGTACCCGCTCGCCGAGTTGAAGCTGTTGATCGCCGCGGGCAGGGTACAGCCCGCGACGATGGTTTGGACGGCCGGCATGGTGCAGTGGGCGCCGGCCGGTTCGGTCGCCGCGCTGTTTCCGATCGGCATGCCGCCGCCTGTGCCGGCGCTACCGCTGGGGTATGCGATGCCTGTGCCCTCAGGGGAGGAACACGGGCTGGGCACGCGGATGCTCATCCCGGTCGGTCGCTCGGGGTGGGCGATTGCGGCCGGGTATGCGGGACTCTTTGCGACGCTGGTGATTTTCGCGCCGGTCGCGCTGATCCTCGGGATTATCGCGGTGGTTCACCTCCGGCGTCGTTCCGATCTGCATGGCTGGGGCAGGGCGATCTTCGGGCTGGTGATGGGCGCGATTTTTTCGATCCTTCTGGTGGTCGGCATCGTTGCAGTGATTGTCGGGTAGCACGTCGTAGGGGTTCGCAACGTACCATGAATGGCACCCTGCAATATGGCTTGGCCCAACTACTCTCCCACCGTATCGTCCGACGGCTTCGTTGACGGCACGCGCAGCTTGGCCGGAATCAGGCGGTCTAAAATTCCCTGCAGATCCTTCCGTGCCAAAACAGCGGCGCCTTCGTTCGTGTCCGCGGGGATGACCTTTTCGGCAAACGGGGCGTTGCTCATGTCCGACAGCACGCCGGTGCCGGTGAGTTTCCAGTTCGGGTCGCGGACGTATCGCCTGCCGTTCAGTTCAACGTACACCCACTCTCGCGGCGTGCCTTGTTCGCCCTTGATCTGCGGGGCGAAGCTTTGGCCGTCGATTGTGACCTTCTTCGGCAGTTCGGCGCTGGCGATCTCGGCGAGCGTGGGCATGAAGTCGCTCAGGTCCGTCAGATCGTGACACACTTTGCCGGCGGGCGTGGTTCCCTTCCAGTTCACGATCATCGGCACGCGGCTGCCTCCCTCGAGCATGGTTTTCTTGTGGCCGTCCAGCTTTTTCCCGTCGACGAGGCCCGACGGCGCCGCCTGCGGCGCGGTGCCGTTGTCGGCGACGAAGATGATCAGCGTCTTTTCGCGAATGCCGAGCTTGTCGATGTGCGCCACCAGCTTGCCGACGAGCTTGTCCATGTACTTGAGGTTGTCGACGTAGAGCGTCTCGCTGAAATTTTTCCTTCGGGCCGGATCGCCTTCTTTGCTGTCGGGCGTGTGCAGGATCGGGCCGTGCACTTCGGACATCGCGTAGTACAAAAAGAACGGACGATCCTTGTGGCGGGTGATGAAGTCGGCGGCGAAGTCGTGCATCACGTCGGGCATGTATTTGTCGCCGAGCGGCGTGTGCTGGCCGTTGACGATGTAGCTCGCGTCCTGCGTGGCCCAGTATTTTCCGCTGCCTTGGAAGCGCAGGTATTCGTCGAATCCCCAGTCGCTCGGCTGCAGCGGGAGCTGCTGCCACTTGCCGACCTGCCCCGTGACGTAGCCGGCCGGTTTGAGGACGCGCGGCAGCATGATCTCGTTGGCGGGTTTCATCACGTCGCCGGTGTCGTTGCCGGTCATGCCGGTGCGGAAGGGGTACCGGCCGGTGAGAAGCTGCGATCGCGACGGCCCGCACAGCGGCGTGGCGTAGCAGTACTCGAAGCGCGTTCCGGTTGCAGCGAGGGCGTCGATGTTCGGCGTTTGGCAGCGATTGCCGCCGGTGCAGCTTAAGCCGTCGAGGCCGAGGTCGTCGGCGAGGATGAGGACGATGTTGGGCTTTTCGATCGCCGTTGCCGTGGCCGGCGCGGCCGCGGTCAACCAGCGCGGGAGCGACACCGCCGCACCGGCCAGTGCGAAATTTCTGACGAACTCACGCCGGTTCATAACCTTCTCCTCGCCACTTGAGTCGAACGCTGCGGGGCCGACCTTATTGCAGGAATTCTACTGTTGATTCGAGCACGGTGCTGAAAGCGGGTAAAATGGCCCGACATGGTGATGCCCGATTCAACGCCGCTCGATCCGTACGAATCAACCGACACGGTCGTCTGCCCGTCGTGCGTCACCGTCAATGGCGAGCACCAGCACTTTTGTCGCGAGTGCGGCACCCCGCTCACATCGCTGTCGGTGATCGACCCGGTCGGGCACATTTACGCCACCGGCGACACCTATCGCAAAGCGATGAATCATCCGACCAGCTTGATCGTCGTCATCGGCACGTGGCTCATCTTCGGGCCCGGCGTGCTGTTCGCGGCGATACCACTCTCCGAAGCAATCGGTGGGATGAGCCGACCCAGCCGCTATGCAACGCCGGTGCTCGACGTATTAGTTGGGTTTGTGACGGGCATCGGGATGTCGGCGATATCGTTGATCATTCTCTATCGCGTCACTCGCAACTATGTGCATGTTCGGCGTCAACTCACCGAGCAACGGGGTTTCGAGGTCGTGTTATCCGACGACGACGCGAACGATCCCGCTAGCGATGAATAATCAAACTTGCGAACGAACTGTTTCCAAAGCACGCATTTTTTCCGGCAGAGGGGCGGAGCCATTATTTTCTCGGCGTGGCCCCGACTCGAAACTGTCGCCTATAACCCGTGGGCGTTTGGCCGGTGTAGTGGCGGAACGATTCGCTGAACTGCCGGGCGCACGAGTATCCCGAGTGCTGCGCGACGGCGGGCATCGGCAACTCGGTAGTGCTCAGTAACTGCTTGGCTTTTTCGATCCCCATTCGACGAATTTCCGCGGCGATGCTTCGGCCAAGCAGGGACTGGAATTTGGCATCGAGCGTGCCTCGACTCAATCCGCTCTGTGCGACCACCTGCTTGGTGGCCACGCCGGAGGAGAATTGTCGCTGGATGAATTTCATCGCAGAGACTACGTCAGGATCGGAGAACGCCAGCGCATCGCTCGACTGCCGGATGACCAGTTCGCCGGGGGGAACGAGACGAATCAACGGGACGTCTGACTTTCCTTCAATGAGTTGTGAGAGCGACGTGGCGGCCTCGTACCCGATCTGGTCCGTTTGGAGCGAGATGGAACTGAGCGGCGGGTCGGAAATTTCGCAGAACAAGTCGTCGTTATTGACGGTCACGATCGCCACGTCGCGAGGAATGCCCCGGCCGAGTGCGCGACACGCGGTGAGGATCGCTGTGCAACTGGGATGATGGGCGGTCATCAATCCGAGCGGCGTGGGGAGCGCGCCGAGCCAGTCGGATATTTGCGCAGCTGGAAGGCCGGGATGCTCGGTGACCGACAGGTGAACCGAATGGCCCGCCTCGCCGGCACGCGCGACGAATCCCTCTTTCCGGTTGGCGACCCACTGCCCGCCGATGTCGCCGTAAAAGGCGAAATGCTTGAACCCGCGCGCCAGCAGATGCTCGGCGACGAGTCGACCGACGGCGACGTCATCGGTCACCGCCCGGGGCCACTTGGCGACGGGCAGCGACGCCGACCAGCCGGCCATCGGCAGGCGGGTTTTCTTGAAAATCGGATCGTGTTCGTACGCGTGAACGCCGTGCAAAATGGCGTCCGCGCCGGCAAAGGCTTCACGAAGGCCCGCCTGCTCCCGCACCTGAAATTGGACGAGTTCCCACCCGTGCATCCGGGCGTACGGGGCCACCCCATGCAGCACGCGCTGGTTGAAGTTGTACCGCTCTAAAAAGTCGGCAATGACCGCTACCCGCATTGGAATTTACCGCCATATTTCAAAGAGTCGCCGACCGATTACGCCCGGCGATTGTAAAAAAACCTAAATGATTTAGCAAAAATGAGCCTACCCCAAAACCAATGTCACGATACGATTTGTACGTCGAGCAGCGGATCGATACAGACTAATCTGTGCTACATCGAACCCGGTATGTACATTTTAAGTATAGTGTGGAGTGAGTTCGCGGAAACGTGATGGCCTGCAGACGCAACAATCCTCAGCAACGCAGCCCACTCGGCGGGGGATTTACCCTTGTCGAGTTGCTGGTCGTTCTCGCCATTATCGCGGTACTGGTCGCACTGCTCATGCCCGCGGTGAATCAGGTCCGCCGGGCCGCGCAGGCCGTCGTCTGCATGAGCAATCTGCGGCAGTGTTACCAAAGCGTTCTCGCGTACGACGTGAACAACAACGATTGGTACCCGGTGGTGACGACCAATCAGGCGCCCGCCACGGGAACAATCAAATGCTGGAACGCGTTTTTCGTCACCGGCTGGACTTTGGATTTCAGCGAAAAGCGTCACGCGCCCCTCACACGCGGCGTCACGATCTGTCCGTCGACATTTTTCTACGCCCGCGATCACCAGGATAATTTCGTGTCCGACGGCGTCGCCTACGCGATGGTGAAGACGTCGGGCGACAATCGCACGGTCCCCGACCTGCGAAACTTCGGCACCTCCGCCATGGCGGGCACCTGGCGAACGTCGTTCCTGCGGATCCTTCGCGTTCCCACCAACTCCACGCGAACGTTCATGATGGCCGACAGTCTCTCCATGCACGGCTCGTCGCTCGGCGGCGGCGGGCACATGTACGGCAACATCATGACCGTTTCCGAAGGCGACTACGCCGGCCGAATCCATGTGCTGCACAGCAACGGCACAAAGTTCAACGCCGTTTTTTGGGACGGCCACGTCGAATCCCTCACTGACCAGCAGGCCCACAACGAAACAGTGAACGCGCCCCAGTACTTCTACGACCAGTTCGGCGTGAAGTACACGGTTCCGTAATGTTCAGCTAACGACTCGCCCAGATCGACTTGATCGCTTCTTCCTGTCCAAATCCTTCCGGCGACGCGGGCGATCGCGTGTTCGCCTGGTAATGCCTGATCTCGCCAACCGGTTCGCCCAACCCGCGACGGCCGGGCACCTGCAGATGGCCGTTCGGGTCGAGCTCCTGCACACGGGCCGTCGCGTAGCGGAGGTACTCGTCGCGATACTCACTCGGCTGATGCGCGAACCAGCAGATTTCGTCGTAACCCCACACCCAGTTCGGCGTTCCCAGATGCTGGCCCGGCTTGCCCGATCGGCCCCAGTTATCAAACTCCACGATGAACGGCAGGTGCTCGCAGCTCCAGCCGTTGGGCGTTACGCCGCCCAGGCTTTTGCCGTAAATCGAATGACGGAAATTCAGCTCCAGCGTGCCGTGCTGCGGATGCTCCACGTCGTCCTTGATGTGCTGCGGGTAGGAGTGGAAATCGAACAGCAGCCGCCCGTCGTCCGTCGCGACGCCGTGCGTGTGCGCGTCGATCAAAATCTTGTGTCGGCGTGCATGCTGCTCGGCGTATTTGCGGATGCGCTGGATCACGTTCCACCAGTGCACGTTGCCCGGATCGTTGTTGTTCATGAGGTGAATCTGCCCCATGTGCAGCGCCTCGTATCCCGCGTCGATATACCGCTTGGCGCGGTAGAAGAACCACATCTGCGTTTCGACTTTGCTCATGTCCGGCACGGAGTTTCCCTTGCCGAAATAGTCGCGCATCCAGTTGTTGGCCGCGTTCGGCTGCCACTTCACCGGCTCCTGCGACGCGGCTGACGAGTCATACAGCATCGCCTCGTAGCGAAACGTTCGTGCTTCAGCGGGCAGCCCGAATTCGGCGAACACCCATGCCGGGATCGACAGTTTTGAGACCAGCGGCTCGCACACCACTTCGAACACGCACGCCTGGAAGACTGTCTCCGCGTCCAGCCGCCCGTACGCCGCCACCAGATCCGCGGCCTTGGCGAAATGCTCTTCCTCCTCGTCCGGATTGCCCCAGATATACGCCGCCCGCCCGACGAATTTCGCGCCGATGTTGGCGAGCATGCGGAGATCATCCTCTCGTGTCGGCGACCACATCACCCGCGCCATGGAGATGGAGCGAGCGAGATAGCTTTCGAGGACAGTGCGGGAAACGGTGCGGTCGAAGGAGTAGGACATCGCGATATTCTGCCGCGCACCGCCAGACTGTCCATGGCCGGCCATTTAAAGCCCCATGAAGTATCCCGGCTCGAGTCGAAAGTGCTTCGCCAGCGCGATCACGTTCGTCTTGCTCAGCTCGCGCCTGCCCGTCAGGAGGTATGACACCATGGGCTGTGAGCAATCAAGGATATCCGCCAACTTGGCCGGGGTCGTCTCGCTCTGGTCGAGGAGGTACTTCAACCGTTGCAGCGGCGTCCGATGGTCAGCGTCATCCGGGTGCTGCTCATCTTGATACTTCAGCAGCAGGTCCGACATCAGAACAAGGTAATCTTCCTGATCCTTGTTCAGCTTGTGACCGGCCATCGCCATCACCACTTCTTCGACGTTTGATTCGTCCACGTCATCGTGGATCGGCCGCGGCGGGAGCATGGCAACCAGTTCCGGGTAGGTCCTGGGCATTTTCTTGAAAACGATGTTTTTCACTTTGGCCTTCATAGTTGCCCTTTCCATTGGTCCTTGTCGTATTCCGTGTGGCTCATAAACCGCAGGATGAAAATGCGGTTCAAGTTGTAGTGGATGGCCGCGATCAATCGGTAGTTGTTGCCGCCGATATTAAAGATCGCCACCATTCGGCCGCTCTTCACTTTCACTTCATCGGCGGAGGGAAAGGACTTGCGAACATCGTTCAGTGACGACCACCTGGCGCGCCTGGCCACGCTAAGCCATTCATTCAACGGCTTGCGGGCGGCGGCGTTCGCCTTCATGTACCCGCGAACCGTTGAAGGCTTCACAATCCACACCATAACATGGTGTTATATTGATCGGCAGAAGTCAAGCGAAATATAACAATATGTTATAGACGTGTTTTGCATGTTACTTGTGTAGGGCACGCTATTACGTGCCGCCGTTCTGTCCCAGCACTGTCCGCGTAACGGCAAGCAATAGCGTGCCTCCATCATGCAAATCTCGGTGTGTGGGTGGAAGCCCACACACCGAGAAGGTTGACGGTCGCTGGCAAATCAATCGCGGTTCTTACTTCTCAATCTTCCGCGGATCATCCGCCGCGTTCACGTACGTAATCCCCCACGGGCCGATGCCGCTGAGTTGGATGACCGTCTCTTCCTTCGTGTACGCGAAGTGATGCATCCCGGCGGGCATGCTCGTGTACGAGCCGGCCGGCAGGGCGCTGGCGCCGTCTTTGTTGAACGAATCGCCGTGCCCCATGTAGAGGGCGCCGGAGAGGACTGTTACGCGCTCGGCCTGCGGGTGCCAGTGCGGCATGATGTTGTAGTTCGCGGGGAGCTTAGCTCGCATGGTGAAGAAGCCGGGGGCGTGGGGATCGCCTTCCAGTACGGCGAATTGTCCGCCCGCGGGCAGACCGGGCGGGCCGTCAACCCACTTGATGTCGGCGGGAACGTACATCAGGTGCTTGGCTTCCGCATTGTCATGGTGGTGCATGCCGTCGTGACAACCGGCCAGCACCATCGCGATCGCCGCCAGGAGGAATGAGTAACGCATGATCGGGCTCCTTTCGTAAAAAGGCCGAGAGATAGAAGGGATGCTTAACGGTAGGCAGGCTGATCAAGCCGGGCAAACGGGGATTGGTGGGGAACGCTATTTTGACCTTTGCGCTCGGGTGCCACAGGTCGGCGTACTCGCAGACCTGTGGGTGCGGTGCGATCGCACGCGTCTCGGGGTAACGCGGCCTGTGGCACCCCGATTTCGTGCTTGGTGGGGATCAGGCGCCACCGGATCGCAGCCACGCCTCGTACTTGGCACGGTCGGCCTTTGCGATGACGAGAAGTTGCTCGGCGGAGGTGTGGGCGGGGGCCATCCATTCACCCAGGAACTCGGCGGCGACCAGCGTGTCGCGGTAGTCGGTCTGCGCGCCGTGAACGTTCCGCCGCAGGTCGTCGAGTTTGCCGGCGGAGACTTTCAGCAACGCGAGATGCACGCGGTCTTTTTCGCGGTGCCATTTTTCAGTGCCGTAGGTGTCGAGGATGGCGAGGGCCGCGTCGGCGGCGTCGGGGTCGGGGAAGCAGTCGTGAAGTTTCTTGAGCACGAGATCGCGCGTCGGCGTGAGCGGCATCGCGAATCACTATATCGCGCGGGGATGACGGGAAGGTGAGCGAAGAATTGCGAGAGCGGTCGCAAACGCGGACAGACACGTCGAGGGTTTGCGTGACGGAAGTGATTCAACGCCGCGACGGAACTCCCGGATTCCGGTGAAAGAATCCGCGACTTCCGTCGCGGCGTGGAGAATTTCGAAGTGCTGATGGATTTCCGCGCCGGCCCAACTCGCGGCCCGGCCAGGGGTTGCGAGAATCGCGATAAATCGGCCGATTTGTGCGGATTTTGGCCGACTTTTTCAATCGGCGGCGGTATAGATTGTACGGTCGTTTTGCGGAAGCGGACGACTTCCGGTTCCTCTCCCCAGCGAGGAGAGGTTGGTTGAGGGGCGAGACGTTCGCCCTGTTTAGCCGCGGCGGCCACGCCGCGTGGTACGGAAACGCGGCGTGGCCGCCGCGGCTAAACAGGGAGGTCGACGTGGCAGGCGATGCTGCTCGACTTGGGACGTTTCTCCCCTTACCCCAACCCTCTCCCCTCCGGGGCGAGGGGCCGGACGCTCTTTGACAATTGAATAGGGCTCGACCGATTCGCCGGTTGGTTCGGGACACATTTACGATTCGTGCGCGGTTGGGTCACCTTTTGCGCACCTTTGGCGCACCTTTGCGCACCTAGGCGCACCTTGGCGCACCCGCGCGTTTTTTCGTAACTGGTGGCCGGGCCGGTGATTAGGCGGCGGCGGGCGGTTCGGCGATGAAAAATCGGCGAAACGCGACTCGGCCGCGGTGAATGACCCGTCCCTTTCCGTCCCTAATCCGTACGTGAATCGTCCCTAAACGTACGTAAACGCACCTAGACGGACGTGACGAATCCTGCGCAGCCTCTGGCCGGGCCGTCATTTACATGGCGGCGGGGTGCGGGGAGTAAAAAAATGACGTTGTTCGGCCTGCCACGGAAGTGGCAAGCCCGGTTTCATGCGAACGCGTCGGTGGTCGGCAACTGTCCGCTGAGTTGTAATGCGACGAGCGACGCGAGTTGGTCCGGGTCGACCGGTTTGATCAGCAGCGGGGGAAGCACCGGCTTGTAGAGCGTGTGCATTTTTTCCTGGATCTCATCGACGCCCATGCCGGAGAGAAGAATCACTGGGAGGGCTGCGTGGTGTTCCTGCAGGTAGCTCAGCACGCTGAACCCGTCGCCACCGGCCATCCGGAGATCGAGCAGGACGAGATCGACGTGTCGCTGCTTGACGTGGGCGATCGCCGTCTTGCCGTCGGACACCTGATCGACGGCGTGCCCCAGTTGCGTGAGGAATTGGGTAAGGGCTTGCCGCTCGATCGGCGAGTCGTCGCACACCAGCAGACGGGCGGCGGATTCGCGTGCTGGCAGGGACTCGGACATGTAAACATCACCACTCATGGCCGGATTCTAGAACGAGGAGGATCACTTTTCCGAAAAAAGCTTGAATATCCGACAATCCCTGATGATGGGGATGCTTCAAAAGGAGCGTTGAACGCCCAGTCGCCAAGACCGCCAAGGACGAAACGCCAGGAAGAAATGACCTGGGATTTTTCTTTTCTTCAAACCTTGGCGCACTCGGCGCCTTGACGCTCATCGTTCTCTTGCACGAGGTTCAGATGCTTGACACACCGCGACGCAACGCGTATTCCTCGCACATGGATCACCCCAAGATTCTTTCCGACGGCATCACGTTCGACGACGTTCTCCTCATTCCAGCCCGAAGCGATTTTGTGCCCGGCGACGCGGATACGCATACGCGTCTCACCCGCGGGATCGAGCTCAACATTCCGCTCATCAGCGCTCCGATGGACACGGTCACGGAAGCGGCCTTAGCCATTGCCTTGGCGCAGGAGGGCGGCATCGGCATCATCCATAAGAATATGCCGATTGAAGGCCAGGCCCGCGAAGTGGAGAAGGTGAAGCGGTCCGAGAACGGGATCATCGTCGATCCGATCACGCTGCCGCCGAGCGCCACGGTGGGCGAGGCTCGGAAGATCATGCGGGAGTACAACGTCTCGGGCATCCCGATCGTCGACGGCGAAGCGAGCATGCACGGCAAGCGATCGAAGGAAAAGGCCGGGCGACTGCTGGGCATTTTGACCCGTCGCGACCTGAAATTTCAGGAAGACGACGCCCGGCGGATCGGCGAAGTGATGACGAAGGAAAACCTCGTCACCGCGGCCGACGACACGCCGCTCGATCAGGCCGAGAAGATGCTCTACAAGGCGAAGGTCGAAAAGCTGTTGCTGGTGGATAAAGAAGGTCGGCTCGCCGGGCTGATCACGATGCGGGACATCGAGAAGATCCACCAGTTCCCCAGTGCCTGCAAAGACAAGCGCGGCCGCCTGCGGGTGGGCGCGGCGACGGGCGTGCGAGACTTCAAACGCGTGGAGGCGCTGATCGCCGCCGACGTGGACGTGGTGGTGGTCGACACCGCCCACGGGCACAGTAAGAACGTGCTGGAAACGGTGCGGGAGATCAAAAAGAACTGGACGATCCAGGTGATCGCCGGCAACGTGGCGACGGCGGACGGAGCGCGGGACTTGATCGCGGCGGGCGTGGACGGCGTGAAGGTGGGCATCGGCCCGGGCGCGATCTGCACGACGCGGATTATTTCCGGCGTTGGCGTGCCGCAGGTGTCGGCGATCTTCGACGCGGTGAGCGTGGCGGAAAGCGCCGGCGTGCCGGTGATCGCGGACGGCGGGATTCGCCACAGCGGCGACATCACCAAAGCCATCGCGGCCGGTGCGAGTTGCGTGATGATGGGATCGCTCTTCGCGGGGCTCGATGAATCGCCCGGCGAAACGATCATCCACCAGGGTCGTCGATACAAGACGTATCGTGGCATGGGCAGCATGGGCGCGATGATCCAGGGATCGAAAGATCGCTACGGACAGGCCAGCGTGAAGGAGAGCAGCAAGTTGGTGCCCGAAGGCGTTGAAGGCCGCGTGCCGTACCGCGGGAACCTCGGCGATTTCGTCTACCAGATGGTGGGCGGCCTGCGGGCGGGCATGGGCTACTGCGGGACGCAAAATATCGAGTCGTTGCGGAAAAATGCCAAGTTCTGCCGCGTGTCGGCAGCCAGCATGGCCGAAAGTCATCCGCACGATATTTCGATCACCAAAGAAGCGCCGAATTATTCGGCGGATTTCAAAGCGGAAGTGTAAGATAGGATTAATGCAGAAGGATGAATGCTGAATGCAGAATGAAATGCAAATGTCGAGTGTTCGGAACGGAATGAAGACGCTGTCTTTCATTCATCATTCCGCATTCATCATTCTGACTTCGCTGCTCGCCGGCTGCACGCCGAGCAAACCGACCACTCAGCCGAGTGATATTCACTCGCGGCAGGAGGCGGCGCTGAAGGATCCGTTCGGGTATTCAGTCGACGTCGGCAAGCAGGACAGCGTGAGCGGCGGGGGAACTTCGGAGATGGATAAGGAAGGCCTTAAGAGGGACATCGATCATGTTTTCAATCCGTAATATGGTGGCGCTGGGTTTGATCACGTCGTGCCTCGTCGGCTGTCAGTGGAAGCAGTCGGGCCAGCCGGCGACGCTGAATGACAAGCCGATTCCGGTCGACGGCGCGATGCAGGCGCGCGATTGGGATGCGACGCACGCGTACTACGCCAACGGCAAAACGCCCGCGTACGCCGACCGTTTCAATCTCGAGCCGGCCGACGCGACGGTTGAAGACTGGGGCTGGGCGACCGAGACGCCGATCTTCGTTGCTAACAGTGTGATCTGGCCGTTCACGTACATCACTACGCCGCCGTTCACGAAGGTGGATCACCCGAGCGTTGAAACCCCGGTGACTTACACCGCGATGCCGGTGACGGAAACCATTCCGCCGTACGGACTGGAAAAAGGCGCCGGCCAAGGTCACGCGGGCTCGCTCGCGGCCAGCAAGTGATTTAGCTCCGCGCGAACTGCTTTCGAAATTCGCGCGGCGTGAGTTGCTTGATCTCCAGAAACCGCCGATTGAAGTTGGCGAGGTTTCCGAATCCCGACTCGAACGCGATGGCGGCGATCGAGTCTTCTGTTTCGCTCAGTCTCCGGCAGGCCCGGGCGACCCTTAACTCATTCACATAACGCACAAAACTCTTCCCCGTCGCGCGGCGGAAGAATCGGCTGAACCCAGAGGCGCTGAGATGCGCGACGTCGGCGGCGTCTTCGAGCCGCAGCGGTTCGTCGGCGTGGTCGAAGATGAACCGACTGACTTCGTCGATCCGGCGACGGTCGTCTTCAGCAAAGGTGGGCGCGAAGTGACTGCTCGAGAGCGCCTTGGCGTGGCGCGAGCCGGCAAGTCGGCCGAGCGTATCGAGCAGCGCGAGCATGCGCGGGAGCGGCGCGAGCGATTCCATCTGACGCATAGCGGCATCGGCCGCGTCGCGCGCGGGGCCGGTGAACTGCAGGCCCTGTCGCGCGTGACGAAGCAGGCGCGCGACGGCACGGAGTTCGGGCCGGTCGAAAAAGCCGTCGCCGAAACAGTCGGGCAGGAATTGGATAACGACCGACTCGCAGGTCGAGTTGTCGGTCGGGTTGGGCTGATCGCTCAGCCACGTGTGCGGCAGATTTGGGCCGAGCAGACAGAGGTCGCCGGCGCGGAAGTTGGCAATGTCGTCGCCGACGAACCGCTTGCCCTCGCCGCGGACGATGAGCGTGAGTTCGATCTCCGGATGGAAATGCCATCCGAAGGTAAACGCGGGCAGCGTAAACCCGCGGCAGGAGAACGAAACTTCGGACGAGGGCGAAATAGACTCGAGAAAGGGGTTCATATCGATACGATCGGGCCAAGTGTTGTCGATAAACATGGACGGAGGCAGCAGAATCGTACCATATTTGGATCAGAAACGCGAGGACGTGACTGAGTCTCAACTCTATAGTCCTCCGTCGTCGCGTGGCGTTGTCGCGCGTCGAAGGATGTTTTCCATGTGCCACGTGCTGACCTCACTAACCCCGCCGGCGGCTCACCCCGCCCGCACTTGTCCAGGAGTTTGCCATGCCTGCAACCGCTGTGATGGATCTCGAAACGCCGTACACGCTCAGCAAGGGTCAGATCGAACAGTTCCGCCGGGAGGGGTTCATCAAGTTGAAGAACGTCCTCTCGCCGGAGGTATTGGAGTACTACGGTAAGGAGATCACCAAAAAGGTGATCGAGCTCAACACGCTCAACATCCCGATGGAGCAGCGCACGACGTACCAGAAGGCGTTCCTGCAGATCATGAATCTTTGGACCAAGAGCGACATCGTGAAAGAGTTCGTCTTCAGCAAGCGTCTGGCCCGCATTGCGACGGAGCTAATGGGCACCCGCGGCGTGCGGATGTATCACGATCAGGCGCTCTACAAAGAAAAAGGCGGCGGCGTGACGCCGTGGCACGCGGATCAGTACTACTGGCCGCTGAGTAATCCGAATACGGTGACGGCGTGGATCCCGTTGCAGGAAACACCCGCCAACATGGGGCCGCTGGCGTTTGCGGCGAAGAGTCAAAACCTTGAGTTCGGGCGCGACCTTGCGATCAGCGACGAGAGCGAGCGGCAGATTCAGGCAGCGCTGAAGGACGCGAATTTCGAGTACGTCGATACGCCGTTCGATATGGGCGAAGTGAGCTTCCATTCCGGTTGGACGTACCACCGCGCCGGTCCGAACACGTCGGACAAGGCGCGCGAGGTGATGACGATCATTTACATGGACCAAGACATGAAGCTGATCGAGCCGAAGAACGCGGCCCACCGGGCCGACCACAAAAACTGGATTCCGGGCGTGAAGCCGGGCGACGTTGCGGCATCACCGCTGAATCCGGTGCTGTATACCGCGTGAGCGTCGTTGCGACCTTAGGCGTGATGCATAGGAGTACCACCTATCCTGCTCTGCGAGCGCCACGAGGCACTGTATCTGTTTCAGTGTGTCGTGGCGCTCGAGGAGTGCGGGTCTGATGTGGGTGGGGGCAACAATGTTCAACAATCGGGGGGGCGGCTGGTATACTCCTCCAAGCGGCTGAACGAACGGGCGATGTGCGTCCGTCGGACAGTCCTTCGCGGAAAAGGAACCCAGCATGCCGTCACCCGCCACGCCGTCGCCCACGCCAGCACCGACTCCCGCACCCGCGGCGCCGTCCGCCCGGGCCTCGGCGCAAGATGCCGACCTGCAAGCTGTTGCCAATCTGAAGGCCGCTCACAGCGCAATCAAGACTGAACTGGCCAAAGTGATCGTCGGTCAGCATCAGGTCATCGACGAAATCCTGATCTCGATTTTCACCAAGAGCCACGCGCTGCTCGTCGGTGTGCCGGGTCTGGCGAAAACGCTGCTGATCTCCACGCTCGCCCAGACGCTGCACTTGGGTTTCAAGCGAATCCAGTTCACGCCTGACTTAATGCCGTCGGACATCACCGGCACAGAAGTGATCTACTCCGACCAGGCCACCGGCCAACGTGAGTTCAAGTTCCTGAAAGGCCCGATCTTCTCCAACATCGTGCTCGCCGACGAAATCAACCGTACGCCGCCTAAAACGCAGGCTGCCATGCTTGAAGCGATGCAGGAGCGCAAAGTCACCGTCGGCGGCGTCGATCACAAGCTGCCCGACCCGTTCTTCGTGCTTGCAACACAGAATCCGCTCGAGCAGGAAGGCACCTATCCGCTGCCGGAAGCCCAGCTCGACCGCTTCATGTTCCTCATCTTTGTCGATTACCCGACTGAAGCCGAAGAGCGGCAGATCATGAAGATGGGCACCGGCACCAAGAGCGAAAAAGTGAACCCGGTGTTGACCGGCGAACAGATCACGCAGCTACAGCAAACCGTTCGCCGCGTTCCGGTGGCGGACCATGTGTATGCGTACGCCGAAAAGCTGGTGCGCGTCACGCGACCCAAACAGCCCGAGGCACTCGACTTCGTCAACAAGTGGCTGACCGTCGGTGCAGGCCCGCGTGCGAGTCTGGCCCTGATCATGGCCGGCAAAGCTCACGCGATCCTCAACGGCCAGTTTCACGTCAGCTGCGACGACATCGCCGCTGTCGCGCCGGCCATCTTCCGCCACCGTATCGCCCCGAACTTCGCGGCCCAGTCTGAAGGCGTGAAGTCCGACGACATCGTGAAGAAGATCCTGGCGGCGATTCCGAAAGACAAGAAGCTCTCGTAAGGCGTGTTCCGGTTTAGCATCGGCTGACGGTTATTTTCCCGAAACCGGGACGCGCACAGACCCATGGCTTTCGCCCCCGAAAACAATCTCCTCGATTCCGAAACCATCAACCAGGCGGAGGCGCTCGGCCTTTCTGCGCGGCTGATCGTCGAAGGCTACATGTCCGGCGAGCACAAGTCGCCGTTCCATGGCTTTTCGATCGAGTTCACCCAGCACCGCGAATACGTGGCCGGCGACGACACGCGCCGCATTGACTACAAACTCCTCGGCAAGACCGATCGCTACTACCTCAAGCTGTACGAGCAGGAGACGAACTTCGTCGCCAATATCCTGCTCGATGGCAGTGAGTCGATGAAGTACGGCTCGGGCGTTAAAGGAATGGGACCGGGCGCGAAAGTCGACGGCAAAGTCGCGCCGGCGAAAGTGACCAAGCTCGAATACGGCAAGGCGCTGGTCGCCTGCCTCAGCTATCTCATCCTGCACCAACGAGACGCGGTGAGCATGGTGCTCTTCGACGACACCATTCGGAATTTCATTCCGCGCACGGCCAACCTGTCGAGCATTCACAACATCATGAACGTGCTGTCAGCGTTCAACCCCACGCAGCAGACGAACATCGGCACCACGCTGCACAACATGGCCGGGCAGATCAAGCGGAAGGGGATCGTCATCCTCATCTCCGACATGCTCGACGACGAAGAAAAAATCCTCGACGGCATCCAGCACCTGCGCTTCGGCGGGCAGGAAGTCATCGTCTTTCATCTGATGGACCCGTACGAGCTCGAATTTCCCTTCACCGGCAACGTGGAATTCGAAGGGCTCGAAAATATTCCGAAGGAAATGACACGCCCGCGCGAGATTCGCAAAAGCTACATGAAGGAAATCGGAGAGTTCAAACAGCGCATCGCGTACGGCTGCGAACGCATCGGCTCGCACTACACGCTGGTGAACACGGCCCAGCCGATGCATGAGATGCTGAGTGCTTATCTGGCGTTTCGACTGAGGACCACCACCCGCTAATGTTCCTCAACCCGCTCATGCTCTTCGGGATCACCGCGATCTCGATCCCGATCATCATCCACCTGCTTAACAAGCGGCAGTTTGACCACGTGCAGTGGGCGGCGATGCGGTTCCTCAAAGTCAGCATCGAACAAAATCAGCGACGATTGCAGCTTGAAGATCTGCTGCTGCTCTTGCTTCGCTGCCTCATGATCGCGCTGCTGGCGATTGCACTCGCAAGGCCCGCGCTCAACAGCTCGGCCGTGGGTGGATTGTTCGGCGGATCGTCGGTCAACGCGGTCATCGTCGTCGACAATTCCTACTCCATGGGCGCCAGCGACGGCGTGACCACTCGCTTTGAACTTGCGAAGAAGGCAGCCGAGCAGGTCATCGAGCTGCTGCCGACCGGATCGAGCACGGCGGTCATCATGGCCTCTGATGCGCCGGACATGCTCATCCCCGAGCCGACGTTCGACCTGGGCCTCGCTCGTAGCGTGATTCACGACGCAAAACTCAGCGGCCGCGGGACGGATCTGTATTCGTCGCTCCGGCAGGCGATCGAAATCCTGCAGCGCAAGCCGGCCATCCGCCGCGAGGTGTATTTCGTCACCGACGGCCAAGCCCAGGGTTTCCGGCAGTTTGAAAACATGCGCAAGCTGCTCGACGAGACGCAGCAGGAAATCAAGACGACGCTCATCCTCGCCCGCACCAAGGTGGACGAGAACGTCGGCGTGTCGTCGCTGAAAATGTCGGCCGGGCTTTGCGTGGTGGGGCAGCCGCAGCGGTTTGACGTGCAGGTAAAGAATTTCTCCGAGATCGAAGCCCGGGACGTTCGCGTGTCGCTGGCCGTCGATGGCGGCTCGCCGGTGGATGAAACCACCATCGACCTGATCAACCCCGGCAGCACCCGCAGCGTGACGATGTTTGCCAAGATGAAAGAAGTCGGCACGCACGCGGTCACCGCGTCAATCGCGCCTGATCGCCTGCCGACGGACGACTCCCGCTCCGTAGCTGTTCGGGCGGTGTCGCAGGTGAAGGTGCTGCTTGTGGATGGCGATCCCGGCCGCGAGCCGCGCGAGAGTGAGACGTTCTTCCTTCGCTACGCGCTGCAGCCTGTGGCCGCGAGTGAGATGGAGAATTACTACGTCAAGACGACAACGATTCAATCGTCTGACCTTCCGTCAGCACAATTCGACGACTTTGACGCGGTCTACCTCTGCAACGTGCCCGATCTGGCGCCTAAGACAGTCGTCTCGCTCGCCGATTACGTGAAGCGCGGCTTCGGCCTCGTGGTGTTTCCCGGCGATCGCACGCTGCCATCCTTCTACAACGAAGAGCTTTTCAAGAAGATCCCGCTGCTGCCGGCGCAATTCGGCGACGCACGCGGCGACGAGAAGGAACAGGACAAAGGCTTTACCCTTCGCGGCACGCAGTTGACGCATCCGATCGCAACGCTCTGGACTGATCCCGAGGCCGGCAATCTCGCGTCGGCGAAATTCTACAAGGCGCTGACGCTGGTTGAGCAGCAGGTCGCCGCGGGGCCGAAACTTCCGGGCAAGCCGGATGCGAAGCTGCAGCCGACCGATCCGACGGCGCCGCAAGTCGTGCTTCGCTTTGCCGATGGCACGCCTGCAATGATGGAGCGCGCCTACGGCCGCGGCCGCGTGGTGGAATTCGCCAGCACGGCTGACACGCTGTGGAACGACCTGCCGGTTCGGCCGGGAATTTTCGTGCCGCTGATGTATCGTACGCTCGGCACATTGGTCGCGCGACAGGATGAAGCACTCACATTCCCCGTTGGCGAGAAACTCGCTTACCGCGTTGGCGCTGACGTACTCGGCCGCGATGTCGTCTTCACGCCGCCGGGCGAGAAACCCGACAAAAGCGCAGGCAAGATTGAAATGGTCGACGGCGCTCCGACGCTCGCGTTCGATCAGGCCAGCGCCGCCGGCGCTTACGATGCGATGATCGGCACCGGCGCTGAAGCCACCCACGTTCGCTTCGCCGCCCAGCCCGACACGGCCGAGTCGGATTTGGCCGCGATCGATCCGTCGCAGATCGAAACGCTCTCAAAATCCGCCAGCGTGGTGATTTATCCCGACGCGAATCTCGAACAGAAAATCGCCAAGTCGCGCCTGGGCACGGAACTTTGGTTCCCGCTTGCGATCGCGGCGCTGATCTGCGCGGTCGGCGAAACGTTTATGGCGGATTGGTTCAGTCGGTCACGGTAAACAATGGGCTTCATTCACTTCATCTTCAGCAAGCTGTTCAACCTCCCGGCAGAGTCGATGCCGAACGTTGTGGATTGGCACTTGCAGTTCCGCGCGTGGAATGCCGTGGGATGGGTGCTGCTGCTCGCGACAATCTTCGGCGCGCTGGCGTTCCTGTCGTACCGACGGGCCGGCGCGCACGTGGCGACGCTGCCGCGATATTTGCTTGCCGCGACGCGAACGCTGTTCCTGCTGCTGCTTTTGTCACTCCTGCTTCGGCCGGTCTTGCGGTTTACGCTGGAAGGGTCGGTCCGCCGAGCGATGCTGCTGCTGTTCGATTCGTCGCAGTCGATGGTGACGCCCGAGAAGCGGCTGGAAGAGCCGGACCTGAAGCGGGCCGCCATCGCCACCAACGCGTTGGATGCGACCAAGGGCCTCGGCCAGACGTTTGACCCGTCGCTTAAGAGCAAGCTCGAGCCGATCACGCGTCTGGAGCTGATGAAGGCGGTCCTGAACAATCCCAAAATGGATCTGCTCAACCGCCTGAGCAAGGACTACGATCTGCGGCCGTTCACGTTCGGCACTACGACGTCGGAAATCTCCTCGGCCAAGTCGGCGGACAAGAAAGACGAAGCTCCGACGCCCGGGACGTTTAGTGCCGCGTTCGCGAGCCAACTCAAGGCCGACGCGACTGTTACGCCGCTGGGCGATGCGATCAAGGAACTGCTCGGCCGGTCGCGCGGGCAGCCGTTGGCGGGCATCTTTGTAATGACCGACGGCCAGAGCAATTCCGGCTCGCCGCCGTCCGCCGCAGCTGAGCTGGCACGTCAAACGAACGTGCCGCTGTACGTCTATGGCGTCGGCATCTCGCAGCCGAAAGACATCGCGGTCGCGTCGATCTTCTCGCCCGACATCTGCTTCGTCGATGACGAAGTGCCGGTGGTCGTTCGCCTGCGGTCGACCAATCTCGCCGGCCGAACCGGCAAGGTGACGCTGAAACTCGGCGAGGACACAGTCGACAACAAAGACATGGATCTGGCCGACGACGCCGAGCAGGTCGTTCCCATGATGTTCACGCCGAAAAAGGCCGGCACCTATGACCTCAGCGCCACGGCCGACCCGATTCCGGAAGAGGCCAATCGCGAGAACAACACCGACAGCAAAAAAATTCGCGTCATTGATGCGAAGATCAAAGTGCTGCTCGTCGAGCAGTATCCGCGATGGGAGTTCAAGTACCTGCAGGCGCTGCTCGCCCGCGATCGCCGCATGGTCACCAGCACGTTCTTGGTGGAATCCGATCCGGCCCTGGCGGCGTTGCCGAACTCTCCTTATCTGAGCAAGTTCCCTGTCGGTAAGGCGGATCTCATCGAGAAGTTTGACCTCGTCATCATTGGCGACATCGATCCGCGCATCCTGTCGGCCCAGCAACTGAACGACCTGAACGACTTCGTGAACAAATTCGGCGGCGGCCTGATCGTCGTCCCCGGTAAGCGGTTCGGCCCGGCCGCGTGGCGCGGCACACCGATGGAGAAACTGTTGCCGGTGGAAGTCGACACGACGCGGCAAACCGTGCGCTCCTCGGGCAGCGATTTGTCGGAGTCGATCGACCGTCCGATCAAGCTCGAGATCACGCCAGCCGGGTTTGATAATCCGATGCTGCGGCTGAGCGACAAGGCCGAAGAGAGCAAGAAGATCTGGAACAACCTGCCGCCGATCTACTGGGATGCGACGGTCAGCCGCGCCAAGCCCGGCGCGACGGTCTTTGCGGTTGATCCTGATCCGAAGAAGACGTCGCGCTCCGGTAAAATGCCCGTGATCGCCATGCAGCAGTACGGCCTCGGCCAGGTGCTGTACGTGGGCACTGACAACACATGGCGCTGGCGCAAAAACGCGGCCGACAAGTATCACGCCACGCTGTGGGGGCAGATGGTGCTGCGGCTGTCGCTGCCGCACCTACTCGGCGAATCGAAGAAGACGCAACTCTCGGCCGACAAGAAGAAGTACGCCACCGGCGACAAGGTGACGGTCTACGCCCGCCTCTATACTGAGACGTACGAACCGATCCAGGAAAAGAGTGTGTCAGGCTCGTACCAGAACGCCAGCGGCCGTTCGCCGGTCGGTGTGACGATGCGGCCGTTACCGGAACAGCCGGGCCTATACCGCGGCGAGTTCATCGCACCGGAGGCGGGAACGTACACCGTGTCGGTCGATCGCGATCCGAAGGAGAAGTTGACGATCAACGTCGATCAGCCGCGACTGGAACTCGGCGAAACTGCCCTCAACGAGGCCGGGCTGAAGGAAATCGCCGCCGTCACCAAGGGCGGGTACTTCCGCGAAGAAGATTTGTACAAAATGCCCGATTCCACCACGAACAAAACCGAGCGAGTGAAGTCTAAACTTGAAGTCGACATCTGGTCGAGCCCGGCCTACTTCCTGCTGCTGCTTTTGATCGTGACAGCGGAGTGGGTCGGTCGCAAAATTGTGCAGTTGAGATAATGGAATGAGCCAGCTTCTGGTCAACAAACTCTCCGCCGTGCGTCGCAAGCGAGCGATGATCACAGCGCTCACCGCCGCGACGGCTGCCGTCGGGGGCGTAGTGCTGCTCATCGGGCTGACCATGCTGCTCGACTGGTACTTCGAGCTGCCGCGCTACGTGCGGGCGGCGATGCTGGCGATTGAACTGGCGATTGTGGCGTACGTCGTCATCGCACGCATCGTCTGGCCGATCATTCACGGGCCGGACGATGAAGACCTCGCGCTGGCGGTGGAAAGCGAAACGCCCGACCTGCGCAGCCGGTTGATCAGCGTCATCCAGTTAATGCGGCCCGACGCGGTGGCCACGAGCGGCATGTCGACCAGCATGGTCGGCGCGCTGATCCGCGAGACCGAACAGATGGCCCAGCCGATGGATTTCACCCGCGTGGTGAAGATCGAGCGGCTGGCACAAATCGGGACGGTGGCAGCGGTGATCATCGTCGGCTTCGGCGCGGCCGTCGCGGCGACGGCGCCTTCCAGCATCACGCTCGCCCAGCGGGCGATGCTGATGAACGTGGCCGTCCCGCGCAAGACGATCGCTGAGTGCTTGAGCGGCAACATCTACGTCGCCCGCGGCGAAGCGGTCACGCTCACCGGCAAGGCTTCGGGCCTGGTGATTCCGAGCGAAGGCGCCGTGCGGCTCGATTACGCCACCGGCGGCTCGCAGACGTTTGACATGACGCGCGACGAGGGATCGAAGGATCACTACTCGCGCGTCATCGAAAACATTCAAGGCGATTTCACCTACACCATCTTGCTCGGCGACGGCCACAGCGACGAGTTCAAAGTCACCGCCGCCATTCGGCCCGCGGTGTCGAACGTCGATTGTCAGCAGAAATATCCCGACTACACCAAGGCGGGTACCGTCAAACGGCAAACGGGCGATCTCTCACTCCTCGCCGGCAGCCGGCTGATGCTCAACATCACCGCCAACAAGCGGCTGAAGATCACCAAGACCGGGGAGAAGGAAACCAATCACTTGCACCTGCACGGCTCCGAGCTCGATCTGCCGCTCACCGTGAACACCACTGATCCTACCAAGCTGACCGTTCAAGACGCCGGCCAGCCCGGCATGCCGCTGCCTGCGGGCACCACCGGCTTCTCCGTTCACCTGGTCGACGAGCAGGGTGTGCCGAGCAAGAACCCGGCGATCTACCCGATCACGATCGTTCCCGACAACGCCCCCAAGATCACCATCAGCAATCCCAAGCGCAACGAAGAACTCGTCACCGCTCAGGCCACCATCGAGATCGACTTTGACGCCTCTGACGATTACGGCGTTGCGGCGATGAACCTGCGGTACCGCGTGGTCGACGCCGAAGGCAAGACCAGTTCCGCCACGGGCGACGGTCTGGCGGGCACCTATTTCAAGGGCAATGACTTTGCGAAAAAGGAGATGGACCGCGTTGACGGCCTGATTAACTTCGGGTGGGGCGCGAAGAATCCGATCAACGCCGCCCTTGGTACTGCCAACGCGTCGGTTCGATGGACTGGACAGCTCCAAGCGCCTGTCAGTGGAGAGTTTACGTTCTTTCTCGTCACGCCGTCCTCAGGCGCGAAAATCTGGTTCGACGGTGAACCAATCGTCGACGAAAACGGTGCCCCAAAGCCGGTTACGCTCCGCGCCTTTCAGCGTTATGACGTAAAGATCGAATACGCCAAAAAATCCACCCTCGTCCCGATCGAATTCCAGTGGCAGGGACCCGGCATTCTCAGGCAAACTGTTCCCAAGGAAGTGCTGTTTTCCGTGCCGCTGGCTGATAAAAACTCGCTCGTCGCCAGCAACGGCATGGCCGAGAAGATAATCCCGCTCAACGTCGCAACGAACAAGAGCATCCGTGGGTATTATCCATGGAAGATCTCCGAGATCGCCAGTGGTTTGCCGCTCGGATCGGTCATTCAATGGCGCCTCGAAGCCCGCGACACGAATGATGTCACCGGCCCGGGCATCACGTACAGCGAACCGCTGCGGCAACTCCGGCTCGTGAGCGACTCGGACAAGAAAAACGAGTTGATGCAGAAAATGGGCGAGCAGTTGACGGACATCGAAAAGATCAAGGAAGGTCAGACCGAGAACAGCAGCCGAGCCGGTCGGCTGGTGACGGGAACGCCGCAGAACCCGTCGCTCGATCTGCCGCCCGATCAGAAGCCGCCGAAATAGAGAAAATGCCGAACGAGACTGACGGTTAAGGAAAAGGGAGAGACGTCATGAAGCCAACCATCCAATCCCGACTGGGCCGAGCGATCATCGGCGTGCTGATTCCGCTGGCTGGGTTGCCCAGCGCAACGGTGCGCGGCGCAACCGCCGACGACGTGCGCGGCGTTGAAGACCAGCAGGTTCAACTCCGCACCCAAACCCAGCGCGTCGCCGCCGAGATAGACGCAGTCATCCTCGAATTCCAGCGCAACGGACTCAGTGAAGGTCAGGACATCGAAACACTCAAGGGCGTCCGCGCCATTCTGGGCAAACTCTCCGGCGAACAGATGCAGCAGGTGATTCAATTCCTGCAGCAGGCTCGCAACTCCGGGGACGCGGCGCAGTCTCGCGCCAACGTCGTCAAGGCCGTGCAGAGTCAGCAGGACGTCGTCACCAATCTGCAGGCATTGCTCACCACGTACAGGCACCAGCAGGAGATGTACCAGCTGGCCGCCAAGTTCTCGCAACTGGCCGACCGGCAGGAATCCAACCTTGGGCTGGTGATCGAGCTCGTGCAGGCTACGCCCGGCAAGCGGCTCGACCAGTTTGACCCGACGCAGCGTGATTCAGTCAGCGTACAGCAGACGACCCAGGTCGGAATTAAAGATGACACGATCGCGGCGCTCTCATCGCTGAAGACGTTCGCCGCGGCAGCCGACGGTAAATCCGCACAGCGGCTCAACGCGGCGATCAAGGTGTCGGTCGATTCGAAAATTACCGACGTCCAAACGTCGGCCGCCTCGGAACTGCTCGCCGGTAACCTGATCAACTCCGCCAAGCTCGAACGCACCAGCCGCGAATCGCTTCGCGAGCTGGCCCGGCTGGTGACGGTGCTGGAAGATCCGGCCACGCAAATGAAGCAGGCGCTCGGCGAAATCAACCGCGCGATCGAAGAAGAAAAGAAAGTCGGCGATCTCGCCAAGGCAGCTAAAGAGGATAAGGACAAGACCAAAACCGCCGACGCCGACAAGACGCAGGCCAAGGTGATCGACAAGACCGACACCACGCGCAAGAACGTCGAGGAGATTGCTCCGGTCGTGTCCGACAAGCTCAAGGTCGCGCAGGACAAGATGCAGGAGACGCGACAGGCGCTCCGCAACAACGATCCCGACAAGGCCGCCGACAAGCAAAAGGACGCGCTCGACGCCCTCGCCAAGGCCAAGACCGAACTCGAAAAGCAGATCCAGGCCGCCGAGACCGCCAACAAGGACGCCAAGGACAATCTTGAAGAAGCCGCCGATCTGCTGAAGGAAGTGCAGGCGATCCACAAAGAGCAGGACGAGCTCAAAGCCAAGAGCAGCGCCAACACCGCCAAGGCCGAAGACACCGGCAAGCAGGCGGAGCTCAAGACCCGCACCGACGCGGCCCAGGTGAAGGCGATCGCCAACACGCCGGTCGCCGGAAAGGCGCTCAACGACGCATCGGGCGAAATGAGCAAGGCCGCTGAATCGATGAAGGGCATCGGCTCGCCCGTCGTCGCGCAGGCGGCCGCATCGGTCGATCTCGGTAAGGCCGAAGAGGCGTTGAAGAAGCAGGTCGAAGATCTTGAAAAAGCCAAAGACGATCTGGCCGCTGTTGAAAAGGCGATCAAGGACGTCATTGAACTGATCGTGAAAGAAACCGGGCTGAGTGTACAGACCATCAAGGCCGCTGCTATTAAGGCGCCGGCTGGTCCGTTGGCGAGCACGCAGGAAGCGATCGCGGTCAAGACGCTTTCCGTGAAAGATGCGGTTCTTCCGCAGTCAGCGCCCGCGGCATCGGCGCTGGTCGACGCGAACCACAACATGGTGCAGGCCAAGGCCAAGCTCGATGTGCCCGAGTTCGACGCCGCCCGCAATTCTGAAAAAGAAGCGCTCGCCGATTTGAACAAGGCCAAGGATCTGCTCGACCAGAAGGCCGCGGAGTTGAAAGACAAACTGGGATTGCCCGACGACAAAGATACAGGCGCGCTGGCCGATGCGATCAAGAAGGCTGAGGAGGCGGTGGACAAGGCCGCTGACAAGCTGCCTGATCCGGACCTGCAGAAAAAGCAGCAGGCGCTGGCCGACGAACTGAAGGACCAGGCGAAGTCTGACCCGGCGAATGCTGATCTGGCCAAAGCGAGCGATTCGGCCCAGAAGGCCGCCGACGATCTCGCGAAGAATGACACGCCGGCCGCGGTGGCGGAGATGAAGAAGACACAGGAAGCGATCAAGGCCGCCGACGCCGCGAAGACGCCGCCGCCCGCGACTCAGCCCTCGACAACGCAGCCGTCTACGCCGCCGGCTCCAGCGGCGCCCGCAGCTCCCGCCGCGGCCGCGCCAGCCGCTCCTGCGGCACCGGCTGCTCCCGCTGCCCCAGCGGCAGCTGCTCCAGCCGCACCTGCGGCGCCCGCTGCGCCGGCCGCCGCTGCTCCTGCAGCACCCGCTGCTCCAGCCGCACCGGCGGCTCCTGCCGCCGCAGCACCCCCGGCTCCGGCTGCACCAGCCGCGCCTGCGCCGGCCGCTCCCGCGCCGGCGTTGAGTGATCTGGGTAAAAAGCAGGAGGACCTACAAAAAGAAGCCGAAGCTGCCGCCGCAGCACCGGCAGCGCCCGCACCTGCCGATCCCGCTGCCGCTGCCGACGACTTAGCCAAAGCCGCCGGCGATCTCGCCAAAGCTGCCGCCGAAGCGCCTGAGACGCCGCCTGCTGCGGATGCGGCGATGAAGAAAGCAGAAGACGCGATGGCCGACGCCGCTGCCGCAGCAGCCGCCGGCAAACCTGAAGACGCCGCAGCCAAGGCCGCCGACGCGAAAGCCGCACTCGCCGAAGCCAAAGCAGCGATGGCGATGGCCGGCCCACCCGGCCCTCCAGGCCCGCCCGGGCCTCCGGGACCTCCCGGCCCTCCGGGACCTCCCGGCCCGCCGGGGCCTCCAGGGCCTCCAGGGCCTCCGGGTCCTCCCGGCCCTCCGGGTGAAGAGCCGCCGCCCGTCGCCAGTGGCGACGTTCACGACGGAGCCCCCACGGGTCACGATCCCGCCAAAGGTGGCGGCCCGGACGGAAAGACTGCCTACATCACGCTGCCTAAGCGCGATCGCGACGCCATCAAGCAGTCGCAAGGCGACAAGGTCCCGCAGGAGTACGGCCCGATGGTCGAGCAGTACCTGCGAAACTTGGCCGATGAACCGAGCAAGTAGTTTTGCTCAGTGTGTGCCTCATTGCTGAATGACGAAATCCGAAATCCGATCGCATGACTCAGCGTCATCGATCGGCCTTTCGGATTTCGTCGTTCAATCGGATTTTGCATCATGACCCGAACCGCCCTGAAACGTCTGCTCGTTATCGGTTTGATCGCGTCGCAGTCGGCGATCGTGCCGGTGCTCGCGGTCGACAAATCTCCGGTGGTGAAGCCGGCCGATGTGGCGGACGTGGTGATCGACGCGCAGACCGACTCGGCCATTAAGGGCGCGCTCAAGTTTCTCGCCAGCAAGCAGTCGCCCAGCGGGGCGTGGTCGGAAAACGAGCACCCGGTCGCGTTTACCGGCTACGTGCTGATGGCGTTCCTCGCCACCGGCAACCTGCCGGGTGAAGGCGACTACGGCAAGCCCGTTGCCCGCGGCGTGCAGTATCTGCTCGACTGCGTCGGACCGGACGGCTACATCTCCTCGCAGGGCGCCGGGGCGGGGAAAAAAGACAGCAACATGTACGATCATGGTATCGCGTCGATCGCACTCGGCGAGATTTACGGCCAGACGAAAGACCCGGCCGTGCACGCCAAGTTGAAGCTTGCGGTGAAGCTGATCCTCGCCGCCCAGGACAAGAACGGCGGCTGGCGTTACCAGCCGCGGCCGAACGGGGCGGATATCTCGGTCACGGTGCTGCAGGTGGTGGCGCTGCGAGCCGCCAAAAACGCCGGACTCGATGTGCCGCAGGAAACGATCGAGAAGGCCGTCGCGTATGTGAAGAGCTGCCGCGATGCCGCGACCGGCGGGTTCGATTACCAGCCGGGCCAAAAGCCCGGCTTCGCCCGCACGTGCGCGGCCATCTACTCGCTGCAGGTGTGCGGCAAGTACGACGATCCGATGATCATGCCCGCCAGTAAATACATGGACCAGTTCAAGGAGAGCAAGGAGTGGTTCACCTACGGCCACTTTTACGCCGCCCCCGCGAAGTACATGATCGGCGGGCAGACGTGGAAGGACTGGTACGGCTGGATCAACAACCTGCTGCTGAAGAACGTTCGGCGGAACGGCGACCAATGCTCATGGGCGCCTATCGATGGCAAACTCGGCGATATTTATGCCACCGCGGTCTACACGATGATCCTCGCCATGCCTTATCATTACATCCCTCTTTACCAGCGCTAGGCGCAAGAGGCGTATGCCGTTTCGATTCTCACGGGTAATAGCAGTACTGTTGATTGCGACGGCCGTGTCGCACGCCGACTCCGTGCGCACGCTCGATGGAAAAATCATCGACGGCACGGTGAAGATCGATCCGAAGGGCGGCTTGGTCGTCACGCCGCGCGCTGCTCAACCGCCGCAGCACGTGGATTTCAACCAACTCCTCCGGGTGCGGCTCGATTCGGTCGGGCTGGTTACGGATACCAACACCACCGACTACTGGGGCGGATCCGACATCGGTGCCACCAGCCAGCCGGGCTCGAACAAGCTCGCCAACGGCGCGCTGTCGGTTGAAGCAGGGGGCGCGGACATCAAGGGCAAAGCCGATTCCTTCCGCCTCGTCTCGCAAAACCTCACCGGCACCGGCGAAGTGCTCGGCCGGCTGACGGCCAGCACGCTCTCCAAGCCTTCCACACTGGCCGGTGTGATGATCCGCACGTCGACGGACTCCGACTCGCCGTTCGCCGCGTTGCTCATGGCCAAGGACAGCGGATTGCAGTTTGTCGTTCGCGGCAGGGCGGGCGAAGACGCCCGCGTGATCGCCGTTTCGCCCGATAGGGCGCCGATTTGGCTGCGGCTGGCGCGGGGCGAGCGCTCGATCAACGCGTACAAATCCACCGACGGCAAAATGTGGACGCGGGTCGGCGAATCAGTCATGGACCTGGGCAACGACGTGCTCGCGGGCGTGGCTGTCGTCAGCCGCGATCCGGCGGCCACCACCATTGTGGTGTTCGATAAGCTCCGCGTGTCCGCCGACGAGCCGACCGGCAGTGAGGTCACTCCGCTCACGGATGTTCCTTCCATCGTCACGAAAGTGAAGCGCGACAAGGAAAAGGACAAGGAAAAAGCGGTGATGATGAACACCGTGTTGATCAACACGAGTTTGATTCAGCGCTGGCTCACCGAAGGTACGAGCTGCGAAGTCCGCTATGCATTGAACGGCAAGCAGAATCTGCTGGTAGGCAACGTGATTCTCGCCGATCGCGACAAGGGCGGCGGATCGGCGACCTTTCAGATCTTTGCCGACAATGAAAAACTGTTCGACAGCGGCAAGATGAACGCATCCAGCGCGGCCCAGCCGTTCAATCTGCTGATCACCGGACGAAAAGAGCTGCGGCTGCTGGTGATCGATGGCGGCGACAACGGCAAATACAACTCGGTCGAGTTCCGGCAGATGCGGGTCGTGAAGCTGCCCGCCGTGCGGCCGTCGGTTAAGACGCAGACATCGTCGATCGTGACCGTTGGCGGATCGATTTACGCAGGCTCCGAGGTGCGCAATCTGACGGCCGATGTGCTGCAGTTCTCGCGCGGCGAGCGGCGCGATCTTTCGATCCCTGCGGCGCAGGTGGCCCGCATTTACATGCCCGGCCTCACGCAGCAGGCGATCGATCATCTGCCTACCGGCACGGGCGTGCTGATGACCAATGGCGACTTTTACGAAGGGGACATCGATAAAGTCGCCGACGGAAAAATCCAGGTGAATTCGGTCATCTTCGGCCCGCGCGAATTCACGCTGCGGCGCGACGTGGCGGCCTTGGTGCTCCACACGCCGCCGACGGACCAGAAATCGCCCGACTACCTCGTCCAGACCAACGACGGCTCGGTCTTTATGGCCGACAGCATGGCCGGGGACGGCGCGAAGCTTACGATCACCGATCACACGATCGGCAAGATGCAGGTCGACCTGCGCAACGTCCGCGAAATCCGCTACGGCGGCGATCGTCTGAAGTGGCTGGCCGACCTGCGGCCACGGCGCGTCGACAACGATCCGTCGCGCTCCAGCGCCGACTCATTCATGGTCGACGCCACCACGTTCGGCCAGTCGCTGCAACTCACCGGCGTTGACTGCGACCGCGGTGTAAGCCTGGCCGCGGGCACGAGCGTGACGTACGATCTCGACGGTCAGTACAAGGCGCTGCTCTGCGTCGCCGGCATTCCTGCCGACGCGATGCCTACCACGTCTGCAGTGTTCGTCGTTGAAGGCGACGGCAAAGAACTGTTCCGCAGCCCCGCCCGCAACAGCGTGCAGGACGCTCTGCCGGTGGCGATCGACGCGACAGGCCTCAAGACGATCACGCTGCGGGTTGAAGGCGACAAGGGAGCCATCCTTCCGACCGTCGGGCTATGGGGTGATCCACTGCTGGTGAAAACCGCGCCGTGACGCGCTGCGGTTTTGTTGTCCAATAATATTTCAACGTGTAAATGCCTGCCGGTTTTTTCGCATTCGGCGTTGAGTTGCAACACTATTCAAATCACGTTTATGAATCTTGCCCTATTTAGCCCGCTCCATGCCTAAACCGGCGGGTCGATTGCGCCGATTTTCAAAGGTTGAGCAGGGCAAAAACCCAGGGATGGTTCATGTCGTTAACAGATGCACAGCCGAACGGCCGCGACTGTAGTCAGTCGTCGGCTAGCGCTGTCAATCAACTTTCGACTCGCGAAAGCGAACACCTTGGATCACAGGCTGCTGCCCAGGAAGGGCAATACCGCAACCTCATCGAACAACTCCCCGCGATCGTCTATCGCTGTAGCTTCGGCGCCAATTGCGTGTGCACGTACGTGTCGCCGCAGATCCAAACTATCCTGGGTTATTCGCCGAGTGATTGGTTGAGCCGCACGGACTTCTGGATCACGCACATCCATCCCGATGACCAGGCGCAGGCGCTGGCCGACGAACTGTTTTGTCGCGAGGCGGGTCAGCCGCTCAAATCAAGCTACCGCATGATCGCCCGCGACGGGCGCATCGTTTGGATTCAGGACAACGCCGTCATCGTCGGCGATCCGGCCGATCCATCGGCGTACCTGCAGGGCGTGATGTTCGACGTCACCGAAGGCAAAAAGGTCGAGCAAACACTCCGCGACATGCGTGACCAGTACCGGAGCATTTTCGACAACGCGGTCGAAGGGATTTTCCGCACCACGCCGCAAGGGCAGTACATCACCTGCAACCGCATGCTCGCCAACATCTACGGCTACCTGTCGCCGCAGCAGCTGATGACCAGCGTGCGCGAAATCGGCCGGCAGTTGTACGTGCAGCCGGGGCGGCGTGAAGAATTCATGCGGATCATGGAGGAGCATCACGCGGTGCACCGGTTCGAATCAGAAATCTATCGCAAGGACGGCAGCCGCATCTGGATCAGCGAAAACGCCTGGACCGTTCGCAACAGCGCCGGCCGGCTGCTGTATTATGAGGGCACGGTCGAAGACATCACCGCGCTGCGGCAGGCGCAAGCGCTGGAAGCCGCCAAGCACGAAGCCGAGCAGGCCAGTCTCGCCAAGAGCCAGTTCCTGGCAACGATGAGCCACGAAATCCGCACGCCGATGACTGCCATTCTCGGCTATGCCGATCTGCTGATGGACGAGCTGCAGCACCAGCCGCAGGCGCGAGCGTGGCTGTCGATCATCCGCCGCAACGGCAATCACTTGCTGGGAATCATCAACGATATTCTCGATCTCTCGAAGATAGAGGCCGGCCGCATGACCGTCGAGCAGATCAACTGCTCTCCCGCACACGTGCTGGCCGACGTGGCATCACTCATGCGGGCCCGTGCGGAGGAAAAGAAGCTCTCCTTCGAACTGGAATTCGACGGTCCGATCCCAGAATCGATCAAGTCGGATCCCACGCGGCTGCGGCAGATCCTGCTCAACCTCATCGCCAACGCCGTCAAATTCACGCAGCAGGGCGGCGTGGTGATTCGCGCCGCGATGTTGCCCGCGCTCGAAAGCTCGACGCCGCGTATGCAGTTCAGCGTAGTCGACACCGGTATGGGTTTGACCGCGGACCAGCAGACGAAATTGTTCGAGCCCTTCATGCAGGCCGACGGTTCGCACACGCGGCGGTTCGGCGGCACGGGATTGGGGCTCGCCATCTCGCAAAAACTTGCGACCCTGCTCGGCGGCGAGATTGTGTTGCAGTCTACGCCCGGGAAGGGGAGCACATTCACGCTTCGCGTGGAGTGCGGCGACATGACGGGCGTAAGCATGATCGATCGTCCGCACGAAGCGGTGACCGAGCTGCGCGAACTGACGACCCGCAATCACGCACTCCCGCGCCTCTCAGGCCGAATCCTTCTCGCCGATGACGGCAGCGACAACCGGCAGATGATCTCGCTCATGCTCAGTAAGGCCGGCGCCGAAGTGACGACTGCGTGCGACGGTCAGGCCGCCGTCAACCAGGCGATGCACGCGTGGACGAGCGGCTCGCCGTTCGACCTGATCCTGATGGACATGCAGATGCCCGAGAAGGACGGCTATACCGCCACATCTGAGCTTCGCCATGCTGGCTACCACGGTCCGATCGTTGCGCTTACTGCCAACGCGATGGTGGGTGATCGCGAGCAGTGCCTTCGCGCCGGGTGCGACGAGTACGCGACCAAGCCAATCGACCGATACAAGCTGCTGAGCATGGCCGCTCGGTTCGTCGAGCGCCGCGGTCCGGCCGGGCCCGTCTATGCGGAGACTGAAAGCGATCCCGACCTCATCGCCGCGGTCGAGGCTTTCGTGAAAGTCCTCCCGCAACGGATGGCCGCCATCGAAGCGGCGCTGCAGCAGGGCGATACTCCCGGCCTGGAGTCGCTCGTTCACCAGCTCAAAGGCTCGGCGGGCACGTTCGGACTCATGCCCGTCACCCGCGCCGCTCACCACGTCGAGCAGCAACTCAAAGCCGAGGCCGATCTCACTGAACTGAACCAGTCAGTACAGTCACTGGCCGACCTGATTGCTCGCGTTCAAACTCCCGCCAAAAAGTGACGCAAAACCCCTGAATTTGTTTGTGGTTCTTGCTCTTTTCGCTATATTATCGGACGCTGGGTGATCTTGGGGATCATTTCGGATCGTGAAAATTGGGTGCGACTCGGGTCTTCGCGCATCGTGTCGCGGAGATTGCACCTGAATGTGGGAAAGGACAGAAAACACATGCCTACCGGAACCGTTAAATGGTTCGACGCGAAAAAAGGCTTCGGTTTCATTCTTAATTCAGCCGGCCAGGATGTATTCGTCCATTTTTCCAGCATTGAAAGCGACGGCTTTCGCGTGTTGAAGGATGGTGAAACGGTCGAGTTCGAAGAAGTGGGCGGGGCCAAGGGCTTGTCGGCCACCAAGGTGCGCCGGCTGGCGGTGAAACGACCAGTTGAAGCCGCGAAGTAACGTCACGTCTTGAATGGGCGATAAGGGACTCGAACCCCTAACCCCCTCGGTGTAAACGAGGTGCTCTAGCCAATTGAGCTAATCGCCCGGCGCGAAGATTCTACCTTATCTTTCAAGTGAACGAAACTGATTCACCGGAGTGGTCAACTTAACCGACCACGCTCGAGCCTGCGCTCCTCAATTCGCTACGAAATAAACCTTGATGTACGAATAGATCAGCGAGAATGCGCCCACGATCACGCTGGCCCACAGGGTGATCTTGAGAATGCGCAGGCGGTTGGCGATTTCCTTGTCGCGCCACTCGGCTAGGCGGCGGTCGATCTCGTCGAGCTTGCGGTCGATCCGCGCTTCGATCTCGTCCAGCTTCTGATTGACGTAGCTGTCGGCCGACTTCTTGATGCGATTGGTCAGCCCGCCGAGCAGGCCGGATTCTTCGATCTCTTCCTTGATCGTGCCGGAACGCTTGGATTCAGTGGTGGCCTTGGCGGCTTCCGCGGCAGGGAGGAACTTGTAGTCCTGCGTGTCGTTCTCGCCGATGAGTGAGCTCACCCATCCGCCGATCATCGCGCGGCGTTTGCGATTGAGTTTTTGAAACAGGCCTTCCTGGCGTTTGAGCTTGCGGACAATATGGGGGACGGGTTCGTCGCCTTGCACGGGCAGGCCGCGCATCTGCGCCAGCACCGCCAGGCCGCGTTGGCTCAATCCTGCGAAACGCATCGTCTTGATCTTGGCGATCTGCTGGGCGAGTAGTTCGTTCGACGCATTGGCCGTCACCGGGCGGCGGCCCCAGCGAATGACGTCGAGCATCGCGTCGCGGTCCATCGCGGCGATCAACTGCCGGCGCTCGTGCAGCGCGGCGATCAGGTGTTGCGGGGTTTTGAAGTCGCTTCCGTCCAATCCGTATTCTTCAGCGAGATGTTCGAGTTCGGCGCGAGGGAGGTCTGCGAGTTGGCGAGAAAACCCCGACAGCGGAGCCGTGGGCTTGGTCGATGGGACCGAAGTCACCGGCGCGGGAACCGACGACGAAGACGAGCCCGTCGTCGTCAGTGCGGTGATATCAGCGGGATTTGGCGATGATCCGGTGGACATTCGTGTGCAGGCTTTCTCCGATTTGGTTCACGATGGTATGGGCCCGAAACAACAGCATGAATGCGACGCAGAGCAGGATCGTAATCAGTACATCGCCCCAGAAGGTCAAGAACCGTAGCCGCAGGCCGTGCACGATCACGTAGCGGCGGATCATGCTGATGTGCTTATCGGTGCCCGCCAGCCACGTGTACCAACCGGCCATGGATTGGGCGGTGATAATGCTCGCGTAAATCGTCACCACCGTGCCGAGTGTCCAGCGGAAGAAGTTGAAGAAATCTACATCCGGCATATGTGCCGGAGGACTAAAACCTTAGTCCTCCTCTTCGCCTTCCGGCGCCTTACCGCCGAAGATTTCGGATCCGATGCGGACCATCGTGGCCCCTTCGGCGATCGCCAGCTCAAAGTCGTGGCTCATGCCCATCGACAGGTGACGCAGGCTCGTGCCGCCGATCTTGTGCCACTTAAGCTCGTCGAAAATCTCACGCGTTCGGCTAAAGCACTGCCGAACGGCGGCTTCGTTCGCGTCGAACGGGGCCATCGTCATCAGGCCGACCAGTTGCAGGTGCGGCATGGTGTCCATCTGTTCTGCCAGATGCACCGCCGCGCCGACGGCCACGCCGTACTTGCTGCTTTCCTCGCTCGAGTTCACCTGCAGCATCACCGGCATGCGGCGATCGAGCTTGGTGCAGTGCGTCTCAATTTCTTCGGCCAGCCTTAAACTATCGACCGAATGCACGCATGCCACCAGCGGCAGCACGGGCTTGACCTTGTTTCGTTGGAGATGGCCGATCATGTGCCAGCGGATTTTATCGGGCAGTCCGCCAACGCCTTGCGCCACGCGACGGCTGACGAATTCATTAAGCTGGGCCGCCCGCTGGGTGAGTTGCTGAACTTTCGATTCGCCCAGATCGGAAACACCCAGTTGAAGGATTTCGCGGATCTGTTCCGGCGCAGCGTACTTGGTGACGGCGATCAGCGTAACCTCGCTGGGTTCGCGCTTGGCCTTCACGGCGGCCGCGGCGATGCGGTCTTTCACCTCGTCCAGTTTCTCTGCTAACGCCGATTTTTTCGCCACGCAGGCTCCTTCCAATTTTCAGATCACTAACCAAACGCATTATAGGGCAATCCGCGCGATGCGGAAATGAAATGGCTTTCATCCCATTGCCTAAGTGGTCTGCGAGGGAGGACTTGGTTAACGTAATCGCCAGGAGACCCGACCATGCAATTGATCCACGTTCGCCATTTTTGGGGCCTGAATGGTTCATTCGAAGCGAATCTCGAACTGGCCAAGTCTGACGGCTATGCGGCGATCGAAACCGGGACCAATGTGGGCGGGCCGGCGAAGATTAAGGATCTGTTGCGCGCGAGCGACATGAAATTCGTAGCTGCTCTCTCCACCAGCGGGAACTCGGTGGAGGAGCACCTGCAGTCATTTCGCCGCTTGGTGGCGGATGCCGTCGCGTTCGAACCGATGCACCTCAGCGTGCACAGCGGGAGCGACTGGTTCAGCCACGAGGAGTCGATTCGATTCTATCGGGAGGTGGCGAAGATCGAAAAGGATCTGCCGGTGCAGGTGGCGCATGAAACGCACCGCGGCCGATCGTTCTACAACCCTTGGATCACCCGCGACGTGCTGGCCGAAGTGCCGGAGATTCAGCTTTGCTGCGATTTGTCTCACTGGGTGTGCGTATGCGAGCGGATGCTGGAAGATTGCGGCTCGATTATCGACGTGGTCGCAAAGCACTGCCTACATATCCACGCGCGCGTGGGCTACGAGGAGGGGCCGCAGGTGCCGGATCCGTCGGCGCCGGAATATCGCCGTCATTTAGAAGCTCACGAAGGATGGTGGCGCAAGATGATCGCCGCCCGCGCCGCGGCGGGGCACAGTACGACCACAATTACGCCGGAATTCGGCCCGCCGAGCTACCTGCACACCTTGCCGCACACGAACGTGCCGGTGGCCGATTTGCGAACGGTCTGCAACTGGATGAAGAACCGGCTGACCCAGTCGCTCGCGTAGTACAAAAAAAGCCCGGACGGAGAAGCGTGCTTCACGGTCCGGGCTTGAATCGTTCTGGTCAGACGGTTTATTCGTCGTCGCTCTCGTCGTCAGCCACCGCGACAGCCACTTTCTTGCGGGTCGGCGGGCGGCGCTTGGAACTGTTCAGGCGGAGCAACGCGAGCCAGAAATCGCGCTCGCTCAGTTCCTTGCCCGACAGCTTGGTGAACTCGGTGCGGGCCGACTGAAACTCGTCGCTGAATGGCAACAACTTGCCGCCGCGGGCGTGGCGGGAAAGGACGACCTTGAGCGTCTTGATCTGCTCGTCGTCGATCACGCCGGCCGGCAGTTCGGCGCTGGGATTGCGGCTCGAACGCGTGTACTTGTGCATTGCGGCGAACAACTGTTCGCGGTCGGCGTTCTTGAACGTGCGATCCTGGAAACCCTGCCAGAGTTCTTCAAATTTATCGGTGTAGGGAAGCTCGTCGCGAGCCACGCCCGAAGCATCGTACAACTCCTGGAGATGCTCCTGATCGATCGAGTTCAATTTAAGCGGAATGTGCATGCCGACTCCTTATTGTGCAAGGCCGCATTGTAGAGGGAACCGGCCGATAACGCCATCTTCGAGCGATTGACGCGTTGCCGCCTAAGTGGAAATGCGCCAATGCGTAACGTCGCACGGCTCAACCCGGTTGAGCGGTGTTTAATCCCTAACCTTCTGTTAAGATAGGATTAAGGACTCGCGCGACGAATCAAATCTCATGTTGTTGACCGACCCGTCCGTCCAATTTCCGTTCCGCGAAATCGCGATGAAGATCGCCTTGGCTTCGGGCATCGGCCTGCTGGTGGGGCTGGAGCGCGAGTGGTCGCAGAAAGAAATTGGCGTCCGAACGTTCGCGATTACGTCGATGCTGGGCATGCTGACGTCGGTCATGTCCGAGGCGTACGTGATGGGCGCGCTCGGCGGCGTGCTGCTACTCCTGCTCTTCCTCAACAGCCACAGTTTACTCCGCGACCGGTCGCTGGAACTCACCACCTCTATCTGCCTGATCGTCGTATTTTTCCTCGGCGTTCTCGTCGGCCAAGGGCACACCTTTACCGCGGCGACGTCGGCGATCTTCGTCATCATGCTGCTGGCGTGGAAGCAGGAGTTGGAACGCTTCGCCGGCGCGCTCAAGCCGGAAGAAATCCGGTCGGCCGTGCTGCTCGGGCTACTCAGCGTGGTGATTTATCCGCTGCTGCCGAACCAGTTCATCGACCGCTGGAAACTAGTCAACCCCCGGCAGGCGTGGACGATCGTGGTCGTCATCGCGGGCATCGGCTTCCTCAACTATTGCTTGCTCCGACTCTATCGCACCCGCGGGCAATACTACGCGGCGTTGCTGGGCGGATTGGTCAACAGCACGGCCGCCGTGACGGAGCTTTCCGCGTCGTTCGTGGGCAGGCCTGAGTTGGAACCGACGGCCGTTGCGGTATTGCTGCTGACGAACATCGCGATGTTCCTTCGCAACGTGGTGATCCTGCAGATCTTCGCGCCGATCGCCACGCCGACCGCGCTGATTCCGCTGGGCGTGATGTCGGCTGCCACGCTGGCGATTGTCTGGCTGCGAAGGCATCAGTCGGTGCCGACGGGGCAGTTGCAGCTTTCGTCGCCGGTATCGCTCAAGCGCGTGTTGAAGTTCGGAATGCTGTTCTTGGTGCTATCCGCGTGCGGCACGCTCGCCCAGCGGCAATTTCATGAGAGCGGCTTCCTCATCGTGAGCCTGCTCGGCGGCATGGTGAGCAGCGCCAGCACCACGGCGACGGCCGCCTCCCTCGCTGCGGCGGGGGAGATTTCGCCGCACGTCGCGGGCATTGGCGTGGTGCTCACGTCGATCGCCAGTGCGCTGGTGAATATGCCGCTCGTCTATCAAACCACCCGTCAGTACAAGCTGACGCGCCATTTGGCGATTATCACAGCCGCCATCAGTGTGGTCGGGCTGATCGTGCTCTGGATCGTGCTGCAGTTCGGAATCGCCTAGGCCTAGGCCTAGGCCTAGGCCGCGGCCGCTGGAGTGCCGGGCCGACCTCGCTTACCCTCATTTCATGCGCAACCTCATCCGCAGCACCCGGCGGTTTAGTGCCGCCCATGCTCTCATGCTGTACGACGGCTCCCTCGAACCCGTGCACGGACACAACTGGAAAGTGACCGTCACCGTGGCCGGCGCGAAGCTCGATGCGATCGGCGTGGTGATGGACTTTCACGAGCTCGAGCGGTTGATCGACGCAATCGTGCTGCCGATGCACAACCATCACTTGAACGAACTGCCCGCGTTTGCGACTCTCAACCCGTCGGCCGAACATGTGGCGTTGTACATCTCACAAACCCTACGGCTGCCTGCAGGAATTTCTCTCGTAAGTGTCGAAGTCTGGGAGACGGACGAGAATTCCGCTGTCATTGAAGCGTGAAGCCGCATTGATTCCCCACGTCAGCCTCAATACGATTAGGCGGAGCGAATCACCATGAAGTGCGACAACTGCAACAAACCCGCCACCGTTCACCTGACCGAGATCAAGGGCGGGAAGAAAATCGAGAAACATCTCTGCGAACAATGCGCCGCCGCCAATGAGGGCGTACAGATCAAAACCCATACGCCGATCAACGAGCTGCTGACGAACTTCGTCCTGCAGCAGACCGGCATGAGCAAAGAGGTCGGCGTCGCCTGCGAGCACTGCGGGATCACGTGGGCGGAGTTCCGCCAGTCCGGCCTGCTCGGGTGCGAGCATGATTACGCACTATTCGAGAAGGATCTGACGCCACTATTGCAGCGAGCTCATGAAGGCGCCACGCACCACGTCGGCAAAGTACCGGCCCGCCGTGGCGGATCGGGTGTGCCGATGAAGAAGTCGGTCGATATCGCGAAGCTTCGGAAGGAATTGCAGCGGGCGGTCGAAGCAGAAGATTACGAGCGGGCGGCGAAATATCGGGATGCCATCCGCGAGGCGGAGGAAGGGTGATCCTGAATTATCGATCCAAGGGCGCAACACGCTCGCGGACGGATATCGAGCGATACGAGCGGAGTGCATGGGTCGGAATGCTGATTTGGCTGTTTGTTTTCTTTATAGCCGGCTTGGTTGTGTGGTTTGTGTTTGAGACGTTTGTGCGTACATGAAAATATCTGATTTAACATCCCGAGCAGGCGAATGGCTTCGCGGCGTAGGACCGATGAGCGAGATCGTCATCTCCTCGCGCGTCCGTCTTGCCCGCAACGTGGCCGGCTATCCGTTCCTGGCCAAGTGCACGCGCACGCAGCGCGGGGCGCTGGAGCGGAAGGCACGCGAAACGATCCTCAACGCCGGCATCAGCAGCGCCATGTTGTACGTCGATCTCGACGCGGCCCCGCAGATCGATCGCGATCTGCTCGTCGAGCGCCACCTCATCAGCAAACCCCACGCGGCGGCCGAGGGAGCTCGCGGCGTGGCAATCAGCCAGGACGAAGACGTCGCCATCATGGTGAACGAGGAAGACCACCTCCGTATCCAGGTTCTCCGCAGCGGCCTGCAGCTTGAAGAGGCGTGGGAGCAGATCACCAAGATCGACGATTCGCTCGAAGCCAAGCTCGATTACAGCTTCCACCCGCGCTTCGGCTACATGACGGCCTGCCCGACGAACCTCGGCACGGGCATCCGCGTGAGCGTGATGCTCCATCTTCCCGCCCTCAAGCTCACCGGCGAAATCGAAAAGGTCTTCCGCGCCGCCAAAGACATGCGCCTCGCCGTCCGCGGCCTATACGGCGAAGGCACGGAAGCCACCGGCGACCTGTATCAAATCAGCAACCAAACCACGCTCGGTAAAGCCGAGGATGAAATCGTCAGCGATTTCAAACACCTGGTGATACCCAAGATCATCGACTACGAAGTGCACGCGCGCAAGAGCCTGATCGGCAATCAGACGGCAGCGCTAGACGACAAGGTATACCGCGCCGTCGGCCTGCTCAAATCCGCCCGACTCATCGCCAGCGAGGAAACGCTGTTCCTGCTGAGCCACCTGCGCATGGGTGTGAATCTTGGCCGCGTAAAGGGAATTGAACTGCAGACGATTAACGAGCTGATGCTGCAGACGCAGCCGGCCCACCTGCAAAAGATCCTGGGGAAGAAACTCGAAGGCGACCCACGCCGCTCCGCCCGTGCGGACTACATCCGGCACCGGTTAGGCGCGAGCTAGGATCGATCTGCTTAAGCTTTGGTTGAAACCAGCAAGAACCGTCATCCCTCGGCGTACCTTGGGATGACGGTTGACGTTCTTCGTTAGAGCCGCGTGTCGGTGTCCGGACTACTTCTTCTCGTCGGACGTCATCTTGTCTGCGATCGACGAGACAGCGTTGCTCACCGCTTCGGCAGCCACGACTGCAGCGCCGACGGCGGTGTTCAACACGATCTTGGCATCCTCGGCCACTTCCTTGCCGGTGGCGGCGAGGGCGGACTGTACCTTCTTCTTGTCGACGTTCTTTACGGCCTTGGTCACCGCGGCCTTGGCGCTCGTGTACGCCTGCTGCATACGACCCGGCTTGGCGACTTTCTTCGCCGCCTTCTTCACGATCTTTTTGACGGCCTTTTTGGCGACGGCCTTCGTCGGCACTTTCTTGGCAATCTTTTTTACCGCCTTCTTCACGATTTTCTTGGCGGTCTTCTTTACGGCTTTCTTCGTTGCTTTCTTCGCGGTCTTCTTGGCCATGATGCTCCTAAATGGATGTGGATGATGGGTGACGCGAGATTGTAGGCGAATCGATCGTGAATTGCCTATGAAATGCCCGCCCCGCGTCAGGATCGCGCGGCGACATCGGCCGCCGTTTGACCGTGTTCCCGCCGCCCGATAGATTGCGCGCACGATCATGACGCTTGCCGTCGACACCGAATTCATCGCCCCAACCCGTCCCAGTCGCGGCAGCTACCTGCCGTACCTCGATGGTATTCGCGGCATCGCGATCCTGCTGGTGATCGGATTTCACGCCCACATCAAGCAACTTGGCGGCGGGTACATCGGCGTCGATCTATTCTTCGTTCTCAGTGGATTTCTCATCACCTCGCTGTTGATCAAGGAATGGAACCGCGCCGGCCGGGTCAATCTCGGGCACTTTTACATGCGGCGAGCGCTCCGTCTGCTGCCGGCCGTCGTGTTGCTGCTGGTCGTGTACGTCACCATCTCGTGGTTTGTGGCCGCCGACTTCAAACGCGTTTTGCAGGATGCGCTCATAGCGCTGTTCTATTGCGCCAACTGGGCGAGGGCTGTGGATTTTCGACTGTACGGGCTTGGTCACACATGGTCGCTCTCGAGCGAGGAACAATTTTACCTGCTTTGGCCGCTGATCTTCATAGGGCTGATGCTGAGCAAGGTTCCGCGGCAGTCACTGGTTTTACTGCTGGCGGCAGTCGCGGCGGCGGGGTGGCGCATCGTGATGTTCCTGCAGGGCGCCGAGTCGGAACGCATCTACAACGGTCTCGATACACACGCCGATGCCCTGCTCGTCGGGTGCGCTCTGGCGTTTTTCCTCGTGAATCTGCCAGAAGAGCGGCAGGAAAAGTCGACCGTCGACGGGAACGCGACTGCTCCCAGTGACCTAGCTCCGAAATCGCTTGCCGAGCGCGGGCCAGGGTGGATCCTTGCTTTGGTGTCGGCGATCTTCCTGCTCGGCGCTGCGGTTTCCTCGAAATTCAACAGCCGGGCGATGTTCTGCGTCGGGTACTTCGCGATAGCAGTGGCCAGTGCGATCGTTGTGTGGGACTTGCGAACCCGCCCCGGCAGCATTGCCCGCCGTGTGACCGAGTGGGGGCCGCTGGTCAAACTCGGGCGGATCTCTTACGGCGTGTATCTGTGGCACTATCCGATCCTGCAGGCGCTGGTCTGGCTCAGCAAACGCACGGGCCAAGGCGCGGGATGGAGGGTCGCCATGTTCGTCGGCGGGATTCTGGCGATCTACTTTGCGGCGGAGTTGTCTTACCACTTCGTGGAAATGCCGTTCCTGCGATTGAAGAAGAAGTTCAAGTAGTCGCGGCATTGCTGCCGGCTAATCCACCGTCGTGCCGACGGGTTGTTGTTTGCCGATGGGGTTTCCGGTTCCCTTGATTGCCAGCATGCGTTCCAGCGCTACCGTCGCCCACTTGCGGGTGTGGTCGTCCACCTTGATCTCGTTGACGACGTTTCCTTCCACCAGATTTTCCAGCACCCAGCACAGGTGCGGCAGGTCGATGCGAAACATCGTGGTGCAGAGGCACTGGCAGTCGGACAGCACGACGATCTTCTGCTCCGGAAAGTCGTGAGCCAGCCGGTTGACCAGGTGCGTCTCCGTGCCGATCGCCCACTGCGTGCCCGGCGGGGCTTTGCGAACCTGGTCGACGATATACGCCGTGCTGCCGGCAATGTCGGCCTTTTGAACGACTTCCCATCGGCACTCGGGGTGAACGATCACCTTCATCTCCGGGTACTTCTCGCGCACTTGGTCGACGTGCTCTGGTCGGAAAAGTTGGTGGACTGAGCAGTGACCCTTCCATAGCACAAAATCGGCGTTTTTCAGGGATTCTTCGGTGTTTCCGCCAAGGTCCTTCGTAGGATCCCAGACGACCATCTTGTCCAGCGGATAGCCCATCGCGTACGCCGTGTTGCGCCCGAGGTGCTGATCGGGGAAGAAGAGGATCTTCGTACGTAAGGATGAAGGCTGAAGGCTGAAGGATGAATTAGAAGAAGAATCTCCTTTTTCATCCTTCATCCTTCTGCCTTCATCCTTACTCAACGCCCACTCCAGCACGTTCCGACAATTGCTGCTCGTGCAGACCGCGCCTTCGTGTTCGCCTACGAAGGCTTTGATCGCCGCGCTGCTGTTCATGTACGTGATGGGAACGACGCGCTGATCCGGGCAAACGGCCTGGAGTTGTTCCCAGCACTCTTCGGTCTGTTCGAGGTTCGCCATGTCCGCCATCGAGCAGCCGGCTCCAAGGTCCGGCAGGATCACGCGAACTTCCGGCGCGGTAAGAATATCCGCAGACTCCGCCATGAAGTGCACGCCGCAGAAGACGACGTATTCCACGCCGCGCTGGTCGGCCGCTTTGCGGGAAAGCTCGAAGCTGTCGCCGGTGAAGTCGGCGAAATCGATGACGGCGTCCTGCTGATAATGATGGCCCAGGATCGCCAGCCGCTTGCCGAGCGTGTCTTTAGCCGACTGAATCCGCACGCGCAGCTCAGGATCGGACAGTTGCCGGTAGATCTCCGGAAGGGGTTGTTGCCAAACTTTCGCCATGGTTACGTCAAACTCCAGTCTTGGTGAGCGAATTATAGTCGGATCAGCCGTGATTCGCGACGCAGCCGAGCCGATCCTCGCACGTCCGCGCACAAGCAGTGAACCAATAATATCGCGGTTTTTGACCCCGCCGCACGCGAATGTCCGATCATTATGTGGTTTACAGCACTGAACCCTCCCGCAACAAACCGTGTTCTGCTCAACTTTTGCACAGGCGTTTGCCGAAGTTTGATTTACCTGAGGTTTGCAGATCACACAGCAACCCAGGCAGTACGGCGGATACACGGCGGAAGTACTGAATTGAAAATTGATCTCGTGCTCACAGCGAGCAACCCCTGACGTTGTTGTGGCAAGTCTGGCGTTCGCACGTTTGTGACCTTACATCCCTTTTGGGAAGGAGCCTTGTTATGTCGAATCGGAAACGGATGGCCAGCGCAGTTGCAGCGGCGTTGCTCGCGGCCTGCGGCGTGGTTCGTGCGGAGTCGAGCAGCAGTCTCTCGCTGAGCCCGCAAATGATGGATGACGCACCGGCCAAGCGACCCCTCGGTCAGCTCATGGACCGCATCGGCGCCGGCAAAATGATGGACGATGCGGGCATCACCATCGGCGGCCACGTTGAAGCCTCCTGGACGATCGCCGACAACAACCCCGCCGGCAACGTCATCGGCGGACGCGTGTTCGACTTCGAAAACCAGGACCTCACGCTCAACCAGATCGACCTCTATCTCGAACGCCTCGTCGACCCCTCAAAGGGCAAGTTCGACGTCGGCGGTCGCATTGAAGCCATCTACGGCGGCGACTCTCGCCTGATTCACTCGCGCAACATCACCAACGAGCACGGCTTGTACTACGTCCGCCCCGGCGAAAACGTCGGCCCGGACGAGCAGATCGACCTGAACCAGTTCTACGTCGACGTCGCGGTTCCGGTCGGCAACGGCCTCTTGATCCGCGCCGGTAAGTTCAACACGCTCCTCGGGTACGAAACCATCAACCCGACCACCAACGCGCTCTACTCGCACAGCTTCATGTTCGGGTTCGCGATTCCGTTCACCAACAGCGGCGTGCTCGCCAAGTACGTCATAAACCCCGAGTGGACGGTAACCGCCGGCCTCACCCGCGGCTGGGACGTGACCGACACCGATGACAACGACACGATCGATGCCACCGGCCAGGTCGTCTGGAACATCAACGACAAGTCCGGCTTGACCGTGAACTTCATCGTCGGCCCCGACGCTCCGAACGACAACAGCAACTGGCGTACGGTCATCGACGTGATCTACACGCAGAAGCTGGCCGATCAGCTGTCGGTCGCCATCAACGCCGACTACGGCTACCAGGCCAAAGGCGCTGCAAACGGTGACGACGGAGCCCAGTGGTACGGCGTGGCCGGTTACGGCACGTACGTGTTCAGCTCGATGATTTCCGGCACGGCTCGTGCAGAAATCTTCAACGACACCGACGGCTACCGCGGCTTCGACACCAACGTGTATGAAGTCACCCTCGGCGTGACGATCACCCCCATGCCGAACGATTCGATCGGATCGAACCTGAAGATCCGCCCGGAAGTTCGCTATGACTACGCCGGCGAACGCACGTTCGACGCCGGTTCGGACTACGGCCAAGCCACCTTCGGCATCGATGCGTACTTCACGTACTAATCGCTGCGGATCGGTGTAAGAAAGTTTTGAACTGGGCGTCGCGTGCGAAAGCATGCGACGCCCTTTTTTGTTGCGTGACCGGCGAGAAATCATCAAATCCTACCGCCCGGCCGCGTAAAGCTTGGCCGGGCCGGGCGTTGACGATTTTCGACCAGGTGCGCCAAGGTGCGTTTAGGTGCGAAAAGGTGCGCCAAGGTGCGCATTTGTGTCCATCGGGTGCGCCTTGTCGAACTATTCACTCGTCAAAGAGCGACCGCCACGCCAACGACGCGCAGTCCTGTAGGGTGGGGTTCATCCCACCGTCTTCCATTCGATGGTGGGGATGAACCCCACCCTACGGCAGAAAATCACTCGGCCGTCGTCCCAACCGCGTAACCCTCGGCCCGGCCGAGCGTTGGCCGGAAAACCGAAGTGTCGTCGAGTGACGTTTAGTGACGTCTAGTGACGGAAAGTGCCGGTTAGTGACGGGTTCAGGTCGGACCCTTCCGAACCTACTCGATCTATTCACTTGTCAAAGAGCGACCGCCGCGCCAACGACTCGCAACGATCGACGCGGGCACAATGACCCGCATCTATAACCACTGGCGGCGGTGCGCATTTGACGAGGCGGCCGCGCACCGCCGACGCACAAATCCCACGCGGCCTGCGAATAATCACGATTATTTTTCCGGATTCATCATTTTGTGTGTGTCACGTTTGAGACGTTTTTTTGTCCCTCCCGGTACGCCGGGCGAGGGAAGTCATTAAGGGATCAAAATCAAAGGCCTGGCATCCTCAGAGGGTGTCTAAGAAGTCAATCGTCCGCGACTTGCGGGGCGATGTCATCCTGAGCGTACTCGCGAAGGATCTGGCATCGATCGACGGTTGACGCAGATCCTTCGCGAGTACGCTCAGAATGACGGCCTTTTCGGGACTTCTCAAATTCCACAGGAACGCGGCGGGGTTCGATTCTGATTCCCTCGCGGTTAACGTACGCAGCATGAGTTCGACCGACGCGAAATGGATCTGGCACGCCGGCGAGTGCACGCCTAACACGTGGCTGCGGTGTCGGCATACCTTCACGCTCAATGCCTTGCCGTCGCGGGCGATGACGCGGATTGCGGTCGACTCCAAGTACTGGCTGTGGGTGAACGGCACGCTGGTGGTGCGCGAAGGCGGCCTGAAGCGCGGACCGACGCCGCGCGACACGTACGTCGACGAACTCGATCTTGCACCGCATCTACGCGCCGGTGAAAACACGCTGGCGCTGTTGGTGTGGTACTGGGGCGTTGATGGTTCGTCGCACCTCTCCAGCGGCCAAGGCGGGTTGATGCTATCGGCGGATTTGGACGGACGCGCGATCGGCACGGGCAAACACTGGCGCGTCAGCCGGCATCCGGCGTTTCTGCCGAGCACGATCAAGCCCTACAACGGCAAGGTGATTCTGTCGGAGTGGGACGTTCACTTCGACGCCCGCCTCGACGAGCCGGCGTGGATGGAATCGGATTACGATGATCGCGAGTGGCCGCCCGCCGAGGAGAAGGGCACGCCGCCGTGCGAGCCGTGGGGCGGGCTTGTCGATCGGCCGATCCCGTTCTGGCGCGATTCGGCGTTGCACGAGTATCCCTCGTTCGATTTAGACAGTGCATCCACCGCCGACCATTCCGTCGATCGCACGATCCGCGCCGCGCTGCCCGCCAACCTTCAGGTCTACCCGTACTTCCGCATCACGGCCCCGGACGGTTTGAAGATCACCGTTCACATCGAGCGTGACTGGAAAACCACCGAGTACATCACTCGCGATGGAGAGCAGGCGTTCGAAATCCCCGCCTGGGGCAACGGCCACTTCGTCACCTACACCTTCCCGCCCGGCGTACAGGTGCTCGACCTCCGCTACCGCGAAACCGGCTACGACACCGATTTCGCCGGCGAATTCGACTGCGACGACGAGGCCCTCAACCTCCTCTGGAAAAAATCCGCCCGCAGCACGTACCTCTGCATGCGCGACAACTACATGGATTGCCCCGACCGCGAGCGCAGCCAGTGGCCGAACGACGCGATGCCGATGATGGAGCAGACGTTTTATGCGTTTGATCGGCGTGCTGATGCGCTCAGCCGCAAAATGTTCCGCGAGTTCATCGACTGGAGAACTCCTGACGGCATTCTCTGGGGTGCCGTGCCTACAGGCCGATGGCGCGGCACGTTCCGCGAGCACGCGGCCATTTCACTGGCGACTATCGTTGGGCTTTGGGAGTACTACTGGAACACCGGTGACACCGAGACGATCGCCTACGCCTTCCCGCACGTGCGCGATTACCTGCTCAACCACTGGCACGTCGATCCGATTGAACTCGTGCAGCACCGCGGCCCGGCCAAGGTTGAGTGGGGCAGCGGTACGCAGAACTGGTACGACTGGGGCGACAATCAGGATTGGCGGCTGATGGATAATGCGTGGTTGAAGCTTGCGCTCGAAGCGGCTGGGTACATGGGCGCGTCGCTTGAACAAGATACCAAAGTGTTAACCGCGCGGGCACGAGCGATCCAGTCTGGTTTCGATCGAATTTTCTGGCGGGGTGAACACTACGCCTCACCGGACCACGCCGGCACGCCGGATGAGCGCGGCAACGCGCTGGCGATTCACGCCGGCCTCGCCGACCGAGACAAATGGCCGGCGCTTCTCACGCTGTTTAGAGCCGAACCGCGTGCGAGTATTTATATGGAAAAGTTTGTCATCGTCGCGCTGGTGCGAATGGGGCACGTTGATGACGCCGTCGCTCGAATCAAGAAAAGGTACGCCGCCGAGATCGCGTCGGACTATTCGACGCTGCCGGAGAGTTTCGGCGAGCGCTCGAACCACGGCTGGGGTGGTTGGCCGCTCACAATGATCGGCCAGCACATCGCCGGTATCGGGCCGCTGGAACCCGGCGGGACGTTTCTGGTGCGACCCAATCTCGGCACGTTGCGGCGGTTCAAGATCGTCGTCCCAAGCGCCTCCGGAAAGATTTCGCTGAGCGTCACGGCCGAGGAAAATTTGTACGCGATCGACCTGGAAGTGCCGCGAGGAACTTCCGCAGCGCTCAAAATCCGACGAGACATTTTCGCCCGGTGGTCGCGGGCGATCGACCACATCGAAATCAGCGGACAGCCGGTTTATACCAATGGTCAATTGTCCGACCGATGGCTCTCCTTCAACCGCCAGGCGGTATTTTCTCTGCATTTCCCCTTAGAATCGGGAGTGTGGCGCATTGAAGCAAGATCCTAGCCGTTCATCCGGATTGACGGATGAATAAACGTGGGGTAGAGTTCAGGTACAGGTGACCTTATGCACATCCGCGAGCTCCTCACGCCCGGCAAGCCGCTGATCTCGTTCGAATTCTTTCCGCCTAAAACCGATGCCGGGTGGACCGCGCTTCTGCAGGTCATCGGTGAGCTCAAGCCGATCAATCCCAGCTACGTCTCGGTCACCTACGGCGCCGGCGGAAGCACGCGGGCCAAGACGGTGGAACTCGTCGAACGCATTCAAAAAGAGCACGGCATCCGCTCGATGGCGCATCTCACCTGCGTCGGGCACACGGCCGATGAGATCGGCGCGATTCTTGACGACATCTGGAACGCCGGCGTGCGCAACGTGCTCGCGCTCCGCGGTGATCCGCCGGCAGGGCAGACGCAGTTCGTCGCCACGCAGGGCGGGTTTGGTTTCGCGAGCGATCTCGTCAAATTCGTCCGCGGCCGGCATGATTTTTCCATCGGCGTGGCGGGCTATCCGGAAGGGCATCCGCAGTGTCTGAATAAGATTCGCGATTTGGAGATGCTCAAGCTGAAGGTCGACAACGGCGCGAACTTCATCGTCACGCAGTTGTTCTTCGACAACGCCGACTTCTACCGCTTCCGCGACGCGGCCCGGGCGATGGGCATCAAGGTGCCGATCGTGGCCGGCATTATGCCGATCAGCAACGTGGCGCAGATCAAGCGATTTGTGAGCATGTGTGGCGCGAAAATTCCCCAGCCGCTGCTGCTGAAGCTCGAGTCGATCGAATCCGACGCGGAGGCCGTGCATCAAGCCGGTATCGATTACGCCGCCGAGCAGTGCCGCGACTTGATCGCGCACGGCGTGGACGGGCTGCATTTCTACACGCTGAACAAGAGCAAATCGACGGTTCAGATATGCAAGTCGCTGCCGACGCCGCACGCGTCGTAAGTTGCCTGAGAATTTGAACGCCCGGCGCCCTCCGGCTATGTTTCAGCCTCTTTCTACCTTGGGGTGAACATGTCCGAATCCGAACCATTAAACGCAACCGCCAACGCGCCTGTGCTGGGCTACATCTCGCTGTCGGGCGATGAAGTGCCCGAGCCCACGCGCGAGAACGCGCACCTGCTGCAACAGGCGGCCGACTACCGCGTCAATCAGAAGTTTTTGCGACGATCGGGCATCGGCGACATCTTCTGGGGTGCGCTCTGCGTTCTGCTGGCCAGTGCGTCGATGCGCTACTCGCTGATCAACATTGTCCTCCTGATGATCGGCGCGATGCTCATCGGCGTGGGCGTCTGGATCGCCGTTCGGCCGTCGCCGATGGGAATGATCTTTGACGGCATCGCACTCATCCTGGTGGGCCTGTGGAACGGGTGGATCAGCTACCTGATCCTGTCCCGGCCGGGATCTAATCCGAACACGATGCTGCCGATCATGTCGATCGCTCAAATCGGGTGGGGCGTTTATCGGCTGGTGCGTTACGGCGAATTCGCCGCGGTGGCGGCGCTGCGGCCGTCCAAGCAAATGGTTCAGTGGCTCGACGGCACGATCAAATCGGTCGCCAAAGCGAAACTCAACAGCGATCCGACTGCCATTGAGTTTCAAATCAAGGGGTTCAACAGCTACCAGCGCTGGAAAGGAAGGCTGCTTCCCGACCTGGCGATCCTGGTGCGCGACAAAGGGAAAGACCTGCGGCTGCTTCCGCGCGAAAACGTGCGCATCGATGTGACGGGCAAGAAGCTCTTGGGGAAGACGCGGAAAGCGAAATTCACGCTCGGCCGCAAGACGAACAAGGGAACGATCGCGCCGACGTCGCTGGAGCGCTACGAGCAGTGGTCGGCCGCGGTGCCGGTGGCGCAGGCAGCGCCGGTGCAGCGTCAGCCGGTTGTTTGATCGCCCCCCCGCCTAGAACAACCGCAGAATCGTATTCGCGTACAGCGTGTGCCCGTTCACGCCGGGGTGGTTGATCCAGTTGTGCAACTGCGAGTACGGCGGGATGCCGAGGCTCGCCTGGTTCATCCACTCGGTGTAGACGTCTGCCATCGCGACGCTTTGCGTGTTGGCGATGGTTTTGAGTGCGGCAGAAATCGCCGATCGCGGGGCCTTAGCGCTGAGGGCGTCCAGGAACGGGTTCGACTGGATCGGGCTCACCAGAAGTACTTCAATTCCCTTGGCCTTGGCTTGTGTGACGAAGCTGGTGATCGCGTTGCTGAAGGCGGACGTATCGATGTTGCCGCTCGCGTCTACGCCGGCGTCGTTCATCCCTAGCGCGATGATCACCAGATCCACCGGCTTGGCGGCGTTGAGGACGTTGTTCGTGAAGAGCGTCGCCGCGCCGGCGTCGGTGGCGGAGAGGCTGCCTTGGTACGCGGGCGTTTCGGTGATGGTGGCCGATGGGTATTTCGTCTTCAGTCCAGCGATGACTTTGCCGGTATAGGTTTTCGATCGGTCGCTCCACCACTGGCCGGCTTCGGCGCCGAGGGTGATGCTGTCGCCGAACTCGGCGATGTTGACCGAGCCGCCTGCCTTCAGCTTGGCCAGCGTTTTGGCGACGCCTGTCGGATTGATCGGCTGCACCGGCGCGGCCGGGTTGATCGAGAAGAACTCACTCGCGCGAATGGTGAAGTTTGCATCCCGCGCGCCGTCCATCGTGTAGACATAAATCCCGGCGAGCGCCTTGAAGCCTGCATCGGCCGTCGGCAGATTGGGGACGACGACGGCGCTGGTCCCTTTCTTGATCACCGGCACGCCGTCCGCGCCCACCTGGATCAGATCGAGCCGCTGCTGCACATAGCGGTAGGAGACGACGACGTTGGCCGAACCCGGCGTGCCGAGCCGGCCGTTGAGGTTGGCGACTTGGCCCCAATCGGGATTCACCACATAGTCGACGCCTTCCACATACGTCACCGTGCCGGCGGCGTTTTTTACAACGATCGAACTGGGAATGATCGCCTTGTACAGCCCGCCGAGGAGCAGCGTGTCGACTTTCGGCGCGGGCGTGATCACGTTCGACCAGACCTTGCCGGGCGTGAGCGAGGCGCTCCAGTCATTCGGAATCGTGCCGGTGTACGTGGTGGAAACGACCGTCGGCGCGGCGAATGAAAGCGTCTTGGCCTGCACCTGCACGGTCGCGCCGCTCGGCAGCGTGACGGCTCCCGCGCTCACCTGGACGCTCAGTTCCGGCGTGGCAGTCGGCGAGAACGTGGGCGGGTTCGTGGTCGGCGGTGTCACCACGGTGTCGTACGTACTCAGCACGCTGCCGGGGATGACTTCGCTCGGCGCGGTCGTTACCTGTCCCGGCTTGCTCCAGCCGACGGCTAGGTTTGCGGCGCTGTAGCTCTGCTTGTGCAGAATTTCGAAGTAATACTTCTGCCCGGCCACGAGAGAAATCGCCGCTGATTTCTGCGACGCGAATTTCGTCCACTGCCGCGAGTGGGCGTACCCGTTGACGTAGGCGATGCGCGTCTTAGTTGCCGGATCGGTTCCCTTGGCGAGATAAAAGTCCGATCCGTCGTCGCCGGCGATCCAGAAGACGTAGTTGCCGGTGGTGGGCGCGGTGAGGTATCCGCGAATGCGGTCGCCGTAATTGATGCCGTCGTTGCTGGGCGTTTCGAGCGTGGTGAGGACCGACGTGGTGGTCGGCGTGGTCGTGAGCGGAATCACCGACGTGCTCGTGCCGCTGATTTTCGTCCACGTCTCGCGGATCACGCTGCCGGCGACGGATGCAAACAGCGTACGGTCTTCGAGTGATTCGATCAGGACTGCCGAGCGACGGGGACGAACGACCGGATTCCGAGCGTGTGCTGCGTTCATTCTCTTCCCACAAGATAGAGGTGTTTTCCCGAATGCCTGAGTTGCTGACTATACAACCCGCAATCATTCGATCAACCGAATTCAGGCGAAATTGGTGGTGTTTCGTATCGATGATCGCAGCCGGTTGCGATATAAGATTGGCATGACCAAGCCACTTCAGTTCATGATCCTTGCGATCCTGGTGATCGCCTCACTGAGTGCCGGCCAAGCCGCCCGGGGCGAGACGATTACGATCGCGGCGGCCATCAGCATGAAGGAAGCGCTGATCGACGCCAACGTCGTGTACAAAAAACTTACCGGCGAAGAGGTGGAGTTTTCCTTCGGCGCCAGCGGCGTGCTGCTGACGCAGGTCAAGAACGGCGCCCCGATCGACGGTTTCATCTCCGCCGCGGCGGAGCAGGTGGACGAGTTGGAGAAGGCGAACCTCGTCGCACCCGGTTCGCGGCGGATCGTGGTGCGCAACGAACTGGTGATGATCGTGCCGGCGGCGTCGGAACTGAAGCTGACGACGATCACCGATCTCAAACGCCGCGACGTGAAGAAAATCGCGGTCGGCCAGCCCAAGAGCGTGCCGGCGGGGGCGTACGCGGTGCAGGCGCTCAAGTCGCTCGGCATGGAGCTGTCGCTGGCGAACAAAATCATCAACGGCGCGAACGTGCGGCAGGTGCTCGATTACGTCGAGCGCGGCGAAGTCGACGTGGGCTTCGTCTACGCGACGGATGCGCAGCAGGCCGGCATTCGCGTGAAGGTCATCGCCACCGCGTCGGCCGACTCGCACGACGCGATCGTTTACCCCGGCGTGGTGATCGCCGCGAGCAAGAAACAGGCAGCCGCGACACAGTTTCTCGACTTCCTCGCAACGCCCAAGGCGCTGGCGGTGTTCCGCCAACACGGCTTCCAAACCGAAGCCCCGGCCACGCAGTCGACGACTCGGCCTGCGGAGCCGGCAAAGCCATAACGCCTTCGCGTTCCCATTCTCTGCTAGAATCCACCCCGCATGAATGACCTGCTGAGATCGCTAGGACTCTCCCTGCAGATTTCGCTCGTCGCCACGGCGGTGACGGCTGTGATCGCGATACCGCTCGCGTTCTTCTTCGCCCGCAAATCGTTCTTCGGCAAAAGCGTGATCGAGGCCATCCTCACGCTGCCGCTGGTACTGCCGCCAACGGTGGTCGGATATTTCCTCATCGTTTTATTGGGCGTGAACGGACTGGTTGGCCGATGGCTTGATACATGGTTCGGCGTGCGGCTCGTCTTCGATTGGCGCGGCGCGGTCATCGCGGCGGCGGTGGTGTCGTTTCCCTTACTCTTCCTCCCCGCCAAGGCCGCCTTTGCATCGATCGAACGCGAGCTGGAAGACATCGCCACCGTCATGGGCGCGGGGCCGCTGCGGATCTTCTGGCACGTGTCACTCCCGCTCGCGCGGCGCGGCATTATGAGCGGATTACTGCTGGCGTTCGCCCGGTCGCTCGGCGAATTCGGCGCAACGGTGATGGTGCTCGGAGACATCACCGGCAGGCAAACCTTACCCATCTCCATCTACTCCGATTATACGTCTGGCCGAAGTTTGGAATCGTTCTCCCCTGCGTGGCTGGCGGTGTGTGCCCTGAGCGGCATTTCGCTGGTCGTAATCCTCATTTACAACCGATCTGCCCGCCTTTTGCCCGAATAGTCCCAAGCCAGCTCAGCGAATCCTTGAGGGTCATCGGGGTTATTCTGACATTGCGATCAAACTTCACGAAGTTTCCAACGTCTTATAGGTAGGAATATGGTTGAACGAGTTAACCACAGGAGCCAAGCATGTTCAAAATCAAGCACTTCCTCGATGCGGCGGAAACGGACGACGGCCAGCGAATCTGGATCGAGCCGATCGGCCTGACGCGCGACCTGCGCGAGATGTGCAGCGTGACCGACGTGCTCTCGCACTTCGGCCCGCCAGTAACGCTGTGGGAATGGTTTGAAAAACACCCGGACGGTTACGACTACTTCCGCGCCCAATACCACGAATGGCTCGCCAAGAGCCCGCACCGTGAGGCGCTGCAAGACCTGGTGTTCAAAGCGCTGCGCAACAACGTAACGCTCATCCACCAGGGCGAAGACCCGGTCCACAACACCGGCACGGCGCTGTACGAATTCCTGAGTGAGTTGGAAGCGTACATCAAGCCTGAATGACCTTGAACCTCTCGGTCCGCGGCCGATCTTTGATCGGCCACGGACCTGTAAGCTATACTGACCAACGCCGATCCTGACCGATCGGCGTTGGTTTTTTTGTGGGGCGTGCGTGTTCATTCCAATCTTCGCATTAATGCGGCTGGCGCAGGCCACCAGCGAGCGGCGCTACGGCAACGGCCGGGTGGTGCCGCGGGAAATGCTGAGTTCCTCGCTCATCGCCAAGCGCCGCGGGAAGTGGAAGAAGTCGAGCGCGCCGATCGATAGGGTGTCGTTCGTCGCGCCGCCGGACTGGACGACTGAAAACGACGGCGACAAGTCGTGCGTCATCACCGGCCCGGGTTCCGAATCGAGCTACGCACCCGCGATCAGTATTGAAGTGATCGAAGGGCCCGATGACGCCAGGGAGTGCTACGAGCAGTTGCTCATCCAGCGGCAGGCGCAGCCGAAGTTTATGCTGATCGACGGCGGCGTCGTCACCCGCGATCGCGGCCTGCAGGCGGCGCACCTTCGCTACACCTTCGACTCCGACGGCGTGCAAACCACCGTACGCGAGCTGTCTTCACCGTCGGGCTTCGCTCTCTCGCTTTCGCCCAGGCGATGTGCGCCACCCAGCAGTGCGCCGGCCACGCCGCGGCGATCGATGCGTTGTTCGACAGCTTGAAACCTTCACGCCGGCTGGACGTACCCGGCACCATCAAGGCCGGCATTTGGCCGGTAAATCGATCTCCGGCTGAGTTTTAGTCTCAACCGATTGCCGGCGTAGACGCGCCCCGCGGCAACTTGTAGATTGAGCGGCATGCCCCCCTTTAAATACGAACCGACGTTCCAGTACGGAAAAGACGACACCCAGTACCGCCTGCTGACGGCCGACGGCGTTTCGATGTTCGCGATTAATGGTCGCGACTACCTGAAGGTCGAAGCCTCCGCCTTGAAGGCCGCCGCACGGCAGGCGTTTATCGACATCAACTTTTACTTCCGCACCGCGCACCTCAAAAAGCTCGGCGAAGAAGTGAACGACCCTGAAGCGAGTGACAACGACCGCTTCGTCATCTACACGCACCTGCAAAACGCCGTGGTCTGCGCCGCCGGTCAGTTGCCGAGCTGCCAGGACACCGGCACGGCGATCGTCATGGGCAAGAAGGGGCAGTTCGTGCTGACCGATTTCGACGAGGCGGCCGCGCTGTCCGAAGGCATCTACCAGACGTATCAGGAAAAGAATCTGCGTTACTCGCAGCTTGCGCCGCTGGAGATGTTCAAGGAGAAAAACACCGCCAGCAACCTGCCCGCGCAAATCGACATTCTTGCCACGGAAGGCGACGAATACTCGCTCCTCTTCATGGCCAAGGGCGGCGGCAGCGCGAACAAGATGTATTTGTTTCAGGCCACGCCCGCCGTGTTGAATGACAAGGACATGGAAGCGCTCATCCGCAGCAAGCTGAAAGACGTCGGCACCAGTGCCTGCCCGCCGTACCATTTCGCGGTGGTGATCGGCGGCACGAGCGCCGAGACGACGATGAAGACGCTGAAACTCGCCAGCGCCGGCTATCTCGATCACCTGCCCACCACCGGCAGCGAGGGCGGCCGGGCGTTTCGCGACCTGGAATGGGAAAAGAAGATCCTGCAGATCACCCGCGAGAGCAGAATCGGCGCCCAGTTCGGCGGGAAGTATTTCGCGCACGACGTGAGAGTCATCCGCATGCCCAGACACGCCGCCAGCATGCCCATCGGCATCGGCGTGTCCTGCTCGGCCGACCGACAGATCAAAGCCAAGATCACCAAGCAGGGCGTCTTCATCGAACAGTTGGAAACCAATCCCGGCAAGTTCCTGCCGAAGCAACAACCCACGCTCGCCGCCCCGGTGAAGATCAACCTCTCGATCGGCATGGACAAGGTCCGCGCCATCCTCAGCCAGTTCCCCGTGAAAACCCGCGTCGAGCTGACCGGCACGCTGATCGTCGCCCGAGACGCCGCCCACGCCAAACTGCGAGCGCTGCTCGAGCAAGGCAAGCCGCTCCCGCAGTATTTCAAAGACAACCCGATCTACTACGCCGGCCCCGCAAAAACCCCCGATGGCATGCCGTCGGGAAGCTTCGGCCCGACAACCGCCGGCCGGATGGACGCGTTCGTCGACCTCTTCCAAGCCCAGGGCGGCAGCCTGGTGATGATCGCTAAAGGCAACCGCAGCAAAGCCGTCACAGACGCCTGCAAAAAGCACGGCGGCTTCTATTTGGGGAGCATTGGCGGCCCCGCGGCGATTTTGGCGCAGACGAACATCAAGAAAGTGGAGCTGGTCGACTTTGAAGAGATGGGGATGGAAGCGATTCGGAAGATTGAAGTCGTCGACTTCCCCGCGTTTATCGTGGTGGATGATAAGGGGAATGATTTCTTCGAGGAACTGTAATACAACCGTAAGGAGGGGCGAATGGCTGGTACGATCGTCGAAAGCGCGTTTGATTTACTCGATAAGTGGCGACACCTTCCGAGCTATCAGCTCGAGCGGCGTGCTGATATTTTCTTTGCGGTCTACCTACCAGAATTCCTGTCAGATCATCTCGGCCTAAAGATCAATCCACTGGTGATCCCAGAATTCCCGGTGAAAATAGAAGTGGAAGAAGGCGCGAATCCTATTTTTGCGTCCAACAAAATCGACTATTTGGCAATCGCGCAAAATCAGTCTTGTGCACTGTTCATAGAACTGAAGACAGACTGTGGTTCGCGCCGCGACGGCCAAGACGCATATCTGGTGAGCGCGCAGAAGAAGGGCCTTTCGGCGCTGCTCGCGGACATTATCGAGATCGCGCAGAAATCGTCCGCGAAGCAGAAATACGCGCAGTTGATTTTGCTGGCCGCTGCGCTTGGCTTGATCGACGCGCCGCCTGAACTTGCCGCGAGAGCGAAGGTGCCCAATGCCAGAGGCTTGGGCGCCGAGTTCCGAAAGACAAAACCTTCCGTTCACGCGGCTATGCCGATCAAGATTCTCTACCTTCAACCAACCGGCGATTCAGGAAACGTCATCACCTTCGCAGCGTTTGCGAAATGGCTCAAAACGAAGAAAGACCCTATCGCCGACCGTTTTGGGCAATCACTGCTTCAGTGGTGCAGCACGGCCGGCTGCCCGTCATAAGCGTAACTCAGATGAAGGATCGATGGACCTCAAAAACCCCAAGCTCCTCTACCTCAAAGGCGTCCTCTTCGTCGTCATCGGCATCCTCGCCAGCGTGTTGCTGCTGATCGATCACCCGTCGTGGCGCACCGCGATCCTGCTGGCGGCGGCAGTGTGGGGATTCGCTCGGGCGTATTACTTCGCGTTTTACGTGATCGAGAAATACATCGATCCTGGGTTTCGGTTCGCGGGGCTTTCTTCGTTCGCGCGGTATATTCTTCGTCGAACGCGATAGGCAATCGAATCCGAACCGAAGGGATGCCCATGCCCACCTCCGCCCACGATAAGTTCCGAAACAGCTTGATCCTCGACATGGACGCCTGGCGCGAAGGCACCGGGTACGATATGGATGCGTACGAGCGCATGACCCCTGAGGAGAAGCAGCAGATCCTCGTCGAACTGCGGGAGAAGGCGACGCTCGATTGGCGCGACATGGAGGTGCTGGCGAGGGACAACAGCAAAGAGTCTTTCGATCGGCTGCGCGATGATCAAACCAATCACTACCCGGCCAACCATCGCGCGCACGTGCTCGGCTATCTGTACAGCATGGGGCGGATGAACGATTCGGTTTTTGATTACCAGTTGTCGCACATTCTCGACGAAGCCAACGACTCCGACAGCCTGGTCTCGCCGCTGCTTCGGGTGCAAGAGCGCTGCGGGCCTAAGACGCGCGAGGCGCTGTTGCGCGGCGTGCGTGACAGGCCGAGCCTAGCACTGCATTTCGCAGCGACGTTGCTCGATCTGGCGGGGCTGAGTAGCGACATGGCCGCGTTTGATCCGAAGTTTCGGCCCACGCTGCTAAAACTCCTGCCTGATTCACCCGCGGCCGAGCGGGCGGCGGCGATTGCGAAGGTGTTCGAGTGGCTCAAGGTCGATCCGGCGACGATTCCGTCGTGAACAAATGCATCTCAAATCCCCTGTAATCCGGCCGAGGTTGTAGGGTCCACATTCGCAAAAATCGCCGCATTTTTCCGCCGACTTTTTCGATCGGCGGCGGTATAGATTGGAAGGTTGCTCGCGCGCGTCGGAATGTTCCGATGCGATGATGATCCGGCAGTTCGTCGCGTTGCCGTCCCCGCGACGCAAATTGGGATAGGGGGATGGTATGGACCGTTGGCGAGACAATCCGAAGCGGGGCGAGATGTCCCTTTCGTTACCTTTTGCGCACTACCTTGGCGCACCCGCGAAATGCCAGATCCGCAGGCGGTAACTTGCGGGCCGCCCTGCAGTTGGGCCGGATCGCGTCGGCTGGAGAGTCGCCGAAGTAGAAAAATGTATTTCGCGAGTCGGCAGCACCGCAGCGCCGGCGATTCGGCGGATTACCCGCGCTAAACTTCCGTATCAGGAGTCACCATGAGTTCAACCCGAACCGAACGCGATTCAATGGGCGACATGCAAGTGCCGGAGGGCGCCCACTACGGCGCATCCACGGCCCGCGCGGTGGAGAATTTTCCGATCTCGCATCTCCGCTTCAATCGCCGGTTCGTCGCGTCGCTCGGATTGATCAAGTGGGCCTGCGCGCAAGTGAACGGCGAACTGGGCCTGCTAGATGCTCGTCGGTGCGGCTTGCTTCAGCAGGCGGCGCAGGAAGTGGTCGATGGCAAACTCGACGCCGAGTTCGTCGTCGACATCTTTCAAACCGGCTCTGGTACGAGCACGAACATGAATGCCAACGAGGTGATCGCCAGCCGCGCGAATGAAATCGCCACCGGCAAGCGCGGCGGGAAGGATCCGATCCATCCCAATGATCACGTGAACATGCAGCAGAGCAGCAACGACGTAATCCCCACCGCGATGCACCTGGCGGCTGCGATGGCGATGAACGAATCGCTCGCCCCGGCGCTGGAGAAGCTCGCCACGTCGGCCGCGGCGCGGGCGGCGAAGTTCGATGACGTGATCAAGATCGGCCGCACGCATTTGCAGGACGCCACGCCGGTGCGCCTCGGGCAGGAACTGGGCGGCTATGCAGCGCAGGCCCGACTCGGCGCAATGCGCGTCCACAAGGCGATCAACGCACTGCGCGAACTCCCGCTCGGCGGCACGGCCGTCGGCACGGGGATTAACTCGCACCCTGATTTTGCGAAAAAGGTTATCGCGATCCTCACGACGAAGATCGGCATCGAGTTCGTCGAAGCGAAAAATCACTTTGAGGCCCAATCAGCGAAAGACGGCATCGTCGAAGCCTCCGGCCAGCTCCGCACGATCGCAATCAGCCTGACGAAAATCGCCAACGACATCCGCTGGCTCGCCAGCGGCCCGCGGTGCGGCATCGGCGAGATCAGCATCCCCGCCACCCAGCCCGGCAGCAGCATCATGCCCGGCAAGATCAACCCGGTGATGTGCGAAATGCTTCTGCAGGTGGCGGCGAAGGTCGTCGGCAACGACGCGACGATCGCGATGGCCGCCAGCGGGTTGGGAAGCACGTTCGAGCTCAACGTCATGATGCCGGTGATGGCGTACTGCCTGCTCGAGTCGATCGACCTGCTCAGCAGCAGCGTGCGCGTCTTCGCCGACCGGTGCATGGACGGAGTCGAAGCCAATCGCGAGCGGTGCGAATCGCTGGTCGAGCAAAGCCTGTCGATGGTGACAAGCCTGGCCCCGCTCATCGGCTACGACAAAGCCGCGGCGATCGCGAAGGAGAGCGTGAAGACCGGAAAGACCGTTCGGGAACTCGCGACGGAGATGAAAGTATTATCGGACGAAGAGCTGAAGAAGGCACTCGACCCGATGCGAATGACTGAACCACAAGCAGACGTGGTGGGAAGCGGAGGTGGATGAAAGCATTCGATTTCAGTCCAACACACCCGATCAATTCGCAGTTCCGCTAAACCTTCTGTTTATCGGACCTTTTTACCGTTCTTCACATCCAAATATCGCAGACGCGCAGTTGATGCGCTCGACAGGGGAGAAAACGCAATGAACCCGCTCTTGGTGCGTGAAAACACATATTATCAGCCACTCCAGATGCCGCAGATTTTGCGTCAGTCACGTTCAAGTTTGCGCGGTGGTTGCTCCGACTATAGCCTCGAAAGCCGCTGTCGTTTCGACGCTTCGTGGCGTCGTGTCGAAACGTCTGCGGCGGTCGGCGAACGGATTCGCCGGCCATTGGCTGCTATCGGACAAGGAGGTTCTTCACATCCCATGATGGAAGTGTGGGTTGGCCGGCGACTTGTAGTCGCGTTGCTGATCGCACTTCTCTGCCTCGCTCTTTCGTCCGGTCGGATACGGATATCCGGCCAACTGCTTCAAAAAAACAAAAGTATCACGGAGGATACTATGAGTCGGATCAACAGCAATATCGGATCGCTCCGCGCGATCACCACGTTCAACAAAAACCAAGCCGATCTTCAGACGCGTTTGCAGCGTTTGAGCACGGGCCTCAAGATCAACAGCGGTAAAGACGCACCGGCAGGCCTGATCGCCAGCGAAACGCTGCGTTCGGAAATCGCCGGCATTAACCAGGGCATCGCCAACTCGCAGCGCGCCAGCAACGTGGTCAACACGGCTGAAGGTTCGCTGAGCGAAGTGTCCAATCTGCTCCTGCAGGTGCAGAGCCTGACCAACGAAGCGGCCAACACCGGCGCTCTGTCGACTCAGGAAATTCAGGCGAACCAGCTCCAGGTCGACTCGATCCTGAACAGCATCAACCGTATCGCCAACACCACGCAGTTCAACGGTGTGAAGTTGCTCAACGGTGCGCTCGATTACACCACCAGCAACGTCGCCAGCACGGCGATCGATACCTTCCAGATCAACGCCGCCAAGCTGCCGGAAAACGGCGCCATCTCGATCACGGTTAACGTGACCGCGAGCGCCCAACTCGGCACGCTCACCAACGCCGCCTCGGGCGTTGGCGCTTCGTCAGTGACGATTGAAATCGCGGGCAACACCGGCACGGAGCAGTTGAGCTTTGCCGCCAGCACGCACAACAGCGCGATCGTGGTTGCCATCAACCAGATCAAGGGTTCAACCGGCGTGAGCGCGGCCCTCAGTGGCGCTGCCCTGAAAGTGACCAGCACGGCGTTCGGCTCCACGCAGTTCGTCAGCGTCAAGACCATCTCCGGCTCGTTCCTCAACGGCAAAGACCTTGGCGCCAACGCCATCGTCAGCGTCAACGGAACGCAGGCGGAAGTCGACGGCAAGACGGCGTCGGTTCGCACGGCAGACCTGGACATCACGCTCCAGCTCGACTCGGCTTTTGCACAGCAGACGGCGACCGGAAGCAGCTTCCAGATCACCGGCGGCGGGGCGAAGTTCCAGATCGGGTCGGAAGTCATCCGCCAGGGTCAGATTCAGATCGGCATCGGCTCGGTGAGCACCACCAAGCTGGGCGACGGCGTAGACGGTTACCTCTCGAGCATCGGCTCGGGCGGCGGCAACTCGCTGGTGTCTGGAAACACCATCCAGGCGCAGAAGATTCTGACGACCTCGATCCGTCAAGTCGCCACCTTGCGTGGCCGACTGGGCGCGTTGCAGAAGAACGTGCTCGATACCAATGTCAGCAGCTTGTCGGTCGCGCTTGAAAACGTGACCGCCAGCGAAAGCGATATCCGCGACGCGGACTTCGCCAGTGAAACAGCAGCTTTGACCAGGGCGCAGATCCTGGTTCAGGCGAACACCTCTGTATTGGCCCAGGCGAACTCGTCGCCGCAGAACGTGCTCGCGCTGCTCGGCCGTTAATCCCACGACGGCGGAATAAACCGAAAGGGCGGCCCGGAAACGGGTCGCCCTTTTGTTATTGAGTGAGAAATCAAGAAGCGTTGGGTGCCACAGGTCGCGGTACTCCGCACGTTGTTACATCTGACACGATCCAGGCGCGCCGCCGCAGCGGCCGCAACTCGGCGTGTCGGATTGGCTCTTGGCGCCGTCGGCTCGTACAGCGAACATGCTGAGCGCCCGCGCAGTTTGCGTCGAGCCGCACTTGGGGCATTTTACTTTCGAGTCGCTGTCCGCCATCGAGCGGGCCAGGTGATCGAATGTCGCTTCACACTTCTTGCAGGCGTATTTGTAAATCGGCATGGTTACTTTCCGTTCGGCTGGGCGAGCCAGCCGTCTTTCCATTCAAGATTCACTTGCGCTGTGCCGGCCATCATCGAGCGAAGCGTCTGCCCGACGGCGGCGTTGCGCCAACCCGTCAGCAGTCGCGGCGGCTCGCTGTTGTTGTTCGTCAGATGGCGGTAGACGTCGGCGATTTCCTGTCGGCTGCTGAGCAGGTTCGGGTCG
>Ga0070665_100000398_pt1 | contig 64092 bp, 58 predicted proteins | sample KBSS13metaG_FD_65862 | JGI IMG/M metagenome (GOLD analysis project Ga0070665, IMG submission 65862) | Switchgrass rhizosphere microbial communities from Kellogg Biological Station, Michigan, USA - KBS S1-3 metaG | ecosystem: Host-associated > Plants > Roots > Rhizosphere > Soil ... | reverse complement strand
TCGTGCAATTCATCACGGGCGATCAACCCAGATAGGCATCCAGCCCGCCCCGAATTTGTCCACGCCGCCTAGGCTCTTCGTAGTCTGTGAGTCCTTGATCAAAAAGTAAGCGGAATGGGTTCGCCACTTGAGTAGTCGTAGAATCCTCGTCCGCTTTTTCGGCCCAGCCAACCGGCCTCGACTAGCTTTAGAAGCAGTGGGGCAGGGCGGTACTTGGGGTCGCCGAAATCTTCCTGGAACACCCGGATGGCGCCTAACAAAGTATCGAGGCCGATCAGGTCAATCAAAGCCAAGGGGCCCATCGGGTGACCGGCGCCCAGCTTGAGCGCAGCGTCGATGTCCGACACCGAGGCCAAGCGCTCACCCGTCGCGAGGACCGCCTCATTGAGCATGGGGATCAGGATGCGGTTGACAACGAAGCCCGGTCGGTCGGCCGCCAGTATGGTGGTCTTGCCGACCTGCTTGCCAAATGCCTCCGCTGTGGCAATCGCTTCGTCAGAAGTGGCAAGGCCACGGATCAATTCGAGCAGGGGCATCAACGGTACGGGATTGAAGAAGTGGGTGCCGATGAAGCGCTGCGGATCGGGAGAAGCCTGCGCTAAACGCGTGATTGAGATGGACGAGGTGTTTGTGGCTAAAACAGCATCTTCGGCGAGGATGCGTGCCACACCAGCGAAGATCGCGCGCTTTACCTCTTCGCGCTCCGTTGCCGCTTCGATAACAAGCTTTGCCTCGGCCATCGGCTCGAGATCCCCTATGGGTTCGATCAGGGCGATAGCGGTGTCGCAAGACGACTCTTCCATTCTACCCTTTTCGACCAGCCTACGCAGCTGCTTCGCGATATCGCGCTTGCCTTGTTCCGCGAGTTCTCTCGAAACATCGGAAAGCAGCACGCGCATACCCGAGCTTGCAGCGACCTGGGCGATGCCGGCTCCCATCTGACCCGCGCCGATGATGCCTACCGTGTTCATCGCTTTACTTTCCTCTAAACCAAGCAAGCTCGCCAGGTGACTGGCGTAGTCAATAGACCATAAAGAACGTTGGGAGCCGCTCCAGCATCCGCGTCAACCGCGTCTTGAGACGTCCGACGCGCACTCCACTACGCTGAAACTGACCATCGACGCGCGATCCATGAACTCTTCCTCATCTCTTTGGAGGACTTGGGCGGGGTCGTTGAGATAGATGTTCTGGGTTTCAGCTTGCCCTTCCACATCATCGTACCAGAATTCGGTGATGACATCGAGGGGCGGTTCGATACCATTCGTCGGTTCTAGGTAGTTGCGCACGTAGTGACGGAGCGAAGGCAACGTCTGAAGTGCTAGGGGGGGCATGGCCGCTTTCGTAGCGCTCGCGAAATTCTTCGCGAGAGAGGCCGCTGCGGCGCTTCACCATGAGGATGGCTTTGATCATCGTCAATCTCCGCTTTGCAGTCCGTCACGGCCGCTTTCAAGGATAGACAATCACCGATCGAATGGCCTCTCCGGTCTTCATCATGTCGAAGCCGTGGTTGATCTCGTCCTGTGCCAAGCGATGGGTCACAAGCTCGTCTAGCTTGAGGAAGCCGTCACAGTACCAATCGACCAGGGTAGGAACCGTGGTGCGCGTCTTCTCGCCTCCGAGCATGGAACCCTTCCATTGGCGGCCCGTCATGAAAGTAGCGGGATCGAAAGTCACTTGCGCGCCCCCTCCAGGGATGCCGACACTAATGCCCATACCCCAGGCGTGATGGGTGGCTTCAAGCATCGTCCGCATAAGAGCGGCGTTGCCGACACATTCGAAGGCGAAATCGACACCAAGAGGCACGATCGCCCGGATCGCCGCACCGAGATCGTCGACCTGTGCGGGATTGATGAAGTCGGTTGCCCCATAATCGCGGCAAATCTGCTCTCGCGAGGCGTTAACATCGATTGCGATAACTCGGGTCGCACCGGCAATGCGGGCGCCTTGCAGGACGCTAAGGCCGATGCCCCCCATGCCGACAATTGCAACGCTGGAACCGGGGCCGACTTTTGCCGTCTTCAATGCGGCGCCAACGCCCGTGATCACACCGCAACCGATGTAGCAGACAATATCGTCAGGAGCGTCAGCGCGGATCTTTGCAAGCCGATTTTCGGCGATCACACTGTGATCGGCGAATGTACCCAAGGCGCAAAAAGACGAAACCGTTTGCCCCTCAAGCGAGAACGGGGAAGGGCCGGGGCGGCGGAGTTCATCGCACACGTTCGTCTTGCCCGACGTGCAGCTGGGGCACACGCCGCACTCGGGCACCGCAACCGGCACGACATGATCGCCGGGCTGCAGGGATCGAACGCCTGGACCACAGGCCACCACCACACCCGCCCCTTCGTGACCCAGCACAACCGGGAAGCGGACGTTGGCAAGCTTGCCCTGCAGTACACTCAGGTCGCTATGGCACAGGCCGGCTGCGCGCATTTGCACCAACACTTCTCCGTCGCCAGGTTCGGCGAGATCAAGCGTGACCACTTCTAGAGGTGCATTGGGACCAAACGCGACTGCTGCCTTGACCTTCATCTTGCCTCTCCCCAGACGATTTTCTCAGTGGATGTGCGGTGTATTAGCTGCCATCCTAGTTCATGCCGTCATTGGCTTGCACATCGGACACTCAGAGCGCCTCTGGATGAGCAAGCAAAGCGGCAAGGCGCCGCACAAGACGCGCGACCTCCGCGCCGTTTAGGACGCGATGATCGTAGGCGAGCGAAAGCGGCATCATCAGCCTGGGCTCGAAGGCGTTACTATTCCAAACGGGTTTCGTGACCGACGGGCTCACACCAAGGATCGCAAGCTCAGGCTGATTGATGATCGGAGTGAAGCCAGTGCCGCCGATACCGCCGAGCGACGTGATCGTGATGCTTCCCCCGATCATGTCGTCCATCGGCAGACCCTTGGTCCGTGCGCGGGCGATAATCTCTGAGAGTTCCGCAGCGATCGTCGCGATGTCTTTACGATCGACGTCGCGGATCACAGGCACTAGTAGTCCGAGCGGCCCATCGACGGCGACCCCGATGTGAACGTAGCGCTTCATGATTAGCGACGAGCCATCCTCGGTCAGCGATGCGTTGAACTTGGGAAACTCGCCCAGCACCTTCGCCAAGGCTCGCATGAGGAACGGCAGTGGGGAAATCTTGCTTGGCATTTCCTTCCGGAAGGATTCTAGCGCGGTTACATCAGCATCATCGTAGTGCGTGACATGCGGGATCTGCGTGTAGCTTTGTGTCAGCCTGCGCCCAACCACCTTCTGGAACTTGGACAAGGGAGTGACCTCGATTTCGCCGAAGGTGCGCGCAACGTCTTCAATCTGACTCATTGTTCCGGCCTCTCGCCCGCTGCGTTCAATCTTCGGCGGCAATGGCGACGCGTAGGCCTTCCAAAGCGTCGGTGACGGGGACCTGGCACGAAAGGCGCGATGTCTCAGCCCGACTTGATGAACTGTCGAGGAGATCATTTTCATCTTCGCCGAGTGGCGGAATTGCGTCTTCGAAACCAGGCTCGATTTTCACGTGACAGGTAGCGCAGGAGCAGCAGCCGCCGCATAGCGCCAGTAGCTCATCAATTCCCGCATCGCGGATCGCTTCCATGAGCGTATTGCCCACGGTCGCCTGAATATCGCGCTCCACCCCTTCGCGGGTGACGATAGTTACCGAAGGCAAGCGCCTGTCCCTTCATCCATTCCATGACATCGGACACAAAGCCCGGCGGCTCAAATAGATATATAGCAATAGCGGAGTAGGCAAGCATCAAACGGCACGGCCTTGCGCCACGGACTAGCGACCAAAGCAGTTTTCAGCGGCGACATGTCTCCAGGAGATCGGCTGCCGGGCACTTCTCTGGGGCGTTGACGATATCAAGGATACGAGTGGACTTCCCGCTGCCGAGCCGGCTTTCCACTAGGCTGCGGAACTTTGATTCCAAGCGGTCCTGCTGCTCGGCCAAATCGCGTTCAGGCTTACCAGCATCAGCGCTTTCCTCGACCACGGAGCCGTCGGAGAGGCCAAGCGAGATCCGGGCCGACATTCCAGCCATGTCGGGTGGATAATGGAGCGATACTCGTGCCGCAAGGGCGGTCACCTCGGGGCGATCCGGCAAGGTGTCTGGAAAGCTCTCCGGATCGCTGGTATTCAAGCCGCACAGCGCCATTGCCACAAGGTAGGACAGGGAGAACTTCGCTTGCAGTCCGGTCGTTGGGCTGGGAATGGAGCAGGCCTGCTCAGCCCCGGGCTGAACCCACACGTCGATGGCCACAATCTTGTCAGGTGTCACGCCGCGCCGACGCGCAGTAAGGGCTGCGATTATAGCAGAATGTGTACCATAGCATGAGGCGTGCATCTTGAAGAGCGTGTCGGGGAGATGATAGTTTGAGGGTGGCGGTTTGAGCGCCATTTCATCCCGCCGCTCACCGCCTACGGCATTGATGAAGCCGTTGGCCGCCTCGATCGCGTCATGAGAGGAAGTGAAGCCGCGAGCGGCCAGGCGTGCGGCGTGAAGTCCGGATGAAGCGGCACGTCCGGCATGGAGCGCCTTGCACATGGATCCGAAATTAGCGACCAGCCCGCTGCTCATCGTGCCTGCTATGCCCAGCGCATGGCGTGTCTGCTCAGCATCAAGGCCGATAAGCCTTGCAGTGGCGACGACAGCGCCGAAGATGCCGGCCGTGGCAGTCGTGTGAAAGCCACGTACATAGTGTGCGGGTCCGAGCATGAGGCCCATGCGCGCACAGGCCTCATAGCCGCATGCGAACGCCGCCAAGGATTCCCCCACCGTGCGTTCCATCGCCTCGGCCGCTGCAAGCACCGCCGGCATGATCGGTGCGGTGCCGTGGCCGCGGATCGCCTGATGGGCATCGTCGTAGTCGAGGATATGCCCGGCAACACCATTGGCTAGAGCCGCGTCCAGCAAACTTAGCCTCTCACTCCGCCCGATTAAGGTCGATCGGCCTGAACTGCCACGATCTAGCGCTTCGTCGACAATCTGGTCGATTGCCCGGTCCGTGGCTCCGGCGATGGTGACGCCAATCCAATCGAGCAGGCACTGTCTGGAGACCACCATCACTGATGGAGGCCAGTCTTGGCTGCCGGTCGCAAGATCAACGAGGCTCTGTGTTAAGCCGGACGGAGAGCGCGGCATCTTGACGCCACTCTCTACCGGCGATCCGCTCATGATGTTTTCCTCACCTGGCCAGTGAGCGGCAGCGGGGCGGAGCGCTTCCCAGGGACGAACATGTCGCCGAGGCGTTCGGCGATAGCTGCCGTTGAGTTAGTGACGAGCATATAGCACCTCACAATCCAATCGACCGGCGACGGCGTCTTTGTCGTCTCGGATCCATCGGTCCAGCGCGGCGGCGGCGATTGTGCCTGTAAAGCCGACCGGACCTCGGCCATGACAAGCGCAGCCGCAATCAGCCTGAACTCGCTGCGCATATCCTCTCCAGTGCAGTGCGCTATCTGTGACTCGTCACCTTATGACACGGTAAAGATTGCTCGCGTGAATGCAATGAGGAGCGCTCAGGGCATCTCGCTTTCCTGCTCTTCCACGATGAAAGTCCGCACGCGGCTGCGGTCCATGAAACGGTCCTCATCGGCCCGTAACTCAAGGTCGTCCTTGCTCGCTTCGCCCTGCAGGCGAAGAGCCTCCATGTCTTCAAACCAAAGTTCGGTTATGCAATCGCAGGGTGGGGCTGGTTGACCCTCGATGGGTGGCAGATAGTTTCGCACATAGCGTTTGAGATAACCAAGCTTCTTCTCGGCCAGTGGCGCGTGGCGCTTTTCGTAGTGATCCCTGAATGCCTCAAAGTCCATGTCGGACCGGCGCGGCACCAGCATCATCAACTTGATCATCGTCACTTCTCCCGCGACTGCACGTTGGAAAGCACGTGATCTCAGCAATCCGCGCTGGTGCGCACGTCATTGATGAGAGAGAGCTTCGTCTATCTGTTTCAGCATGGACAGCAGCTTGCCCCAATCGTCCAAGTCGAATTGGGCGATGAGATTGTTCACCGCCGCGCTGGCCGAGCTGCTTCGCGATTCGCGCACCATTTTGAGGCCAGTGGGAGTAAGCTGGACCATCCATATCCTGCGGTCAGTGGCATGCGGCACTCGCTCCACGAGACCTGCTTCTTCCAGGCGGTCCACCCGGCGGGTGATTCCGCCTGAGGTGAAGCCGAGCGCACGCTGTAATTCGCCCGACCTCACTCGAAACTCCGGAGGGCGCCTGTGGAGCAGCAGTAGCACGTAGAGATCCGACACGTGGATTCCTGCCTTCTCCGCGATCGCCGTGGAGGATCGCCGGAGCAGGGCAGTGATCCTGTGAATGAGGTAGATACATGCGATCGCATCACTCTCATCCAGGCCACTTTTTGAATCGGATGCCAGCAGGAAAGAGATGAACGCCTTGCTTACGCTGCCTTCGCCTTCGTCGACGCGGGGGCTCTGTGGGCTTGCTTTCTGAGGGCGCCTGGTCCTGCGCGGAGCAGGACTTACCGCGCACGTTGCCTCGTTAGTGTCGGCCTCGCGCTTGGTCTGCGCCTTGACCGCCTTGGCATCTTTCATGGCCTGTCTTCCCGTCACCGTGCCCGATCCAGCCATTTGCATGGGCACGACCCATCCGCAATAGATAGAGCCGTCACGTGCCAGCGGGCGAGAGTGACGAAAGGTCGGGCGGGTGACAGTGCTTCAGGCTACCGGACCCGGAAGCATAGGCACCGTCAGATATCCTGAGACCGAGCCGAAGGATGGATACCGCTCAACTTTGTCCGCTTGGATATGGTAGCCCGGCATGCGCGTAAGCACGGCCCGGATCATCGCACGGATTTCCATCTTGGCGAGTGGCGCACCGAGGCACCGGTGGCCACCTCCGCTGAATGCCAGATGGTCGTAGACTTTGGGCCGATCTATCTGAATGGATTCGGGATTCTCGAATTTCGCTGGATCGCGATTGGCGGCCGCGTACCAGAGATATATGCGCTCTCCCTTTCGCAAGTGACGACCACCGATTTCCACATCGTGCATCACCGTGCGAGCGATACCGAGCGAAGGGGGCCATGCGCGCAGCCACTCCTCGATCGCATTGTCGAGCAGCTTTGGATCCGATAGCAACTGTTGCTGCACGTCGGCTTTGCCTTCGAGCCAAATCAGGGCATTTATGACCGCTGTTGTCGTCGTGTCGAAGCCGCCAAAGACAAGGGCGGTCATCATGCTCTCGCCCTCCTCGTCGGTCAGCGGTTGGCCCAAGACCTGGCCATGTGCCAACGCGCTGATGATGTCGCTCTGAGGCTCGACCCGACGGGCCGCAAGCATCCTGCGAAATTCGGCTTGAACGCGTTGAACCATATCGAGCGGATAAGTCGGGTCGCTCTCCTTGAGGTAGGAGACGCGATGAGCCTCGCTGGCGACCTCGCGCCAGTTGTCGCCGTAGCCTACTGTGCTCAGGGTCGTGCGCGCAGTGATCGGCACGATCAAGTCCATCAGGAGATCCGCCTCGTTGCGCCCGCGGACTCCCTCAATTGCATCGTCGATGAACTTGTCGATCTTCGCTTCGTAGCTCCGCAACGCCTTGGGCATGAAGAACGGTATTTCGATCTTCCGGCGCGCGTTCGAGAACGGAGGATCGGATTCGCTAAGCATCAACGCATAAGCGCGCTGAGGGATAGACGCCCCCTTGCCGCCGCGACGCTCGTGCGTAATGTCATTGTCGGACGAGAAGGTCTCCCAGTCCTCGGCCGCCCGTTTGCACTCGGCCCATGAGCCGAGCACCCAGTAGCCCCCATGAGCCTCGGTCCAGGCGAGGGGAAAATCCATCGCGTGCAGTTCACGGACCTGTTCTTCCCAGTTCTTCGTGTATTCGAAGCTATGGTGATCGAAGTCGATGATCGGCTTGGTCACAGTTGCCATTGTCGGGTTCCAAATTGGTCGGTCCGCAGCGTAGAACCAGAAGGTCGGCCTTGCGTCCGACGCGGTGTGTCAGCTTACCGGCTGGGCGATCTTTGCCATGATTTCATCCAGTACGGGGATGATCATGGCTGAGAAGCCTTCGGGGTCGTCGGCCGGCGCGAAGTGGCCGAGGCCGTCCGCGACCTTGAAGACCGATCCTGGCACGTTAGCTGCAACTGCAGGCCCGCCGTGCTCCTTGTCGAAAGCGGCACCATCGAACTCACCGGCTATGCAGTAGACCGGCTTTGCACGCGCATCGATCTTGTCGGCGATCGGCTTGAGATCATGCTCATGCATGAAATAGTCGTTGTCGCCTGCATATACGCCGGGGAAGTTCGACCGGTAGACCCAGTAGACTTCATGCACCAACTCTTCGGGAGCGGACGGAGCGGCCCCCCCCAGAATAATGGACATCGGATAGTCCTCCGAGATCGCGGGCGAGCGAAAGCGGTCGTTGTTGAAGGCCTTGGCGCCGGGTGGGTTGTCGAACCAGCCGTTAAGCGAGATGAAGGCTCCGAACCGCTCTGGATGGAACGCAGCAAGGTCGAGCGCCAGCTGCCCCCCTACCGAGCAGCCCATGAAGAACGGTTGGTCGAGATCGAGTGCATCGGCGATGCCAACGACCCAGTTCATCAGTTGATCGCGCGTCGGTTTGTAAGGCTGTTCCCACCAGCGTACGCCGATCGGCGGCAAGGACTTGCCGTGATAAGGCAGATCGTAGGCGATCATGCGGAATCGCTTTTGCATCTCAGGGTTCGCGAGAAGATAGCGATATTGCCGTCCATCGGTGCCCGCGGTCGACTGCAGCAGGAGCGGGATCGTGCCGTCACCAGCCTGTTCGATATAGATGCGAGCCTCGACGCCGTTGGCCGACACGTAGTGATAGCGCCCGATGGCGGTGTCGGTTTCCCTGGGAATGGCAGGGAAGGGACGGCGTGCCGGCACACCAATGGCGACTGCGCGCAGTACCTGATATAGCCGCTGCCAGGCGCCCTGATAGTTGCCGACGATGCCCGCGAGATCGCCGTCCAGCGAAATCCCTCGCAGATAGGCTGAGGTCAACGTCTCGTAGCCGTGTGGCGCGTCCACTTGGCCCAGCGCTACCTCCCAGAATTCCGGTGGTGCGCTGATCACCAGATCTGCCGGCGCTTCTGCATTGCCAACGGCAACTGGCGTGCCCTGTTCGACCACAATGTCGAGGCCGCCACCCGGCAGTTCCAGGCGAACAATCGTACTAAGATCGCGCAACTTGTAGACAAGTTCTTTGTCCGTGCGCAATGCATCGAGCAATTTTGCGGGATCGATGACCGGCAAGGCAACTGCCACAGTGTTTCCTTTCAAAAAGCGGGCTAGTGCTTCAATTCACATCGGTCGATCAGGCCGGTCGTGGAGCTTCAAGACTAGTGGGCAATCCGCATGGGCAGTTTGCGCAAGGCATTGATGTGAATGCCCACGGAGCGACGCGCTTCGCCGTCCATCTCCAGGCGAATGCCGCGCTTGTTCATCTCGTCTAACAGGATCTGACCTTCCAGCCGCGCGAGATGGGCACCAACGCAAAGGTGCGGACCGCCGCCGCCAAAGGCAGCATGGCTGCGCCCACGTTCGCGGCCGGGGCGGAACTCGTGGGGGTCGGCGAAGAAAGCGGGGTCGCGGTTAGCGGCGGTGAACCACATCATGACGTAATCGCCCTGCGCGACGGGTTGGCCGGCAATCTCTGTGTCTTGCGTTGCGATGCGTCCCCAATAGTTCACCGGACAAACCAGACGCAGGAACTCCTCGACGATCGGCTTCATGCCGGCATAGTCAGCCGCCTGCACCTGGGCCGCCACCTCAGGTTGACGCGCCATCATGTAGAGGCTCTGCGCGATCATCGTATGCGTCGTCTCATAGCCCGCCGTATAGAGCGTCAGGAACATCCCGCGGTATTCATCCATCGTGATGTCGCTGGCTTCGTCGACGGCATTGATGAGTTCGGTCACCATGTCGACGCCCGGCTCCCTGCGTTTGAGCTCCGCGAGTTCGACGCCAAATTCGACAATCGCACGATGAGCCCTGTGCGCTCGCTCTATGCCGATATCGGGATCGAGGACTCCGAACAGGTCCGGGGTTTCGCGTATAATGAACTGACGATCCTTCTCGGGCACTCCCAGGATGCTGGCAATGACCTGCGCCGGCAGCTCTGACGCAATCATCGGGATGGCATCGAACGACCGGGCGGCCATGACGTCGTCAAGAATACGTTCACAGACCTCGCGGATCCAACTTTCGAATTGGGCGACTACTCGTGGCGTGAAGACGCGCGAGACGAGGCCACGCAGCCGAGTATGAACCGGCGGATCGACAGCTAGCGGAACACCTAGGAGGCGGCGAGAATTAGGCCCGATTTCTGGGAAGAGTGTTCCTTGCGCGCTGGAAAAAACCGCGGTGTTGTTGCCGACTTCCCGGATATCCTTGAAGCGGGTGAGTGAATATATATCGCCGGGAAAAAGAGGACTTGTATGGCGATGGACCGGATCCTCCGCGCGAAGTTGGTCGAAGAAGTGGTGTGGCGGGCCGTCGGCGAATGTTGCCGGGTTCAGCACATCAATTTCCGCGAACGTCGTCGCCATTATGTCTCTCCCATCATCGCCTTCAAGCGATCAAGTTGTGCGACCGACTCATCGGCTTCACACAATAATGGCACTGTGTGTCAGTACTGAATACATGTCAAGGTATTGCCACCGTTCGCTTGACGGGCTGTTGACAGAATTCGACGTGGCCCTAGACCTTGCTCCCCAGCGGCAGTCGGGTGATCCGGGCTTCCGATACAAGCGATAAGCAGTGAGCTGGGAGCGTCGAGGCGGTGATGGCGGATATCATAGAACGTCTGGAAATGTCGCGGAGCCGAGCTGCGGCTTGGCTGCTTGATCGCCTCAGCACGAACGGCTGCCCGTTAGGTGCGGACATCGGAAACAGCTGGTGGCGCGTGCCCTGGGCGTTGGCTGTGGCCGGGGAGCGAGAGGCGGCGGCCCGATTGCTCGGGTGGGTCGAACGCGAGGCGCTGGATGCCGATGCAGATCTTCGCGAAGGGCCTGCGCGCGGCTCTCAGCCAGCATCTCCGGTATATCAACTGGCCCACCTCGCTATTGGCGCGAGCATGGTCGGTTTCTACGACCTGTCTGAACGGCTTTGCCGACGCGTTCGGCATTACCAGCATCCCTATGGGCGCGGCATCCTCGCTTTTAGGGCCGGTGATCGTGGCGAACAGGAGATGCTCTTTACCACGCAACTTGGATTATTGGGCGTGGTCACCGGTCATCGCGAGATGGCTGACGATGCCTACGCATGGCTATGCCGTCTCTGGGAAGCACAACCGGACCTCGGTGCACTCAAGCTCTATACGCGTCTTGACGATCAAGGACTGGTCACCCAGTTCGATGAAAGGTCCGCGCGTCAGGCGGTGGTGGATTTCAATCTCCCCCAGCAAATGTACTTCCACCCCGGCGCCGCAGCAGCCTTCCTGGCCGATTACGCAATGCGTTTTGGTGAACCTAAAGCCGTACCGTTGGCCCGCGCCATGATGCAGCTCAACATCGAGGGCGACCCAGGAGTTCAGTTTGACGATCTGACTTCGGTGCAAATCTGCAAGTTCGGCTGGGGCGCGGCCGAGCTCCTGCGTGCGGACCCCGAAGGCGGTTGGTTGCCGCACGTCCTGCGCATGGCAGGTTGGTTCACCGAGCGGCAAGACGATGTCGGGGCATGGGCGCCTTCCAGCTTCTCGATCGACCGCCCACCCACCGATCAAGACAAGATGTGGAAGACGGCTGAACACCTTATGGAGGTCTGCCAGATCCAGATTGCGCTTGCGGGGCTTGGGACGCGCATCCCGTCTCCTGTCTCGCCTGTCCAAGCAGCCACGAGCCACTGACGCCATCCATTAGTAGCGCATATCGCCGCCAACGTGGCCTTTGGCGAAAAGTCGGTGCGGCGATGCTTCTTTGCCAAGGGTTTTTTGAGCCTGAGTGTCAAGGCTGGCTATTGAACTACCTCTTTGGCCGTCATATGGCCTTCGGAAAAGGCCTGCCGTGATTGGGTAGCCATAAATGGAAGCCTGAGAGGCGTGGCGAAGGCCGTTTCTCACAGGCGCGCGAGGGAAGGATGACGATGGATTCGGGCGCTCAACAGCCTGTCAGGAGTGCCTATCGGCATTACATCCTGTTCCTGTGCTGCTTCACCTACTTCCTGGCCTATCTTGATCGTCACGTATTCGCTACGCTGCTGACGCCGATCAAGGAAGAATTCGGCCTTTCCGATGCCACGCTCGGCCTTCTTTCGGGCATGGCCTTTGCGCTCACTTATTCGTTGCTGGGCCTTCCGATGGGCGGGCTGGCGGATCGCAGCAGCCGTAAGAAGATCCTAGTGGCTTGCGTCTTGATATGGTCGGTCATGACACTCGTCTGCGGCGTCGCCAAGTCGGCCGTAATGCTGACGATTGGGCGTCTTGGCGTGGGCGCCGGCGAGTCCGGGGTAACTCCGTCCGCCATCTCGATCATCTCCGATCTTTACCCGAAAAGTAGCCGAGCCCGCGCGATTGCCTGCTATCCCATCTGCGGAGCGCTAGGCGCTGCCGCAGCGTTGCCGATCGGTGCCCACCTCGCAAGCGCGTTTGGCTGGCGCAGCGTGTTCCTTGTGCTTTGCATTCCCGGTATCGTTCTTGCTACGGTGATCGGGTTGACCTTCCGCGAACAAGGGCGCCCCACCAGTCCTGAAGGTCCCGCGCAATCGGGTGAGGTTCACCTTTCCTTCCGACAGACGCTTTGGCACATCATTCGCCAGCCCCATCTGATGTATTTGTTCGCGGCTGCCGGCCTGATGTCGATGATGACGTCTATGGCCGGTTGGCTTCCCGCGTTCTATCAGCGGTCCCACGATCTCACTCTGATCGAGATCGGCAACACGATGGGCATCGTGCTCGCGATCACCGGACCCCTCGGCATGTTTTGCGGTGGTTGGCTTGCCGACAGACTCGGGCAAGGTGGAACAAGTCGGATCATGTATTTGCTCGCCGGTATCAGTCTGCTGGAGATTGTCACCGCCGCCCTCATGTTACTGACTCCAAGCTTCCAGGTGTCAATTTTATGGATGTTCATCTGGGGCTTGACGACTGTTGCGTGGGCTGCACCGTGTTTTACGCTAAGCCAGAATCTCGCGCCGATCCATGGCAAGGCCACCTCGATGGCGGTGCTGAATGTCTTCAATAACATAATTGGCTACGGGCTTGGCCCGGTCATCACCGGCGGGATCAGCACTGGGATAGGAGCGATCGCAGGTGCCGAGTCGCTCCGCTGGTCGCTTATCACCCTGGGTTGCGGGATGGGGCTTTTGCCGGCGCTCATGTTTCTGCTTGCGGCGCGAGCCTATACCGCTCGCGCCGAGACTATCGAAGTTGCAGGCGGCTGACGCTGCTTGCTGGAAGTCAGGCGGCGGCGGGCTCCAAGCCGCTGCCGCCCGGGATCATTTAATCGATCGCCGCTTTGCCTCGCAGGCTGGTCAAGTGCGCATAATAGTTCCGCTCGAACGTGAAGAGCGTGGCTTCCTGCTTCGGGTTGATGCGCGCGCCTTTAAAGGAACTCGACTTGATCCCTTGCTGCACCGCCCGAATATTGTCGAAATCCTGCTCCAGGAAATAGTTCTTTCCCTTGAAGCTCTCCATGGTAGGGAAAAACTGGAACTCGACAGTGGAGGGGGCGTCAGGAGCAGAGCGCTCAAGCCACCAAGCCTCGAATATTGCCTGATCGGGATTGTCGCCGTTCGGACGTGCGCGATAACCCTGCCATCCATCGAGTGTGGGCAAGACAATCATATTAGGGAATATGTTCCAAGCGGTACCCGCGCGCGCCACATCCTCCGGCGTTACTTTGTCCGGGTAGCTGGCGCCGTCTTCAGCCATCGCTTCCTTATGAAATTGCACGAAAGCAGCGTTCACTTCGTCGAACGTGGCGTCTGCCGGCAGATCGGTCAGCAGCCGCTCAGCTGCCCTAAGTCCGTGTTTGCCCCATAGGGCCCCGAGAGTCCGGTTCATCTCCTGCACGTAAGTGTACCTGGCCTGACGGTAGTCGGGCGGCGGAGCGCCAGCTTCCGGCCCCGGAGGGCGATTGAAGGGAAAAGCAAAAAAGGAATGCTTTCCAAAGCCCTGAGAATAGGGTTTTCGCACGCCGAACTTGAGGGTTTGTGGATGGGTCGCCATCACGTGATAGCTCTCGAGGAAGGCCTCAAGCACAACTTTCCAGTTGCAATCGACGACCAGAGTATTGTGCCAAGCCAGCCGCGTATTTTCATAATCGAACTTGGCAAAGATTTCCGGCAAGGGGTCAAGATATTCGAGCAGAGGCTCTATCTGCGCATCCATGGTCACGAATATCCATCCGGCCCAGCGGTCGACGCGGACTTCCGGCAGGTTCAGCTCGCCAAGGCCACCGGTCTCTTCCCAGTCCTCCGGATTGAGCACGAACTTGCACTTACCCATGCTGTCCCAGCTCCAACCATGAAAGCGGCAGGCGATGGTGTCGCCGGTGTGGCCACTTCCCTCCTTCAGCTTGCGGGCGCGATGCAGGCATACGTTATGAAACGCCCGGATGATCCCATCGGACGAACGAACAACGATGATCGATTCGTCGGCGATGTCGAACACGTAGTAGTCGCCTGGTTTGGCTACCTGTTCCTCACGGCAGGCCATCAGCCACGTATGCGGCCAAAGCATCATCTTTTCCTGCACGACGAACTCGGGACGGAAGTAGGCATCCGCTGGCACAAAGTCAGGACGGATTGCTTTCATCTTTTCTTCAAAATTCACCGGGTTATCCAATCCTGATGTTGAAGCTCAAACACGATGTCCGGCATCACGTCTTGTGAAACGATGCTATCGTCGCTCGCGCTACGCCCGCCTTTTCTAGAGAGCCCACGGTTGCAGCAAGGAGACGCTACGCACCTGCCACTGGCCATCCACTTTCAAATAGCGGTCCGATGTCCAGCCGTAACCATGGCTGTGCTTTTCTCCGCTGATCCACATGGGATAGAGAAAATGCTCCTGAGCCCAGATGGCGGTTGCCTCGAAAGGCGAGAGAATCTCAATTTCCGGCAGGAAGTTGAGATGCAAGCTTGGTTCGTTGCTGAAGCGATTGGAGACGTAGAGGACGAAATCGTCACGACCAACAATCGGAGGCTTGCCGTTCGACGATGACAAGTCGAGTGAGATGTCCTCATGCAGCAGGCCGCGCAAATCGTCCCAGAGCTTCATGTCGATGAACCTACAATAGCGAGCGCGCAGCACTTTGACGTCCTCGGTCGCGATCAGGCGATCGACGGCGGAAAGCTGCAGTTGCTCAGTGCTTGGCATCTTCCAATCCCTCCTCGACCGACATGAGTCGGTGCTTGCTTATAGCTGTAGATGAATTGTGCATGCCATGCCAAGTTCCTGCGCGAGGAACAACCCGGTGGCTCGGCACAAAGGTGAGTTGCGTTGCGCAAGAGGGCACGGGACTTGAGCAGTCTAGTCCTGATCGATCCCGAAAGCCGGCCGATGCTCGATCTCGTATCGCCGAAGCGCCCGCTTGAACGTGTTCCCGGCAGGCGTCAGTCGAAGGCTTGCAGCACGAGATCCTGCATGGCGCGCACGAGCGGTTTGTCTCCAGGGTGAGTGGCGATGTATGGCCGTCCGAGCGCAACGCCTTCCATGATGCGCTCGGCTGCATCCTCAGGCGAGATAAAGGCCGGTCCTGTCGAGAGGCCTGCGGATATGTCGATCTTAACCGCACCGGGCCGTGAGATTTCCGACTTGTCGCGCAACTTGGATTGCACCGGGCCGGGCACTATGACGCTGAGCCCGACATTTGTGCCTTCGAGCTCGACTCGCAGTCCGTTGCAAAAGCCAATTTGTGCCGACTTGGAAGCCATGTACAGTGTCTGGCCTAGCATGGGTGGTGTGCGCAGCGCCGCCACGGAGCTGGTGACGCAGATGCGAGAAGGGGATTGTTGTGTGAGTAATCCAGGCAGGAAGCTTCGGATCGTCTTCACACATCCAAAGAAGTTTATAGAGAACAGCCAACTCCAATCATCGTCCGTAGCGTCTATGAAGGGCTTGAGAGTGATGGCTCCGGCGTTGGCGAACAGCAAGTCGCAGGGTTGTCCATCGGCGCGAATGGCGCGTTCTGCCGCCATGATGGTCGCCGCATCGGTCACGTCGACGCGGTGAAAGGCAATGTCCGCTTCTGACAGTTCGGTGGTAAGCGCATGGGCGCCTTCCTCGTCAATGTCGCATAGATCGACACGATAGCCGCGTGCCGCGAGGACACGGCAAATACCGGAGCCAATGCCGGTCGCACCGCCGACGACAACCGCCCGCTTACTTTCAGCCATCGTGAGTCCTCCCAGCGATCTACGTAATTCAATCCGCCAGTGTTTCTAGACCGGCCTGAAGCTCGTCGAAGCGCTCCTTGGCGCGCGCACCGGAGAGGCGGTGGGTTGGAATGATGAAGCGCCCCGCATCGATGCCCCGTAGCGCTATTTCCGCGACGCGCTCCGCAGTCAAAAAACCGCCTGATGCCGCTACGGCGGCAGCCGATGCGCCGCTGTCGCTGCCTTCTTGCGCCACGCTCAGGTTCTTGCCGATATTTCTCCGCGTATTGGCTGCGATGTTGGTCTGGACGCCTGACGGGCACAGCACCGACACACCCACGCCGCTGCCCTCTAGCTCCAGGCGGAGCGTATCCGCCACTGCGAATACGGCGTGCTTGCTCGCGCTGTAGTCGCCGAACATCGGGGTTGCACCGAAACTCGCGGCCGAGGCCGTAATGAGGACATGCCCGTGTCCGCGCGCCTGCATGCCGGGCCCGATCTTTTGGATGGCCAGTACGGCTCCGAAGACATTCACTTCAAACAGCCAGCGCATATAGTCGAGGGGCATGTCGACCATGGGGCTTTGCCGGCCGGTGCTGCCTGCGTTGCTGCAAAGCAAGTCAACTGGTCCCAGGCGTTGCTCGATTTCCGTCTTCGCCACGTCCCACTCACCGCTGGAAGTGACGTCGAGTCGCACGGCGAGAGCAGAGCCGCCGTGCGTAGCTATCTCCTGGGCGCAGTCTTGCGCATCATCCAGATTGAGGTCGCTGACGGCGACCTTCAAGCCCCTTTCGCTCAGTGCCATTGCGAGCGCACGCCCGATGCCGCTGCCGCCGCCTGTGACGAGAGCGACTGATCCTGCTTGAACGCTTGCCATGCTTTCCTCTTATCCCTCGGCAACGGCTGGTGCGTTGAGGCTTATTCAACTATCTCTATCAGGCCTTATGAACAAGGCGCAAGCTTTTACTAGACATTGCATCTACCCAAAAGTGTCATTAGGTCGTGTCTGTTTTATGCACGAGAATCGAGGGCAAAGAATGCTCTATGGCTCGGCAGAGGGGGGATGCGATGCTGGACGTTCTCGTAGTCGGCGCGGGTTTCGGCGGACTCCACATGCTCTGGAAGCTTCGTGAACTGGGGTTCTCGGCAGAATGTGTAGACGCGGCTGATGACGTTGGTGGGGTTTGGCATAGCAACCGCTACCCAGGTGCCCGCTGCGATGTGGAGAGCTTGGTCTACTCCTATACATTTTCGCCCGAGATCGATGCCGAGTGGCGGTGGAGCGAGCGCTATGCCGCGCAGCCGGAAATTCAGCGCTATCTGGCGTTCGTGGCCGATCGGCTGGATCTGCGCTCCCTGATCCGGTTCTCAACTCGGGTTGAGAAGGCTCACTTCCACGAGGCCGAGAACACTTGGACTGTCGTTACCCACCGAGGCGCCGTTATCTCGGCACGTTACTTGATTCTGGCCACAGGACCGATTTCCGCCCCGGTGATGCCGGATATTCCTGGAATAGAAGACTTCTCGGGGCAGACCTTTCACACTGCGCTCTGGCCTGCTGACAAGCCTGACTTTACCGGCAAACGCGTGGGCTTGATCGGGACCGGATCGTCGGGAGTGCAATCGATCCCCCTGATCGCCGAGCAGGCCGGACGGCTTACGGTCTTTCTGCGAACTCCCAATTTCGTCGTGCCGGCGCGCAATCATCCGCTGAGCGATGCGGATCAGGCGAAATGGGACGCTGAGAAGCACTATATCCGAGATGCGATCTGGGCCGGAGAGATCGGCGGTGCCGGTGACGTTCTTATGGAGCGTGAGTTGATCGAGGCGCGCAAGCCTGCCGGGGAGTACACCCCCGAGCTGCAGCAGTACTATCTTCAGCGACGATGGGACTGGGGTGGTGGGGTGACTATGAGCGCGTTCTCGGACGTGTTGGTAAATCCATCGACCAATGACGTTGTCGCCGACTTTCTGAGGAGCAAGATCCGGGAGACCGTTCGGGATCCCGGAACCGCTGAGTTGCTAACGCCGCGGGGGTATTACGTGGGCACCCGCCGTATCTGCGTGGGCACGGGCTTTTATGAGACATTCAATAGGAGCAACGTCGACCTGGTCGACGTAAGGGCACACCCAATCGAGCGGATCACAGCTCGTGGCGTGGTGGTGAATGGAGAGGAATATCCGCTTGATTATATTGTCTTCGCTACCGGCTTCGACGCGGTCACGGGCGCGCTGACGCGGATCGACCTGAGAGGCGTTGCCGGGCGCACAATCCAGGACGCTTGGGCCCAGGGGCCTCAGACTTACCTGGGAATTGCAGTGCAGGGTTTTCCCAATATGCTGATGATCGGCGGGCCGGGCAGTCCGTCGGTCTTGTCGATCGTTGTCCAGACGAACGAAATGCAGGCCGACTGGATCGGCCGATTGCTCACCACCCTGCGCGAACAGGGAAAGGCGCGCTTTGATGTTGCGCCCGGCTACCAAGACGCGTGGACTGAGCATGTCAACGAAGTCGTAAAGCGCACGCTCTTTTCCACTAGCGACAGTTGGTACGTCGGCGCCAATATCCCGGGCAAACCACGAGCCATCCTCGCTTACACCGGTGGCATCCGTGCCTACCGCGAAAAATGCCAGAGCGTGTTTGGCGAGGACGGGTCGGTAGAAGGCCTGCTTGCCGCCTGAGCGGCAGCGCGTGCCGGAGGAGCCAAATTCGTCGCACTTGGGATTGCCAGCGGGTGTGGGTGTCACTAGAAAGAGATAGTTCTATAACTCATCCTCGGCTTCAGGATTTCATAATGGCGACTCACTCGCTCGATATCGGCATCTCCGCGAGCACTCTTCTGGAAATCTACCGCCAGATTGCGCGCATTCATGAAGTCGACGACGCTGTGCGCAAGGGGCTCTCCGGCGGAAAGTTCGTATTCACCTACTGGCCGTTGACCGGGCAGGAGGCCATACCCGCCACGCTTTCGACCTTGCTGACCGATGATGACTACATGGTCACCACATACCGCGGTCTACACGATCTTGTCGGCAAGGGTGTTCCGTTGCGTGGTCTTTTCGCCGAGATGCTTGGTCGGCAAGATGGCGTGAACAAGGGGAAGGGCGGTTCGCCGCATGTCTCGCATCCGGAAGTCGGTGCGATGCTGACCACCGGGATCGTCGGGGCCGGCGCACCGATCGCGAACGGCTTGGCTCTTGCCGCGCAAATGCGCGGCGAACGGCGCGTTACGGTAGTGAATTTTGGTGACGGCGCGACAAGCATCGGCGCTGTGCACGAAGCGCTGAACATGGCAGGTGTCTGGAAGTTGCCGATCATCTTCATGTGCCAGAACAACCTGATCGGCGAATATACCCGCATTCCCAAGTACACCGCGAGTGAGAGCTTCGTCGACCGCGCTACCGCGCTGGGCTTTCATGGGGAGCGGGTGAACGGCAATGATCCGGTCGAATTCCACCGCGCGATGTCACGCATCGTTGCGGATGTGCGCGACGGCAAAGGCCCTTATTTTGTCGAGGCGATGACGCTGCGCCTCGGCAACCATTCGGGGCTTAGCGACAACGTCTATTTTACATCGGGTGAACTCGAGGAGGGCCGCAAGAAGTGGCCGGTCTCGGCGACGCGTGCGTTGCTTCTGGAAAGCGGCTTGGCGAGCGAGAGCGAGCTTGAAGCAATCGAGCAGGCAGCCCGCGACGAAGTCGCCGATGCAATTGAATTTGCGCTAGCTAGCCCGGTGACTCCCGCCTCTGATCGATACAACGATCTGTTCGCCGATGAGAGCGTCGTTCCCCGGCGGGGCAGCTATCCCGTCCGCAAGGACAAGGCTGCGCCTACGGGTGGCGAAACGGCCAAGATGAATCTTGTCGAAGCCGTGCGGGACGCGCACGATGTGGCGCTTGGCTTGGACAAGTCGGTCTATTTGCTGGGCGAGGATATCGGCGAGCCTGCTGGTGGCCTGTTCAAGACTTCGCTGGGTCTTGGCGCCAAGTATGGAGATGATCGCGTCCGCAATACGCCCATCGCCGAGCAGGCGATTATCGGTTGCGGGATCGGCTCGGCCCTGGTCGGCATGCGGCCGGTGGCGGAGATCATGTTCAACGATTTCGTCGGCGTGTGCCTCGACCAGTTGTCCAACCACGCGGGCAAGCAGCGCTATATGTCGGGTGGCGCGACCACCGTGCCGATGACCGTGCGGACGATCTGTGCCGGCGGCGTCGGAGGATTGGGAGCCCAGCACTCTCAGTCACTTGAAGCCTGGCTGCTTCATTCGCCCGGTATCAAGGTCGTCTACCCGTCGACGCCGATCGATGCGAAGGGATTGCTCTTAAGCGCGATTTTCGATGAGGATCCTGTCGTCTTCATCGAGGGCATGGCGATCATGTATTCGATCAAGGAGCAGGTTCCCTCGGGCGACTATCGTATCCCGCTCGGCGTGGCGAAGGTGCGCCGCGAGGGTACCGACCTCACGCTGATCACCTATGGCGCGTTCGTTTCGCGCACGCTGGCGATTGCGGAGGAGCTGGCGAACGAGGGCATAAGTGTCGAGGTCATTGACCTGCGCTCGCTCATGCCGATCGACTACCATCGCGTCCTCACCTCGGTGAAGAAGACCGGCCGCGCCGTGGTTGTCCATCTCGCCACCGAGTTCTGCGGCCTGGGCGCCGAGATCGCGGCTACGATCAATGAAGAGCTGTTTCGCGATCTCAAGGCTCCGGCAACACGTGTCGGGGCTGACTATCTGCCGATCGCCTACTCAGCGGATATCGAACGTGCGCAGGTTCCGGGACCGGATTCCATCAAGGCCCGGATCCGCGAAATCATGAACTTTTGAAAAGCAGGGGAATTCGAGTGGTTGAGTTGACTATGCCGAAGCTGAGCATGTCGATGACTGAAGGGGAACTGGCCGAATGGTTGGTTCCCGACGGCGCCGAGGTGACGGAAGGCCAAGTGATCTACACGGTGGAGTCGGACAAATCGACGCAGGAAGTCGAGGCTCCCGCCTCTGGAGTTCTCAAGCAAGTGGGGAAGGTCGGAGAGACCTACGCTGTGGGCGATACGCTCGGCGAGATCGGCTGAGGGTTCTTTTGGCGTCTCCAGTGCTTAGCCGTTTTCCTGAGCCGGCTCGGTAGCCGCGCCAACCTTTTTCATCTGGCGCCACGCAGGTGATGCCGCTGGCCCAGTCACTGGATCAGCACGATAACGGACATCTCAAATCAGTGGCCGGGACTACGGCCCGTTGGGCGGAGGAAGCGATGGCTAGCGACGAATGGGATGTGATCGTGGTTGGAGCAGGCTCGGCCGGCTGTGTCTTGGCGAACCGCCTGACTGCTGGCGGACAGCGCGTCCTCCTGCTCGAGGCGGGCGGTAGCGACCGCAACCAGTTTTTTCACATACCTGCGGGCTTCACGAAGATGCTCGGCCGCCCGGCAAACGACTGGAATTACAGCGCGGAACCCGAACCCTATCTCCAAGACCGGGAACTCACCCATTTCAAGGGAAAGGTACTCGGCGGGTCCAGCTCGATCAATGGCCTCCTGTACGTCCGCGGGCACAAGGCCGATTATGACCAGTGGCGCCAGATGGGGCTGGAAGGATGGGACTGGGACTCGGTTCTTCCCTACTTCCGCAAATCCGAGAATTTCGCTGGCGAAGCCGATGACATGCACGCCGTTGGCGGCGAACTCGACGTGCAGAGGCCGGCGCATCGCTATCGTTCGCCCCTCATGGACAAGCTAATTGCCGCCTCACGTGAACTCGGGCTGCCGGCCACCGAGGATTACAACCAGCCTGACCCCGAAGGCCTCGCCCACTCGCAGACGACCATGCGCGGGCGATGGCGGTGTAGCGCTGCGACGGCTTTTTTGCGGCCGGCGCTTGGCCGCAAGAATTTGGAAGTTCGCACGCACGCCGACGTGCAGAAAATTCTCGTGGAAGATGGTCGCGCCGTGGGACTACGCTACCTTTGGAAGGGGCAAGTCCAAGAGACCCGCGCGCGCGAAGTGATACTCAGCGCAGGCGCGCTCAGTTCTCCTCACCTCTTGGAACTGTCAGGAATAGGCGACGGCCAGCGGCTACAGGATCTTGGCATCCCGGTTATTCGCGACCTTCCCGGTGTCGGGGAGAATCTCGTTGATCATCTCGCAATTCCTGTCGCCTTTCGTGTGAAGGGCATCAGCTCCGCCAACTTGGATGTCCAAGGCTGGCGACTGATACGCGAGATCGCCAAGTTCTATTTTGCCGGCACCGGGGTCCTTACCGCCACGCCGGGGATGGTGACCGGCTTCGCCCGCATCCGCCCGGAAGCAGCCTCGGCAGACCTGCAGATCATGGCCCGGGCCTTCACAAGCGATCCGAAGTCGAAGAACTTCAGACCGGAGAAGGCGCCCGGCTTATCCTCGGTCGCCTGCCCTTGCCGACCACGCAGCCGTGGATGGATACACGCGGTCACTCCAAATCCGGAAGACCGGCCGAAGTTTGTCATGAACTACCTGAAAGATCCAGACGACCGGTATATCGCGATGGAAGGGGTCAAGCTCGTCCGGCGCTTGGCCGAGCAGCCGAGCCTGAAGCCCTACATCGCTGCGGAGTTGGTGCCTGGCGCCTCGATCGCGACAGATGCGGACATCATGGATTACGTCACGGCAGCCGCGTTCAGTCCTTATCACGCCGCCGGCAGCTGCCGCATGGGCGTTGACGACCGAGCCGTTGTCGACGCGAGGCTTCGTGTACACGGCCTCCCTGGCCTTCGTGTCGTCGACACGTCGGTATTGCCGAACATGGTATCAGGCAACACCAATGCTCCAACTATTATGATCGCAGAGAAGGCTTCTGACATGATCCTTCAAGATTTACGTAGTTGAGTTCTCAAGGAGAAGCTTCGATGCATTTTCCCGTTCCCCAGCTTAGTGACGCACTGTTCAAGCCGCAGCATGCCGACAAGTTGTTCATCGGCAATCGGTGGGTCGAACCGGCATCGGGCGAACGCCTCTGCATCATTTCGCCAGTCAGCGAGGAAGTCGTGGGTCAAGTGCCCGCGGCAGTGATTGCCGATGTCGATCGCGCTGTGATCGCCGCTCGCAAAGGCTTCGACGAGGGCGCCTGGCCTCGCATGTCGGTGGCTGAACGCTCGGTCGTCCTGCGCAAGTTTGCCGCCGAACTGCTGACACGCAACGATGCGCTCGCTTACCTATGGACGCTTGAGGCAGGCGTATCGAACATGTTCGCATCTCGCGTGTCCGAGAACAACGCCCAAGTGATCGAGCATTACGTCCAGGAACTGGAGAAGCTGAATACCGTCGAGGTGCGCAAGCGCGCCGCAGGTGGCTATGCCCTGGTAACCCAGGAGCCAGTCGGCGTCGTGGCCGCAGTCGTTCCGTGGAACGCCCCCGTCTTCCTCGCCATGATCAAGATTGCCGCGGCGCTGGCCGCTGGCTGCACCGTGATTGTCAAACCAGCGCCGGAAACGCCGCTCGATGCCTATATCATGGCCGAGGCGGCCGAGGCAGCAGGATTTCCTGAAGGAACCTTGAGCATCGTCGCTGCGGAGCGCGATGCGAGCAATCACCTCATTAGCCATCCTGGCGTCGATAAGGTCACCTTCACCGGCAGTACCGTGACCGGAAAGCACATCATGGCTGCCTGTGCCGACCGCATGGCCCGTGTTACGCTTGAGTTGGGCGGCAAGTCGGCGGCGATTATTCTGGACGACATTTCGGTCGAGGATTGTATTCCTGGGATCGTCGGTCAATTCTTCAACAATGCCTGTCAAGCGTGCGTCACGCTGTCGCGCATCCTGGTGCCCCGGGCGCGGATGGCAGAATTCGAAGAGGCGTTTGCCCAGGCCTTCTCCAAGGTCAAGATCGGTGATCCGTACGATCCGGCAACGCAAATGGGCGCGCTGGCGATGAAACGTCAGTTCGACAAGGTGAACGACTATATTCGCATCGGGCAGGAAGAGGGGGCGACGCTCGTTACTGGCGGGAAGCGCCCCGACTGGCTGGACCGCGGCTACTTCATCGAGCCGACCCTCTTGTCCAACGCCAACAATTCGATGCGCATCGCGCGCGAGGAGATCTTCGGGCCGGTCTTGGTCATGATCCCATACGACAGCGTGGACGAGGCGATCGATATCGCCAACGATTCCGACTATGGCTTGCACGGAGCATTGTTCACGAATGATCTCGACGGTGCGTTCGAGTTGGCGCGCCGTCTGCGAACGGGCAACGTTGGCCTGAAGGAATGTACTATGGACCTCAGCATGCCCTTTGGCGGCTGGAAATCGTCCGGCATAGGACGCGAAGGCGGCCAGGAAGGGCTCAAGAGCTTCTTTGAGGAAAAAACGATCTTCCTTCCCGAAGTGCCTGCCGCTCTCGAAGCTTGAGGACTTGACCGCGCTGATTGACCGGTTCGGTGCTCTCCTCGGGCTCCTCCGCTTAAGATGGCTCACCCAAATGCATTGTCATTCGTCGGCGATCCGGTCGGCGTAGCGCTCCTTCCGTCGGGGCGCCTTCGTCCCTCAGCGCAGCCTGCCGGCAACCCTTAGCCGGTCAGGCGAATTGAACGAGCCGGTCGAGGCGATCGAAGTTTTCATCGATCGCCGGGGCAAGATCGAGGCTATCGGCCGCGCGGCTTTGATAGACGGCTAATTGAAATGCGGCATAGCCGATGGTCGCAACCAACCGCGTATCAGGATCATCCGGGCTCCGACCGAGCCGTTCGGCGAGTTCCTGGGCGATTTCCGAAACCCACCGCTCCTGCCTGAGAAGCATAAGTCCGTGCAGGGTGGGTGTCTCATCAATCAGCGCACCTAGCTTAAGACGCCGGCGACGATCAATGTCGGGCCTGCTGTCCAGCGTCTTGAAACTGTTCCTTAGCGCCTGAAGGGATCCCTCGCTCGCCGGTCGTTTCTTGAGTTCGTTGGACACCATGGTCCGCATATCCTCGAACTGCGATAGGATCAGCTCTTCCTTGGTCTTGAAATAACGGAAGAAGGTGCGTCGGGAAATGCCGACGTCCGCCGTGATCTCTTCGATTGTCGTCGCGGCAAAACCATAGGTGACGAACCGGCTCGTGGCGGCTTCTTGCAGCGCGGCTGATATCTGGGAGCGCCGCGTCACGCGGCGGCCTACGGCGACGGAGGGCGACTTCGAACCACTCCTCAGGCTTTGGCACCCCTCCCTCAGCTCTCTCGCTGGCGGTATAGGAACGCTCTTGTGCTGTCGTTTCGATTCGATGAGTGCTTCCTCAACCTCAGAGATCTTCATCACGAATAGCACTCTTCTCCATCTCTACAACGCTGCAAGCAGCGCGTCCGGTCACGCCCCCGATCGCCTTGACGATCGCCAAGGTGAGGTATAGCGATAGAGGAAAATGGCCGAGACGGGCTGAATGGAGAGGCTGAAAGATGTATCTCAAGCTAAAGCTTTATAGGTGGTGAGCGCTTTTCGTCTGCCGCCGTTCCTCAGCGCGATGGTGCTTTCGTTGATGCTCGCAGAAGTCGTCAGCGCCTTTGAAACAAGCATGCTCTACTCCGCGATGCCGACCATCTCGCGCGAATCGGGAGATCCCGTTTTGGCCGGGTGGCTCGTGACATCCTATCTCCTTTCCGGCGCCGTCTCCGCTGCCCTGATCGGGCGGATGGGCGATCTTTATGGTCGGCGCCGTGTTCTTGAGATCGTTCTGGCGTTGTCTGCGGTCGGTTCTCTCATCAGCGCGGTATCTCGTGACCTTCATATAGTCATCCTCGGGCGCGGCATGCAGGGCCTTTGCGCCGGCGTGCTGCCCTTGGCTTATGGACTGGTTCGCGAGCACGTTCTCATCAAGCATGTCCCGCTTGCCCTGAGCTTCGTGACCATGATGGCGGCTGTCGGCGCCGCCGTTGGTCTGGTCCTCGGCGGTTATCTCACTCAACACGCGCGTTGGTCGGTGCTATTCCAGATCACCACGATTGTGCCCATTCTGGCCATTGTCGCGGTCCGTGGCACGACATCGGAAGGGACACGGTTGGCACGAGGGCCAGGACGCCTGGACTACCTGGGTGGCTTGCTGTTTGCGTCCGGCGTTGCGGCAGCGTTGATCGGCATCAGCCGTGGAAATGACTGGGGTTGGGCAAGCCCGGCAACCGTGGGCGTGGTCGGCATCGGCTTCGCGCTTGTGGCTATCTGGGGAGTGTATGAATACCGTCACCCAAATCCCATGATCAACGTCCGATTGTTTGCACAGCGTCAGCTGGCGCTTGTCAATCTGAGCTGCGCGGCTCTTGCCCTGGGTGCGCTCCAGGTCTCGCTGGTCTTCGTCATGCTTCTGCAACAGCCGATCTGGACCGGGATCGGGTTGGGCGTCACCGCGACCGCGACCGGACTCTTGAAATTGCCTTCTAACCTGACCGGCATCGTTGGTGGCCCGCTTGGCGGCGCAATTGCGAGCCGCTTGGGTTCGGCGCGACTGGTGGCTATCACGGGTGCTGCCTGCATTCTCCTCGGCTTCACGGCCGTTTCGCTCTTCAACAGCGAAACTTCGTCGGTCGTGATGTGCTCTATGGTCATCATGCTCGGCGTAGGGCTGACTTATGCAGCGCTGCCGATCCTGATCGCGGAAACGGCGCCGCCCGAGCGCCTGAGCGAGATCACAGGAATGCTGGCGGTGGTCCGGGCAGGCAGCATGGCGATCGGGACGCAAATCATTGTTGTCCTGCTCGCCGTGTCGACGGTCAAGCGCGATGGATTGTCATATCCTTCGCCGGAAGCCTTTCACTCGGTCTTCCTCTTCACCATCGTGACTTCGCTGTTATCGCTCCTGGGGTTCTGCTTCCTGCCCCGGCGCGGGACACCTAACGCGGTTGCCGTCTCTTCTTCGGAAGGCACCCGACTGCATGTCCAGAGGCCAGTTTGACGAGAAGGGGCTGACCGTCTGACGCGTACAGATCGGCTAGGGTGATCGGAAGGTTGTGTGACATGTGGCGCCGGGGAGCTGGCGTCCTGTTCAGCGCAAACGGCTGTCCAGCGTGTCGAGTGCCGTTTCGACCTCGCGATTGCGTTTCTCGGCGAAATTGCGGATCTTAGGATCGGCGATGATCATGAACTCGCCATTTTCCATTCCTTGCAGGCACAATGCCGCGGTCAGTTCCGGATCCTGACCCTGAGCCATGAACTGCTTGGCCATTTGCAGGTCCTCCGGCGGCAACGCCGTAGCGCCGCCATAAGCTCCCTGGCGATGGTTGCGCGAATTGTACAACTGGGTGTCGACCATGCCGGGACAGAGGATCGAAACTCCGACGCCGTTCTCAGCAAGATCTCGTCGCGCGGTGTCCGCAAGTCCGAGTATCGCATGCTTGGTCATCGTATAGGCGCTGGCCGGGCCTACAGGCGGGACACCCAGGGAATTTTCTGAGCCTGTGATCGTCAGGTGTGTCTGCTGCCCGCCTGCCGCGTTCGCGATCAGAAGGGGCGCGAACGTTTGGATCGTTGCGAAAACACCCCTGACGTTGACGTCGATCAGCCAGTCGAATTCCTTGGGATCCGTATCGAGGAGGGAGCCCGAGATGCAGACACCTGCGTTCGCAAAAACGAGCGTGAGGGGTCCAAGATCGGCTTGAGCCTTTTCGGCGAGGCCGTCGAGCGCGTTCCGGTCGGTGACATCACATGCATACCCGCGCGTGCCTTCCCCGAGTTCTGCAGCCGCCGATTTGGCGGCATCACCGGAAATATCACCGATAGCCACCTTTACGCCACGCGCGACGAGACCTGCGGCGATTGACTTCCCGATGCCACTCCCACCGCCGGTGACGACGGCAACCGCGCTTTCGAATATGGCCATCGTACGAAGCCTTCTGTCTGTCTCGGCATGGTTTGACCTGCCCACCGAGGTACATTGCACATTGCGACAGATAGATCATACTCTATAGCGCTGTCCAGAGCACGCGGCGGGCTTTTCCGGCGCCTTTCCGGGAGGATCTGCAATGGAATATCGGCGTCTGGGTCGCAGCGGCCTCAAGGTCTCGCGCATCGCACTGGGCTGTATGATGTTCGGAGACGCGGGTCGGGGCTACCCGGATTTCACCCTGTCGGAGAATGACTCTCGTCCCCTCCTGCGCGCCGCAATCGAAGCCGGCGTCAACTTCCTAGATACCTCCAATGGATACAGTTCAGGCCATAGCGAGGAAATCGTCGGTCGCGCCGTCCGCGATTTTTCGCGTCGGGAAGACGTGGTGATTGCGACCAAGGTCTTCGCACCGATGCGTCCCTCGCCGCTCTCAGGCGGCTTGTCGCGCCGTGAGATCGTCGGCGAGGTCGAGCGGAGCCTCGATCGCCTGGGAACCGACTACGTCGATCTCTACCAGGCGCATCGCTGGGATTCCGAAACACCGATTGAGGAGATCCTCTCGGCATTCGACCAACTCGTCCGCGACGGGAAGGTTCGCTATCTCGGGGCTTCCTCGATGTATGCCTGGAAGTTTGCGCAAGCGCTGACCATGGCGGGAGAGCGCGGCTGGCACCGCTTCGTATCGATGCAGAATCATCTCAATCTCCTCTATCGAGAAGAAGAGCGTGAGATGCTCCCGCTGTGCTTGGAACAGGGAATCGGCGTCGTTCCCTGGAGCCCGCTGGCGCGCGGACGCCTCGCCCGTCCCGCCGACACGCAGATCCTGTCGGCCCGGCAGCAAGCCGATCGGTTCGCCGATCATCTTTATGGCAAGGGTGACGAAGCGGACCGGCAGATCATCGAAGCCGTGGGGGTCGTGGCCGAACAACTCGGCATCAGCCGCAGCGAGGTGGCACTCGCATGGCTTTATCAAAAGCCGGAGATCACTGCACCGCTGCTGGGAGTTGGCAAGCTCCAGCATCTTGAGGACGCCTTGAAGGCGCTGGAAGTGACATTGCCTCCCGAGGCGATCGCCGCGCTCGAGGCGCCCTACGTGTCGAAGCCGGTGTCTGGCATCAACTGAAACGAAGCGATCGATCGTTCCGCGGGCCTTGAATTGGTTATCCTGCTGTGTCATTTGCTTCCGCGTAAGATATATATCGGGACCGAGAAGCCAAAGCTCGGGTAGGGGATTGGAACTGACTGGTCCGGGGATGGAATCCTCGCCGGTGCACAGAAGGCGACGAGAGTGTCTGGCACGACTGAGAAAGTGGAGGAGGGGGCGTTGGGTGCGTGGGGCGCGCCGATGCGCGGTCCGTTGACCGGCCAGCGCGTCCTGGACTTCAGTCGCTCGCTCGCCGGACCGTATGCGACGCAGATCCTGGCCGACATGGGCGCAACCGTGCTGAAGGTCGAGGACGTCCGCGGCGGTGATTCGACCCGTGTCGGAGGGCCGTTTCACAAGAGTGATGTCAGCCGCCGCCAGTCGGGCTATTTTCACAGCGTCAATCGTAACAAACGCGGCCTGGCGATCGATCTGAAGTCGCCGGAGGGTAGGGAACTCGTCCTTCGCCTTGTAGACAACTGCGACATCGTGGTGGAGAATTTCCGGGTTGGGGTGATGGATCGCCTGGGTCTCTCCTACGAAGCGCTGAGCGCGCGGAACGAGCGTTTGATCTACGCGGCGCTTCGGGGGTTCGGCGACCCGCGCTCCGGCGAGAGCGCCTACGTCAATTGGCCCGCCTTCGATGTCGTGGCGCAGGCAATGGGTGGAATTTGCGGTGTGACCGGCGCTGAAGGCGGCGAGCCGACCAAAGTCGGGCCGGGGGTCGGCGATATCGTGCCTGGCATGTTCCTTGCCATGGGGATCATGGCCGCCGTTATCGAGCGGCATGCCACGGGAAAAGGACAGTTCGTCGACGTGGCGATGACGGACTCGATCTTGGCCATATCCGAACGCATTGTATACCAGAAGTCGTTCGGAGGGATGGTCGCCGGCCAAGTCGGCAATCATCAGCCCTATGCGGCGCCATTCGGCCTGTTCCCCACCAGTGACGGGTACATCGCCATTGGTGCTCCTCAGGATCATTTCTTCCGACAGCTGGCGCTCGGCTTGGAAGCGCCCGAACTGTTGGAGGATCCACGCTTCGCGACCCAGCAGCAGCGTACGCAGGAGCGGATCGCGCTGATCGAGGAGCTATCGCGGCACACAGCGAGGTTCACCAAGGCTGAGCTGCGCGAGCGCCTTGGTGGCGTCATTCCCTTGGGGCCAGTCTATACTATGGCCGACATCGAAAGTGACCCGCATTTCCAGATACGGGGCATGCTGCCCACGCTGGATCTACCGGGCGTCGAAGAGCCGCTGGCCGTAGCAGGCTCCCCCATTCACTTTTCGAACACTCCGCGACAGCCCTATCGGCGCGGACCTGCGCTGGGCGAGGACACGGATGCGGTTCTCGGCGCGCTCGGCTATTCACCCCAGGAGCGCGATGCGCTCCGCGAGGCGGGTGTCGTCGCATGATCGCGGCGCCCACTCTATATTTCTGCGCTTGGTGCTGAAAGGACCCCGCTATGAACATCGCGACTCTGCCCACCGAGATCGACAACCACAATCGCTGGCGTGCCGAGACCCCGGGCCATGACGGCTGGGCTCGTTCGCCTCGTCCTGGGGCCGCTTCCAAGTACACGATCATCTCGGTTGACTCACACATCACCCCACCGCCGAAGCTGATGAGTACGCGGATCGAGAATGCTTACAAAGACCGGCTGCCCCGCGCCGAGAAGCGTGACGATGGCATGTGGATGATCGTGGATGGCATGAAGCCGTTCCGTGTGCTCAAGTCCGAACTGGAAGGAGAGGATGAGTACCGCGCCCAAGCGGGGGTCGTCGATGACGATCCGACCGCTGCCATGGAGACCCGTTTCGCCGACATGGATCGGGACGGCATCGACGCTGAAGTCGCATTCCCCAATGGCCCGGCGCTGATGGCCTACTTCACGCCGGACGCCGGCTTTGCTCAAGCCCAATTCCGCGTCTACAACGATTGGGCATCAGAGTTGCGGCCGCGCTGGGGCAAGCGGACGAAGATCGCTGCTTGCATCGCGACGGGCGACGTGGACTCCGCGATCGTCGAGGTGCAGCGCGTAGCCAAGCTCGGGCTGGAGGTCTTGTCGCTGCCGAGCCAACCAATCCCGGGTATGGCTGAGGCGAAGCACACCTATAACGACAAGAAGTTCGATCCCCTCTGGGCTGCAATCCAGGATGTCGACCTGACCATCGCGATGCACGTCGCAACCGGCGGAGATCCGCGCAAGGTGCGCGGCCCTGGCGGCGCGATCATGAACCGTGCCAAGTCACACGAAGCTCTGTGTGATCCCATCACTGCCTTTTGTGCATCGGGCATCCTGGACCGCTTTCCAAAGCTGCGTTTCGCCGCCGTCGAGGGCGGGATCGGTTGGATTCCGGCGCTGCTCGACCTGATGGACGAAACGTACGTGAAGCATCATATGTGGGTCTTCCCCAAGCTCAAGCACGGCCTGCCCAGCGAGTACTTCCGGGAGCATGCCATGGCCTCGTTCCAGGAGGATCGTTCCGGACTGCTGCTTGTCGAGCCCTATGGGCTGGAAAACAACATCTGCTGGTCGAACGACTATCCACATCACGAAGGGACCTTTCCGCATTCGGCCGAGGCCATCGAGCGCGGGTTCGGTCACCTGCGGGAAGACACGCGCACCAAGATCCTCGGGACCAACGCGGCTCGCTTCTTCGGCTTCGAATTGCCCGCAGGCTATCCCGACGGCCAGTAAGCCGGAATATCGTGCCACATATCGAGACCGACGAGCTGTCGCTCGTCGGCTCGTCAAGACGCCAATCAGCAGTGCAGGCGGGGGAGAGACATGGGAACTAACAGGCTTGGGGGGCATGTCGCCCTCGTCACCGGCTCGGGTAAGAATATCGGTGCAGCCGTTGCGAAGCTGTTCGCGGCCGAAGGTGCTGCGGTCATCGTGAATGGCCATTCGAGCAAGGCCAGCGTCGATGCCGTGGTGGCGGACATCGTCGGCAGCGGAGGCAAGGCTATCGGTGTGATGGCCGACGTCGGCAAGCCGGCCGAGGTTGAACGCATGGTGGACGAGGCCAAAGCCGCCTTCGGAAAAGTCGATATCGTCGTCAATAACGTGGGTGTTCGAAATCGGGAGAACCTTGACGAGATCACGGTCGAGACCTGGCTTGAGACCTGGAACTCGAACTTTCATGCATGCTATTTCATCGCTCGGCTTGTTGCGCCGATGATGCGGGAACAGAATTGGGGCCGACTCATCAACATGTCGGGCGCCGACGGGTTTTCGGGAGCTCCCAATCGGCCGGCAAACGTCTCCGCCAAGGCAGCGATGCATGGTCTTTCCAAGGCGCTGGCGCGTGAACTCGGGCCCTTCGGTATCACCTGCAACACCATCGGCGTCGGGGTGATAAACACTGACCGCGACTGGTCACAGTACGTGGCCGCCGAGATCGAGAGTTCGATCAAGAAGAGTGTCGCACTAGGGCACATGGGCGAGGTGGAGGACATTGCCGAAGCTTGCCTTTACCTGGCATCCGATGCTGGCAAGTATGTCACCGGCCATGCGCTTCACGTCAATGGCGGACTCTACATGGCGTAGCAATCTCGAGGAGACGCCGGCGGCAGGGTGTAGAAGGTGTTCTCCGCCGGGCTGAAGTTGCAGGTTCGGACATCCAGATGCCTGCCAACTCCAATCCGGATGACCTCACCAGCGCCCGTGGCGTGAGGAGTTTCCGGACTCCCCTACTTCCTATCTCCACCGCTGATGTCTTGATTTCAGAGACTTCGATGATCGTTGTCGACACGACAATGAACTCCTGATGCGCCAGCTATGGCGGTCTGGAAAAAGCTATATAGGAATGATAGCGCCGACACGCAGGCTCGGCGCACCCTTTGTGGACCTTCGGCCTGCTCACAAGAGAGGCGAGAGGCATGAGGGATCTGCACAACTTCATCGACGGTGCGGTTGCGCCCGCTGCTTCGGGTTTGCGCCATGATGTGTATGCGCCTGCAACTGGCGAAAAGTGTGGGACGATAGCACGATCGCAGGAGGCCGACATCGATGCGGCCGTGCGATCGGCAGCCCGCGCCCAGCCCGCATGGGCCGCGATGCGCCCGATCGAGCGCGCCAGGATCCTGATGCGGATCAGCGACTACTTGCGTGCAAATGCTGATGAATTCGGCGCCATCGAACAGCTCGAGGCTGGGAAACCAGCGGCAAGAGTGGCGGGTGAAATCATACGCGGTTCCGCCGATTACTTCGAGATGTACGCCGGTTTGTGCAACTTACCCCAAGGCGACCGCATCGACTTGGGCGATGGTTTCCACTGCTACACTCGTCGCGAACCGTACGGCGTCATTGGCATCATCACGCCCTGGAATGGTCCTCTGGGTCAACTTTCGCGCGGCATGGCACCGGCGCTGATCGTGGGAAACACCGTGGTCGCGAAACCGTCCGAGCAAACATCGGCAAGCGCTCTGCTCCTGGCGCAGGTGGCATGCGAGAAGTGCGGACTTCCTCCTGGCGTTTTCAACGTCGTCACCGGATTGGGCGCCGAAGCCGGCGCCGCGCTCGTCGGACACCCGATAATCCGTAAGGTCGCCTTTACGGGCAGCGTCCGAGCAGGGCGGGAAATAGGCCGGATCGCTGCCGATCGGATCATTCCGCTAACTCTGGAGCTGGGTGGCAAGTCACCCAACATCGTCTTCGAAGACGCCACCTTTGCGGACGCTGTAGCAGGTTCGTTGCGCGCGATTGCCGCCAACGCGGGGCAGGTCTGTTCGGCGGGATCACGGCTCCTGGTGCAGCGGACGATCTACGATCGGTTCGTGGAGGCTCTCGCCGTCGCGGCGGGCGCCATCAGATCGGGTCCCGAAGCCGATGCCGACATGGGAGCGATTAGCACGCGAGCGCAATATGAGCGCGTGCGCGGCTTCTTCGATATCGCTCAAGCCGACGGGGCCCGGCTTGTCGTCGGCGGAGCCGACGTCCGTAGCGAAAGCTGGGGCAACGGGTGGTACGTGCCCCTGACCATTTACGCGGACGTGACCAACAATATGCGCATCGCACGCGAGGAGGTGTTCGGTCCGATCCTGGCAGTGATACCCTTCGATACCGAGGAAGACGCCATCGCGATCGCCAATGACACGGAATACGGCCTTGCAGCGGGAGTTTGGACCAACGACATATCTCGCGCCCACCGCGTCGCCGGAAAGCTCCAGGTCGGAACTGTCGGGATCAACGAGTACTCATCCGCCGATATCGAGCTGCCATTCGGCGGCTTCAAGAACAGTGGCTACGGGCGGGAAAAGGGCGTCGCTGCGCTGCATTACTACACGCACCTCAAGACTGTGCGCGTGAAGCTGGCTGCGGGCTGAGCGAGGCCTTAGGGTTGCCCGGGGGGAAACGATGCGGACCGACTACGATTTCATCATCATCGGTTCCGGATCGGCCGGCGCGGTGATCGCCAATCGCCTCACCGCATCGGGCAGACATTCCGTGCTGCTTCTGGAAGCCGGGAAGAGGGACGACTATTTCTGGATGAGGGTGCCAATGGCGTTCATGCGCACCCTGACCAACCGCGGCTATGCATGGTATGATCCTAGCCTAGCGACGCAGAGCTTTGGCGGCCGCTCGATCCCGATCATGCAAGGGAAAACGCTGGGCGGCGGCAGCTCGGTGAATGGGATGCTGTATGTCAGGGGCCAGAAGGAAGACTTCGACGGCTGGCGCGATGCAGGGTGTCGCGGTTGGGGATGGGATGACGTGCTGCCCTACTTCAAGAGATCCGAGAGGCTCGATCGTGGCGGAGACGATGCCGTTCATGGCCGCGCCGGCGAACTCCGGCTTAGCTGGGTCGACGACTTGCCGCTGGCCTCGCAACTGGCGATGCAGGCGGTGCAAGAATACGGCGTACCGTTCAATCCAGACATCAACAGCGGTCGCCAGGACGGTGTTGGCCATCTGCTGGCCACGATCCATCGCGGTCGCCGGCAATCGACCGCACGCGCATTCCTGCACCCGATCCAAGGGAAACGGCAGAACCTAACCATCCTTACCGACTCGCATGTTCGCAGGATCAACATGGACAAGGGTCGTGCGGTCTCCGTGACCGTCTCGACCCCGGCCGGAGAAAGTGAATTCAGGGCAGCCAGGGAGATCATTCTTTCGGCTGGTACGATAGGCTCACCCCATATTCTCCAACATTCAGGAATCGGCGATCCTGCGCACCTTGCAGCTGTCGGCGTCAAACCCTTGATCGCCTTGCCTCAGGTGGGTGAAAATCTGCAGGACCATCTGTTCGGTCATCTGAAGTTCGCCGTGTCCGGCAAGCAATTCAGTCTCAATCATAAGCTGCGCTCAACGCCGCGCATGGCGATCGAACTCGTGAAATGGCTCGTACGGGGCAGGGGGCTGCTCGCCACCTCGAGCGCCCATTTCAGCGCGTTCGTCAAATCGGATCCGGCATTGGACCGAGTGGACCTGCAGCTGTCGATGCGGCCCTTCTCGATCCTGGCCACGCCGCAGGGGCCGACGACGGACACATTCCCGGGGCTCATGATCTCCGCAATTCAGACCCGACCCTTCAGCCGGGGCAATGTGCGCATCACATCGAACGATCCCTCGCAGCGAGCGCGCATCGACATGGGCTATCTGACAGACGAGCGCGACGTCCGTGCACTGACCCTTGGCATTCGGCAGGTGCGTGAAATCGCTGCTATGCCCGCGCTCAAGCACGTGATTGTCGAGGAGCTCGAGCCGGGGCCAGGCAAGGTGAGCGATGCAGAACTCGCCGCCCACCTGCGGGCGTCGGCTCATACCGTGGCCCATCCAGTCGGCACCGTGAGAATGGGCAGCGATCAGAACGCTCCCGTTACGCCTCGCCTCCAGCTGCGTGGGGTCGAGGGCCTGCGCGTGGCCGATGCCTCGATCATGCCGCAGATCACCTCGGGCAATACCAACGCGCCGTCCATCATGATCGGCGAGAAGGCGGCCGATCTCATTCTCGAGGATGCTGCACGGTGAGCCAGATCGCCCGGGCAGGCATCCGGCGACCCGAAGTCACTCCGGGCCGCTTAAACATCGCGTGAAATGTGCGCGAGTAGACGCTTTTCGCGTTCATTTGCAGCCTTCGAGCATTCGCCCGATCTCCACCATCACCGGCAACGGATCGCGTAGCAACGGCTCGGCTCCGTCATTCGCTGCCCAACCCAGCGTCCTCGTCAGGTCGAAACCGGACAGCCGCGGCCGCACCACACCCGGCGCCTCGTAGCACATCGGCATGACCGTGACGCCGAGGCCTGCCGCCACCATCTGCAGCACGCGTTCGTCGTTGGTGGAACGTAAGGCGAAATGCGGCCGTACACCGCGCTCGGTGAAGAAGCGGCTGGTGTCCGACAGCGCCTCGCAGTGGCGACGGACGATCATCGTCTCGCTGGCGAGTTGTTGCGCCGCGATCTCCGCGCAGCCGGCAAGCGAATGCGAGACAGGTAGCGCCAGCACATAGCCTTCGGTTCTTAGCGGTTGCTCGGCAAAGCGATCCGCGCCGCGCCCGACCAGGGTCAAAGCGATATCCACACGGCCCTTGGCAAGGTGCCCGGTCAATTCCCGTTCGCTCCCGAAGATCAGCTCGAAACGATGTTGCCGGTCTGGTCGAGTGCGTGCGAAGGAGTCGGCGACGATCGCACCGGGCACGCTGGACAATACGCCGATCCGCACCAACGAACGATCTTCGGCTACGCCCATCGATTGCACGGCCAAGTTGAACTCGCGTTCGATCCGCCGGGCATGGGTCAGGAAACGCGTCCCGGCCTCGGTCAACTCGACGCGCTGATTGGAGCGTACGAACAACGGCGTACCCAGTTCCCGCTCCAGCTTGGCAACGCCGACGGACAGCGTGGGTTGCGACACGTTGCAATGTGCTGCCGCGCGAGAGAAGTTGCCTTGATCGACGACGGCCAGAAAATAGCGCAGGAGATAGCGATCCAGCATTTACGACGGTCGCATGGCGTGAGTGAGCTTCATAGTCACCATCTATAGTGTTGTTTGGCGAAGTTCAATTTTCCCAAAGGGAGCGCTCCCGCTAGAAGGTTCGGCAAGCGACCATAAATCGCCCTTGGGAGAACGTTGATGAGCGACTTCGATTTCGCGCTGGGTGACAATGCCGACATGATCCGCGACAGCGCGGCCCGCTTCTCCGCTGACAGGATTGCACCGTTGGCTGCGGAAATCGACGAGAAGGACTGGTTTCCGCGTGAGGAACTGTGGACTGCAATGGGCGAACTGGGCCTGCACGGCATCACGGTTCCCGAGGAGAACGGCGGTCTGGGGCTCGGCTATCTGGAGCATGTCGTTGCCCAGGAGGAGGTGGCGCGCGCGTCGGCTTCCATCGGCCTTTCCTATGGTGCGCACTCCAATCTCTGCGTCAATCAGCTGAGCCGCTGGGGCAATGCGGAGCAAAAGGCGAAATACCTCCCCAAGCTGATCTCGGGCGAGCATGTTGGATCGCTTGCCATGTCGGAAGCGGGCGCGGGTTCTGACGTAGTGGGCATGAAGCTCAAGGCAGAGAAGAAGGGCGATCGATACGTGCTGAACGGCACGAAATTCTGGATCACGAATGCCGCTTATGCCGACACCTTGATTGTCTATGCGAAGACGGGTGAAGGATCGAAGGGCATCACCACCTTCATCATCGAGAAGGGCTTCCAGGGCTTCTCCATCGGTCAGAAGATCCCGAAGATGGGCATGCGGGGCAGCCCCACTGCCGAACTGGTGTTCGACGATTGCGAAGTGCCCGAGGAAAACGTCATGGGCCCCCTCAACGGCGGCGTAGGCGTGCTGATGTCAGGCCTGGACTATGAGCGCACCGTGCTGTCGGGCATCCAGCTTGGCATCATGCAGGCATGTCTCGACGTGGTTATCCCCTATGTTCGCGAGCGCAAGCAGTTCGGCAAGCCGATCGGTGCGTTCCAGCTGATGCAGGCGAAAGTCGCGGACATGTATGTCGCGCTCAACAGCGCGCGTGCCTACGTCTATGCCGTGGCACGAGCTTGCGACGCCGGAAAGACCACTCGGTTCGACGCTGCGGGTGCGATCCTGCTCGCCTCGGAGAACGCCATGAAAACGGCACTGGAGGCGGTTCAGGCGCTGGGCGGAGCGGGGTACACCAAGGATTGGCCGGTCGAGCGCTTCATGCGAGACGCTAAGCTGCTGGACATCGGCGCCGGCACCAATGAGATCCGTCGCATGCTGATCGGCCGAGAGCTGATCGGCGTCTGATCGAGTCCCTCCCCCGGCGGGAGGGAGATAGGAGCGGGCGCGATGCCCCGCTTCATCCGCACGCGGATGACAGGTGCCTTTTTTGGCTCCCGTGCGAAGGGGAAAAGATGAGATGACCGCACCCTCTCTCGACACGAAGATCTCGCTCGATAGCGAAACCTTCCGGACGAATGCCGCCCACAACGAAGCGCTCGCCGATGAGCTGCGCAGGAAGGTGGCCGCCGCCGCGCAGGGCGGATCGCAAAGCGCTCGAGCCAAGCATGTCTCTCGCGGGAAGCTTTTGCCACGCGAGCGCGTGGAGCGGCTGCTCGATCCTGGCTCGCCCTTCCTGGAGCTGGGCCAATTGGCCGCGAACGGGCTGTATGGTGACGAAGTGCCGGGGGCGGGCATCATCGCGGGGATTGGCCGCGTCGCGGGGCGGCAGGTGCTGATCAGTTGCAACGACGCGACTGTGAAGGGCGGAACCTATTTCCCCATCTCGGTCAAAAAGCATCTGCGCGCGCAGGAGATCGCGCTCGAGAACCGGCTGCCCTCCATCTACCTGGTCGATAGCGGAGGTGCGAACCTGCCCAATCAGGCTGAGGTGTTTCCTGACAAGGAGCATTTCGGACGCATCTTCTATAACCAGGCCAATCTCTCGGCGCGCGGCATTCCGCAGATCGCCTGCGTCATGGGCAGCTGCACGGCAGGTGGCGCCTATGTTCCCGCCATGTCCGACGAGACCGTCATCGTCCGCAACCAGGGCACGATCTTCCTTGCCGGGCCCCCGCTGGTGCAGGCCGCGACAGGTGAAGTCATCTCGGCGGAAGACCTGGGCGGCGGCGACCTTCACGGTCGCAGATCGGGCGTGGTCGACCATGTCGCCGAGAACGACGAACATGCGCTGTCGATCGTGCGCGACATTGTCTCGACGTTGCAGCCCGAGCTCGCCCCCAACCTCAACATCAGGGACGCCAGGCCGCCTAAACACAGCCCCGAGGAGCTGTACGGCGTCATCCCGCAGGATGTGCGGGCTCCCTACGACGTGCGCGAGGTGATCGCGCGGATCGTGGATGGTAGCGAGTTCCACGAGTTCAAAGCCTTGTACGGCACCACTCTCGTCTGCGGCTTTGCTCACATCTGGGGCATGCCAGTCGCTATTCTCGCCAACAACGGCGTCTTGTTCTCGGAGAGCGCGGTGAAGGGCGCTCACTTCATCGAACTGGCCTGCCAACGGCGCATCCCCTTGCTTTTCCTTCAGAACATCTCGGGGTTCATGGTCGGAGGGAAGTACGAGGCCGAGGGCATCGCCAAGAATGGCGCCAAACTGGTGACGGCTGTAGCGACCGCGCAAGTACCCAAGATCACCGTCCTGATCGGCGGCAGCTTCGGCGCCGGCAACTACGGCATGTGCGGCCGAGCCTACCAGCCACGCTTCTTATTCACTTGGCCCAACGCCAGGATCTCGGTCATGGGCGGCGAACAGGCGGCATCGGTGCTGGCGACTGTCCACCGGGACGCTGCAAAGTGGACACCGGAGGAGGCCGAGGCGTTCAAGGCGCCGATACGTCAAAAATACGAGGACGAGGGTAATCCTTACTACGCCACCGCCCGGTTGTGGGATGATGGTATCATCGACCCGGCGCAAACGCGCGATGTGCTGGGCCTGGCCTTCGCCGCCACGCTGAACGCCCCCATCGCCGATCGCCCCCAATTCGGCGTGTTCCGCATGTGATGGTCGTGGCCGCCTGCCGTAGGCGGCCGAAAAGGACATGATGTCATGAACGAAGAAGTAGTCCTGGTCTCGGCCGTGCGCACCGCAATCGGCGCGTTCGGCGGCTCGTTGAAGGACGTCGAGCCTGCCGAGCTTGGCCGTCTCGTCATAGCTGAAGCTATCAGCAGGGCCGGCGTGAGGGCCGAGGACGTCGGTCATGTCGTCATGGGGCAGGTGATCCCTACCAAGCCGCGGGATGCCTATCTGGCGCGCGTCGCGGCGGTCCACGCGGGCATTCCTGTTTCCACCCCCGCGCTGACGCTTAATCGCCTGTGCGGATCGGGCATTCAGGCCATCGTTTCGGCCGCGCAAATGCTCACTCTCGGCGAATGCGATGTGGCTATCGCAGGTGGGGCTGAAAGCATGTCCAAGGCGCCGCACTACGCTACAACGGCGCGTTTCGGCCAGAAGATGGGCGCGATCGAGCTTCTTGACGCTTTGAACGACGCGCTGACTGATCCGTTCGAGAAGATCCACATGGGCATGACGGCCGAGAACGTCGCGGCGCAGCATGATATCAGCCGCGCCGATCAGGATGCTGTCGCTGCCGAGAGCCACCGCCGCGCCGCTGCCGCGATTGCGGAGGGTCGCTTCAAGGAGCAGATCGTTCCCGTAGAGATCAACACCCGCAAGGGAGTCGTTGTTTTCGATACCGACGAACATGTGAAGGCAGACACCACGGCCGAGACGCTGAGCATGCTCATGCCCGTGTTCAAGAAGGATGGCACCGTCACCGCCGGCAACGCTTCGGGCATCAATGATGGGGCGGCGGCTCTCGTGCTCGCCACCGCGTCGGCGGCAAAGGCCAAGGGCTTGAAGCCTCGCGCACGTATTCTCGCTTGGGGACATGCCGGGGTCGAGCCTTCGATCATGGGGGTTGGCCCCATCAAGGCGGTGCCGATCGCGCTCAAGCGCGCGGGGCTGGAACTCGGCCAGATCGACGTGATCGAGGCGAACGAGGCGTTCGCGGCCCAAGCTTGCGCCGTGGCAAAGGGGCTCGGCCTTGATCCCGCTAAGACCAACGTCAACGGCTCGGGCATTTCGCTGGGACATCCGGTCGGCGCGACGGGGGCCATCATCACGGTCAAGCTCCTGCACGAGCTGGAGCGAGTAGGCGGTCGCTATGGTCTTGCTACCCTTTGCATCGGCGGCGGGCAGGGCATCGCCCTCGTCATCGAGCGCCTGTAAGCCGGTGACGCAGCGTCCTGCCTCGATACGGCGCGCGGCACTGAAATCGCCATCTACCCTGCTCCACGGACAAAGGCCCGGGACAGGGCGCAAGATCGGTCGGGCCGACGGAGAAGGAGACGACAATGCTTAAATCCGTCCTGATCGCCAACCGCGGCGAGATCGCCTGCCGGGTCATGAAGACCGCGCGCAGGCTGGGGATCCGCACGATCGCAGTGTATTCGGATGCGGACGTGAACGCGCTGCATGTCCGCTCGGCCGACGAAGCGGTGCACATCGGGCCTTCGCCGGTACGAGAGTCCTATCTGGTCGGTGCAAAGATCATCGCTGCAGCCAAGCAGACGGCCGCGGAAGCGATTCACCCAGGCTATGGCTTCCTTTCGGAAAACTCAGAGTTCGCGCAAGCGGTCCAGGATGCGGGCCTTATCTGGGTCGGCCCCAATCCTGAATCGATCACGGCCATGGGCCTGAAAGACGCGGCCAAGAAGCGCATGCAGGAGGCCGGCGTGCCCACCACACCGGGCTATCTGGGTGACGACCAGTCCCCGGCGCGCCTGAAGGCCGAGGCCGAGCGGATCGGCTACCCCGTCTTGATCAAGGCTGTCGCAGGCGGCGGCGGCAAGGGGATGCGCAAGGTCGACACGCCAGCCGACTTCGACGACGCACTCGTCTCTTGCAAGCGCGAAGCGGTCGCCAGCTTTGGCAACGATGTCGTCCTCCTCGAGAAATGGGTGACGAACCCTCGCCACATCGAGGTACAGGTGTTCGGGGACACCCACGGCAATGTCGTGCACCTGTTCGAACGTGATTGCTCGCTTCAGCGCCGCCACCAGAAGGTGATCGAGGAAGCGCCAGCGCCCGGCATGGATGCACAGACTCGCGCGGCAGTCTGCCAGGCGGCCGTCAATGCGGCCAAGGCGGTCGACTATGTCGGTGCCGGCACGATCGAATTCATCGCCGACGGCAGCGAGGGCCTCAGGGCCGAACGCATCTGGTTCATGGAAATGAACACCCGGCTTCAGGTCGAACATCCCGTGACAGAAGAAATCACGGGTCAGGATCTGGTCGAATGGCAGCTGCGCGTGGCCTCCGGCGAACCGCTGCCGAAAAGTCAGGATGAACTGTCGATCGCTGGCTGGGCGATGGAGGCGCGCCTCTACGCCGAGGATCCGGCCAACAGCTTCCTGCCTTCGATCGGGCGGCTGGACACGTTCGAGCTCGGCGGCGACGTACCTGGTCTGCGTATCGATACAGGTGTCGTGCAAGGCGCCGAGATAACTCCCTTCTACGACCCGATGATCGCCAAGGTCATCGCCCATGGTGCCACTCGCGAAGAGGCGCGTGGGCGGTTGGCTGAGGCACTGGACCAGAGCGCCGTCTGGCCGCTCAAGACCAATGCGGGCTTCCTGGTGAAAGCGCTGACTCACCCAGACTTCGCCGCCGGTCGGCTCGACACGGGCCTGATCGGCCGCGAGGGCGAAGCGTTGCTGCCCCCGGCAAATCCGAGCGAGGAAGCGCTGGCCGAGGCCGCCGCGGCGCTGACGAAGGGGGGATCCCTGGCCGGCTTTCGGCTGAATGCGCCAGTCCGCTGTACGGGCACATTCCTCCTGAGCGGCGCGGCGAAATCGGTGACATTCGATCCGCGTGAGGGCGCGGATGAGCCGGCCGAGGACGTATTGATAGCCGAAGGAGGGCAGGTCTGGCAGCTTGCGCCTTGGCGCGTCGCTGGAGCCGGGGGAGGCGATGCCTCGGATGGCGCGGTCCTCTCTCCCATGCCTGGGCGGATCATCGCTCTGGAGGTCGCCCAGGGCGACACCGTTTCTAAAGGACAAAAGCTGCTGACCCTCGAAGCCATGAAGATGGAGCACAGCTTGACCGCCCCGTTCGACGGCATCATCGCCGAACTGAACGCCCAGGAGGGTGGGCAGGTCAGCGAAGGCGCGTTGCTCGTCAAGATCGAGAAAGCCGAGCCGAACCGCTCAGAGTAAAGCCCTTTCCAAGCGACAGGACAGCGACAATGGCAGGCAAGTTTTTCGACCAGTGGCAGATTGGCGAGACGCTCAGCCACGATATCCGGCGCACCGTGACGGAGACGGACAACCTCCTTTTTTCCACGATGACCCATAATCCGCAGCCACTGCATCTCGATCTCGAAGCTGCAAAGGCAAGCGAGTTTGGTCAGATCCTGGTCAACGGCACCTTCACGTTTGCGCTGATGATTGGCTTGTCGGTCGCCGACACGACGCTGGGGACGCTGGTCGCGAACCTTGGTTATGACAAGCTGGTCATGCCCAACCCGGTCTTCATCGGTGACACGCTGCGCGGCGAGACCGAGATTTCCGATCTCAAGCCCAGCAAGTCGCGTCCGGGCGCGGGCATCGTCACCTTTACGCACCGCCTGATCAACCAGCGCAATGAGGTGGTGTGCCAGTGTCTGCGCATGGCCTTGGTCAAGGGGAGCGCGGCGGCATGAAGCTGCGGTCGCTGCTGTTCGTTCCCGCCGACCGGCCCGAACGGTTCCCCAAGGCAGCGGCATCTGGGGCCGACGCGCTGATCCTGGATCTTGAAGACTCAGTAGCGCCCGAGAAGAAGGCAGCCGGTCGCGTTGCTGTGGCAGAGTGGCTGGCGGGGGATCGTGCCGGCGTTGCCACCTTCGTGCGCGTGAATCCCCTGGACGGCGACTTGACAGACGCAGACCTCGCGGCGGTGCTGCCAGGCAAGCCTGATGGTCTGCTGCTGCCGAAGGCGGAGGGCGCCAAAAGCGTAAAGGCGCTGATCGAGCGGCTGCAGGGCGAGCGCCTCCCGATATTGCCGATCGCCACCGAGACCCCGGCCGCCATCTTTCAGCTCGGCAGTTACGGCGAGGTGGCGGCGCATATTTGCGGCCTGACTTGGGGGGCGGAAGACCTGCCCGCGGCGATCGGCGCGGCCACGTCGCGCGAGGCCGATGGTAGCTATACCGCCCCCTATGAACTCGTGCGCAGCCTGACGCTGTTCGGCGCGCACGCAGCAGGTGCGCAAGCCATCGAAACCGTGTTCCCGCGCATCGACGCGCCGGACGCTTTGGCCGCGTACGTGGCGCGTGCCCGTCGGGATGGCTTCAGCGGAATGATGGCGATCCATCCAGCCCAAGTCGCGACCATCAACGAAGGCTTCACACCGACCGCGGATGAAGTCGCCCGCGCGCGCGCCGTGATCGATGCGTTCGACGCGCATCCTGGCGTCGGCGCGCTGAAGCTGGATGGCAAGATGATCGATCGCCCGCATCTGCTTCAGGCGCAGCGCATATTGGCACAGGTGGCATGATGAGCGAGACATACGAAACCTTGAAGTTCGGACGCGACGGGGCGGTCGCGATCGTCACGCTGCATCGACCGCAGGCCGGCAACGCGATCGACGTGAACATGGCGCGAGACCTGTTGCATGTCGCGATCCTGTGCGACCGGGACGCAAGCGTTCGCGCAGTGCTGTTGCGCTCCGAAGGCAAGCTGTTCTGCGCAGGCGGCGACATCGGGGCCTTTTCAGGCGCAGGCGACAAGGTGCCTGACTTGATATCCGAAGAGACCGCTTACCTTCACGGGGCGGTCGCGCGCTTTGCCCGGATGGACAAGCCGCTCGTCACAGCGATCCAGGGATTCGCGGCGGGAGCAGGGTTCAGCCTCGCCATGCTGGCGGACGTGGCGATCGCGGGAGAGGCGGCGCAGTTTACACTCGCGTATACCGGCATCGCGCTGACGCCGGACGGAGGCGCGAGTTGGTTGCTTCCACGCCTCGTCGGCCTGCGCAAGGCGCAGGAAATGATCCTGCTCAACAGCCGGCTGTCGGCTGCGGAGGCGTTGGCCGCGGGACTCGTCACGCAAGTGGTCGGGGACGCGGACCTGGATGCCACCGCCCGCGCTGTGGCGCACAAGTTGGCCCAAGGCCCAACCAAAGCCTTTGCGCGTAGCCGCGAGCTGCTTTTATCGGCTTATGGGGAGACGCTTGAGACCCATCTCGAGCGAGAGTCGCGCGGCATCGTCGGCGCTTCTGGTGGCATAGACGGTAGGGAAGGCATCGCGGCGTTCCTCGACAAGCGGAAGCCAGCCTTCACCGGTCAGTCTTGACCCATCGCTGCCTCCAAGCAGGAGGCGTCACTGCGATTGCACCCCGGCCTCCTTTAATGCGGCGCCTTATCGAGCAGCTGCTGCCATAACTGCTTTGCATCAACATGCCCCTGCGATAAGATATACCTGAATTATCGGAGAGGCGTCATGGCCAAAGTCGCGGTTCGAGACATTGCGCAGCTTCAAGAGGCGGAAGACCTGCCTGCGTCGCTCACGGTGGAAGGCCCTGTTCGCGTAAGACCAGCCTTTGATCGGCCAGGCGATCCCATTCATTTCTATGCTGTTGACATGGAGACGGGCGGCTTTGCCATAGTTGATGGTCGCCAGAAGGGATGTCTCGCCTACGTGTTCGAGGGTGCCGTCGACGTCGGCGGCCGTCGCCTGGATAGAGGTAGCATTTTAGTCATCGAGCATGGCGCTGCGCAGCGTATCGATGCCACGCCAGAAGCGGCGACTCTGCTGATCTTCGCTGTCGGTGAGGCCTGTGCAACCACGCCAACTCGGGCTGGCGGACATGTTCACGGCCTAGCGTCGGCGGATGTGCCACGGTGCGAGGATTTCTACGGCGATGGCCGCGTCGGCGGCGCGGTGTTGGCCGACGCGGCCTGTCCGGGATGCGAACTCTGGCTACACGAGTCGTCCTTGCGCCGTGCGGGCAGCCCGACGCCTCTGCACTCTCACAATGAGGACGAGATCATCGTCGTCATCGATGGCGAAGTCGTGCTGGGGGCCCGTACCTACGGCCGAGGGGCCGTCGTCGCCGTGTCGCGAGACACGCTCTACGCCTTCAAGGCAGGTGAGCATGGCCTGACCTTCATCAACTTTCGCCCAGCACGCCCGATCTATGTCCCAGCCCAGCCGGGAGCAACCCAGATCGATGAGCGCGACCACTACCTGCAACATATGCCCGCACCCGTCGCGGAGATGATGGCAAATGCAGCCTGAGACGAGGCAAGCAGCGGACTGAATGCCGCCGCCCGGATAAGAGTAGGAGAGGGATGATGAGCATACAATACGACGTGGTGATCCGCGGCGGCAGCGTCATCGATGGCACCGGCATGACCGCGAGAAAGGCCGACATCGCGATCGTCGGCGACCGCATTGTCAAAGTCGGGACAGTCGAGGCGCTGGGTCGGGAGGAAATCGACGCAAGCGGTTTGCTGGTCACCCCGGGGTTCGTCGATGTCCACACCCATTACGATGGGCAAGTCAGTTGGGAATCGCGGCTCACGCCTTCGAGCAATCATGGAGTAACGACGGTCGTCGCCGGCAATTGCGGCGTCGGCTTCGCACCATGCCGCATTGACGACCGAGAAAAGCTCGTGAAGCTGATGGAAGGCGTGGAAGATGTACCGGAGGTGGTCATGACCGCCGGACTACCTTGGAACTGGGAGACTTTCCCTCAATATCTCGATGCCATCGCGGCGCGTGACCTCGACATCGATATCGCCTTTCAGGTGCCGCACTCGGCTTTGCGGGTCTACGTCATGGGTGATCGCGGTGCTGCGCGTGAGCCGGCAAACGCCGATGATCGCGCCCAGATGAGCAAGCTCGTCACGGAAGCGGTTCGTGCGGGCGCCATCGGCGTTTCCACGTCGCGCTTGCTCGCTCACCGAAGCGCGGACGGCACGCCTATTCCCAGCCTCGACAGTGCGACTGAGGAGCTGGTGGCGCTTGGCCGGGGCTTGCACGAGGCAGGAACCGGCGTTTTCCAGATCGTGCCCAATTATGAAGCGGCACCCGAGGGAGAGGTCGCAATCATGCGCGCGATCGTCGAACAATCGGGGCGGCCGCTGTCCTTCACCCTGACGCAGGCGCCTCACAGCCCCGATCACTGGCAAAGGTACATCGCCGAGATCGAAAAGGCGAATGCCAGCGGCCTCAGCATTCGGGGACAGATATTTCCACGTCCTGTCGGCATGATGTTCGGTCTGGACTTGTCTTTCAACCCGCTGTCGCGTCGGGCGAGCTGGCAGAAAATTGCGAAGCTCCCACTTGCGGACAAGGTCGCGGCGCTCCGCAACCCGGATTTTCGTGCACAGATCCTGAGCGAGGTCGATGCACAGCATCCTCTACCAGCGGTCAACATCTTCCTGGAGCGCCTGGACAGGATGGCAGCACTGGGCGATCCGCCAAACTACCTGCCCGGTGAGACGGACCTGCTTGGGTATCGCGCAGCGCAAGCCGAACAGGACTTGCTCCCTTTCGCAGTCGACGAGATGCTCAAGCAGGAGGGCAACGCTGTCCTATACCTTCCGGCAGCCAACTATTCGGGCAACAACATCAGTGCCGCGCGCACGATGATGGACCACCCGCTTTGCGTAATCGGGCTTGGCGATGGCGGCGCCCATTACGGTATGGTCTGCGACGCCAGCTATCCGACCACCATCCTCACCCACTGGGCACGAGATGTTGTGGAGAGCGATCGCCTGCCTTTGGAAAAGGCTATCGCGGCGATCACCTCGGAGCCCGCAAAGTTGGTCGGCATGCACGACCGGGGACTAGTGGCTGAAGGTCGCATCGCAGACATCAACTTGATCGACGCCGATGAGCTCCGCCTCCATGCGCCCCGCGTCCGTTATGACTTGCCAGCAGGCGGCCGGCGTCTGACACAAGGTGCAAGCGGCTATCGCATGACCATGAAGCGCGGTGTGGTGATTTATCGTGACGGCGAGCCAACCGGTGCGCTGCCTGGACGGGTGGTGCGCAGTGGAGAGTTCGCAGCCGCAGCCTAGCCGGGGCGATTGATCGTGATCCACAAACCGAGCACGGGCGGCGAGGCAATCGCTTGGTAGTTGCCCGAGACACCGTTGCGGCGCGCGTGGGCATGCCGTGGTGAACCTCCTCACTGGAGAGGATAAGAAATGGCGATTGTTACTAGAGCCGCTGTCGCGAGCGGCGTCGGCCAGCCGCTGGTCATAGACGAAGTCGACCTCCGCTCACCGGGTCCGGGTGAAGTGCTCGTCGAGATGAAGGCATCGGGTCTCTGCCACACCGATCTGTCCATCATCGAAGGCAAGTTTCCCGTCCCCCTTCCTGCGATCTTGGGTCATGAAGGTGCGGGGATTGTCCTTGAGTGCGGGGACGGGGTGACACTGGCCAAGCCGGGCGATCACGTCATCTTGAACAACCTGCTTCATTGCGACGAATGCCGGCCCTGTCGATCGGGCCGGACCAGCTTCTGCGAGGCGCAGCTACTGCCGCGCGAGCCGGCGTTTACCTGGCGCGGCCAATCGCTGCGAGGAGGAGTGTCGAGCTTTGCGGCGCATACCGTTGTGCACGAACAGCAGCTCTCGATCATCCCTGCGGATATGCCTTTCGCGTCTGCCTCGCTGGTACCTTGTGGCGTCCTTACAGGCACCGGTGCCGTGTGGAACGATGCTCAGGTCGATCCCGGCAGCAGCGTAATCGTTTTTGGCTTGGGGTCGATTGGCCTCAACGTGATCCAGGCGGCCCGGCTGGCGGGAGCCGCTCGCATCATCGCTGCCGATACCAATCCGGCGAAGGAGGGGCCCGCACGGCAATTCGGTGCGACCGACTTCGTGAACCCGTCCGGACCAGTTCTGCTGGAAGAGCAGGTGGAGCGCCTGCTTGGAGGCAAGCTGGACTATGCATTCGAATGCGTCGGCAACCCGGCCTTGCTCGCGCGGGCGACGGCGATGGTCAGTCCTTACCACGGTGTTTGCATGGCAGTGGGCATCGCCGGGCACGACCAGACCATCACTCTGCCAGCCTCTACATTCTATTTTGGCCGCACGGTGCGCGGTACTTTCATCGGAGATGGCAACCCGCGTGAGCACACGCCTAGGATCGTCAAACACTACTGCGCTGGCGATCTCAAAATCGACGAGTTGGTGACGCACCGGTTGCCGTTCGAGCAGATAAACGAGGGCTTTGAACTGATGAGAGCCGGTGAGGCGATCAGAACGGTGATACTCTTCTGACCGGCCGCAAAAGAACGACCTGAAGAATGAGTCGTGAGGAGCCGCGATGGAAAACAGCGGATTGAGCTGGTGCATCGGCGATGTGCGTATCATCACCATCGTCGGGCGCTTGTCGCGTTTTCCCTGCGAGCCCGCGAACCCACTCGAGCCGATGCCAACGCGTGATGCCATGCCGAGGCATAACTCCGGGCGCTCCGTTAGACTTGAAAGAGCCAATACATATATTGCTATTGTCGCTATCGTCCTGCTATCCGGCACCAAGGCTAACAAACGCCTGGGCCTTTGCCGGAGACGCAGATGACTTCATACGCCCAGCAGCCGGAAAGTGCCGAAGTGCTCCGGAACGTGGTCGATGGAGTGGGTTGGATCGTGTTCAATCGTCCATCGGTTTCCAACGCGGCCTACCCCCCGATGATGCGAGCTGTGTGCGAGGCCATCGATGCCTTCGACGCAGATCCAAGTGTGCGAGCGATTGCCCTGCGGGGCATGGGCCGTCATTTCCTCGCGGGTGGAGACTTCGACTGGCTGGTCGAGATCGCAGAAGGCAGGGCCGGGGATGCTGCCGAGGAAATTTACCGTTGGTTCCAGGGCGCGACGCGCCGCCTCGTGACTTGCGCGAAACCTACGGTGGCTGCCATCTCCGGCGGTGCTTTTACCGTAGGTGCAGAGCTCGCCCTCGCATGCGATGTGCGGCTGGTCGACCGGTCAGCCTATTTCTCGGAACGCTGGCTTGATCTTGGGCTCATTGCGCCACTGGGCGGTGCAATGTGGCTGCCGCGTATAATCGGTCTCGGCCGTGCGAAAGAGATGTTGCTTGAGTGCCGCCAAATTGGTGCCGAGGAGGCGGTTGCCATCGGTTTGGCCAGTGAAATGCTCGAGACTTCCGACAGTCTCCACCGACGCGCTCAGGAGCGTGCCTTGGCGATGTCGCAGCGGTCTCCGCCTGCGTTCGCTCGCATGAAGCAGCTCATCCATGACGGAATGGATGCCGCGCGGGAGGATGGCTGGCAGGCCGGCGTCGCGGCTCAGGGAGACCTGCTGAAATCGGATGAGTTTCGCGCTGCCGTGCAAGCGCGCCGGCGCTCGCCCGTGCAAGGTACAAGATAATAGAGGGAGAGCAGAATGGCCATTGAAGCGAACCTTCAGCTGCTCGCGGATCGAGAGGCGATCCGTGAACTGACTGCCAAATACGCGCGCTGCGTGGCGACGGGTGACGGCCGGGGCGTGGGCGCCACTTATGCCGAGGACGGGCGGTTTGCCGCCGGCAAGTACGATTATGTCGGGCGCGCAGCGATCCAGGACTTCCTTGAGGGGCAGACCAAGCCGCTTAAGAACATGCCGCTGGTAACCGGCCACATCATCGAGATCGAAGGAGACGAGGCGTCGTGCTATTCCATCATGTACACGCCCTGGTTTGCAGGTGAATACCCGGGCTTCTGTGGCGCCTATACCGATCGCCTGCGCAAGGTCGACGGCGAATGGTATTTTGCCGAACGTAGCTTTGAGTTCTTCAAAGGGCGGCCTGAGGGCTCATGAATCTCCTGGAGGGCAGTTCGTGTCTACCGCCGCAGCGTCGCGGCGTTAGACGAGCACCGCTATCGAGCGGCGCGCTTCGCCTTGCCCGAGCCGTTGCCTTGTTTGAGCCACTGGAGAATCATCGCTCCAAGGCGATTTGCCTCGATGCGCGCGATGTCCGCATCGTGATTGAGAATGCTTCTGAGCATGCGATTGCGCTGGTGGCGCCATTCCAGGAAGCGGGATGGGTGATTGAAAAGGATATCCTCTTCCTTGGAAAGCGTGCTGACGAGCTCGAGCGAAATCTGCATGTAGAGGTGCAGGACGCGATTGCCGGATGCCCGGCCGACAATATCGTTCTGCTGGAGCTCGGCGCGAAGGAAGCGGATGAAATCGTAGTCGTCGTCCGCGATCGCCTCATCGGCGGTGACGAAATCCTCCAACTCGTGGCTGGCTTCCTCCGAGAGGTTGGTCGCGGCGAGCGGCGCCAGTTCCCCGCGGATCGTGGACGTCGACAGCAGGATTTCGGCCATCGTCGTGTGTTGCAGCTGAAGAAAAATCGCCGCCATGTGCGATACGCTGGAAATTTCCGGGCGGTGCGCGAAATAACCGCCGCCCGGCCCGCGCCGTATCAGCAGAAGTTGTTCCTGCCCCACCAGCGCCGCTGCCTGACGGAGAGTAGGACGGCTGATACCGTACCGTTCCAGCAGTTCGTCTTCTTGTCCCAACTGAGTGCCAGGCTCGCGGGCAATGCAATCGCGCCGCAGTTGCGCCACGGCAACCCTGACAGCGGGCTGTACGCTCGTCGAGACACCCTTGGTAAGCGTCAGTCCTGCCATTCCGTCTTCCTTTTCGCGAGCAGCGATAATGTTCGCTTTGGTATCATTCTCAACCCTTTGCGCGAGGCAGCGTCCCGTAAGCCTCGCATTGCAGTGGCGCGTCCTTTAGCTGCTCTGCCTCTCTCAAAAGTTTGGCGCAACTGCAATAGCGGTGCAGCAATAGGGTGTGGGAACGGCCGTCCTGGCACGAGTCCGTCATCCATCGCGGCCGGCGCCACCCGCTCCAAGCTCCGTCTCGAAAGGACCGCGACATGACAGTCGAACTGCTCGCCTTCACTTGCGGATCGTTTCAGGCCCCGCTTTCGTTCTTCCTCGGCGGGAACGACAACAAGTTCCTGACATCGCCGATACCTGCCTATCTAATCCGTCATGCCACTAAGGGTATGGCCCTGTTCGACACAGGGCTCGGCTATCGTTTCCGCCAGGAAATGGACGTCCACTTGCCCCCCGACAAAATGGGTTTTGCGTTCCGTGAGAGCGATGAACTGTCCGCCCGCCTTCGCGCCGCTGGCATCGACCCTGCCGATATCCGCTGGGTCATCAATTCGCACCTTCACTGTGATCATTGCGGCGGTAATGCCTCCTTTCCGAACGCCACCATCGTGGTGCAGCGAAAGGAGAAGGAGGCGGCCTATGCCGCAGAAGGCAATCCGGTGTACGACCGCCGCGACTTCGATACCGGTCAGCCCTACCTCCTGATTGACGGCGAGCATGACTTCTTCGGCGATGGTTCCTTGATCCTCATGCCGACATGGGGCCACACTCCGGGCCACCAGTCCGCCCGCGTCCGCCTTCCGGGAGGAGATGTCATATTGACTGCGGACTGTTGCTATCTCGAGCGCAATCTCGACACCTTCGGCATACCAGCGACGAATTACGACTTCGAGGCAAGCCTTGATGTACTCAAGCGTCTGAAGGCGATGCGTGCGGACGGTACGCGCCTCTTCTACGGCCATGACGGGAACCAATGGCGTCACGTGCCGCAGGCGACACCGATCCGCTAGAGTTCGTCCCAAGTACTGCAAACAGGTATAGTGGGGAGGGAGAGATGAAGGGCCTTGTATTCAAGGGCAGGCGCAGGCTTGAACTCAAGACGTTCGACGATCCGACTCCAGGCCCGGGCGAGGTCGTGCTTGCGATAAAGGCATCGGGCCTGTGCGGCAGCGATCTCCACGCCTATCGCCGCGAGGCCGATATCGAGACGGACATCATCTGCGGGCATGAGCCCGCAGGGGAAGTGGTCGCGGTGGGTCAAGGCGTCGTCAATCCGATAGCAAAGGTTGGCCGTCGTGTCATGGTGCACCACTATTCGGGGTGCGGTGCTTGTGCCGACTGCAATACCGGCTGGCGGCAGATGTGCAGCGAAGTGCCGATGAAGCTTTACGGCGGCACTGCGCACGGTGCCCATGCCGAATACATGAAGGTTGCGGCCGACACGCTGTTGCCGCTTGACGAACGCCTCAGCTTCCAGGCCGGTGCGGCGATAAGTTGCGGTACTGGGACTGCGTGGGGCGCGCTGGACCGCATGAACGTGTCGGCACGCGATACCCTGTTGGTCGTCGGCCAAGGTCCGGTGGGTCTGTCGGCGACGATGTTGGGAGCGGCGCTTGGAGCGCGGGTGATCGCGCTCGACCTTTCGGATGACCGGCTTGCTCTGGCGAAGCGGTTCGGCGCGGACGAGACAATCAATGCCAGCTCAGGCGGGATCGTCGAGGCGGTGCGTGCCTGCACCGGTGGCAAAGGGGCGTCGAAAGTCATGGAAACGTCCGGCTCGTCGCAAGGCGCGGCGGACGGACTGGCTTGCCTGGCCAAATGGGGCACGCTCGGTTTGATCGGATTGGGTGCGAGACTTGAGCTGGAAACGTCGGCTGTCTTCACCCGCCAGATCAGCGTTCTGACGTCGTGGAGCATGTCGTGGAACGGCCAGAAGGCCTGCTCGGATTTCATCCTGTCAAAGGAGCTCGACGTCGAGCCGCTGTTCACCGACCGCTTCGCGCTCGAGGACGCGGTAGAGGCGTATACGTTGTTCGATCGACAAGCCCGCGGCAAGGCGGTGTTCCTTTTCTAGCGCTCCCGCCCAGCTTCCGGAGCGGGACAAAATCTGCTGACACGTCAACTATATTGTGGTTTCTGGTTGTCGGGCAGGTTAGCGGGAGGGGTAATCCGCGGCCACGATGTCGAGAGAGGGACATCACGAGCCTCGGTTCGCCGAGGGGGTCAGTGGTTCGGATCTAGGTTCAAAAAAGCGCCGAGGGCGTTGGATCGAAGGAATGGCATGGATACCGATATCAGGGGCAAGGTAGCGATCGTCGGCATCGGCCACACGCCTCAAGGCGAGTTGCCCGGGCAGACGCCTGAATTGAATTCGGTTCTGGCGATCAAGGAAGCATTGAAAGACGCCGGTATCGATCGATCAGGCCTCGACGGACTTATTTCTTGCAAATCGGTTCAGAACACCAACGCCGATATCCAGGTAGGGCCGCTGTTGGGAATAAATCCACGCTATTCACAGACGCTCGACTACGGGACCTGTAACTTTTCGATTCACTTGGCCATTCAGGCGATCGTGACCGGCATGGCCGACACGATCGCGCTGTGCTACGGTGCCAATGCCCGCAGCGCCCGTTTTCCTTTCGGTGCCTCGTCGCCCACCCTGGCAGGCGTATCTGGCCTCATGCACGTCGGCGGGCCGGCCGCGCTCGCTCTTCAGCGCTACAAGTCGCTCTATGGGATGACCGATGAAGAATTCGGCTGGATCGCGGTAGGATCGCGCGAGTGGGCCCAACGCAACCCAAATGCGCTGTTCCGTACGCCGATGTCCATGGAAGATTACCTCAACATGGAATACTTGATCGAACCGCTGCGCCGGCCCGATATCACGATGCTGTCCGATGGCGGAGTTAGCGTGATACTCACCAGTGCTGAGCGCGCCGCCGACTTTCCGAACAAGCCGATCTACATCTTGGGTATGTCGGAAGCGAGCCAGATTCGCGGCGAGTTCACGCCTGACTACCTGAATCGCGAGTTCCTGATCGGCGCCTCGGACGAAATATGGAGCAAGACGGGCATGAGCCCAGCGGACATCGATGCTCTGTACATACAGGATCCGACGGCCTTCTGGGTTCTCCAGATGCTCGAATTGTTCGGATTCGCCTCGATCGGCGAAGGCGGCCGCTGGCTGGCGGAAGGCCACACCAGACCCGGCGGCAGCCTGCCTCTCAACACGAATGGAGGCCAGCTTTCGGAAAGCTACATGTGGGGCTGGATGCACATCGTAGAAGCGGTTCGTCAGCTTCGCGGAGAGGCGGGCCCCGAACGGCAAGTGACCGGCGCCGAGACCGCGATGTACCTGTCTACGCAAACCTGGCTCAAAGGGGGAGCATCGATCATTGCGACGCACAGAGGATGACGGACATGTCATACAATAAGCCCGTTCCGAGGTTCGATGACCCCGACATGGGTCCGTTCTGGGTGGCGGCACGCGATCATCGGCTGACCGCGCAACGCTGCACCAGTTGCTCGGCCCTGCGCTTTCCCTATCTGCCGATTTGCCCGACCTGCCTGGAGCTAGGCGCGGAATGGGCGGAGGTTTCGACCGAGGGCACGATCTGGAGCTTTGCAACCTACCACCGTGCTTTCCACCCCGGCTTCAGCGACGACCTCCCCTACGTGGTGGCGATCGTCGAGAACGACGAGGGCTTGCGCTACACTGGTCGCATACATGGGCCTCGGGAAAACTTGGCCGTAGGGGCCAGGGTTCGGGCTGTTTTCGTCGACGAGACCGACGAGTTCACTCTGCCAATGTGGCAGCTTGTCGGTTGAGGCATTTGGGCGGTCCTCCGGCGCGCTACATCTCCCACCGGCCCGACTAGACGCTGCCATCGATGCGTAACGCAATCGGGCAGCGGCGCGGCAGGTGCGTCTCGCAGCGCGGCTCTGGGAAGATATTGGCGGTTGTCGTGCCCGTCGCCGCCTTCGGGGATTAGCCTGCTGCCGCATCCCGTGTGGTCGCCTGCCACTCCTCGCGTTCGGCAAAGATCTGCGCGACTGCCTCCATATTGTCCGCCCCCCAATTGCAGAGCGGCACCAGCGCTTCGGCGAGGCTGTGGCCGAGCGGGGTGAGCGTGTAATCCACGCGCGGCGGGACTTGCTTGTAGTCCTTGCGAGTGACGATGCCGTCCGCTTCCAGTTCCTTCAACTGCTGGATCAGCATCTTGTCGCTGACCCCGCGCACCGCGCGCTTGAGGGCGCCGTAGCGGTTCGGTCCTTGGATCAGGAAATAGATGATCAGCGGCTTCCATTTGCCCGCGATCACGCGGAGCGTGGCGTCGAGGCCGCAGGTGAAGCCGGAGGTGGGTTCGATTGTCGTTGCCATAATTCGATACTTACCAAAAGGTGCATACTTGTCGAGAGGTGGGTGCGCCATCAGCTCTGCGCCAGTGTTTTGAAACTGGAGTGAAGAGCATGGACAGACTGAGTGGCAAGACGGCCGTCGTGACCGGCGGCGGCACCGGCATCGGCTTTGCGAGCGCGCAGCGCTTCATTGAGGAAGGCGCGTTCGTCTATATATTCGGGCGGCGGCAGGAGAAGCTGGATGCCGCCATCGCTATACTGGGGCCGAACGCCCGCGCGATCGCCGGCTCCGTGTCGTCGTCCACCGATCTGGCCCGCTTGTTCGAGACGGTGAAGGCCGAGCGCGGTTCGCTCGATATTCTGTTTGCCAACGCCGGCTTCGGCGAACTGGTGCCGTTGGGACAGATCACCGAGCCGCAATACGATGCGGCGTTCGACGTCAATGTGAAGGGCGTCCTCCTGACCGTGCAGGCAGGACTGCCGCTGATGGGGGAGTGCGGATCGATCATCCTGACCGGCTCGACCACCGGCGTCATGGGCACGCCCGCCTTCAGCGTCTACAGCGCGACCAAGGCGGCGGTGCGCAACTTCGCCCGCAGCTGGGCGCAGGACCTTCGCGGCACCGGCATTCGCGTGAACGTCCTTTCGCCTGGACCGACTCTGACCGAACTGGCCGAGGAAGCAGTCGGGCGCGAGGCGATGGTGGAGATGGGCGCGGGAACCCCGATCGGCCATGTCGGCGACCCGTCCGAAGTTGCCGCGGTCGCAGCGTTCCTCGCCTCGTCGGACAGCCGGTTCATGACCGGCAGCGAAGTGTTCGCCGACGGGGGGCTGGCGCAAATCTGATGCAGCTAGGCGAGGTCGGAGCGGGTCGTCGCTCCGGCCTCGCCGTCGCTGACTTGATCGGTGCATCGAGCGATGACGCGCACAACTAAGCGTGATGGGCTTGCCGTGTGGCTTTGCTGACGAGCAACGCCGTTTGCGTCGTCAGCAGGCCGTCCCCCTCGATGCTGATCGTGGCCACGCCCATTTCTCCGGTGGGACGGAGAATTGCCAGCGCCCGTCCATGCCATGTTTTTGCAACGGATTGGCGAAAGCTGGCGACCCCCCGAGGATTGGCATTGCCGAACGCGACCAACTCCACCGGGCCGGATACCCTGGCCCTGAGGACTTGAACGGCGTCGGGCACGAGCTTCTCTGACTTGTCCAGAACCTCTACTGTGACATAGGCCAACTGATCCCGATCGGGCGCGAGCCGCTTGCGGTCGACTTTCAGGCGAAGTGCTGCCGGCTGGCCCACCGTCTCCAGCTTTCGGCGGCCGATCTGTTTGCCGCGCGCGAATGCAATGACCTGCAGGGTGCCGGGCTCATAAGGCACGTCTATATGCGTTATCGCGCCCGTCTCGGTCTGGACGGCCTGATCGGCGACAAGACGGCCATTCAGTTCTACCCTCAGCCTTTCTGCACGAGAGTATATCGCCACGGACAGGGTCTTGCCCTCGGCGCCGGGCCAAGTCCAGCTCTGTAGTTCATCGCGCCACCCCCAGAGAAACGGCGCCTCCCGCTTGCTGTCGGGAAGTGGCCGTTGGACCGCAATCTCCAGAGGGCTGAGGCCCCAGACCACATCACGCGCCAGCGACTGCGGCCGTTGCTGGCCGATCAGGTCGATATCGCCGCAGCCCGCGCCGAACCAGGGATATTCGGCTTCACCCGGCTTATCGCCGCTCAGTCCCGTGCGTCCGATCCCTGCTTCACCCAGATAATCCATTGCCGTCCAGACGAAGTCGCCGATCAAGTAGGGCGATTTCTCAGTCAATCGCCAGACTTTATCGACGTCCTTGGGGAAGCTCTCCGTGCCCACCATGACACGGTCCGGGAATTTGGCGTGGTCGCGCTCATAAGACGAGAGCTTATAGTTGTAGCCGGACACATCGAGGAATTGATATGCGGCCTGATCCGGTCTGCCGACGGGACCGGTAACTGCCGGTCCCGGACTGCCAGGGACAGCTTGCGTCACGGGGCGCGTCTGATCGAGACGACGAATCTCCTCGATGAGCATCTTCGCCGTGTTCACGCCGCCTGGCTCTCCCCGTTCGGGGATCTCATTGCCGATGCTCCACATGAATATGCTGGGATGATTGGCGCTGCTCCGCACCATCGAGGTCAAGTCCTGTTTCCACCAGCCATCGAAATAGAGGCTATAGTCATCCGGGTTTTTGGCCACGCGCCACATGTCGAAGCTTTCCTCGATCACGAGCATTCCCAGGCGATCACAGGCGGCCAGGAAAGCAGGGGATGAGGGGTTGTGGGACGAACGCACCGCGTTGAACCCTCTGGCCTTCAGGAGCTCGACCTTGCGCTCCTCTGCGCGGTCGATGGCGATCGCGCCAAGCAGTCCATTGTCATGATGCACGCAGCCTCCGCGCAGCTTGTAAGGCTTGCCGTTGATGCGCAGCCCGTTCACGGCGTCGATCTCGATCGTTCTGATGCCAAGCGGAGCGGTCGTCCGATCGACAGTCCTGCCAGCTGTGACCAGCAGGCATTCGACTTCGTACAGAGCCGGGCGGTCAGGGGACCAGAGGCTCGGCCGCGCGACCTGAAGCTCCGCAGGCGCACCCACCGGACCGCTGCCCTGCGCGACAATCTTGCCCGCTGCGTCTCGGATGAGGGTCGTGATCATACTGCCAGGCGCGGCGTTGGCGGTCCTGGCGACGGCGTGGACAGTCGCAGCGTCCGCCGTGATCGCGGGGGTTGTGACTGTCAGGCCCCATTGTTCGAAGCGGGCGGCGCGCACTACGTTCAACCGGACGTGCCGGTAAATGCCGGAACCCGAGTACCAGCGGCTGTTACGGCCGATATTCGCCACCCGCACGGCTAGCACATTGTGCCTCGAGGGATCGAGGTGGGGCGTCAGATCGACCACGAAGGCGGTGTAGCCATAAGGATGTTCCGCCAGGAGCTGGTCGTTGAGCCAGACCTGCGCGTTCATATAGACGCCATCGAACTCAAGCTCGACATGCGCATCGGGAGCGAGAGGGGGCAGGGCGAAATGCTTGCGATACCAGCCTATGCCTCCGACGGTGAATGCCGTCGGACCGCCGCTGCTGCTAAGCGCATAGGCCTGGTTATCGTTAAGGCGGGCGCTGAACGGTCCGATCTGGTTTGGGGACTTTGCGGGCTTCTGCCAGAGGGGCGCGACATCGGCCTCTCGTATGACACCGTTCAAGGCCGGATCGCTGCCCGGCAGATCCTCGATACTCCAGTCGTGGGGTAGATCCAGGTGACGCCAACTGGCATCGTCGAGAAATGGGTCCGCCAGCCCTTGCCCATCGCCCAGGTGGAACAGCCAATCGCTATCGAACGGCTGGTTGCGAAGATCGGCCTGTAAACTGCCGGATTGCCGCGCTTCCGGAGCGGCAATGCAAGGAAAGGCCCAGCCCGAAGCGGCAGTTGCTGCTGCTGACAGCTTCAAGAGCGCACGGCGCGAGAACTGCTCCTCATTGCGCAAGGTCATGGGTCATCCTCTCATTTGGCCGTGCCTACCCCGGCACGTTGCCATACGTCTGCCGTCGGCATCCCCGTTTCGTGTTCCTTGGAGATCGCGGTGATCTGCCCAGAAGTCGGAGCCTCCGGCAGGTCCAGGGTGCTTCAGCGAGGACGATCATCCAATCTGGCGCGCATATTTGCGCAAGAGATAGGAAGGCGTGCAACTCCATGCATGGCAGAAGCTGTTCACATGGAAGTCGTTGTAGGGCGCGACGCGCGGGTTGTCCGGTGCGTAGGCTTCCCAGAACGTGTCAGCTCCGGCTTTCAGCATGCCACCCCAATAGGCCCGCATCATCTTCAGGGCCTCTGAGTTGTGACCGGCAACGAACAGCGCCTCGGTGACATAGTGGGTCAGGTAAGGAGTGCGGGATTGAATGACCTCGGGGTGGCGAAGCGCGTTGAGGAGCGCGGCCGACTGCATTTTGCGCGTGCCAACGCCGGCAAGGGTCATCCACGCCTGGGAGGCCATCGATATCTGTCGCTTGCCGCCGCTGATGAAAAGCTTCAGTTCCGGGGACCAGAAGGCTTTAATCGCCGCCGCCTCCGCACGGGCAATCCTGGCGGAGATATCGCTGACGTCCGCCGCGCGACCGAGTTTTTGGGCCAACGCCATCACCTGTTTCAAGGCATAGATGTAGATGGCGTAGAGCGCCGCGTCACGGTTCAGCTGCGGATTCCAGTCGACGAAAGCCAGGACACCCTTGGGAAGCCTTACCTCGCCATCTTCACCGATCATGTCACCGACAAGACGAACTTGCCTGAGGGCAGCGTCCCAGAGCTCGAGACCGAACGCGACATCGTTGGTGGAAGCGACATAATCCGCCAGGGTGACAGCGAAGAGGGCGCTGTAATCCATCATGAATTCCGGCGCCTGCATGGGGCGAGGATATTCGAAGACATTGGCCGGCAGCAGGCCGTCCTCGCGAGGGAACGCCGCGAGGAGATACAAGCATCGCTTTACAAGATCGTGATTGGGGAAGGTCACATAGCTCGTCAGCGCCTGGAGCCGAAGGTCACCCGTCCACAACCTCTGGTCCCGTCTCGGACCATCCTCGAAGACAGTCTGCATGCAGTCGCGCAGGGTGGCGGCGGCCACGCGGTCCATCTCCTGCAGGTCCGCCGGCAACCGCTTCGGGAGCGCGGGAACCGTTCCCGTCGCCGATGTCAACGCATGCGCCCGCACATTGCGCAACGCGACCTTACGCCCGACCGGTAAGCCGAGGAGTTCGATCTTCACGAAGCGAAAGGCATAGCGCCGCGGCAGACGGACAGAGGAAGGGACAACGTCTATTGTCACGACCTCTTCGGGCAGCCAGCTTTCGGACAGCCATCCTTTGTAGGGGGTGAAGGCCTCCGCTATATCGGGGATGACTTCACCGAAGGTGAAGCGGAGCCGGACAGGCGCGCCGATCGGTTCGCCGATATTCTCGATGTCGAAGGACAAGTGGCCGGCGCGATGCCCGCCAAAATCGATGATGAGGGCGTCGCCTTTCTTCTTCAGCAATCGGGATGCGATGGCTTCCGCATCTCCTGCATTCTCGATCCGCCAGCCTAGCGGCTGTGCCGCATCCTTCACGGGACTTACCAAGCCGAGCGGCGCCTGAACGAACTCGTTGAGGCTGGGCTTCAACTGCTCGGCCTTTTCCAGGAAGGACTGGCTGGCGGATGAGGCCGGCGAGGGGATCGGCTGCGCTGAGACCGAGACCGAAACCGGGGCCAAAGTCATCGCCACCGCTCCATGGGGAACAGCCGACAACAAGTTTCGCCGCGTTAGCTCAGCCATCTGTCCTCATCTTCCATGCTGTCGATTGAAGCCCGACCAATGACCAGGCAGCCCACCGCTGACGATCAGCTTCCGCCTCTGCCATGCGCTGCGGCCTGGTCCGCTTGCTGGCGCGTCTCGAAGCACGACGCTTTTACCTGGCTTCAACCAACTCGATCAGGGCAACGCCCTCAGGCGGAAGATTTATGGACAGATTTCCGCCTTTCCCGAGTTGCCGCGTTTCGGGGACGCCGATCTCGGCCGAAGCGCGTATCTGCTCCATCTGCGCGGGCGTGGGGTATTGGGGCGAGCCGAGCTTACGCCACGTGGGGAAGGGTGAGCCCCGTTCCATGTCGACATAGCGGATCCGAGCGGCCGCGCCCGCGGCGGCGCCACGAAAGGTGACGTCGAGCGACTTGGGCACGCCTGACACGGTGCGCGTGCTGCTCATCCCCGGAAGGCCTGCGGGCTGCTGCACATCGGCAAGGTTCCAGACCATGACGGAAGCGCCCTCTGCCGTGCGCGAGGCGAGCGCCGGACCGGTCGATGCCAGGCGGCGCGTTCCCAGGCGGTTCATCAGCTTGTAGGTGTTGAACTGCGGCTTTGCGATCCCGCCGCGCGCCAGCATGCCCCAGCCATTGTCGCCTTCCTTCAGGACGAAGTTCAGAACCCCGACTTCCTCGTACCAGTTGCTCATCGCCCAGTGCGACATGGAATGACAATAGGGCAGGCAATTGGCGATGACATGGGCGATCATCGCCGGGCTGTCGGACGACCATTCGGACAGCCACAGTTCCGTCCCCTTGAAACGGGTCGCGTCGATCTGGCGGCGGACCACCTCCATCGCGGCGGGGATCACCTGATACTGTTTGAGCGCGCGATCCTGGCCGAAGACCTGCTTCTGATCGTCGCCAGCGTAGATATGCGTACTGACGAAATCGACGGGGCAGTCGTTGGCGGCGCAGAAGGCCAGGAAGGAGTCGATCCACTGGACCGCCGAAGTGGACGGGCCGCCGACTCTCAGCGCCGGATCGACCGCTTTCACCGCGGCGGCGGTCGCCTTGTAGAGCTGGAAGTAGTCGGCCTGCGTGCCGGAGAAAAAGAAGGTCAGGTTCGGCTCGTTCCAGACCTCGAAATACCATTGGCGCACCTGCTCGCGGCCATAGCGGTCCACCAGATGCTGAACGAAGGTGGTGATGAAGGAAGACCAGTTGGCAAGCGAGGTGGGCGGCGTGATGTTCGCGCCGTAGAAACCGAACTTCTTCGATCCACTGGCCAGCTTGCGCGGCATGAAGCTGAGTTCCACGAACGGCTGGACGCCGCGCTCGAGCAGGCCGTCATATACGGCATCGACATATTGGAAGTTGGGCTTCGCGCCGGCGCTCCACACGCCTAGCTCGTCGGCGAAGATCCCGTGGAAGCGGACGCGCTCCAGCCCAGCTTCCTTGTGGAAGCGGTCCAGATCCTGACGCCAGCCTTCACGCAAGGTCATGGCGGCGCGGTCAGACCCGACGCAGCGAGACCAGACATGATCCAGCGGACCGATCTCGCGCCGCAGATCGACGGCTACCTTTTCGCCGCCACCTTGCGCAAAGGCCGGACGGCCCAGGGCGGTCGCCGATGTCAACACCGCCCCCGCTTTGACAATCTCTCGCCGGTTCCACATTTTGCCCCTCCAGATCTGCTGTTATTGCCGTTTGTCCGATAGCTATGGACGAACCTCGCGATGGCTCAGGGCGACCTGTGCGGCCTGAACTGTGTCTCCAGCATCGTGGGCAACTGCGATCCCATATCGCCCTTTGCGAACGATCCATTTCTGCAGCCGCTGATCGAATTCGCCGATCAACCGCGGATCGGCGGTGACCGTTACCGTCGCCGATTGCCCGACTTTGAGATTGGGCTTGCTCCAGCCGACCAGGCGCTTGGTGCGTCCCGGTGGCGAAACATAGACCTGTGGAACGTCTGCCCCGTCACGACCCCCGATATTGGTTACGCGAAACGTCACTTTGAGTTGACGTCCGCCTGTCGCCTTCAGTCTGTCATAGCGGAATGCCGAATAGCTGAGGCCATAGCCAAAGGGATACAGCGGTTTCGCGCCGGTTCTCTCGAACCAGCGATAGCCGATGTCGGAGCCTTCCGGATATTCGAGGTCAAAGGGCATTCGGTCTGTCTGAAAGCCGAACGCCCGACGAACCTTGGCATTGGCGCGAGGTACATTGGAACCGGGAAGGACTGGCAACGGCAGCTGCTCCAGCCCGGCGGGCTAGGTCACGGGGAGATGGCCCGATGGGTTAACCTGTCCGGAGAGAACCGCCGCTATTGCCGCCCCGCCGCGTTGGCCCGGATACCACGCAGCCAGAATGGCGGGCACTTTCGCAGCCCAGGGCATAAGAACAGGGTTGCCGGTTTGGAGGACGACGACGCTGCGGGGATTGGCGGCAGCCACTGCATCGATCAATGCGTCCTGCCCCCCACCGAGCGAGAAATCGGCATTGTCATCAGACTCGTTCGACCATTTTTCAGCGAACAGGATCGCCACATCAGCCTTGCGAGCCAGGTCGGCGGCGGCAGCGAC